>Ga0335080_10003708_pt1 | contig 15483 bp, 15 predicted proteins | sample Lox_Sample_34_FD_206720 | JGI IMG/M metagenome (GOLD analysis project Ga0335080, IMG submission 206720) | Soil microbial communities from Loxahatchee National Wildlife Refuge, Florida, United States - Lox_Sample_3.4 | ecosystem: Environmental > Terrestrial > Soil > Wetlands | place: USA... | reverse complement strand
GGGTACACGCAGACGGCCGCGACCGAGGGGATGCTCGGATCGGCGGGATCGGGGCGGACGGCCTTGCTGCAGAGCGCCGCGACCTTCCCGGGCGTGTCCTGCCCCTCGAGCGTCGTCAGGTCGCAGCAGCGGATCGCCAGCTCGAGCGCCCAGAGCTTGGATTCCTTCTTGATGCTTCGCTTGGCCAGCGCTGCGGCGCGCTCCTCGACACCGACCTGGTCGATCGAGCCGATGCGCGGCAGCCGCTGCTTCAGCGGCAGCTCGAAGCCGGAAGGCAGAGCGGGTGCCTTGGCCATGCGGCGAGTTTAGCCCTGTGCGTGCGCTCTAAAGGCCCAGCCGCTCGAGCATCGTCTCGTTGCGTCGCCATCTCGGCGAGGCCTTGACCTGGAGCTCGAGGTAGATCTTCCCGCCGAGCAGCTTCTCGATCCCGGGACGCGCCTGACGCCCGATCTCGCGCACCATCGATCCTCCCTTTCCGATCAGAATCTGCTTCTGGCTCTCGGTTTCGGTGTAGAGGCGGACGTGCACGCGGCTCTCGTCGATCTCGACCAGCTCGGCGGTGAGCGCGTGCGGCACCTCCTCGTGGGTGAGCCGGAGCGCCTGCTCCCGGACGAGCTCGGCGATCCGCGCCTCGAGCGGCATATCCGTGACCTCGCCGTCGGGGTACAGCTTCGGGCCCTCCGGGAGCAGCGAGATGAGGTCGCCGCGGAGCTCAGCGATCCCGTCTCCGGTGCGCGCGCTGACCGGATGGAGCGCGTGGAAGTCGCCCAGCGTGGCCGCAGTCTTCATCTGCTCGGCGATGTGCCCGGGCTTGAGTCTGTCGACCTTGTTCAGCGCGATCACGACGGGCGAGCCGAGCTCGAAGACCGCCCGCGCTACGTAGCGGTCTCCGGTGCCGATCCGCTCGCGGGCGCTGAGGACGAGGACGGCGACGTCGAGGTCGTCTGCGAACGTCTCCTCGACGCGGCTCTGCATCCGCTCGGTGAGTGGATCGATTGGCCTCTGCCAGCCCGGCAGATCGACGAGGACGAGCTGGGCCTCGTCGCCGGTCCAGACGCCGCGGATTCGGTGACGAGTCGTGTGCGGAACGCGCGAGACGATCGCCACCTTCTCCCCGGTGAGCGCGTTCGCGAGGGTCGACTTGCCGACGTTCGGCCGGCCGGCGAGCGCCGCGAAGCCGGACTTCATCCGGGGAGGTTCCAGCTGTCCGGCAGGAGGTCGGCGACCGCCTTCGTCGAGATCTCGCCGTTCTCGCCGCGGAAGCTGATCTCCGCGATCCGGAACTCGTGGAGCCACTGCCGGCAGCCGCCGCACGGCGAGGCCGTGATGCCGATCGCCTCGAGATCACCCGGGCGGCAGCCGGCGGTGACCGCGGCGCCGATCGCGGTCTTCTCGGCGCAGACGCCGAGCGGGTAGGCCGCGTTCTCGACATTGACGCCGGTGAACTCCCGCCCGTCGCGGGCGCGCACGACGGCACCGACCAGATAGCGCGAGTACGGGGCGTACGCCTTCGCGGCGGCTGCCTCGGCCTTCTCGACCAGATCGCTGCTCACTCGTCAAGTGTCCCAGATGCGGTGACGGCCGTCAGGGGGCGAGCTGGAACAGCGCGAGCGCCAGCAGCGCCCCGAGCAGTCCGCCGAGTACAACCTCGACGCTCGAGTGCACGCCCGATTCGACCCGGGTCTGCGCGACGAGAAGCGCGAGCACGAAGGCGATCGTGGAGATCAGGAAGCGGTGACTCGGGCCTGCGATGTAGGTGAGCGCGATCCAGCAGGCGAACGCGATCGCGGCGTGCCCGGACGGGAGGCCGCCGCGAAGAGGCGTGCCACGGCCGGTCCACGCCTTCACCACGATCACGATGATCACCGTCACCATCAGGGCGACGATCGTCAGCTTCGCCGGAGCGTTGACGACCTTGTCGATGATGCGGGCGCTGCGGGTGGCGGTCTTGCCCGAGAACACGAGGTAGCCGACTGCCACGGCGTTGATCGCGGCGATCAGCACCGCACCGGCGGCGATGTCCTTGGCAAGCTTCGCCATCGGGTCGAACGAGCTCGTCGACACGTCGATCGCGGCCTCGACGGCGCTGTTGATCATCTCGGCGACGAGGACGAACGCGATCGCGAGCAGCAGCACGATCAGCTCGAGCTTCGTCACGTCGGCGGCAATCGCCACCACCAGCACGAACACGGCAACCGCGAAGTGGATCCGCATGTTCCGCTGTGTGCGGAGCACGTGGATGATCCCCTCGAAGGCGAAGTTGAACGAGTCGAGGAGGCTGGGCGAGCGCTGACTCACGCCTGCGCTCCGAGAGTCTGACAACGCTTGTGGTGCAAGTTGCAAGCCTTGTGACCTGCACCACAACGCAGGTTCGAGCCGTTCATGACTCCAGCTCCGTCTCGCGGCGTTCCATCTCCTCGCCGTGGTCGTAGCCGAGGAGGTGGAGCACGCCGTGGGTCAGCGGCGCGCGCCAGGCATCGCCGACGACCTCGGGGCAGAGGACCACGTCGCCGAGAGCGCGCGGCATCCCTGCCGGAAGCTCTTCGCGGCCGTCGATCGGGAACGACAGCACGTCGGTCGCCTCGTCGACCCCGAGATGGTCTCGCTTCAGCCCGCGGATCTCCTCGGGCCCCACGAACGCAAGGCCGAGCTCGCCGTCTTCGATCCCCTCGGCGCGCAGCACGCGGCAGACGAGCTCGACCGCAGCGCCCTCGTCGACCTCCAGCCCGCTCCGGTTATCCACCTCGACCGTGAGCATCGGTGTGCCGACTACTTGCTCCGTTCGGTGCCCGTCTCCTCCGCGTGCTCGCGGTAGGCCTCGACGATCCGTTGCACGAGCACATGCCGAACGACGTCGCGGTGATCGAACCGTACGAACGCGATGCCGTCGATCCCGTCGAGGATCCGCTGCACCTGAATCAGGCCCGAAGCCTGGTCGCGCGGCAGGTCGACCTGCGTCACGTCCCCGGTGACGACGACTTTCGAGCCGAAGCCGAGGCGGGTGAGGAACATCTGCATCTGCTCCGGCGAGGTGTTCTGTGCCTCGTCGAGGATGATGAAGCTGTCATTGAGCGTCCGCCCTCGCATGAACGCCAGGGGCGCCACCTCGATCGTCCCGCGCTCCATGTAGGTGTTGGCGCGCTCCGGGTCGAGCATGTCGTAGAGCGCATCGAACAGCGGGCGCAGGTACGGATCGACCTTGGCGAGCATGTCGCCCGGCAGGAATCCGAGCCGTTCGCCAGCCTCGACGGCGGGGCGTGTCAGGATGATCCTCGCCACCTGCCTCTCCTGGAGCGCCGCCACCGCAAGCGCCATCGCCAGGTACGTCTTCCCCGTGCCGGCAGGGCCGATACCGAAGGTGACAGTGCAGCGCCGGATCGCGTCGACGTAGGCCTTCTGCGTGACCGTCTTCGGTGCGATCTGCTTGCCGCGGTGACGCCACACGACGTCCTCGAACACCTCGCGCACGTCGTGGTCGCCCTCGAGCGCTCCGAGAACCGCATCGACGGTCTGTGCGCCGATCTGGTGCCCGCCCTCGATCAGGTCGACGAGCTCGTCGATCACCTCGCGCGCCTCCTCGACCTCCGGCTCCTCGCCGTCGAGCGTCAGCTGGTTGCCGCGCAGGCGGATCGTGCAGCCGAGACGGTCTCGCAGGGCATCGAGCACTCCGTCCCCCATGCCCGCCAGCTCGGCGGCGACTGCATTGGAGACGTCGAGAACTTCCTGCACGGAGTCAGTGTAGGACGCTAGTCGTCCAGCTCCGCGAGCAGCTCGTCTACCCGGGCGACGACGACGGTCGAGCCCTTCCGCTCTGCCACCTCGCGCGCGGCCGCAAACGCCGCGAGCGCTTCCTCGCGCGTCCCGGCCTGGAGCAGGATCTCGGCGTAGCGGAACCGGATCTCCTGCTGGAGCGTGAGGTACTCCTGCCCGTCGACGATCGCGACGGCCTCGGCCGCCAGGTCGTGTGCACGGGGCAGCTCGCCCCGCCCGAGCGCGACGAGCGCCCGGCCGATCAGGACCTGGGAGACCGTGACGTAGTCGTCGGGGGTGCTCAGGCCGATCGCGTCGTCGAGGATCGCCTCGGCCTGGTCGAGCTCGCCGCGCCGGGCGAGGAGCTCACCGAGCCAGCCGCCCACGGTCGAGCGGATCCCCCGCTCGCCGACGCGGCCGAGCTCATCCCACCCCTCCCGCAGCGCATGTTCGGCCGCGGATGGGTTGCCCGCCCAGAGCTCGAGTTCAGCCCGGGTGAGGCAGTGCGTGAAGATGCCGAGCAGCCAGCCCCGCTCGCGCGCCTTCGCGACGAACGCCTCTGAGATCCGCCGCCCCTCGTCGAAGCGCCCCTCCATTGCGGCCGCCCAGACGAGGAGCTGCGAGGCTTCGAGCCCCACGGATGCCATCGCCGCCGCCTGCTCCTCGACCGCAGGCCACGGCACATCGCCGTGGAGCTTCGCCATACCGACCATCCGGAGCGCCGCGATCTCGAGCGGCCGCTCGCCGGCGCGGCGTGCCCGCACGACGGCCTCCTCGCCCGTCTCGATCGCGTCCGTGAGGCGGCCGCACCAGTAAAGCGCCCAGGCGAGGGTGAGGCGGCCGGCGGCGAGAGTCGCCTCGCTCGCAACGCCCTCGACCTGCGCCAGCCGCTCGCGAGCGTCCCGCTCGAGCTCGAAGGGCGAGAGCGACTCCCCGTGACCCTGCGCGTAGCTCTTGAAGAAGAACGCGCGGGCGGCGGCATCCGCGTCGGAACCGCCGATCGCCTCGTCGAGAACGGAGTAGGCGTCGCGAAGCCGGCCGAGCCCGTACAGGGACTCGGCCACGGGCGTCAGCAGCCGAAGTCGACGCGGGTCGTCCGCGTCGTAGAGCGACGCCGCGCGCGAGAGCAGAGTCACGGCCGCGCTCGCATCCTCGCGCTCCTCGGCCCGCCGCCCCGCGGCGGCGAGCCGGCCCGCAGCGCGGATCGCCAGGTCCCGAGCGGGGCTCCCGAGCTCGGCCCGGTAGCGCGCCGCCTGCTCGAGGTGGTAGCCGAGGATCTCGTCCAGCTCGACCAGGCCCGGGGCGTGCGCCTCGAGCCACGCCGCGAAGCGCTCGTGGAGCTCGGCTCGCACGGCCTTCGGCAGGGCGTCGTAGGCGGCGTCGCGGATGAGGAGGTGCCGGAAGCGGAAGGCGTCGTCGCCCGGCAGCAATCCCTCGCTGGGGCGAACGAGCTCCTTGCGGACGAGCCCGAGGAGACGCGACGAGACGTCCGGCTCGTCAGGGCCGAGCGCGGCCACGGCGCCGCGGTGGAACACCTGCCCCTCGACCGCGCCGCGCTCGAGGGCCGCGCGCTCACCGGACGGCAGCTGGTCGAGACGAGCAGCCAGCAGCGCCTGGATCGTCGAGGGAACGGTGACCTCGTCGGGCGACTCCTGCACCATGGCGAGCATCTGCTCGACGAAAAGCGGGTTTCCCTCGGCGGCCGAGCGGATCCGGTCGCGCAGCTCGGGATCGAGGCTCGCACCGCTGAGCAGCTCGTCGATCAGCTCGTCGGTCTCCGCTGCCGAGAGGGGCTCCAGCAGCACGGTTGTCGCGTTCATCTTCCCACCGCCCCATCCGGGCCGGAGCTCGAGCAGCTCCGGCCGCGCAAGACACATGAGCAGGATTGGTGCGTCGCGCGACCAGTCGGCGACGTGCTCGACCAGGTCGAGGAACGTGGGTTCCGCCCACTGCAGGTCATCGAAGAGGACGACGAGTGACCGTTCGTCAGCCGAGGTCTCGAAGAGCCTCCGCACCGCCACCGCGATCTCGTCGGCAGGCGCCTGCCCGTCGCCGAGCAGCGCAGCGATCGCCGCGTTCGGAGCGGGTGCGTCGCCGAGCAGCTGCAGCACCGCCTCGACGACGGGCCAGTAGGTGATCCCCTCGCCGTAGGAGAGGCAGCGCCCGTGCACGACGGTCGCCTCCAGGCCGCCCAGGAACTCGGCGGAGAGGCGGGACTTTCCGACCCCGGCCGTCCCGAGGATCGTGAAGAGCGCGCAGGCGCGCTCGGAGCAGCTGCGCTCCCAAGCATCGGTCAGGAGCCGACGCTCGCGGCTGCGGCCGACGAGCGGCGCATCGGCACGGCGCGCCACCGCGATGTCTCCGGTCACCGCGCCGAGCCGATAGGCCGTGAGCGGCGCCGCCTTCCCCTTCGCTTCGAGCGGCGGCAGGAGCTCGGCCTCGACCGCGTCGCGGACGAGCCGGTAGGTCTCGTCACCCAGTAGCACCTCGCCGGGCTCGGCAGCCTGCTCGAGCCGGGCGGCGACGTTGACCGCGTCGCCGGTGACGAGCGTGTCCCCCGTACCGGTGACGACGGGCCCGGTGTTGACGCCGATCCGAATGTCGATCTCGACAGCATCACGAAGCTCCTGTGCCGCGCGCACGGCTCTGAGCGCATCATCCTCGCGGACCGTCGGCACGCCGAACACCGCCATCACGGCGTCGCCGATGAACTTCTCGAGCGTGCCGCCGTGCCGCTCGATCGCGCCACGCGCCACGTCGAAGTAGGAGGACATCACCATCCGCAGCGCCTCCGGATCGAGACGCTCGCCCAGCGCGGTCGAGCCGGCGACGTCGCAGAAGAGGACGGTCACGACCTTCCGCTGCTCGCGGACCGGGTCGACGGCGAGCGCCGCCCCGCACGCGTCGCAGAAACGCGCACCCTCGCGGTTCTCCGCTCCACAGCTCGCGCAGATCACGCAGCGAACCTACTACGCCGCGTTCTTGGCGGAGCGGAATGCGATGGTGAGGTAGGGAAGCTCGAACGGCTCGGGCAGCCTCTCGACGAGGCGGCGTACACGCTCGTCGACGCTGCGCTGCTCTTCAGCCGGAGCCGTCAAGTAGGCGGAGCGGCTGCGCACCAGGGCGAGCACCCCCTCGGCCGTCTGCTTGGTGCTGTGGCGGAACTCGGCCCGCTCGGGAGGAGCGAACAACGGCCCGAAGTCGCGGCCTCGCCGCGCATGCTGCGCAGCCGTGACGCCGGAGCCGGGCGCGACGATCTGCGCGAGCACTGCCACCCAGCCGACCGATTCGTCTCTCGTGTTCCAGATCGGGGCGAAGATGCCCCCGGGAGCGAGAACGCGCGCGATCTCGGCGAGCGCCGATTCGTTGTCGAACCAGTGGAACGCCTGGGCCGCCACGACCGCATCCACCGTGCTGTCGCCGAAGGGGATCGCCTCGGCCGAGCCCCCGACCACCTCGATCCCGGGGCTCCCTGCGACGAATCTCGCCCGCATGCCGGGATCGGGCTCGACCGCCGTCACGCCGTGCCCCAGCGAGGCCACGACACGGCTGAAAATGCCCGTGCCGGCGCCGAGATCGATCACGCGAAGCGGACGGTTGCCGAGCATCCACCGCACCCCCTCGGCGGGGTAGGACGGGCGGGCGGCGTCGTACAGGTCCGCCGCGGCGCCGAACGACTGCCGCCGCTCCTCGAACGTGCCGGGGCTAGGCAAGCTTCTCGCGAACGAGCTGACCGACGGCGCTGCCGTCGGCGCGCCCCGCGATCTGCGGCATCACGTCCGCCATCACGCGCCCCATGTCGCGCATGCTCGTCGCGCCGTTCTCTGCGATCGCGTCGTCGACGATGCGCTCGAGCTCCTCTTCCGACAGGGGCTCGGGCATGAACTCCTCGAGGATCGCGAGCTCCTCTTCTTCCTTCTCAGCCTGCGCATCCCGTCCGGCCGAATGGAACGCTTCGGCAGCCTCGAGCCGCCGCTTGCGCTCGCGCTGGAGCACCTGGAGCTCCTCGTCACGCGACAGCGACCGCTGCAGATCCTTCTCCGCGGAGCGGAGGCTCGCGAGGATCAGCCGCAAGGCGTCGCGTCGCGAGGGGTCACGGGCGAGGGTGGCGGCCTTGACGTCCTCCTCGAGCTGCGAGATCAGGCTCATATCCGCTCCCGGCGCCGGCAGAGCCGGTGCCTCCGCTCAACTTTGAGCTCCGTCGAGCCCACGCTCATAGCTCGGTCACCTCGGTGGTGTGCGGATGAAGCTCGCCGTGCACGGGCTTGCGCCCGAGGATGTGCCAGTGGAGGTGGAAGATCGTCTGGCCCGCCGACGGCCCGACGTTCACCTGAACCGTGTAGTCCTCGAGGCCGGCTCCGCGAGCGGTGTCGGCCACGAACTCGAGCATGCGATGGGTCTCGCCGGCGCCGATCTCGCCGATGTCGCGGAAGCTGTCGACGTGATGCTCCGGGATCACGAGCAGATGGACAGGCGCCCGGGGGTTGATGTCGCGAATCGCGACGAAGCCTCTCGTCTCGGCGACGTGGTCGCCCTCGCGGTAGAGCCGGCAGAACAGGCAGTCGTCATGCTGCGACGGCAAGGATCCCCTCCTCGGTGACGCGTTCGGCGCGCACGGCGACCAGCTCGCCGACGGGCGCGTCGACCAGGAACGGCGTGTAGTCGTCGCCGTAGCCGCGCCCCGGCCGGTCGACGAGAACGGTGTCGCGCAAGCCGATCTTCGCCTGCCACCGGCGCAGTTCCAGATCGCGAGACAGGCGGCGCAGCCGTGCGCTGCGCTCCTTCTTCGCGGCCGGCGACACCGGGTCTTCGCCCTCGGTGCGGGTGCCCGGACGGGGCGAGTACGGGAAGACGTGCACCCGGCCGATACCGGCGATTTCGACGAGCCGGAGCGTCCGCCCGAACGCCGGCTCGTCCTCGACCGGAAAGCCGACGATCACGTCGGTCGTGAGGTTGAACTCGCCGGCGAGCAGCTCGAGCCGCCTGAGATAGTCCGCGGCGGTGTAGCGGCGTCGCATCGCGCGGAGAACCGTGTCGTCGCCGGACTGCAGAGGAACGTGCAGGTGCCTGGCGACGGTCGGCGTCTCGCGCAGCGCGGCCACGAGCGCCTCGTCCACGTGGTTGATCTCGATCGACGAGAGTCGGAGGCGCTCGAGCCCCGGCGTCGCCCCGGCCTCCCGGACGAGCCGTGGCAGGTCGAAGCCGGCTGCGCGGTCGCGGAAGCAGCCGAGGTTGACGCCGGTCAGCACGACCTCGCGGTGACCCTGACCGACCCGCTTCTCGATCTCGCGCAAGACGGCCTCGGCGGACCGGCTGCGCGAGGCGCCGCGAACGAGGGGAATCACGCAGAAGCCGCACGAGAACGAGCAGCCGTCCTGGACCTTCACGAACGCCCGGACCCTGTCGAGGCGGGCATCGGCCTGGACGCAGCCGATGGCACCCACGTCCCCGGCGACGAACGCGGCCGTCTCCTCCGAGCTCCTTGCGACAACCGTGACGTTGGCCGGGAGCGTGCCCGGCTCGATGCCGGCCGCACAGCCGGTGAGGTAGACGCGCTCGTGAGTCCGCGCCACGCGCGCGGCGGTCTTGCGGCTCTTCGCGAGCGCCTCGTTCGTGACGCAGCAGCCGTTGATCACCGCGACCTCGGCGCCCGAGGAGGCCTCGATGTGACCGTCGGCCAGCAGCCGCTCACGGATCTCGCGCGCATCGATGTGCGAGACCTTGCACCCGAGGAAATCGACACTGAAGCGCATCGCGCCAGGGATCGTACTGCCTTCCCGCCGCCGGGAGTCAACGGCGGGACCGCCGGGCGACCATCGCGATCGCCGCAGCGGCGGCGACGCCCGCAGAGGCGAGCGCGAAGGGTGCGGCGGGCCCGGAGCGGGTCGCAAGGACTCCTGCGAGCGCGGATCCGCCCGCCGATCCCGCCGCCTCACCGGTCGTCACCCAGGTGAGCGCCTCGGCCCCTGCACCCGGGGCGAGGACGTCGAGCGACTCGAAGATGGCGACGGTCGCCGGCCCGAACGCGAGGCCGGCGGCGAAGAGAGCGACGCCGAGCTCCGCCGGGTTGTCAGCGAGCGCGGCGGGCGCGAGCAACCCACCGACGAGGAGCACGGCGCGGAGGTAGCGGTCGAGGACGGGCACGTGCCAGTGGCGGCTGCCGTACCAGAGGGCTCCCACGACGCTCCCGGCCGCAAACGCCCCGAGCAGCGGGCCGGCGAGTGAGGAGTGATCCCACCTCGCGGCGACGGCCGGGACGGCGACCTGGACGACGCCCTGGGCGCCGCCGAAGACGATCGAGACCGCCAGCAGCCCCGCCAGCGCCGGGCTCCGGCGCAGCGACGGCATCGGCCGTGGCCTCGTGAGCGTGTGGAGCCCCTCGCGGGCGGGAAGAGAGAGTAGCGCCCCGGCGACGGCGAAGGCGCCGCAGACGAGTGCCCCGATCCACGACGAGACCAGGAAGGTCAGGGAGGCGACGATCGGCCCGGCGATCTGGCCGGCGTCATAGATCAACGATGTGATCGCGTAGCCCCGGCGGAGCAGACCAGGCTCGACCACGTGCGGCCAGAGCGCTCGCGCCGATGCGAACAGCGGCGGCGCACTGAATCCCGACGCGCCTCCGAGCAGCACGAGCAGCCAGGTCGGCCCGCCGCGGTGCGCGGTGACGTCGAGTAACACGAGCGAGCTTGCGTACCCGAGCGAAAGCACAGGCAGCCACACGCGCGCGCCGCGCCTGTCGACCAGCCGCCCACGGAACGGCGCCGTCGCGGCGGCGGCGAGCGCGAAGGCGCCCACCGCGAAGCCGCCGTCGCGATATGAGCCCGTCGACCGCTCGACCGTGAGCAGCACGGTCAGCGAGAGCATCCCGAAGGACACCGTCGCCGCGCTCAGGGCGTAGACCAGCCGGCGGGCGGGCCTCGAGCGGGCCAGTGAGAGATAGCTCGGCGGCACAGGCGGCCCGTAAGGTACGCGGATGGCCGGCTCGGGTGGTGCCCCGCCGCGGCGCTTGGCGACGCCGCGGCTCGTGCTCAGGCGCTACGAGCCCGGCGACGCCCCCCTTGTCAAGGACGCCGTCGACTCGAGCCTCGAGCACCTGCGGGCGTTCATGGACTGGGCATGGGTCGCCCCCGAGCCGATCGGCGTGGTTCGCGCCAGGCTCCGTGACTTCCGCTCCGCGTTCGACCACGCCGACGACTACATCTACGGGATGTTCACCCCCGACGGATCCGAGCTGGTCGGCGGAGCTGGTCTGCACGCGCGTGTAGGGCCCGGCGCGCTCGAGATCGGCTACTGGGTGCGGGCGAGCCGCGTCCGCCAGGGCCTCGCAACCGAGGCGGCAGCTGCACTCACTCGTGTCGCGTTCGAGCGCTGCGGCGTCATCCGCGTCGAGATCCACGTCGACCCCGAGAACGTCGCGAGCATCGCAGTCGCGGCCGGGCTCGGCTACGTCCGCGAGGCGACCTTGCGCAAGCGGCTGCCGCCGGTGCGGCCGGGCGGTGCGCGGCGCGACGAGGTGGTGTTCTCGCTGCTCGACGAGGAGTACGCGTCGTCGCCGGCGGCCGAGGTGCCGATCGAGTACTACTAGGGGGTCCGCTCGAAGACGTCTGCGGCCCAGCCGTCGCGTTCCCGGCGCTCGATCCGCCTGTAGCCGCCGATCGTTGGAAGATCGGAAGCCAGGTAGCCGGAGGTGATCGCCCGACCCGATTCGAGGCGCCCGCCGACGGCCTCGACCAGCTCGAAAGAGATGTTCGCCACTGCAAGGCCGGCGGCCGGGAGCTTGTCGCGCCGGACGTCGAGGGAGGAGACGTCGATCTCGACACCGTTTCTGCGGGCATTCTCGCGGGCCACTTCGACCGCGACGTCGTCGACATCGACGGCGCTCACAGGGTGGTAGCCGAGCTTCGCCGCCGCAATCGCGATCACTCCCGAGCCGCAGCCGACGTCGAGCAGGCCTCCTCGCCGCTCCTCGAGCAGCAGCTCGAGGCAGAGGCGCGTCGTCGCGTGGGCTCCGGTTCCGAACGCGCGACCCGGGTCGATCACGACCCGGACGGCGCCGGACGGCGGCGTCTCCCACGGCGGCCCGACCCAGAGCGGCGCGATCTCGACCCCGTGGTGAAACTGCCGCCAGCCGTCCTCCCAGCCCTCTGCGATCGTCGTGACCGTTGCCCCGGGGAAGACCGCGAGCACGCGCTCGGCGGCAGGTCCGTAGGCAGCGAGCTCGATCCGACCGCTTTCGGCCAGCTCGAAGGCTGTCTCTTCGAAACCCTCGGGGGCGAGGTCGACAAACCGGGCGCGGAGCTCCTCGGCTCGATCCGTCGGCGTGGTGACGGCAGCGCGGATCAGTGGAACGCGTTGCGCAGCTTCTCGAAGAAGCCGTGGTGATGGTGGTAGGTGTCCTCGTCGGAGAGCTGCTCGAACTCCTCCAGCAGGCGACGCTGCTCGGGGGTGAGCTTTCTGGGCACCGAGACGTTGACGAGGATCCGCTGGTCGCCGCGGCCAAAACCCTGGAGCACGGGCATCCCCTTGCCGCGCAGTACCCTGACCTCGCCGGGCTGGGTCCCCGGATCGAACTCGATCTCCTCGGTGCCGTAGAGCGTGTCGACGGTCACCTTCGTGCCGAGCGCGGCGTCGACCACCGTCAGGTTGACCTGGGAGAAGACGTCGTTTCCCTCGCGGACGAACCGCTCGTCGTCGCGGATGCGCACCTGGACGTAGACATCACCCGCCCGGGCGCCGGGCTCGCCGGCATGGCCCTCGCCGGTGAGGCGGATCCGTTGCCCGTCGTGGATGCCGGCGGGGATCTCGACCTCGAGCTCGCCGGCCTCGAGCGTCCGGCCCGACCCGTTGCAGGTCTCGCAGAGCTGTTCGATCCGGCGGCCGCTGCCGTGGCACTCGGGGCAGGCCGCCTGCCGTACGAACTCGCCGAGGAAGCTGCGCGAGACCTGCTGGAGGATCCCGGTGCCTCCGCACCGCGGACAGCCCACCACGAGCGACCCTGGCTGCGCGCCGTCCCCGCGGCAGGCGCGGCAGGTCACGGCGGTCTCGACCGGTACCGTGACTTTCAGCCCCTGGGCGGCCTCGACGAGCCCGATCTCGACCTCCGCGACCACGTCCGCTCCTCGCGCCGGCCCTCGGCCTCGCCGACCCGAGCCGAACACGTCGTCGCCGAAGAACGCCGAGAAAAGATCGCCGAAGGCGCCGAAGTCGAAGTTGGTCGGCTGGAAGCCGCCGGAGCGAAGCCCGGCATGCCCGAAGCGGTCGTACACCTGCCGCGTCTCGGGATTCGAGAGAGCCTCGTACGCCTCGGTCGCCTCGCGGAAGCGCGCTTCGGCGTCCGGGTGGTCGGACACGTCCGGATGCAGCTCTCGCGCGAGCCGCCGGAAAGCCTTCTTGATCGCCTGCTCGTCGGCGTTGCGTGGGACGCCGAGCACCTCGTAGTAGTCGCGCTCCGTCGTCGACATGTGGCTCTAATCGTGCCAGCCGGAGTGGCGCTCGGCCCCGCCGCCGCCGACCTACTCGTCGGCGTAGACCTCTTCGACGAATCGCGACAGCTCGTACGCCGCCGAGCGCACCGCGCCGAGAGCCTTCTCATAGTCCATCCGCAGCGGGCCGAGCAGGCTCACCGTGCCGAGCGGCTGGTTCGCGTACCCGTAGGTGGCGCCCACGAGCGCAAGTGAGTGGAGCCCGGACTCCTCGAGGTCGTCGCCGACCCGGACGAAGGGCCTCTGGATCCCCAGAGATTGTGCGAGCACGTCGAGCAGCGCAGCCCGCTTCTCGAGCGCGTCGATCAGGCTCCGGTAAGCACCGATTTCCTCCGCCCGGAGGTCGTCCAGGAGCCCGGCCGCCCCCCCGACGTAGAGCTCTCGCTCGTCGCCGAGATCGTCGAATGCAGCTCGGAGGACGGCGAGGAAGACCCGCTCGCTCGCGGACAGCCCAGGCTCGTCGAATGCGCGGGCGAGCAGCCTCGACCGCAGGCGCAGGCCCGTGACCCGCTCGCTCAGATAGTCGCCCGCCCACGTCACGAGTCCCGCGTCGATACCGTCGGGGAACGCGTAGCGCTGCTTGGTGACCTCGCCCGCCGAGGTGATGACCACGACGACGACCACATTCGGCTGAAGCTGCAGGACGTCGACGTGGCGAACGGTGGCCGCCTCGAGCGGTGGGGCCGAGACAAGCGCCAGGAGCCGCGTCACCTGCGAGAGCGTCTCGGTCGTCGCCTGGAGCGCCTGGTCGACCTCCGCCTGTGTCTTCCCCAGCTCGAGGGGGAACCCGGCGGGCCGCGCCTCCTGCCGTGCGAGCAGTCCATCGACGTAGACCCGATAGCCGGCCTCCGTCGGAACCCGCCCTGCCGAGGTGTGCGGGTGGGTGAGCAGCCCGAGACGCTCGAGCTCCGCCAGTTCGGCCCGGATGGTCGAGGTCGAGACCTCGAACCCGGCTCTCTCGACGAGCAGCCTCGAGCCGACCGGGGCGCTCGTCCCCACGTACTCCTCGACGACCCGCGCGAGGATCTCACGTTGCCGCTCGGACAGCTGAGGACCGTCGGTCATCTCTCGGTCCCATGGTAGGCGAGTCCTACGGAGCGACCTCAGGCGAGCAGCGTCGCGGTCACCGCGTCGCCGAGGAACCTGCCCCGCGGCGTGAGCCAGACGGCGCCGTTCTCACGCCGTGCGAGCCCCACACGCTCGAGCCGCCGGAGCCCGGAGGGATCTAGCATCCCCCCGGCAGCCCCGACGGCGACCGGCCCGTCCAGGCGCAACCCGAGCATGATCCGCTCGGTCTCACGCACCCCCGGCGAGAGCTCCTCGACCTCCCTGGGAGGTGGAGAGCCGGCCGCGAGCCTGCCCAGGTAACCGCGGAGCGAAGGAGCGTTTCGCCAGCGCCGATTCTCGATTGTGCTGACAGCGCCCACACCGAGGCCGAGGTAGTCGTGCCCGAGCCAGTAGCCGAGGTTGTGCAGGGCTCGCAGATCACGGGCCCGGAGCCCGCGCGTACTCAGGCGGCAGAAGTTCGCCGTCTCGTACCAGCGGTAGCCCGCTCCGATCAGCGTCTCGACGACAGCCTCGAAATAGGTCTCCATTGACTCGGCCTGGCGTCCCAGCTCGGCTCCGTGGGAGTGCATGAAGCGAGTGCCCGGCTTCGCTTCAAGCTCGTACGCGGAGAGGTGCTCGGGCTCGAGCGCGAGCGCCTCGGCGAGGTCGCTCTCGAGCTCGGCGGGGCCCTGGCCGGGGATCCCGTAGATGAGATCCAGAGAGATGTTGTCGAATCCGGCATCACGGAGACGATAGACGGCGCCCCGGACGTCGTCCGGACCGGAAACGCGGTCGAGGATCTCGAGCAGCCGGGGCTGGAAGCTCTGGACGCCCAGCGATACCCGGTTGACTCCAGCCTCGCGGAGCATTCGCGCAAGTTCGGCGGTAACCGTCTCGGGATTCGCCTCGACCGTGACCTCCGCGGCTGCCGGAAGCGCCGCCAGCAAGCGCTCGAGCGCAGTCGTATCGGTGAAGGTCGGAGTGCCGCCGCCGAGGAAGACGGTCTCGACGTCCGGTGCAAGGTGCTCCCGCTCGAGCTCGAGCTCGGCGAGGAGAGCCGCGACGTACGCCGCGTGGTCGCCGCCCCGTCCGACGACCGTGACGAAGTCGCAGTACCCGCACCGGTGGGCGCAGAACGGCAGGTGGAGGTAGAGGTGCCGGGCGCCGGCACTCACGCCGGTCCCTCCTGCCTCCGGGGGCGCGG
>Ga0335080_10003705_pt1 | contig 15494 bp, 8 predicted proteins | sample Lox_Sample_34_FD_206720 | JGI IMG/M metagenome (GOLD analysis project Ga0335080, IMG submission 206720) | Soil microbial communities from Loxahatchee National Wildlife Refuge, Florida, United States - Lox_Sample_3.4 | ecosystem: Environmental > Terrestrial > Soil > Wetlands | place: USA: Florida... | reverse complement strand
GCGAAGAGAATTTCGTTGATGGCGCTGTGACAACAACTGAACTTGCCAAGCTGCGGCAAGATTGCCTGAGCATAGCTTCTCCTTTTTCGAGACGTGCAATTTGCTCTTGCGGCACGGAGTAATATCCCGCATTTCCGTAGGAGAATCTCATGTTCAAGAACGGTTTGACCAAATCAATGGAGAACGCCAGGAAGGCCATGGCGCGGCCCTTCACATTCACATTTGTTATCGCGCTTGCCGCGCTCTCGAGTGTCGCCTTCGCGCAGGAAGGCACCGCGATCTTTGGGTACTACACCAATGCAAATCTAGCGGGCGTACCCGACGGGCTGCTGTATGTTGTCAACCCGGGTTCGATTAGCGGACTGTCACCGGCCGGCGACCTCTGCGCGAACATTTATGTATTCAGATTCGATGAGCCAGTCGAGTGTTGCAGTTGCAAGGTAACGCCGGACGGTTTAAGGACTCTCAACGTGAACGCAGACCTCACCAGCAATCCCATCGATTCGATGCGCTTACCCCTGCCTCAATCCGGAATCATTAAGATAGTCTCGTCAGCCGTGGAAAGCGATGGTTCGTGCAACGCTGGGATGAGTTTCTTTCCCTTTCCCCATTTTCTCCCCGTTGCGGCAGCACAGTACGAACCTTCCGGGGTGCTGGGCGCACGGATTACTCATGTGAACGCGACCGGCGCCGGTATGTACAGCGTCAGCGAAGCGAATTTCTTGGCTGGCCCTTTGGCAGACACAGAACTTTCTAAAAAGCTCCAGAGGATCTGCTACTTTATATCTACCAGTGGTTCGGGGGGCCTTGGAATTTGCTCTTGCGGCACGGAGTGAGATTCGGAGGGCAGGAAATTCTTGAGTGGAGGGCTGCCTGCAGGTTCCCACGCGGCCGTTTCTATGAGGCGGCTCTGGCCACGCTTGCTATTCTCGTCTGGCACTTCTATTCTGTGATTTTCGATCCCGATGTTTATCCATTGGACACGGCGGCCATCACCGGATTTAGTACGCGGCCGCGTGACACGGAATCGACTTCATCCGAGATCCAGGAAGAACTCACCACCAAATCATGAACAATTCGTCCGGCTCGCCCCTTCGCGGCTGGCTGTCGCCAGTAGTGCATCTATCGAACAACTGGATCAGCCTGATCGGCGTGGTTGTCGTCACCACGGCTACGGTGTTATGGGTTTTGCTGCTCCCCGCGACGCTGCGGGGTAACGTCAGCAATCCCTACTTCGGCATCGTGCTGTACCTCGTGCTGCCGGTGGTTTTCATCGGCGGCCTGCTGATCATTCCGGTGGGCATCTGGCTGCGGCGGCGCCGTGACCGGGTGACCGGCAGAACGCCCACGAGTTTCCCGCCGCTCAACTTTCGCAACCCAGAGCTGCGGCGGCTGGCTCTGTTCGTCGTGTTGACCAGCTTCGTGAACGTGGTAATCGCCGGGCAGCTCACTTACAGCGCGGTGAATTACATGGACAGCGTGAGCTTCTGCGGGCAGACGTGTCACACAGTGATGCAGCCGGAATTCACGGCTTACCAGAACTCGCCGCATTCGCGGGTGGAGTGTGTGCAGTGCCACATCGGGCCGGGCGCGAGCTGGTTCGTGCGGAGCAAGCTTTCGGGCGTGCGGCAGGTATTTGCGGTGACGTTCCACACTTATGACCGGCCGATCCCCACACCGGTAACCAACCTACGCCCGGCGCGCGAAACATGCGAGGCGTGCCACTGGCCGCAGGTATATGGCGGCGACCGGCTCAGAGTCATTTCCAAATACGCCGACGATGAGACGAACACCGCGACCAAGACCGTTCTGATGATGCATATCGGCGGAGGCAACGGCACGCAGGGAATCCATGGGGCGCACGTGGGTCCGGGGATCCGGATCCGCTATGCGGCGTCGGATGAGAAGCGGCAGACCATCCCGTGGGTGGAATATCGCGATGCGCAGGGAAAGGCCACGGTGTACACGGCGAGCGACGCGAAGAGCCCAATGCCCGGGAATCTGGAGATTCGCGAGATGGACTGCGTGGATTGCCATAACCGGCCGACGCACACCTACGAGTTGCCGGAGCCGGCGGTGGATCGCCTGATGGCGGCAGGCGGGATCTCGCCCGCGCTGCCTTTCGCAAAGAAGACCGGCCTGGCGCTGCTGAAGGCGGCATACAATTCGCGCGCGGAGGCGAAGGCGCGCATTCCGGAGGCCTTCGAGGAGTTCTACAAGGAGAAATATCCGGCGATTTTTGCGAGCAAGCCGGATGAGGTGAAGTATTCCGCGCGCGGCGTGCTGGCCATTTATGAGCGAAATATCTTTCCCGAGATGAGGGTGACGTGGGGAAGCTACCCGAATAATCTGGGGCACAACGATTTTCCGGGATGCTTCCGCTGTCACGACGACCAGCACACGGCGGCCGGGGGCGCCAAGATCACGCAGGATTGCGGCGCGTGCCACAACATGCTGGCCATGGAAGAAGCGGCGCCGAAGATTTTGAGTGAGCTGGGGCTGGAGAAGTGAAGAGCGAGGTTCGAGGAAAAGGGAGGCAGATCAGAGGCGGACCCGTTTTCCTCGTTTTTCGATTGCAAGAAAACCGGGCCGGCCCCTCCCGGGGGCTGGGCCATGGAAGGGCTCTCGCGCCGGCAGGAAATCGGGAATTGAGGTCTCCGTCCCTGGTTTCCAGCCATGTGGGATAGGTAACCAGGGACGGAGACCTCAATTCCCATTTCTGCGAGAAACGGAGCTTTTCCGCACTAAGTCCTTGCATGCCTCGGATGGCTCGCGTGGTGGCGGTCGGGGTACCGCACCATGTAACGCAGCGCGGAAACAATCGGCAGCGGATCTTTGATTCAGACCAGGATCGCCTGCTCTACTTGAAGCTGCTGCGGGAGTATTCCGGGCGGCATGGGTTGCGTTTGTGGGGATATTGCCTGATGGATACTCACGTCCACCTGGTCGGGGTGCCGCAGGCAGGCGATGCGCTGGCGCGCACGTTGCGGCAGACCCACGCCGACTACGCAAGGTACGCCAATGTGAAGCGGCGGACCAGCGGCCACTTTTGGCAGAACCGGTATTTTTCGTGCGCGCTGGATGAGAGCTACTGCTGGAGAGCGTTGGCTTATGTGGAGAGGAATCCGGTAAGGGCGGGGATGGTGGCCGCGGCGGGCGAGTGGGGTTGGTCAAGCGCATGGGCGCATCTGGGAACGGGAGTGACGATCTCATGGTTGGACTTGACTGATTGGCGGCGGGCGTATACGCCCGAACAGTGGCGGGAGGTATTACGGACCAGCGTGGCGGAGGAGGCGGAGGCGGAGCGGATCCGGGAAGCCACGCGGACAGGGAGACCTCTTGGTGAGCAGGGTTTCGTGCAGGAAATGGAGCAGCGACTGCAGCGCCGCCTAATGGCAGGAAAGCCGGGCCGGCCAGCGCGGGACGGGGTTGCGGAAGGGATGCAGGCACGACTCGGGTGCGGGGAGGAAATCGGGATTTGAGGTCTCCGTCCCTGGTTTCCCTGGTTTCTTCCTGGTTTCTTAACCAAAGATATATATACCAGCGGTCAAGGGGGATTTTAGACTGGAGGCAGGGTAAAGGTGACCCGTGGACCAAGAGTCTGCCGGGGAAGCATGCCCTGCGCCAGGCCCTCAGAGATGCACCCTCGCCCAAACAAGATTGGTTGGATCTTAATGGCTGTGGCGCTTTTGCTGCCTGGTTCCGCATGCGCACAGCGCTTTGCCTTCAAATATTACTCGCATGACCAGGGCTTGATCAGCCTGGATGTGCACAGTCTGTTACAGGATCGGACGGGATATGTCTGGGTAGCGACCGCGGATGGGCTGTTTCGCTATGACGGGGACCGCTTCACAGGTTTCTACACGGCGCAGGGATTGCCATCGAACCGGGTTGAGTCGCTTCATCAGGCCAGCGACGGAACCATCTGGGTTGGGACGCGCGACGGACTAGCCCGTTTCGAGGGAGACCACTTCTCTCGGGTGAGGTTGCCGGAGCCCGTGGCCTTTCTGAGCCAGTCCAGCCTTGCATCGGACATTCATGGCTCGCTGTTCATGGGCACGAACCGGGGTCTGTGGGTGATGGATAGGTCGCATCGGCCCGTCGCGAAGCTGTATCCGCAAGACGCGTCCATGACGCGCCCGGAGGTGTATGGCGTTCACGTCGATCCGGAGGGCGCGGTCTGGTTTGGCTGCGGAACGGAATTGTGCAGATACGATCACGGCAAGGTGTCCGTGCTAGCAACAGAGTCGGGTGTTCCGACGGACATCTGGAATGCCATCCTGACCGATCACAGCGGGGATCTCTGGATCAGGAGCTCGACGCGGCTGTTGACCAAGAGCAGGACGAGCAAGGGGTTTGTGCCGGTCCGAAATATCCCGGAGGCCAGCACGCTGGGCAGCCTGTGCTTACTGCGGAATGGCACGCTGCTGGTGCCGAGCGGTGACGGGCTGATGCGACAAACGGGAAGCGGGTGGGAAGAGATCGGCAAAGAGCGGGGATTGCTGGTGAATATGGTGGCCTGCGCTCTGGAAGACCGTGAAGGATCGATTTGGATCGGCCTGGACGGTTCCGGTCTCGCCCGCTGGCTGGGAACGAACCAGTGGGAAAGCTGGACCACGGCTGAAGGGTTGGCGGGAAGTGTGAAGACCATCTTCCGGAGTTCCGCGGGGACGCTGTGGGTCGGCACCATGTACGCCCTGCAACAATTCACGCGGGATAACCAGCCCGGACGAATCTGGGATGTGCGCCATGGGTTAAATGGGCGGCCGGTGCGAGCCATCACGGAGGCTTCCGACCACGCGATCTGGCTGGGTAGCAATCCCGGCAAGGTGTACCGTCTGGATCCACGTACAGGCGACATCCGCAGCTTCGGCCAGGAGGCAGGGTTTCTTGGAAAAGCTGTGTCGGGAGTCTGCTGGGATTCCAGCCAGCAGCTCTGGGTGGCGACGGATGGCCCGATGATTTTCCGAGGTCTCGTGCGAGGACCGTCGGCCTCGTTCAAACGGGTAGCGCCGCCGGACAGTACAGAGGACGAAACTTTCAAACGTTGCGCCGCAGACAGAAACGGCGGTGTGTGGTTTACGAGCGGCCGCGGGTTGTTACGGTTCCGGGATGGGAACTGGAAAAGGTTCACCGTGGCAGACGGACTGAGATCGAACGTGCTGGATGATGTGATCCTGGCGCCGGACGGAACGTTATGGATCACGTATGACGAGACGGTCGGGATGACGCATGCCACCATTCGCGGCGACAGCCTTCAATTGGAGAGCTTCACCAAAAGCAACGGCCTTCATTCGGAGAACGTCAGTGCGGTGGCATTCGACACCCGTGGAAGGCTCTGGTTGAGCTCGGATGACGGAGTGCAGGTTATAGATGGCGGGACTTTCCCGCACTACGGAGAGGCGCAGGGGCTTCTCTGGAATGATTGTTCCAGCCATGCGGTGTTCGGAGACCGCGACGGGAGCATCTGGATCGGCCACAACCTTGGGATCAGCCACTTCCGCCCAGATGCGGAGCCCAAATCCAGCGCGTCAACACCGGTGGTCCTGAGCTGGGTCAGACTGGGAGCTGCCTTTGTCAGCCCAGAAAGCCATGCGTCCGTTCCGTACGCACAGCGGTCCTTCCAGGCGAATTTCGCTGCGTTGACGTACCTGAACGAAGCGGACGTGCGCTTTCGTTATCGATTAGCCGGATTTCATGACGATTGGGTGGATACGCGCGAACGAATCGCCAGCTATCCCAGTCTGCCGCACGGCAATTACAAGTTTGAGGTGCAAGCGGTGTTACCCGGGCGACCCGCTACCGCGATCACTGCGTTCTCATTCGAGGTATTGGCGGCGTGGTGGCAAACGTGGTGGTTCCGGGGGTTGGTGGCCGCCCTGGGACTGGCTTCCATAGTGGCTTATTGGCGCCTCAGGCTGCGCCGCCTGCAGGAGATGCAGAAGGAATTGGAACTGGCGGTGGAGAAGAGAACCCTTCAGCTCAGCCAGGAAAAGAAGATCGTGGAAACGCAACGATACGACATCGAGCGCCTGCTGATCAAGACACAAGAAGCCAGCCGCTTTAAAGACGAATTCCTGGCCAACATGAGCCATGAGATTCGCACTCCGATGAACGGCATTCTGGGCATGACCGATTTGGTGCTGGACAGCGAGCTTACGGCCGAGCAGCGCGAGTTCCTGACCGATGCGAAGACATCAGCGGAGCATCTGCGGTCACTGCTCAACGATATCCTCGACCTGTCCAAAATTGAGGCCGGCCGTCTGGAACTGAATCCGATTGAATTTTCGGTACGCGAGTGCGTCAGGGAGGCGGCCGTCAGCCTGGCCGTCACGGCGGAGCAGAAGGGCCTGAAATTGACGTTCGATGTCGAAAGGGATGTGCCGGAAGAGCTGGTGGGAGATCCCTTCCGGCTTCGCCAAGTGTTGCTGAATCTGCTGAGCAATGCGATTAAGTTCACGAGCTCCGGATGTGTCGAGCTGAGATCGACGTTATTTGACCGGCGCGATCGGGCAGTGACGCTTCACTTCTCGGTACGCGATAGCGGAGTGGGAATACCAGCCGATAAGATAGACGTGATTTTCGAAGCATTCCGCCAGGCAGATTCCTCGACGTCGCGCAGATTCGGTGGCACGGGACTGGGTCTGACCATCTCGTCGCGTCTTATCGGCCTGATGGGCGGACATGTCTGGGTGGAGAGCGAGGTGGGCAAAGGCAGCGTTTTCCACTTCACCGCGGTGTTCCAAGACATCCCGGCCGGCCAACAGAATGAAGACTTGCAGCGCGACCCGTCGTTAACTCAAGCAACTTAGAAGATCATCAAAAGATCCGTTAAGCAACCGCTCCCTGCGGTCGCGGCTCGGCCGTTAGCTGTCAGCCAGGTTGAACCTCAAAGCGAGTTACGGCATGATTGAGACCGTGATGCGCATGGCCCGCCTACCTTTCACGTTGTGGGTCGTGCTGCTGGCTGGGATTGCGGCGCCGGGGCAGAGCACTCGCGGATGGAAGCTCGTATGGAGCGATGAGTTCAACGGGCCGGCCGGCGCACAGCCCGATCCGAAGAATTGGAACTACGATCTCGGCGGCGGAGGCTGGGGCAACGGTGAGGCTGAAGTTTACACCAACGCCCCGAACAACGTTTTTCAGGACGGCAAGGGCCACCTGGTGATCCGCGCGATCCGGGATTCGTCAGGCAACTACACGTCGGCACGGCTGCAGACCGGCGCTCCGGGCGCCTCCACCGAGACCGCTGATTTGAGCTGGCAATACGGCAGGATTGAGGCGAGAATCAAACTGCCGTTCGGCCAGGGTGTGTGGCCGGCTTTCTGGATGCTGGGCGAGAACATCGGAGCCGCCGGCTGGCCGCAGTGCGGCGAGGTCGACATCATGGAGAACTTCGGGACCTTCAACAACAACGTGTCCATCAATAACGGAACCGCGCACGGGCCGGGTTATTCGGGGGACAGCGGCATCGGGGAGCCGTACACGCTGCCGTTTGGCGAGAAGGTCGCGGACGATTATCACGTGTATGCCATCGAATGGTCAAAGAACTCCGTCGTGTGGTTCGTGGATGGCGCTTCGTATCATACGGTGACGCCCGCATCCATCCCGGCAGGCGATCAGTGGGTTTTCAACCAGCCGTTCTTCCTGCTGTTGAATCTGGCGATCGGCGGTTCCAGCACCTTTCTGGGCACGCCGGACCCGCACGCGCCGTTTCAGCCGCAGGACCTCCTGGTGGATTACGTGAGGGTCTATCAGGCGACAACCATTACCGCGACTACACCCGTGATTACGCCGGGGCGGGTAGTGAACGCGGCGTCTTATTTGGGAACCGTCGCGCCGGGAAGCCTGGCCACGGTATTCGGCGACAATCTGGCCGATGGCACGCATGTGGTGACACCGGGCGCAAACGGCAGCTTTCCTTCCTCAGTCGCTGATGTGACGGTAGCGGTCAACGGTGTGAACGCGCCGCTCACGTATGTGTCGGCAACGCAGATCAATTTCCAGGTTCCGTGGGAGACCGTTCCGGGGACCGCAGTGAACGTGAAGGTCACGCGCGGCAGCGTTGACAGCAATGTTGAGGTGATCACGATCGCGGCGACGGCCTATCCTTCGATGTTTCTGAGTGAATTCACGAACGGAGTGGCGTGGGTGACAGGAACTGGATGCGAGATGACGGAGTGCGCCGTCAGACCGGGGGGCGTGTACCAGCTTTGGGGTAATGGATTCGGGCCGAAGAACTCGGCGCAGCAGGATGGCGTGCCGGCTGCATACACCGGTTCATTGACTCCTCTGGAAGTGCCGGGCGGGCCGGCGAGTTGCCGGCTCATCATCGGCGGGCAAGGGGCGACGGTCAACTATTGCGGCTCGGCACCGGGCGAAATCATCGACCAGTTGAATTTTGTTTACCCGGCGAGTGTGTCGACGGCGTCGCCTTACGTCGACGCGACGCTTACCATCAACGGTGTCGTTGGCAGATTCCGAGTACGGGCGCCGAATTCTGATCTGAGCGCCAGCGTGTTGCTCCAGCAGATGACGCAATCGGAGAAGGTCCAACTTGTCGCAGGGCAGGGCGGGGCCGGGGCGCCTCATCCGCTGCCGCGGGGCGCCGGGGGATGGATTCCAGGCATTCCGCGGCTGGGCATCCCGGATCTTTATTTCTGCGATGGCAGCGTGGGGCTAGCCAATAGCGAGGCACCGGCGACGGCGCTTCCGTCCTCGATTGCGAGCGCCGCGGCGTGGGATTTGGATCTGGCCTACCAGTACGGAAAGGTGATTGGAACCGAGATGGCGGCGTACGGCCTCAACGTGAATCTGGGCGGCAACATCAACCTGATCGGCCGCGAGCCGCGCGACGGCCGCACCTTCGAGACCAAGGGCGAAGATCCGGTGCTGGCGGGGAGAATCACCGCCGCTCATATTCGCGCCATCCAGGATCAGCACGTGCTCGGCGGCATGAAACATTTCTCCTTCAACGATCAGGAGACCGGGCGCTTCACAGCCAATGCCGAGATCCACGAACGTCCGGCGCGCGAGAGCGACCTGCTGGCATTCGAAATCGCGTTCAGAGACTCCAACGTGCAGTCGGTGATGTGCTCGTACAACCTTGTCAACGGCGTGTACTCGTGCGAGAACGCGCATCTGCTGAACGAGATTCTCAAGGGCGACTGGGGGTTTCAGGGTTTCGTGATGTCGGACTGGGGGGCGACGCACAGCACGGTGTCCGCGGCGCTGGCGGGTCTCGACCAGGAACAGCCAGACAACCAATGGTTCTCGGGGCTGGGGCAGGCCGTGCAAGCAGGGCAGGTGCCACAGTCGCGCCTTGACGACATGGTGCATCGCATCCTGCGCGCGATGTTCGAGGTTGGCCTTTTCGACTATCCACTCTCCATCACACCGATCGACACCGCCGGGGACCAAGCTATCGCGCAGCAGGTGGAGGAGCAGGGGGCGGTTCTGCTGAAGAATGCCGGCGGGCAATTGCCGCTCAGCGCTGCGACGATCGGGTCGATCGCAGTAATCGGATCTCACGCCGATGTCGGGGTGCTCTCGGGAGGCGGCTCGGCGCAAGTGTATCCGACCGGAGGCCCGGCGCTCACCGAAGGCCAGCCATGCCCGCCGTGCTGGGCCAAAGTGATCTGGGATCCATCGTCTCCGCTCCGGGCGATCCGGGCTAAAGCGCCCAAAGCAAAAGTGCGGTTCGACGACGGAACGAATACCCAAAGCGCGGCGTCACTGGCCAAGTCCTCCGATGTGGCGATTGTTTTCGTCAGCCAGTGGGCCAGCGAGGGAATGGATCTGCCCAGCCTCAATTTCACGGACGTCATTCACGCGACGCCGATCAATCAGGATGCGCTGATTTCGGCCGTAGCAGCGGCGAATCCACACACCATCGTCGTCATGGAGAATGGAGGCCCGCAGTTGATGCCGTGGCTGAATCAGGTGAGCGCAGTGCTGGAAGCGTGGTATCCGGGGCTGCGCGGCGGCGAGGCCATCGCCAATCTTCTGTTCGGCAGTGTGAATCCCTCGGGCAAGCTGCCCGTTACTTTTCCCGCCAGTGTCAACGATCTGCCTCACCCCGCGATTGCCGCTCCGCCTGATTCGAGCACGCCGTTTCCGGTCGATTACTCGGAAGGGTTTCTGGTCGGATACAAGTGGTACGACGCCAGAAATATCACGGCTCTGTTTCCGTTCGGCTTCGGGCTCTCGTACACGACGTTTTCGTTTTCAAATGTCGCGCTGGTGAATAACCTGGCGTCGGGCAATCCGAACTTTCAGGTGACGTTCGATCTGGCCAATACGGGCACGGTCGCGGGCGCCGAAGTCGCCCAGGTCTACGTCGGATTTCCAGCGAACACGGGTGAGCCGCCCAAGCGTCTGTCTGGATGGCAGAAGGTTCCTCTACAGCCGGGACAGCAGCAGCACGTGACTGTGGAAGTGGATGCGAACGACTCGTCGCATCCTCTGTCGTGGTGGGACGTTAACACCAATAGCTGGCAGACGGCAGCGGGCGATTACGCCGTTTACCTGGGCAATTCGTCGAGCCAGGCGAGTTTAATCCTCGCCGGGACGCTGCATATCGGTTCGGGATAGCGTTTCGCTCGTGACGGAATGTGCGGTTACGACCGTTAGGCTCAGGCGTGAACGCCGGCGGGTGCGTAAATTCGCCGGACACAAACTTTCTTCTCACGCTTGCGCGTCTGGGCGATGTCGTATGAAACTGGCATCCGCATGAGCGTGTCCATCTTTACCCCAAAGGCTTTCTCGATCCGCAAGGCCATATCCCCGGATAGGTCCGAACTGCCGTTCAGCAAGCTAGCCAATGCGGGCCGGGAAACGTGAAGGGCTGCGGCGGCCGCCGTTACCGACAGGCCCGCAGGCTGGATAATATCCGCCCGAATAAAATAGCCGGGATGTGGCGGGTCCTTCATGGGCATGGCGTTGGCTGCTCCTGTCCTAATGGTAGTCTTCCAAGTTTACGTCGCAGATTTCGTTTTCTTTCGTATCGACGCGGAACGTCCGGCGACGATTGCGGGTGACGGTGAGACTCCGCATGCCCTTGCGGTCGCCGGCCAGGATATGAACCTTCCAGCCAGCGAGTGCCCGCAATTCCTCAGGTTTCTCTATGTAAGGCGTAGCTTAACACTTGTCAAGGTTGGAATTGGGATACCAGGCATACAACCGCACTATATACTGTCTGCATGCCAAAATTGTGCGTGCTGCTGTTCGTCGGAGCAGTGTTTGGCGCGCTCGCTTCTGACTGGCCGCAGTTTCGGGGGCCTAATGCATTTGGCGTGTCGGATGCCACCGGCCTGCCCGTCGAATTCGGGCCGGCAAAGAATGTCTTGTGGAAGACGGCCCTGCCGCCCGGCCATTCTTCGCCGGTGCTGTCGGCGGATCAGATTTTTGTTACCGCGTTCGAGGGAGATCGACTGTATGTGATCGCGCTCGATCGGGGGACGGGGCGGATCTTATGGAGGCGCGAGGTTCCCAGGCCGCGCAAGCAGAAGCTGCATACGTCGAACAGTCCGGCATCGCCGAGTGTGGCCACCGACGGACGAAACGCATACGCGTTCTTCACCGACTTCGGGCTCGTCTCATACGGATCGGATGGAGAGGAGCGCTGGCGGCTGCCGCTCGGCCCGTTCAACAATCCGTTCGGCCTGGGAGCGTCGCCGGTACTGGCGAACGGGAAAGTGCTGCAAGTGTGCGATGCCGAGACCGGATCGTTCATGATCGCGGTCGATCAGAGAAGCGGGCGCGTGGTGTGGCGCGTGGAGCGGCCCGAAATGACGCGCGGCTTTTCGACGCCGGTGCTGTACCAACCAAAACAGGGCGCGCTCGAAGCTCTGGTTCCGGGAACGAACCGGCTGATCGCCTACGACGTCGACACTGGCAAAGCAGTCTGGTGGGTCCGCGGCCTGACATGGCAGATGAAGCCGACGCCGATCGTCGCGGGCGACGTCGCCTATGTTCTGGGCTGGGCGGGAGGCGCGGATCAAGGCAACCAGGCAGTCCTTCCTTCATTCGAGCAGATCCTGCGCGTGGCGGATTGGAATCATGACGGGAAACTCTCGAAGGACGAGCTGCCCGATGCGCGTTACCGCGACGACTTCGAGGATTCGGACCTGGATGGCGACGGTTTCCTGAGCCAACGCGAATGGGAGCAGTATGCCGAGAAGCGCACGATGGTCAACTCGGTGATGGCGGTCAGGCTCGGGGGAACAGACGACATGACCGATCAGAACATTTTGTGGCGGTACTACCGGTCGCTGCCCAATGTCCCTTCGCCGCTGCTGTATCAGAACGTTCTTTATCTGATGAAAGAGGGCGGCATCCTGACAGCGCTTGATCCGACGACCGGCAAGGTGCTGAAGCAGGGGCGGCTCGAAGGCGCTCTGGATTTTTATTATTCATCTCCAGTTGCCGCGGACGGAAAGATTTTTGCGGCGAGCCAGGACGGACATGTATCGGTGATCCGGGCGGGCGCGGATTGGGAAGTGCTGGCGGTGAATGATATGGACGACGAGGTCTATGCCACGCCGGCGCCAGTCGACCACTGCCTGTATCTTCGCACGCGGAGCGCGTTGTATTGCTTTGGAAAAGCGGCCGGCACCTCGCATTGACTCAGTGCGGTGGGAGGGTGCCCATCCCGTAGCGAGCGGCTTCGGATTGCATCAGACGGGTGAGGTCGGCTTTGGCGCTCTCCGGCAGGCGTGAGGGCTTGTACTCGTCGAGCAGGCGCGAAACCTCCGCGGCCGCCCTTTGCATCATGGTCAGCGGTCCTTCCTTTTGCCACCGGCCCAGATTGGCGCGGTCGATGACGGGACCGGGGAACGTGATCTCTTTGCGCAGATGGCGGCGAGTGTGGTCCGCGATCAAGAGGTTCTTTTCGCGAAGCAGTTCTTCAAACAGGGCGAGTGCCGGGAAGTCTTCCCGGGGCTCGATGCCCTGCAGCACGCGAAAAGTCATGCCGCAGATTTCGTTGTCCACCACCAATTTCTCAAGGCTCTGGCAGCTCTCGAAGTCGAGCATTCCGGGGCCGGAGATGTTGTTGATCCCGCTCAGAGCCGCCAGAATGGCGCCCATGCCGGTCTCAAGCCCTGCCTGCGCGTCCAGTTGTTTCGAGTCGCTGAGGGCGATGTAGCTCTGTGTGGGCATGCCCAGGTACTTGCCGATTTCGCTATTGGCGCAATCCATCATGATGGTTTCGGGCGCGCCCATCGGAGTAGTCAAAAAGCGCACGTCGAAGACCGCGGGTGAGCCTCCGTAGAGCAGGGGGTGTCCGGGCCGGGTGAGTTGGCTGATGACCACTCCGCTCAGGTTTTCGGCCGTCTGCTGAACCAAACTTCCCACCAGGGTGACGGGCGCCACCAAACCGGAGAGCGGCATGGAAATCAGCTCCACGGGGATTGACCAGAGCGCGCAGTCCACCAGGTTCTGGCTGGTCACATCGCTCCATTTAATGGGCGCGGTGGGACAACAGGAGAAGACCGCCAGCGGTTTCTGTTCCAGCGCCTGCCGGCTTCCGCGAACCGCCAATTGGAGGTCTTTCATGATCTCAAAGGCCTGGACGGTGAATGCGCCGGTGACTACCGGCTTTTCGCCGTAAAGCAGGCTGAGGTACAGCCGGTAGCTGTCGGAGATTCTTTCGGGAACATCGGCGGGGATGAGCGCGGTGCTTTGCGAAGCGATGTGCTGGAAGCCGCTTACCAACTTCACATAGCGGACGTAGTCCGCGGTATCGGGTTTGCGAATCTCGCCGGTTTGTCCGTCGAGAATGTTGATGGCCGCCGAGCCGGGAGTGAAATATACGTTGTCGCCTTTGAAATCGTGGGTTTGACCACCGAGGACGTCATAAAGCTGAAACGACCGCGGGACGGTCTTCAGAGCACGATCGATGAGATCATCGGTGAAACAGGCGCGCCAGTTGCTTGCGTCAACGTGCGCACCGTGAGCGGCGAGCGCGTCGAGCACGCGCCGGTTGTGGATCTCCACTCCCAGCTTGCAAAGCACGTCACGCGCTTCCGCAACGATTCGCTGGATCAGTTGGTCATCGAGAAGTCTAAGAGCCGGCCGCATGTGCATTGCCTCGGGCTGGGATCATCATAGCCAAAACGCTGGAGTGCAGGCCGGTGGGCTTGTGGAGCACCCCTCGGGCTCGATATGCTGCGGCAATCTGCTTGAAAGGAGGATGCTGGCTTGCGTGAACGATTCACTGCCGGTGATCTTCGATTTGTCTTCATTTGCCTGGCGCTGCTGGTCGTGACCGTCTGGTTTTCGGCCACCTCCTTCTACAAAGCCTTCCCGGAAGCCTCTATTGACTTTCGGGTCACGCGAGATGATGCGCGTTTGCTCGCTGAGAAATTCCTGAGCGCACAAGGGCACGACGTGCGTGCCTATCGCGAGGCATCACGATTCAGTTTCGATGACTCCGCCAAGACATTCCTGGAACGCGAGTTGGGACTGGAGGCGGCCAACCGGCTGATGGGGTCGCATGTGCGCTTGTGGCGCTGGTCGCACCGGTGGTTCCGGCCACAACAGAAGGAGGAATTCCGCGTCGACATCACGCCTGCCGGCGAAACCGCCGGGTTCGAGCACGGGATTCCCGAGGCGGCTCCCCGGCCAAGCGTGGCGCCAGAGCAAGCGCGAGCGCTGGCCGAATCCTTTTTGCGGATGAAGATGGGCCGCGATCCCGGCGTGCTCGATTTCGTCGAGGCGTCCGCGGTGAGCCGGCCCGCGCGGCAAGATCACGTCTTTACCTGGAAAGAGCGGAACTTCGAAATCCACGAGGCGACGTACCGGTTTGAGGTCACCGTGCTGGGCAACGAAATCGGCGCGTACCACGAGTATCTGAAGGTGCCCGAAGCCTGGCTGCGCGACTACGACCGGCTGCGATCAAAGAATCTGGCCGCGCAGACCTTCGATACGGTTTTGTTGGTGGGGCTGGTGGTGGCTTTGCTGGCGACTATCGTCATCCGGGTGCGGGTGCGCGATGTTCGCTGGGGCCGGGCCACGCTGGTGGGCGCTACCGGAGCGCTGCTGTCGTTCCTCGCATCTCTCAATGCGCAGCCGCTGGCCGAGTTCGCTTACCCTACGACGGATTCCTACGGCAGCTTCATCGCGCGCCATATCATGCAGGAGTTATTGGTCGCGCTCTCCAGCGGCAGCCTGCTTTTCGTGCTCACGGCCGGAGCTGAGCCCTTATACCGGCAATTTTTCCCATCCAAGATTTCGCTCGGCAGCCTCTTTCGCCCGCGCGGGCTGAGAACCAAGAGCTTTTTCAAAGGCGCTGTCCTCGGGCTCACGTTAACGGGCATCTTTGTGGCGTACCAGATTGTCTTCTACCTGCTGGCGCGGCGGATGGGTGCGTGGTCGCCGGCGGATGTTCCTTATGACGACCTGTTAAATACACGTTTCCCGTGGCTGTTTGTGCTGTTCGGCGGGTTTCTGCCGGCGATATCGGAAGAGTTTCTGTTTCGCATGTTCGCCAT
>Ga0335080_10003703_pt1 | contig 15500 bp, 14 predicted proteins | sample Lox_Sample_34_FD_206720 | JGI IMG/M metagenome (GOLD analysis project Ga0335080, IMG submission 206720) | Soil microbial communities from Loxahatchee National Wildlife Refuge, Florida, United States - Lox_Sample_3.4 | ecosystem: Environmental > Terrestrial > Soil > Wetlands | place: USA... | reverse complement strand
GCATCATCCTCAATCTCAGCGGCCGCGGCGACAAGGACATCTTCGCCGTCGCCGAGCGCCTCGGCACCAAGCTGTGAGCACCAAGCGATGACCACCCGCATCGAACGCCGTTTCGAGGAGCTGAAGGCCGCGGGCCGCGCCGGCCTCGGAATCTTCGTCACCGCCGGCGATCCCGATTACGAGACCGCCCTCGACCTGCTCCGCGCCCTGCCGGCGGCCGGCGCCGACATGATCGAGTTCGGCATGCCGTTCACCGACCCCATGGCCGACGGCCCGGCGATCCAGGCCTCGTCGCTGCGCGCGCTGAAGAGCGGCCAGAACATGAAGAAGACGCTGGCGATGGTGCGCGCGTTCCGCGCCGATGACCCGGCGACGCCGATCGTGCTCATGGGCTACTACAATCCGATCTATTCCTACGGCGTCGAGGCCTTCCTGAAGGACGCGTTGGCGGCCGGCGTCGATGGCCTCATCATCGTCGATCTGCCGCCGGAGGAGGATGCCGAGCTCTGCCTGCCGGCGCTGAAGGCGGGATTGAACTTCGTCCGCCTCGCGACCCCGACCACCGACGATCACCGCCTGCCGACCGTCCTCAAGAACACGTCGGGCTTCGTCTATTACGTCGCGATCAAGGGCATCACCGGCACCAAGTCGGCGAGCGACGCCGACATCGCTCGCGCGGTGCAGCGGTTGAAGCGCCACACCGACCTGCCGGTCGCGGTCGGCTTCGGCATCCGCAACGCCGACCAGGCGCGCGCGGTCGCCGCCCATGCCGACGCCGCGGTCGTAGGCTCCGCCGTGGTCCAGCGGATCGCGGACTCGCTCGACTCTTCGGGTCGCGCCAGCGCGAAGACCAAGGAGAGCGTCCTCGATCTGGTGCGGGAGCTCGCCGCCGGCGTGCGCGCCGCCCGCAAACAGCGGAGCGCGGTCGCATGAGCTGGCTCACCAATTTCGTCCGCCCGAAGATCCGCGCCCTGGTGCGCAAGCCGGACACGCCGGACAATCTCTGGGACAAGTGCCCGTCCTGCGGCCAGATGATCTTCCACCGCGAGCTCGAAGCCAACCAGCGGGTCTGCACCCATTGCGGCCATCACTTGCGGATCGGCGTAAAGCGCCGGCTGGAGCTGCTGTTCGATGAGGGCCAGTACGACCGCGCCGAGCTGCCGAAGGTCGATCTCGACCCGCTGAAGTTCCGCGACCGCAAGCGCTACACCGATCGCGTCAAGGAAGCGCAGTCGAAATCGGGCGAGCAGGACGCGATCATCGTCGCCTCCGGCAGGATCCACGGCATCGAGACCGTGGTCGCCGCCTTCAACTTCGACTTCATGGGCGGCTCCATGGGCATGGGCGTCGGCGAGGGGCTGATCAAGGCCGCCGACATCGCCGTCGAGAAGCAGGCGGCGCTGATCGCGATCCCCGCCTCGGGCGGCGCCCGCATGCAGGAAGGCATCCTCTCGCTGATGCAGATGCCGCGCACCGTGATCGCGGTCGATCGGGTGAAGGAAGCGGGCCTGCCCTTCATCGTGCTGCTGACCGATCCAACGACCGGCGGCGTCTCCGCCTCCTTCGCCATGCTGGGCGACATCCATGTGGCGGAGCCCGGCGCTGTCATCGGCTTCGCCGGCCAGCGCGTCATCGAGGAGACCATCCGCGAGAAGCTGCCGGAAGGGTTCCAGCGCGCGGAATACCTGCTCGACCACGGCATCGTCGATCTCGTGGTGCCGCGGAAGGAGATGCGCGACCAGCTCGCGCGCCTGATCGGCCTGCTGACCAAGCGCGCCGCCGCCTGAGGTCCCGTTGCGGTGAACAGCATCATGCCCTCGGGGTCCAGCGATGTCGTTCTCGAACGGCTGAACAAGCTCCATCCGAAGATCATCGATCTCGAATTGAGCCGCGTGCTCCGGCTGCTCGACCGCGTCGGAAATCCGGAGAAACGCCTGCCGCCGGTGATCCACGTCGCCGGCACCAACGGCAAGGGTTCGGTGATCGCCTATCTCCGCGCGATCCTCGAGGCCGCCGGCTATCGCGTCCATGTCTATACCTCGCCGCACCTGGTCCGCTTCAACGAGCGCATCCGCCTCGCCGGCACGCTGATCGAGGAGCCGGCGTTGATCGCGCTCCTCGAGGAATGCGAGCGCGCCAACGGCGGCGAGCAGATCACCTTCTTCGAGATCACCACCGTCGCCGCCTTCCTCGCCTTCATCCGCAACCCGGCGGACATCCTGCTGCTGGAGACCGGGCTGGGCGGCACCTTCGACGCGACCAATGTCGTGGACCAGCCGCTGGCCTCGGTGCTGATGCCGATCTCCATGGATCACATGCAGTTCCTGGGCGACACCCTGGAGCAGATCGCGGCCAACAAAGCCGGCATCATCAAGCGCGGTCGGCCAGCGATCGTCGGTCGCCAGCCGAAGGAAGCGCGCGCGGTCTTCGAGGCGAAGGCCGCCGCGCTCGGCGCGCCGCTCTACCGCTACGGCGTCGAATGGATTGCGGACGGACTCCTCAAGGACACGCTCCGCTTCCGCGACCATCGCGGGCCGCGGCGCTATCCACGGCCGGGCCTGCTCGGCTCCCATCAATTCGCCAATGCCGGCGCCGCGGTCGCGACCACGCACTGGCTGGAGGGTTTTAAGATTCCGGATTCAGCAATCGCCCGGGGCTTGCGCGAGGTCGAATGGCCGGCACGCATGCAGCGGCTGCGGCGCGGGCCGCTCGTAGACATGCTGCCCGAGGGCTGGGAACTCTGGCTCGACGGCGGCCACAACGAGGATGCCGGCCAGGTGATCGCCGACATGATCCGTGACTGGCAGGCGCAGGACCGCCGCAGCGGGACGGATCTCCGCGCTCATGCGGTCTTCGGCATGCTCTCGAGCAAGGATCCGGTCGCGTTCCTGAAGCCGCTGGCGCCGCTGCTGGAGGACTTGAATGCCGTCGCCATTCCCGGCGATCACGCCAGCCTCTCGGCGGAGGACTGCGTCCGCGCCGGCACCGAGGTCGGCCTCATCTCCAGCGCCTTCCCCTCGGTCGAGGCGGCGTTGCGCTCGGTCGTCGACTCTCACGAGGACGGCCCGCCCTCGCGCGTCCTCATCTGCGGCTCGCTCTACCTCGCCGGCACCGTGCTCGCCGAGAACGGCTGAGAATTCGCACGCGTCGTTGGTCTTGCGGATTCTCCGGCTCGGCGCTCGCGCAAGAACGAAAAATGAACTATACTTCTTCTCGCCGCACTCAGCGCCAACTTTGACCGGACTTAGACAAGAAAAAGAATCGGTTTGGGCCTCGCCGTTGGGCTTTAGGCGGTCTTCGTCAGCGGCTTAAGGTGCTTTGCCCCGCCCTCGAAATGGGTGGAGGTCGTCAATGTCGCGGTCGGGTCCCGACCGCGCGACGGCTCGGTCAGAAGTTCTGCGCCTCGACGGCGGGCTCGCGCTGGAAGAGGTGCTTCGGCCATTCGAACAGCACGTCGAGGCCGATACGGCGCAGGCCGAGGGCGAGCACGATCGGCAGGAACAGGCCGGCCGTGGTGCAGAGCAGGAAGATCGGCCAGAACGACTGCCAGTGGAACACGCCGACCAGCACCTGCCGCGTGAACGACGAGAACACCACGTGGGCGCAGTAAATCTCCAGCGAGAAGGTGCCGAACAGCATGAGGAGCTTGTTGATCCCCGGCACATGCACCAGGAAGCGCGAGATCTGCAGGCAGGCGGCGACGCCGACGATCGAGGCCGGGATCGCGATCAGGAAGTACTTCGAATAGCCGAACTGGTTGGTGATCAGGATCGGCAGCGCGATCGCGAGGGCGATCAAGGCGATGCCGATATAGGGCCCGAACGGGAAGCCGCGCTGGCGCAGGATCCGGTTGAAGCCGATGCCGAACACGAAGAACAGGAAGAGATAGGGCAGGCGCCGGATCTCCTCCATCTCGAAGAACGGGATGATCAGCAGCGACGCCGCCGCGACCGCGAGCATCGTCCAATAGCCGCGCTTCAGCAGGAAATAGGCGGCGACGTAGTAGATGAAGAGCGATTCCAGAAACCAGAGATGCGAGCCGGGATTGATGATCGTGAAGAAGACCTGCTCCAGCGACCGATGATCGAAGGACGAGGGCTTCGCGTACCAGTAGATGGAATAGACGTGGGCCCAGATGACGTAGGGCCAGATCACGCGCTGGGTCTTGCCGACGAAATAGGCCTTGGTGCCCTTGCGCAGCGAGTATTCGACGAACAGGCCGGCGACGAACATCATCAGCGGCATGCGGATCATATCGCCGACCGGCGTCCAGAAGTCGAACAGGCCGACCGGAGTCAGCCCGGCATTGTTCATCGCCTGCAGGATGTGGAAAGTGACGACGGAGACCTCGGCCATGCCGCGCGCCATGTCGATCCAGGCCGTGCGGGCGGCAGCGGCCGCCTTGCTCACTTTGGCCGGGGCCGGCGTCGTCTCGAGGGCGACCGAGGATGGCATCGGGGTAAACTCCAACCGCGCGTCATCGCCGCGCCGGGTGGAGCATGCAGTCTGCGAACGGGCGAAACAAGATTAATACCGCCCGAAACTTTCCTCTTATCCCGGGAATCCGATCACGATTTTGTGGTGTTACGGAATTATGCGCGTCCCGCGGTCAACGGCCGGCGGTCAGCGGATAGGCCAGCTGCCGCCAGTAACCATCCGGCACCGGGTGTCCGCCTACACCATAGCCGGTGGGCCAGGCTTTGCCCGGCAGGTGATGCGTGCCGAACAGGCGATCGAGCAGCGGGAAATGCACCGCGAAATTGACGTCGATGGCTTCCTGCTCGATCCCATGATGCCAGTGATGGAATTGCGGCGTCGCGATCACGTGCTTCAGGAAGCCGAAGTCGAACCGCACATTGGCATGGATGAAGGTCGAGTGCAGGAAGACATAGAGGATATAGGCCTTCAAGGCCGGCTCGGCATAGCCGAGGGCATACATCGGGATCACGGTGAAGCCGCGCAGTGCGACGATCTCCACGAGATGCATGCGCGAGCCCGCCATCCAGTCCATGGTCTTCGCCGAATGGTGCACGGCATGGAAGCGCCACAGGAACGGCACCTGGTGGAAGATGCGGTGCACCCAGTATTGCACCAGGTCGGTCAGCACCATGATCTCGATGAACTGCAGCCAGACCGGCTGGCTCGCCATCAGCGTGCGGAGATCGGTCCATTGCGTGTGGGCGACGATGGTGAGCGCCGGTTTCAGCGAGAGATAGGTCAGCGACTGCACCAGCAGGCTGTTCACCAGGAAGTAGAAGAGATCGGCGCGCCAATCCTGGCGGAAGATCGACTGCTCGGGAAGCCGGGCGAACAGGCGCTCCAGCGGGATGAAGACGATGCCGAGGAAGGCGAGGTTCAGCAGGAACCAGTCGAGCCCGAAATAGATGCCGTGATCGAAGACGCCGCTGCTCTCGGCGCGCGAGCCGCCGAGCAGGGTCGCGATCAGGATCCCGGTCACCGCCGTGAAGCCCATGATCTTCTGCCGCCGGAGGGCCAGGTTCAGCACCGCCAGCAGGAAGCCGAGGATGAGATCGAAATGCAGCGCCAGGCGCACCAGCCCGACGTCCAGCTGCTCGCGCAGCATCGGCGTCGTCAGCAGGTTGGGGAAACGGATGCAGAGCACGGTGATGAGGCCGGCCAAGGCCAGGGCCAGGGCCAGCACGCCGCTGATCCAGCCGGTCCCGAACTTCCGGTCCGGCTTCTCCGCGGCGAGATCCGCTCGCAGGCTTTCGCGCAATACACCCATGGCAACCCCCGTCTCCCGGCCGGTCTCGCGTCCTTCTGGTCATGCGTTTGGACGCGGGAACGCTCACCCGGGTTCGAGAATACGGCCGCGGGGGTCGTTAACGAAACTGCAACAGCGGGGTCAGGTGACGCCTGTCACGCTGAAAGGGTCACGCCGAAAGGGTTACTTCCGGACCACCACCAGGCAATCCTGGTTCAAGGCCTTGAGCGCCGTGCACTTTGCCGCCGCCGCCGCCTTGTCGGCGAAAGGCCCGGCCTGGACCCGGTGGTAGATGCCCTTGGTGCCGAGATCGACGCTCTCGACGGTCAGGTTCAGCCCGGCCAAGGCGTCGCCAAGGGCGTGCTGCAGGTGGCTCCATTCCTGGGCGGCTTCCTCCGGGCTGCGCATGGCGGCGAGCTGGATCCGAATCCCGGGAATGACCTCGCCGAGCTTGCCGACGGTCCCGCTGCTCGGGGGCGCGGGCAAAGCGGCGACGGCGCCGTTCGGCTTCCAGGCGATGATCGCGGCGTCGGCCTTCGCCCGGTCCTCCGGCGAGAGCCGCTTCGCGATCACGCGCTGGTTGGTCTCGGAGACCGACTTCAGGCTCTTCTGCGTGTTGGGATCGGCGAGCCTGGCCGCCAGCGAGAACCAGCGATAGGCCTGCACGTTGTCGATCGCGACGCCCTTGCCGGTCGCATAGAGCAGGCCGAGCCGGGCCTGCGCCTGGGCATAGCCTTGCTCCGCGGCAGCGGTCATCCACTTCAGGCCTTCCATAGTGGTGCCGCCATGGCCGCCGAGATAGGTCTCGGCCAGCAGGTATTGGGCGCTGGCCTCGCCTTTTTCGGCCAGCGGCTGCAGCTCCTGGACCGCCTTCGGGTAATCCCCGGCCTGCAGCGACGCGCGGGCGGCGGCTTCATCCGCGACCGCCGGCGTTGCGGTGGGAAACGATCCTGCGCCCAAGGCGGCGATCACGGCGATCACCGCCGCGCCGCGTTGCAGGGACAGGCGCATCGTCAGACTCCCACGATAGTGCGACTCAAGACCGGAAGCGTAGGAGCATAATCGAGGAGCCAAGCCGGTGCCAGAGTGATCGCGCATGCGGGTCGTCATGTGCGGGCAGCTTCACAAGCGCGTGCAACCGGAGAAGACGGCTTTCCGTTGGGCGATCGGTCGGGAGAATGCGTTGGCGTTGGTTGAAAAACAGGAGGCGACGATGACGGAGCTCAAAGCCTATCTGCACGCGCCGGCCCGGCGCGAGATCCTGACCGGGCTGGCCGGCCTTTCCCTGGCGGCATTGCTCGCCGACCCGGTACGTGTGGCGCAGGCGGCGGCCAGCCTGCAATCGGTGACGATCAAGACCGCGGGCGGCCGCTCGGTTTCCGGTGCCCTCGCGCTGCCGGCGCAGACCCCCTCCGGCGGCGTGATGATCGTCCATGAATGGTGGGGCCTCAACGACCAGATCAAGTCGGTCGCCGCCGAGCTCGCCACTAATGGCTTCGTCGCCGTTGCGGTCGATCTTTACGGCGGGCAGGTCGCGAGCGATCCCGACACGGCGCAGAGGCTGATGGGCGGAGTCCAGCCGGCCGAGGCGACCGACACGGTCACCGCCTGGGTCGATCACCTCTATGGCATGAAGGAGGTGAACGGCAAGGTGGCGACGCTCGGCTTCTGCTTCGGCGGCGGCTGGTCGCTGAATGCGTCACTGTCCCATCCCGTCGATGCCACCGTGATCTACTATGGCCTCTGCAACCAGAGCGCCGACCAGTTGAAGCCGTTGAAGGGCCCGGTGCTCGGTCACTTCGCGGGCAAGGATCAGTGGATCACCCCGGCGATGGTGAAGGGCTTCCAGGCGAACCTCGAGGCCGACGGCAAGAAGGCGGAGATCTACTCTTACGCCGATGCCAACCACGCCTTCGCCAACCCGACCGGCCAGAACTACGAGCAGGCGGACGCACGCCAAGCCTGGGATCGCACCATCGCCTTCCTGAAAGCGAATCTCGCCTAGCGCATTCGGCTGGCTGCGAGCGACGGAGTCTGCTGGAACCCTTCCCTCAGGGCCGGGTTGGTGCGCGGGCAGCTTTGCATTGCCTCGATGCCGGCTGCAGCCTGCGCAAGCCGGCATCTTCATTCTTGAGGGGAAATTGGTCATGGCAACAGCTGACATCGGTCAATCCATCGCGTCGCGTCGCGGAGAGATCCTGCAGGAATGGGGCGGGCATCTCAGGGATGCGGGAACGCTCAACTCCGGTCGCATCAAGCAATCCGAACTTGATACTCAGACTCGGGAATTTCTCGACCTGGTGATCAAGACCTTCTCGGGGCCCGCGACCGACGTCGAATCGCACCAGCGGACACTGCGCCAGAACATCGGCGAGATATCCCGGTCCCGCGCCATCCAGGGGTTTACGCCGACCGAGACCGCGACTTTCATTTTTTCGCTGAAGCAGCCGCTCTTTGATGCGCTCAACCGGGACTACGCCAAGGATCCGGCGGCGCTGGCGCGCGCGCTGTGGGCGGTGACCGAGCTCCTCGACGGACTCGGCCTCTACTCGATGGAAGTGTTCCAGAAGAGCCGGGAAGAGGTGATCATCCGGCAGCAGAAGGAGATCGCCGAGCTCTCGACGCCGGTCGTCAAGCTCTGGGACGGCATCCTCGCGCTGCCGCTGATCGGCACGCTCGACAGCGAGCGCACCCAGGTGGTCATGGAAAACCTGCTGCAGAGCATCGTCGAGCATGCGGCCGACTACGCCATCATCGACATCACCGGCGTGCCGACGGTCGACACCCTGGTCGCGCAGCATCTCCTGAAGACGGTCGCAGCGGCGCGGCTGATGGGCGCCGATTGCATCATCAGCGGCATCCGCCCGCAGATCGCCCAGACGATGGTGCATCTCGGCGTGGAGCTGAACGTCGTCTCGAAGGCCACCCTGGCCGATGCGCTGGCTGCCGCCCTGCGCGCAACCGGTCGCACGGTGCAGGCGATGAGGACGCCGTCCGCCACTGCGAACGGCCTCCTGGCCCCGAAGGCCTGAGCCATGGATCGCATCCCGATCCTGAAGATGGGCAGGGCGCTGCTCATCACGATCCAGGTCGACATGCACGATCAGATGGCGATCGCGCTCGAGGAGGACCTGACCGCCAAGATTGCCCAGACCGGCGCGAAGGGCGTGCTGATCGACATCAGCTCGCTCGAGGTGGTGGACAGCTTCATCGGCCGGATGCTCGACAACATCGCCGCCGTCTCGCGCGTGCTCGACGCCGAGACCGTGGTCGTCGGCATGCGGCCGGCGGTGGCGATCACGCTGGTCGAGCTGGGTCTGACTTTGCAAGGGGTGAAGACCGCGCTCAACGTGGAGCGTGGCTTCGAGTTGATCAGCCGCCGCCTGCAGGACACCGGGGCGGAGGATGGCGGCGCCGGTGAGTGAAACAATGCCGATCCAGAGCTCCGACGACATCGTCAGAGTGCGGCAGGAAGTCCGAAAGCGTGCGGCGGAGCAGGGCCTCGGCATCGTCGACCAGACCAAGTTCGTCACCGCGGCCAGCGAGATCGCACGCAACACGCTCGACTATGGTGGCGGCGGCAGCGTGCATCTCGAAGTCGTGACGGACGGGCTCCGCAAGGGATTACGGTTGATCTTCGAGGATCAGGGACCGGGGATCCCCAATATCGAGCTCGCCCTGACCGACGGCTACACGACGGGTTCCGGCCTCGGCCTCGGCCTCAGCGGCTCCCGACGCCTGTGCAACGAGTTTGCGATCGAATCCGAGCCCGGCAAGGGCACCAAGGTCACGATCGCGCGGTGGAAGTGACATGCGGTTGTTTGCGGTAGGCGATCAAAGCCAGGTGGCGGAAGTGCGCCGCGAGGCAAGCACGATCGGCAGGAGCTCCGGCCTGGGCGAGGTGGATATCGGTCGGCTCGCGCTGGTCGTGACCGAACTCGGGACCAACCAGCTGAAGCATGCCGCGCGTGGCGAGATCCTCGTCGGCCTCTACGAGGATGAGACCGGCAGCGGCGTCGAAGTTGTCGGAATCGATCGTGGCCCCGGGATCCGAAATCTCGCGGAATCCTTCCGCGACGGCTACTCCACGGCCGGCGGTGCCGGCCAGGGGTTGGGCTCGCTGCGCCGCCAATCCGACATCTTCGATATCGCGACCTGGCCGGAGCGCGGCACGGTGGCGGTCAGTCGCGTCGCCGGCCGAAAAGCGTCCCACGCACCTTTGTCGACGCGGAAATTCTCCTGGGGCGGCATGAGCGTGGCGATTTCCGGCGAGGATGTCTGCGGCGATGCCTACACGGTTCGCGCCGAAGGTGGCCGGCTCAGCACTGTTGTGGCCGACGGGCTGGGCCATGGGCCGATTGCGGCGACGGCGTCGACGGCGGCCGTCAGGGCATTTTCGGCTGTCAATCAGGCGCCGCCGGTGGATATTCTCCGCGGCATGCACGAGGCGTTGCGGCCGACCCGCGGGGCCGCGGTCGCGGTACTGCAACTCGACGCCATGACTGCGCATTACGCCGGCATCGGCAATATCGCCGGCGCCGTGCTTCGCTCCGATGGGATATCCCGTATGGTCTCGGTTCCGGGAACGCTGGGTGTCACGCAGACCAAGGCACGGTCCTTCACCTATCCGGCGGGACCGGGTTCCCTGGTCGTGCTGACCAGCGACGGTCTCTCGACCGGCTGGCAGCTCGATCTCTATCCCGGCCTGACCCGCGCCCATCCGACGCTGATCGCAGCGGTGATCTTTCGCGATTTCTCGCGCCGCCGGGACGACGCCACCGTCTTGGTGATTCGGGTCGAGGCGCCGGAGAAGGCGGGATCATGACGCTCCTGCTGCACCGCCAGGAGATCGCCGGCGACCGCGACCTGGTCGATTTGCGGTGCCGCGCCCTCGCTATCGCCGCGGAGCTCGGGTTCCCGATGCGGGAGCAGACACAGATCGCGACGGCGCTTTCGGAGATCGGGCGCAACGCCTTGGCCCATGCGGGCTCGGGCCAGATCCTGCTGGCGCTCGAGCCCCTGGATGCGCCGCGCCGGCTGGTCATGCGCGTCGATGACAACGGGCCCGGGATCCCGGACATCGGCTCCGCCCAGATTGGCATCAGGCGCGACCCTGCTGCCGGGCGCGGCATGGGCCTGATCGCCGCACAGCGCCTGGTCGACCGGTTCCGGATCGAGAGCGTGCCTGGAAAGGGGACATCGGTCGAAATGACCAAGGACCTTCCCTTGCGGGAGGCTGGGGCGCCGAAGGATCTCGCCGGTCGGGTGCAACGCGCCGTCAAGAATCTGCGCGCGGAGGACCCGTTGCGGACCGTGCAGACGCAGAACCGGCAGCTTCTTACCTCGCTTGCCGCCGAGCGCGAGCGGCAGGACGAGCTGCGCCGGCTGAACCAGGAGCTGGAGGAGACCAACCGCGGCGTGGTGGCGCTCTACGCCGAGCTGGATGAGAAGGCGGAGTATCTGCGGCGCGCCAGCGACCTGAAGTCGCGCTTCCTTTCCCACATGAGCCACGAGTTCCGGACTCCGTTGAGCTCGATCCTGGCGCTCTCCCGCCTGCTGCTGGACCAGGTCGACGGACCGCTGATGCCGGAACAGCAGAAGCAGGTGTCCTATATTCGGAAGTCCGCCGAGAGCCTGCTGGAGCTGATCAACGATCTCCTCGACATTGCCAAGGTCGAAGCCGGCAAGCTCACCGTCAACTGCACGTCGTTCGCTCTCGGCGACCTGTTCGGCGGCTTGCGCGGCGCGCTGCGGCCGCTGATGACGCGGGAGACCGTCTCGATCAGCTTCGAGCAGAAAGGCAAATCGCCGGATCTCCACACCGACGAAGGCAAGGTGGCGCAGATCCTGCGCAACTTCATCGCCAACGCGATCCGGTTCACCGAGGGCGGCAGCATCGAAGTGACGAGCTGCTATCACGCGGACCGCGATCTCTACGAGTTCGCCGTCAAGGATACCGGGATCGGCATCGCGCCGGCCGATCAGACCATGATCTTCGAGGAGTTCAGCCAGGTGGAAGGCGCGTTGCAGCGTGAAAGCCGCGGCACCGGTCTCGGCCTGCCGCTGTCGAGGCAGCTGGCCGAGTTGCTCGGCGGTCACATCCAGCTGAAGAGCGAGCTCGGTAAGGGCTCGACCTTCACCCTCTGGATTCCCCGCAGCCTCGACACGCCGGAGACGGCGAGGGAGGAGTCTGCGCCTGGTCGCAAGATCCTGGTGATCGACGACGAGGACACCTTCCGCTACATCATCCGCCAGCTGCTCGGCGGCATCGACGGGCTGAAGATCTCGGAAGCGCGCACTGGTATCGAAGGCATCGCCCGGGCCCGCCAGGAGCGGCCGGATGCGGTCATCCTCGACGTCCTCATGCCGGATCGCGGCGGCCAGGAGGTGCTCCGCGTCCTCAAGGCGGACCCCGAGGTCAAGAACATTCCGGTGGTGGTCACCACCTCGCTGCCGCTCAGCGAGCGCCTGTTGGCCGAGCTGCGCGAAGCCAGCACCGTGATGGCGAAGCAGAATCTGTCGAGCGAATCGCTGCGCGCGGCTCTGGCCCAGGTGATCGCCGCGTCTCCCTTGGGGGAGTCGGAGAATGCCTGACCAGGTCATCCTCAACGTCGATGACACGGAAGCGGTGCGCTACGCCAAGACCCATACCTTGCGCACAGCCGGCTTCCGGGTGGAGGAAGCGGTGACCGGCGCCGAAGCTCTGCTCAAGGTCGCGGAACTGCATCCCTCTCTCGTGCTCCTGGATGTGCGGATGCCCGACATCTCCGGCATCGAAGTCTGCCGGCGCATCAAGGCCGAGCATCCGACCACCATGGTGCTGCAGGTCTCGGCCTCGTACATCTCCAGCGCCGATCGGATCATCGGCTTGGAAAGCGGCGCCGACTCCTACCTGGCGCAGCCGGTCGAGCCAGCCGAACTGATCGCCGCGGTCCGCGCCCTGCTGCGCATCCGCCGCGCGGAAGACAAGCTGCGGACCATCAACGAAGAGCTGGAGAGCCGGGTTCAGGAGCGGACCCGCCAGCTGATGGAGGCGAACCAGCAGCTGACCTATGAGATCGCCGAGCGCGAAAAGGCGCAGGCCTCGCTGATCCAGGCGCTGAAGACCGAGGCGCTCGGCCAGTTGACCGGCGGCATCGCCCACGATTTCAACAACCTGCTGATGATCATCAGCAGCAATCTGACGCTGATGGGCAAATACCTCGGCGACAATTCCAAGCTTAGGAAGTACTGGGAGGGCGCCAAGGAAGGCGCCGACCGGGCCGTCACATTGACGCAGCGTCTGCTGACCTTTGCCCGCCGCCAGGAATTGAAGATCGAGGTGGTCGACGTCGCGGCGCTGCTTGCCAGCGTCCACAGCCTGATCGAGCGTTCGGTCGGTCCGATGAACGACATCGTGCTGGACGTCTCCGAGGACCTCCGGCTCGCCATCGCTGACCGGAACCAGCTCGAGCTCGCCCTGCTCAATCTCGCGGTCAATGCGCGCGACGCGATGCCGGACAATGGACAGCTCACCATTGCCGCGCGCAACGCACGTCCTCCGGCCGGCAGCGGCCTCGCGGACGGCGATTACGTCCATCTGAGCGTGACCGACACCGGAACCGGAATGGATGCCCGGACGCTGAGCCGCGCGACCGAACCTTTCTTCTCAACCAAGGGCCCGGACCGCGGGACGGGCCTCGGCCTCGCCATGGTCCGGGGCTTACTCGATCAGCTGGGCGGCGCCTTGATCCTGGAGAGCGCACCGGGCCACGGCACCACCGCCAATCTCTGGCTGCCGACCGCCGTCGAGGAGAGCCGACCGGCGGAGGTGCGGCGCGCCGCCGCCTCCGGCACGCGCCGGCTTTCCATCCTGTTCGTGGACGATGAGTCGATTCTGCTGATGGTCGGTGCCGAGATGCTGGAGAGCAACGGGCATCGGGTCACCCAGGCCGCTTCCGGTGCCGAGGCCCTGCAGGCTTTGCAATCGAACGGCAGCTACGATCTTCTGATCACCGATCATGCGATGCCGGGCATGACTGGCGTCGAGCTGGCGCGGAAGGCCCGCAGCATCTCGCCCGACCTCCGTGTCGTCCTCGCCTCCGGCTTCCAGGAGATTCCCGGTGAGACGGAAGCCGATTGGACGCGCCTGCGGAAGCCCTACCTCGAATCCGATCTGCTCGACGTCATCAACAGCCTCTATCCGGGCTGAGGGGTGCGCTATGCCGTCGCCGAGGCGCGAGTCGGCATGAGCTCGCCGGTGCTGGCGTCGCGGCCGGGCCGGCGGATCATCAGCGACAGCACCGCCGCGAGGACGCCGGTCGCACCGGCGATGACGAAGGCCTGGAGATAGTCACCCTGCCACTCGCGCATCCAGCCGGCAAAGGCGGTGGCGCTGGCGGCGCCGATCTGGTGTCCGGCGGCGACCCAGCCGAAGATGATCGGGGCGTCGGCGTCGCCGAAGTTCTCGATCGCGAGCTTCAGCGTCGGCGGCACGGTCGCGATCCAGTCGAGGCCATAGAAGACGGCGAAGATCGAGAGTTCATAGAACGAGAAGTTGGAGTAGGGCAGGAAGATGAGCGAGAGACCGCGGAGACCGTAATACATGAACAGTAGCTTTCGCGGGTCGTACCGGTCGGTGAGCCAGCCGGAGCCGGTGGTGCCGAAGAGGTCGAAGAAGCCCATCATCGCCATCAGGCCGGCCGCCTTCACCTCGACGATGCCGTGGTCGCCGCAGAGCGAGATCAGATGCGTGCCGACGAGACCGTTGGTGGTGAAGCCGCAGACGAAGAAGGTGGCGAACAGCAGCCAGAAGGCCCGCGTCTTCATCGCGCGGAACAGCGTGCCGAAGGCGAGCGCCAGCAAGCGACGGCGGTCGGGCGCCGGGTCGGGCTGGTCGATCGGCGCCCCGAAGCGCCGGAGGCCGATGCTGCCGGGCGTCTCCGGCAGCAGCCACAGCACGAGGGGGATCATGATCGCGGCACCGGCGGCGACCGCCAGCGCCACGCTCCGCCAGCCGCTGAATTGTGCGAGCGCGGCCAGTGCCGGCAGGAAGATCAAGGTGCCGGTCGCGGTGCTCGCGGTGAGGACGCCCATGATGAGGCCGCGGCGCGCGGCGAACCAGCGCGCAGTCACGGTGGCGGCCAGGACCGGCGCGACGCAGCCCGAGCCGAGACCGGAGAGCAGACCCCAGAAGAGGACCAGCTGCCAAGGCTCGGTCATGAAATAGCTCGAACCCACCGACAGAGCCATCAGTGCCAGCGCGCTCGTGACCACCCGGCGAATGCCGAAGCGCTGCATCAAGGCGGCGGCGAACGGACCGACCATGCCATAGCAGAAGATGCCGAGGCCGAAGGCAAAGGAGACGGTGCCGCTGCTCCAGCCGAACGCGTCCTGCAGCGGCCGCATCAGCACACCCGAGGTGCCGCGCTGCCCGGCTGCGACCAGGAGACACAGGAAGATCACCGCGACGACGACAAAAGCGTACTTCTCGCCGAACGGGGGACGCTTTACACTCTTCATGTGACTAACCGGTACGTATCAGGGTGTCGCCTATATACGTACCGGTCCGTACCCGAGTCAATCGGAGATTCCAAGAGGCTGATATGGCTGTGAAAAATCCGGAATCGCGGCGCGGGGGCGCGGCGGTGCGGAAGGCGGGGGACGAGGCGGAGCCGAAGCTGGCGGTCGATCGGATTCGGAAGACCGCCCGGGAGCTCTTCTACCGTGAGGGCATCCGCGCCGTCGGAGTCGATGAGATCGTGACCCGCGCCGGCGTCACCAAGCCCAGCCTCTA
>Ga0335080_10003702_pt1 | contig 15502 bp, 10 predicted proteins | sample Lox_Sample_34_FD_206720 | JGI IMG/M metagenome (GOLD analysis project Ga0335080, IMG submission 206720) | Soil microbial communities from Loxahatchee National Wildlife Refuge, Florida, United States - Lox_Sample_3.4 | ecosystem: Environmental > Terrestrial > Soil > Wetlands | place: USA... | reverse complement strand
TACCTGATGGTCCGTCTACGGAGTGGCTTTGTCGGATTTCCCGCGACCTCGACCTGTTCCTCTCGGTGGGACTCAGCGAGAAAGAGCACGATATCGTTTTCAACACCCAGGTGCTCACCGGGCCGAATGGGTTCATCGGAGCTCAGCGAAAACTCCACATGTCTCGCGATGAGGCGCTGTTTTATACCGGAGCAAAGCAGGCGCCGGCAGTTTTCGACATCGGCAAATGCCGCGTCGGAACAAGCATCTGTTTTGACGGGACATTCCCGGAGGTCTCGCGGATTCTGGCGTTGCAGGGAGCCGACATCCTGCTGATGCCTCATGCGGCGCGCATGGCGATGTGGACGGACGACCCCGAATCGGTGAAGCAGGCTGCTGCGGCCCCGATGAATTACTTTCTAAGGCTCTACGCGGCTCGTGCTTACGAGAACGCCTGTTTCGCAGTGGTCTGCAACCAGGCGGGGCGGGCCGGGTACGTCGATACCTATCCAAAAGAGAGTGAAAACCAACCGCATCATGCAGGCGGCTGCGTGGTTTTCGATCCTTTGGGCGATGTCGTAGCGCAAACCGACGGAACGTGCATTCGCGAGGAAATGCTCCTGGCCGACCTGGTACCGGAGAAACTGTGGGAAGCCCGGAGCAAGCCGAACTACGCGCTGCGCCATCGCCGGCCAGAATTGTACAAGGCACTCAGCGAATAGCAAGCAACCTTTGAAGCTGAACAAAAATTCGCCTGTTTTTTGCCCTGATACGTGCCTGTTTTTGGCCTGATCTACGCTCTGTTCAGGCCACTCTGGAACGATCTGCGCTATGCGCTGCAGATGACGAATGCATTCTTTTTGTAGAACAGGTTCAGCCCTCAGTGACTTCACAACTCGCGATTGACGGCAGAACTGTGGAGGGTGGAAGTATCGTGCCAGTCGAACCGGCCATCGCGCGGGCTCAGTTTGTGGGCGGCGGCGTAGCGGTTGCGGACGCCCTGCAAATCGTTCACCCACTCCCCAAACGGCAGCGCGAACTCCCGTTCAATAAGATAGATCAGCCCCTCCTGGCGGCGGCGTGCGGCATCTGTTGATCCGGTATCGACGAAGCTCTGGGGTTCGCGGGCTACGTGGCGGCCGTTGGCTTCGCGCACTCGTGGAAACCAGGTGCGGTACCAGACGGTGGTTGCGTCGTGCAGCGCTTGGTTGCGCTCGTCGCGAATTCTTCGGGCAGTATCCAGCCCTTGATCCAGCGCGTCGACGGCGTCTCCGAAGTGCAGTTTGGCGGCGTGGTCCTGTGCTTTCTCAAGCTGGACGGCCATTTCTTCCAGGCGCTTCAGCAGGAGAAGATTCTGGCGGAATATCTGGGCGATGGTAAGGTAAACTTCCAGATTGTGGCGGTTGAACTGCACGCTGGACAAGTTCGTATATAGCAGATTCAGCAACTCGTCGTTCTCACCAAGAAATTTATCTGCCAACTTCACTCGGCGGGCATTCTCCTCTCGCCAGTGGCCATGCTGACGAAGCATCTCCGCGGTAGGCAAGCCCGGCAGTGGCAGAGTCGAGATGTGCGGAGTGAAGGGGCCAATGCCGTACGAATAACCGAAAATCAGAGGCAGTTTGCCCGAGGGCTCACTGTCCCAACTGCTGGCCCAGAATTGAGCCTGCGTGCTCATCAATTGATAGAGGCGTCCCATGCCGGTAGCCCCTGGACCATAAAACAGCCTGTAGAATCGGTGCGCAGTTTCGTGAGGATTAGGAGAACCCGGATGCCATGCCGCGGATGCGCCCATCGCGTAGCCCAACCAGTAGGTTTCAGGATGTGGGCCGAGATCCCCCCAGGCATAGACGCCGGCACCCGCAATATCCGCTTCACGCCGGGCTGAAGTATAGGAAATCTCGTTGAAAACTTGCGTCGCCCGCTCTTCGACACCCCCACGGGAATGCAGTTGCTCCCTTGGTGACAGCACATAGTAGAAAGGGAACAGCGGATCATCAGGCAACGAGTTGGTATAAATCATCTGACGAATCCCGCGCCCGCGAAAAGCCTTGTTATACGCCGAGCTGTAGACTTCTCCATTGATCAGCCCCGCGGGTAACCGCGGAATATCTTCGGCCTGCAACGGCTCCTCACCCCAAAATATGACCGTTCGTCCGAGGGCCTCAAGATACGTCGCCATTTTGGTCGTGAATTCGGCCCATAGTTTGCTCGGACTGCCCAGTTGTCTCGCGCGGCCCGCTTCGTGGCACAGACCGTTATCGGCCTTTCCAATAAACCACGCTTCGTCGGTCGACAGGTGGAAATACTTGCCGCCTTTGTTGGCATTCATCAAGTCCTGGGACATCCCCTGGAGAAGCTTGTATGCCGCTGGATTCGTCGAACACATCTCGAAGGCCGTTTCCGGGAACTCTCGCAGGTTCTTGTACTCGTCGCGCTCCAGGACAAAGTTGATGTGCGCGGGACCGTCCAGGTAAGGAATGATCTGCACGTAATGGCTCAGCCCGTAGTCGGTCAATTGCTGAAGCTGGACCGGCGAAAGCGCGTATGGGTCGACCAGAACGGGGGCACTTGCGTATTCGAAATGCTGGTTCAGCCGCAGGGCAATTGCGTTGACCTTGAAAAATGCCGCGCGCCGAATGGCCTGCTCGAGGACATCGAAATGATCCAGGTGCTCTTGCTCGTCCCAAAACACCTCACGCAAACCGACATCAGGCCAATCAACAATTTCGGCTTCGGGTAGCCACAGGCGCCCTCGCTCTGGCTTCACAAGCTGAACGAGAGTTTCGACGGCATAAAACAATCCCGCCGGAGCGTTTGCAGTAATGAAAATATGCTCGGGACGTAATTCCAGGCGGTATGCCTGCCTGGCCAAGGCCGCTTTGTCGCGATCCACAGCTTCACCGGGCTCCACTGCCTCAGGGCGGATGGCCAGTTCAATGGCACGCTGCCCGCTGGAGGAGAGGCGAAGGTCGAAACGTTCCGCTAAGAGCTCGGTCAGGATCAGAACGGCGGGATCGTCACCATTCACGCTTTGCGCACGCTGTAGTTGCCATTGGTTGTCGAACTCAAAGTCGTTACCCTTAAGCTCGATTCTTTGCGGTTCGGGGATCACCACGTAACCGCGAATATAGAGCGGCGACACGCCAAAGCAGTGAAGGCCCCCGAAAACAAGAAACGCCACAAGGCTCCGTGCAGATGCGGGTACCACTGTGTCAGTCACAAATACCTCCTTTCAGTTCAGTTCCCGTGTGCCAGGCCCAGCCTGTGGCAACATGATAGCTTCGCATGAAACGAAGTTGGGTGGTCCTCGGCGTTATCTGAGGTGCGGCATCCGAAATCCGCGAGCGCGATTGTCCTGACGATGGCTCGCCAGAGCCTACAACGATCCCGGTCAAAACACATGTCGCCGGCAGCACTGAAGAGCGCGCTACGCGAGAAGCTGGGTGACATCGAACCGACGCAGAATTCAAAGGTAACGCCACTCTGGGCCAGGTCGTTGTCGCAGGTGCAGGTTGAGGCGCTGACTATCGAGACCGACCCCGGAATCACGGTGCCAGTCTACGTGCTGAAGCCGGCGGAATCATCACGGTCGCCCATGCCGGTTGAGGTTGCAGTGGCACAGGCGGGAAGAAGCCAGTTCTTAGCGCAGCGAAGTAACGAAATCCTGGCCTTACTGCGTCGACAGGTAGCAGTCTGTTTGCCGGATGTTCGTGACACCGGAGAGCCTGCGGCTAAGCCAAGCCGTGGCCCAGAAGCCATGGACCTCGCGGCGACCGAGTTCATGCTCGGCCAGACATCGACGCGGCGCACATTTCACTCTGGGGGGATTCTTTCGCGCAAACGAATGCTCTCGATTTCCAATTTGATCAAGCGAAATGCAAGAGTCCGGTCCCGTCGCGCAGCATCAGGCCGAGCCCCTAAGGGCCCTCTTGGCTCTATGGCGGGCGTGTACGAAGATCATGTTGATGCCATCGCCGCACGAGGGGGCCTGACCTCCTTTCTCTCAGTCCTCGAAGATCGCTTCTGTCACGTGCCGGAAGACGTTGTCGTGCCCGGCATTCTCCAAACGGCGGATGTGCCGGATATCATCGAGGCCCAAAGCATGCGGCCAGTGCTTCTGGAGAGGTTTGTGGGCGGACGAAATCGGCCGGCACGTCCGGCAGTGAACGGAGCGCCAGGGCTCACGATCCGCGAGGCCACCTCCGACGGCGAACTCGCACAGTGGCTTGTCACGCACAGCGGTTATTGAAAGCGAGGAGCTAACACTTACAGAGCGCGCCGAGCTTAGCGCAGCGCAAGAATGGAGTGGCAAGCACCGCGGTTAAGGCACGACCGGTAGGATCAGCGCCGAAGGATGCTGCGCGTCGTGATAAATGGTGTTCTCGGCTTTCACCATGCTGCTTGACGTTCCCGCTGCTTCACCGGTATTGAGATTGCGGTCAAAACGTGGGAAGTTGCTGCTCGAAATATCGAGCCGCAGCCGGTGACCGGCGAGAAAGACGTTACTGCTGTTCCACATGTCGATACGGATCTTGTACACCTTGCCCGCCTTCATCGGCTCGGGACTAGAGTGGGAGCTTCTGTAGCGCGCGCGCAGGATCCCGTCGGTCAGATTCTGCGCGAAGCCGTTCGGCCACAGATCCACCAGTTTCGCCGTGAAATCGGTATCCACCGCCGACGACCCGACGTAAAGCTCGACCGCGATCGGCCCGCTCACCTCGAAATCACTCGAGAGCGCTGGTGTTGTATAGACTAGAACGTCCTGACGCTCTTCAATGGTCCGCTGATCGAAGGCGCCCGACGACAGATGATCGTTATCGCAGCAGAGACCGCCACCGTGCGTCGGAACCGGATTTGCGGGATCGTAAATATAGTGGTCAGCCTGTTCTGCCTCTGGGGCGGACAGGCTCAGCGCTCCATCCCCCATACGCGTATTCGCGCTGCCAGCCGAGTGCAGAAAGTAATGTGTGACGCGCGCCCGGGCGAGCGGCCAGTCGTCCTCATTGCGCCAGACATTCCTGCCCATGACGAAGATCTTCACCGGCTTGTCGCGCCCGGCACCGTTGTCGATGTTGCGTAACAGATGATCGTACCAGCGCAGCATCTCGGAGTCCGTGTCGCCCCTAGCCGATGCTCCGAAATCCAAATCACCCGCCTTCCCATTGAAGGGGCCGTGATACCACGGTCCCATCATGAGCCTCTGGCCGGCCACGCGGGTCTTCAGGCCAGCATAGTTACGAATGGTTCCGCCTTGAAAGATGTCATACCAGCCGCCTACGCTGTACGCCGGCACTTTTACGTTCGTGTAGTGATCCTCAATGGACCATTGCTTCCAGTAATCGTCGAAATCGGGATGATGCGCCCAATCCATGAAATACCCTGCGAGGCTCGAGGGGTTGGGGACATCGACGAAAGGATACGTCGTCAGCGGTAGCTTCCAGATCCACTTCATTGCGTTGCCCGAGCCGCGGAGGCGCCGGTCGAGCGTGTCCTGAACCAGGCCTGAAGTCCAGGACTCGTTGAACCACTGCTCGAATGCACCACCCTGATAGGTCCAGCCATCGTGATAGTTGGATGCCGTTACAACCGGGAATACGCCTGCCAGGTGCGGCGGAGCGGCAATGGCGGCCAACATCTGTGTCGCGCCTACGTACGATCCACCAAACATACCGACCTTACCGTTTGCATACGGCAGGGAGGCCGCCCATTCCACCGTATCGTAACCGTCCTCGCTCTCGTGCTTGAAGGGATACCATTCACCCTCGGAAGTGAAACGCCCGCGCACGTCCTGGATGATCACTACGTATCCCAGCGCCGCCGCGCGCATCCCCAATTCCGAGTTGCCCTCGCCTTTGTTGTAAGGCGTGCGCTCGAGAAGGACCGGAAACTTCCCACCCGCTTTGGGACGATACACGTCGGCGCGCAGGACGACGCCATCACGCGTCTTCATGGTGACACTGCGCTCTGTGGTTACCTCCGCAGCCATTGCCACAGACACAAACAACAGAAGGCATGATGTCACGCCATTCATGTCCTAGAGTATAGAGAGGCGATGTAGCTGCTGCAACTCTTTTGACTGCTTCCCGTACTCGCTCCCCGTACTCGCTCCCCGACGCCACCCAGCCCTTGCATGGCCTGCTCAGCCTCGTTTTCCGCTGCGGGCGTGAACCAGGTGTCAGTCGGCCGCCTGCTCCAGGATGGCGAAGTCGCCCGGGTTCCACGCCTGCGCGATGATATAGAGCTTATCGCCATACTGCCGCAGCACGGCGTTATGGACGTGCTTGAAGTTCGTGAGGCCCAGCTCCTCCTTCGGCAGTATCGTGGAGATCAGGTGATCATCCTCGAGGAGATAAATCGGCGCGCCCTTGCTTGGATCGGGACCATCCAAAGAACCGACCACCGCGTATTTTCCGAGGTAGTAGATATCGCATGGCAATGAGCCCAGTGGCATCCGCAGGGTGGAGAGATATTGTCCATAGCGGGTGAAGCGATCGATCTTGGAATTAGGCCGGTCGGCAATATCCAACCGCTTTGTCCCCGGCGGCACGGTGATGCCGTGCGCTGTGCCGAACTGGCCGACTCCAGTTCCGCGGCCGCCGAACGCCAGATCGTACCACACCGCCTGAAAAGGATGAGTGCTGACAATGCGCGCCGTGAGCACGAAGTCAAGATTGGAGTATCCGGTCGTCATGTAAAGAAGTCCATCCACCTCTTCCACATCCGTCGGAACGAAATTGCCGGCCCCGGCGAAGTAGTCGTTGGCGATGGGGCTTCCCAGATCCGTGCCTCGCTCTGGCGTCTTTAGCGCATGAAGCAGTTTTCCATTCACGTCCGTGGTGAAGACCTCGCCGGCATCGTTCCCCGGAAACTCCAGATAGGGGCTGCCATCCGGGCCGTACCAGATGGTGGTGTTGTGCAGGTTAGTGTCCTTCATCTCGGGCGCGGTATCCAGCAGCCGTGTGCTCTTCAGGTCACTGCTGATCTGGATGATTCCCGCGCCCTTGAGGGCGAAGTAAGTCTCGCCCTTCCCCGGCCGCACATCGACAGCGAATCCGCCATGTGCGGAGGTCAGCACCTTTTGCGCCTCCACCGGCAGGTGGCTGGAGGTGTAGAGTACGCGGAACCTCATCTTTCCCTGGCCACTGACCAGGCTAGAGGCTGTGCCTTGCGCGGCACTGGTGGAAGCATGACAAATGACAAACCAGCCAATGGCCAGCAACCCGAAGAAGAACGTGCTTATGGTGAATCGCTTCACTGGAGTAGCTGAAGTATACACCACAGAATATTCAGACGAGCAAAATCGCTATCAGGCAGCGGCATATTCATTATGCTGATCACGGTGAGGCAGGTGTCCACCGCAGCGCCCAAGGCGCGGCACTGGGTAGGTTAAACCCGAAAGTCAGCAGCCCGGCCAGAACCGCCGCCGTACGGACCGCGATCACAACTGCTTTGCCGAGGCCCGCCGATTCAGGAGGCGGGCCGTAAAATGTGGTGTGCATCAGTGTCGCTACTGCTCCCAGGTTCGAGCCGATAGCAGGGCGTACGAGGCCGAGGACCCCCCGCCTGCTTGCGGGAGTATTTCGTCTTTAATCTCGGCGATGCGGTTGGAAATTTGCGGCGTCAGAGGCCAGGCAGGATGCGGCAGTACCGGCCCTCAACAGAACGACCGGTAGGCGTCTCGAGGCCATCCACCTCTTCGACATCCGTCGGAACGAAATTGCCAGCCCCGGCGAAGTAGTTAGGGCTTCCCAGATCCGTGCCTCGCTCTGGCGTCTTCAGTGGGGTCGATTTTCGAGCGTGCCCGTTGCGCATTGCGTGTCACTTCGATTCGATTTGACTGTCCGATTTCGTACACGGGCACCTGCGACTCTCCCATCCCATGAGGTACGCCCGCGGTCCTGGCATTCGGTACACTCAGGCAATGCGGTACTTGCTATGGGTTGCGGTGGTTGTTTTCGGCGTTGACGCTCTCACGGGCGCGGATCCGGACAAAGTAAGCTTCAATCGCGACATACGGCCCATCATGTCCGACACCTGCTTCCGTTGCCACGGACCTGACAAAAGTTCGCGCATGGCGGGCATGCGACTCGACATCCGTGAGGAAGCGCTCAAGGCGACGCATTCCGGGCGTATCCCGATCGTGCCCGGCGATCCTGACAAAAGCGAAATCATCGAGCGCATCTTCGCGGCCGACGGCAAGATCATGCCTCCGAAGTTCGCACACAGGGAACTGACGGTCAAACAAAAGCAGACGATCCGCAGGTGGGTTGCCCAGGGAGCCGTCTACGAAGGGCACTGGGCCTATCAACCCGTCAAACGGCCTGCTGTCCCGCAATTGCGCGGGGCGGCAATGGTTCGCAATCCCATCGATAACTTCATTCAAGAGCGGCTCAAGCACGAGGGCCTCTCAGCCGCGCCTGAGGCCGACAAGCGGACCTTGATTCGCCGGGTAATGCTCGATCTCGCCGGGCTGCCGCCGAGTCCAGACCAGGTTCATTCCTTCCAGGCGGACAACAGTCCAGATGCCTACGAGAAGCTTGTGGACACGCTCATGGCCTCCCCGCATTTCGCTGAGCAGCGGACCATGCACTGGCTGGACGCGGTTCGCTACGCCGATACGTGCGGCTTCCATGGCGACAATCCCATTCCAATCTGGCCTTACCGTGATTACGTCTTGCGCGCCTTCTTGAACAACAAGCCGTTCGACCGGTTCACGCGCGAGCAGATTGCCGGTGACCTGCTGCCTAATGCGACTCTGGAGCAGCGCGTCGCAGCGGCGTATAACCGGCTGAATCGTACCTCCGCTGAAGGCGGCCTGCAGCCAAAGGAGTACTTGGCGAAGTACGGTGCCGATCGCGTCCGCACACTCAGCGCGGTGTGGCTGGGCAGCACCATGGGCTGCGCCGAATGTCACGACCATAAGTTCGATCCCTTCCTTACAAAGGATTTCTATGCGATGAAGGCTTTCTTCGCGGACATAAAAGAAACCGGCCTGGTGCCGGACCGCGGTCCGACCGCTTGGGGGGAGCAACTTCGCCTCCCCAGCGAAGAGCAGCAGCGCCAGCTTGCAGAGCTCGAAGCGAAACTTACGGCGGCGCGCGCCAGCCTGGAAGAGAAAGCCAAGGCGCTCGCCGCCTCGGGCGAGGAATGGGAGCGTGAGCTCAAGCCGCGCTGGGAGGCCGGCAAACTCGCCTGGAGATGGCAGCGGCCTGTCGCCGCAAGAGCCCTGCACGGCGCGCAATTGACCATTTATAACGACAAGCCGGTGGATAACACGTACTACCTCGACGGCAGCCTGAAGTTCGACCGCAAGCCCGGCAATGGCCTCATCGTCGCCAGCGGCCCCAATCCCGACAATGAGACGTACGTGGTCACGTTGCAACCAGGCGCAGGTACCTGGAACGAGCTTGGCATCGATGTGGTGCAGGATGAGACCCTGCCCGGAGCGCGCTATGCACGCGGGGCCGACCGTTTCCTCTTAAGTGAAATTGAAGCCGAAATCGTGGATGAGGGCACGCCCGTCCACAAGCTGAAGTTCACAATGGCAACGGTCAATGACAAACCGCACAACACGCCGTCCACTACTACCGATCCAAGCATGCCGCCGGTGGCCGCCATCGATGGAGATCCGAAAACCGCGTGGGGAATTCGCTTCGGCGAAGCGCGTGATCCTTTTCTGGCCGTGCGCTTGAGTGAACCGCTGAAGACCTCCACCGGATCGCGGATCATCGTCACGCTGCGCCACGAATCCGAGTTGCGGAAAGCCGTGATTGGGCGGTTTCGCATAGCGCTGGCTTCCGATCGCTATGCTTGGCCTCCCATTGCCGATGCCGGAAAGCGAGCTTTGAGCAGCAATCAGAGCACCTGGGACAGCGGCCTGCCTGAGCAGGTGATGAAGGCCTTGCGGCGGCCTGTGGAGGATCGTGACGAAGACGAACGCAGCGCATTGCATGATTACAGACTATGGTCGAGCCCGGGGTTAGCCAGTGAATACGCCGCTGTGCAGTCCTTGGAAACTCAAATCGGTCTGCTGGACGCCTCTATCCCGAAAGTGCTAGCGACGGTTTCAACCGATCCCGCTGTCACACACATTCTTCCGCGCGCAAACTGGATGGACGATTCGGCGCCCATCGTGGAGCCGGCGATCCCGCGCTTTCTTGGATCACTCGATACCAAAGGCGAACGCGCCACACGGCTCGACCTGGCCAACTGGCTGGTTTCCCGCGACAATCCGCTGACCGCGCGCACGTTTGTAAACCGCACCTGGCGCGAGTTCTTTGGCATCGGCATATCTAAAACGCTGGACGACCTCGGATCACAAGGCGAGTGGCCGGTGCATGCGGAATTGATGGATTGGCTGGCGAGCGAATTTATGCACCCGGAGTTTGATGCGGCCGGCGCTCACGACTGGGACGTGCGCCACATCATCCGCTTGATCGTGACCAGTCACACCTACCGGCAATCCTCTCTGCCCGATCCAGCGAGCCAGGAAAAGGATCCGGAAAACCGTTTGCTCGCCCACCAGAACCGCTTCCGGGTAGACGCGGAGAACGTGCGCGATACGATGCTTGCGGTGTCAGGCCTGATCGAGGAAAAGTTTGGCGGCCCGAGTGTCAATCCTGTCGAGCCACCTGGTTATCTGGCGGCCCTCAACTTTCCTAAGCGCGAATATTCCGCTGGCCACGGAGTGGATCTCCACCGGCGGGGTCTCTATAGCACCTGGCAGCGCAGCTATCTGCACCCGAGCCTTCTGAATTTCGATGCGCCGACGCGCGAGGAATGCACTGTCAATCGCGTGATTTCGAACACTCCGCTTCAGGCGCTCGATCTGTTGAACGATCCCATTTACGTCGAAGCGGCACGAGTGTTCGCACAGAACGCCGAGGGAGCTGCCGGCAATAAGTTCGATTCTGAATTAGACTGGATTTTCGACCGCGCGTTGAACCGGCCGCCGAGCGCTCAGGAGCGCTCGATCCTGCATGGCTTATACGATCGGAACCTGAAGCGCTTCGCCGCCCAGCCCGATTCCGCCCGCGAGTTTCTGGCGACTGGCGAAGCCCCGCTCGAACACGCACAGAATCCTGGCCAACTTGCCGCGCTAGCCACTGTTACTCGTGCAGTGCTCAATCTGCACGAGATCATCACCAGGAATTGATTATGACCAACAACGATTTCGCGCAGCATTTAAACCGCCGCACCTTTCTCGGGCGCGGCGCAGCCGGCCTGGGCCTGGTGGCTTTAAATTCGCTCCTCAACCCGCGGTTGCTGGCGGCCGCACAAGCCGCCAATATGTCTTCGAAAGGCGTCGTGAATCCTCTGGACTTCCCGCCGAAGGCAAAGCGCGTCATCTTTCTTTACCAGGCAGGCGGGCCATCGCATCTCGAGACTTTTGATTACAAGCCCAAACTCGCCGAATTGAACGGCAGTCCGATGCCGGAGTCCATGACCAAGGGCCAGCAGATCGCCCAGCTACAGGGTCAGAAGCTGGTCTGCTTCGGGCCGACTCACGAATTCAAGCGGTTTGGCCAATCCGGGCAGATGCTGTGTGACCTGTTTCCGCGCATGGGCAGCGTCATAGACGAGACTTGCATCATCCGCTCCATGTGGACGGAACAGATCAATCATGACCCCGCGCACACATTCATGAATACCGGCTCGATCATCACGGGCCGGCCGAGCATGGGTTCATGGGTGCTGTATGGGCTTGGCGCGGAAGCCGACAACCTGCCGGGCTTCGTCGTGCTCGTTTCCCAGGGTAAGGGCGGCCAGATGCAGCCCATCGCAGCACGCCAATGGTCAGCCGGAATCCTGCCCAGCAAGTTTCAGGGCGTAAAGTTTAACTCGGTGGGCGATGCCGTCCTATACATCAAGAGCCCTTCAGGCATCAGCAAAGATATGCAGCTCGACTCCATTCAGACCATCAATGCGCTGAACAAACTCGAAATCACCGCGCTCCGCGATCCCGAGATCCAAACTCGAATTGCGCAATACGAGATGGCGTTCAAGATGCAGGCCAGCGTGCCGGGCCTGCTCGAGATGAGCAACGAGCCGGCACACATGCTGGAACTGTACGGCGCCAAGCCGGGCGACGGCTCATTTGCCTCCAATTGCCTGCTAGCTCGCCGGCTCGCCGAGCGTGGTGTCCGCTTTATCCAGCTCTATCATCGCGATTGGGACCACCACAACGATGTCAAGAACAATGTTGTGTACAAGGCGGAAGAAGTAGATAAGCCTACCGCCGCGCTGATCACCGACCTCAAGCAACGCGGCATGCTCGATGACACGCTGGTGATCTGGGGCGGGGAATTCGGCCGCACTCCGATGTCGCAGGGCGGCAGCGGGCGCGATCACCACATCAAAGGTTTCTCGTTCCTTCTCGCCGGAGGCGGGGTTAAAAAAGGACTTGCCTATGGCGCCACCGATGATCTGGGCTACGCGGCGGTGGAGAATCCGGTGAGCGTCCACGATCTCCACGCCACCATGCTGTATTTGCTTGGTGTTGACGCCTCCAAGCTCGCGGTTAAGTATCAAGGCCTGGACGTTCGTCTGACCGGTCCGCAAGGCGGCAACCTTGTGCGAGACATCGTGGCGTAAGGCGACGGGAGGTCGCGTCAAAATGCAACGCGACCCTGCTGCTCTCCGCTTTCCTGCATGGCCACCTTTCCCGTAAGGTCCAAGAATTCAATCGTACGAGACCCTGGGGCCGCAGGCCCTGCATGGCGGATTTCATACTTCGTCGTGCATTAGCGGATCCTCGCACAGATCGACTAACACGGAATGAAAGCGGCACTCAAACCAGCGGACGAAGGTGTCGAACGTCCGGTCGACCGGCCAGGCTGAAGGCACACGGTACCAGCCATCGAGTTGTTCTTCAAAGATCTCGCTGCAGTACTCTCGCAGATTCCCGCGCGCCTCTTCCTCGGTATCGTACTCCGGAAGCAAGTAGATCGTTGGCTCTCGCCTCAGATCCTCCAGCTTCAACTCGGCACTAGTCGGATCCGCCCGATGCAGCCAGTCCAGAAATGGCTGTGCCGGCATCACTATGACCGCTGATCGGTTGATCGCTTCCATTGCCGTGCACCTCGTGTGTTCAGGCTGCCTGACGATAGTAGTAGTTCAGCATCCCGCCCAGCCGCGGTCGGCGCCGGATGGCACCACTACCACTGATGCGACGCTCTTCGGGCGTGATCAGCCGGTTACCAAGCCCCTGGTGGTTCCTCTCAAGATGATACCGCCGTGCAAGGGAGCTTAAAGCTGGGCAGGTCAAAGAGATCGAATTCTTGGACGTTACGCGGTTGGCTACCAGAGTTTGAGGGCGACCGCGTAGCCGGTCAGCAGCCCGTGGAAGAATGCTTTGCGCACCTGCTGCTTGGAACTACTGTAGCGTTGGGACGCCTCGTCGAGCGCTTTGAGCAGCTTCTCCCGGCGCTGTTGATGAGTACCGCGAGCCAGAAGCTTGTCGAGCAGCACCTTGACGGCCTCGTCGTCCGCGATGGTGTACTGATGCGTGTGCTTAGCCATTGAGTTTCACTCCCGGTGCCTTTCGAGTTCATTTTATCGCTGACCGGCGATTTTGACGGTGCGGGGATGTGCGTAGTCGAACATGGCGCGGATTTGTCATGGCAGATCCGGGGCATGAGGACGCGGATTTGACCGGACGGGCGTGGCTCGGATTTGGCCGGCTGCGTGCCGATTTCCGCCGAATTCTGGAACTCTGGGCGGGGGGCGGGTTTTGATGCTGGTTGCGTGTGGTGGTTGGGGCGCCGGCTGGCCGCGGGCGCGCTACAATGAAGCTGGCGTTTGATTGTCCTGCAATACTTGGCTGCGATTGCGTTCTGCCTCGAATAGCCCGCCTCTCAAACCGTAAGGAGCATCACGTGAAAAAGATTTTTGTAGGCAATTTGGATTTCAGCGCAACGGAAGAGTCGCTCCGTACACTCTTCGAACCGTATGGAGCTGTGGAAAGTGTCAACATACCGACGGATCGGGAGACGGGCCGTGCGCGCGGTTTCGCTTTCGTGGAGATGGCGGACAGCTCTGCCGAGACAGCCATCGCCGCCTTGAACGGTACCAACGTTGGTGGACGTGCGCTCAATGTTAATGAGGCACGGCCAAAACCAGAGCGCGCTGCGGGGGGTTCCCGTGGCGGCTACGGTGGTGCTCCGCGTCAGCGTCGGGAGCCTCGCTGGTAATGTAGCGTTCCGTCCGCACGGGTTGACGGCTTCAGCGGCTCCTCAGACGTTAGCACTGGCTTTCTGCGCCACGTTTAACATCTGGATTGCGCCGGCCTCGTCCGCGGCAATTGGTAGAATCTCCGCGAGCCGCGTTATCTTCAAGACATGCCGCACGCGAGGACCGGGATTCGACAGTACTAAGCAGCCATCTTTCCTGTTCATGGTGCTCGTATACATGCCCACCAGGAAGCCGATCCCGGTGGAATCCAGGAATGGGAGTTCGGAAAGGTCGGCAATGACCTTGCTGCTGCCCGTGGCTCTCAGTTCATCGATCTTTGAGCATAGGTATTCGGCGTCAGCGCCTGTGTGGATTTCGCCGCGCAGACGAAGGATACAAATGTTGTCCTTGAATTCAAAATCGACTTGCATAGGTACATCCATTTGATTGGCTCCGATGATCGGAGTTCCATGACAAACAAGCTCTCGCCAGAAAACACGGTCGGGAACATCTCCCCATCTGATAGTGCATTCAGGCGGTTGATCGTTACCACTCCGGTCCGATCCCGAAGGGAACCTGGTTCTCACTCCTTGATTGCTGATTCCATTGTCCGGCATTTTGCAGCGAAGGTGAATCAGAACTGGTAGGCTCTACGAAGGGGGTGCCGATGCGGCGAATCTTCGAGTTCTTGCTCTTGCCAATCATGGTGTTTTTTCATGGCCTGTTATGGATGGCCGCACGCGCCCGCAAGTGGAACCGTAGGCCAGCAACCGCGTCGCTGGGTTAGAGCGAAAGACAAACGTCGTTTCTTTGGCCGCCTTAGGTTGCCGATCGAGGTTTTCGAAGGCAGCACATCTTGAATTTCATCTTGACGTCCAAATACCTTCAGTCACTGACTGAGTATCCGACAATCACAATGGTAATCAGCACGGCGGCGAGGACAACAATGCCGATTTTGGCGGCGCGGCTCAGGTTTTTCTCCAGATGGTTCACATCACCGTAGGGCACGAGGACCACGCCTGCATTATGGTCTAGCCGGAGGGTGAAATGATCGGTGGCAATCGAGTCGATTTTACCGCGAAGTGTTCTCCGCCCAAGAATCACTACTAACACGTGTTGACCCACGTTCAATGCCAGCGCCACCCGCCGCACTTCCGCGGGGTCCGGCGTGCCGCGACGGTAGGCATTGCGTGCCAATCTAAGCTTTGTGACCTGATCATAGGCAATTCTGTGCTCGGACTTCCCAGTCAAAACGAACCCGCTCTGGTCCAATGTGCGCACTTGTCCCCGGAGCTTACTGCCGTCGGACAGGGCCACACGGACATCTGCTCCGACGCCGTACTGCGCA
>Ga0335080_10003701_pt1 | contig 15502 bp, 10 predicted proteins | sample Lox_Sample_34_FD_206720 | JGI IMG/M metagenome (GOLD analysis project Ga0335080, IMG submission 206720) | Soil microbial communities from Loxahatchee National Wildlife Refuge, Florida, United States - Lox_Sample_3.4 | ecosystem: Environmental > Terrestrial > Soil > Wetlands | place: USA... | reverse complement strand
GGATTTTTTGAAGAATGCCCAGCGCTGGTCCCAAATGTCACCGCAGGAACGCCAGACCTGGCGTGATCTTGTCAGACAAGTCCCCGAATGGCCGCCCCTGCCACCGGCATTGCCGCCGTTGCCCCCGCCGTTGAAGCAACATCCGCATCCGGTGGCGGTTACCAATCCCGCCTGATTCCGGCGAATTTCAATTCCCATTTCCGCCGCCACACCTTAATTTCCCGCCGTGCATCCGATTGCGCTTCAACTCGGCTCGCTTCCGATTCATTGGTATGGCGTGATGATTGCGCTGGCGTTCCTGGCCGGCCTGTGGACGGCCACCGGGCGCGCCCGGCGGGAGAACATCCCCGGCGAACGAATCGCCGACCTGGTGTTTTGGATCATGATCGCCGGGGTGGTTGGCGCCCGCACCGTTTACGTGACGACCTACTGGAGTGAATTCGCCCACCAGCCCTTGACCGAAATGTTCATGATCCAGCATGGCGGACTGGTTTATTACGGCTGCGTTATCGGCGGGGCTATTGCCTATATCATTTATATCCGCTGGAACAAATTACCCGGGTGGAAGATTGCCGACATCCTCGCGCCGAGCATCGCCCTGGGGAATGCCATCGGCCGCATCGGCTGTTTGTTGAACGGCTGTTGTTACGGCCGCGTGTGCCATCTGCCCTGGGCCATCCGCTTTCCTAATCAATCCGCCGCCTGGCAGCAACACTTCCAGGCGGGACTGGTGGGACGAAGCGACCTTTCGTTGCCGGTGCATCCCACGGAAATATACGACGCGTTGTTGAATTTTGCGCTTTATCTCGGTCTGGCCTGGCTGTTCCGGCGCAAGAAATTCGACGGCCAGGTTTTTGCAATTTATCTCATTTGTTACGCCGTGTTCCGTTCCCTCGTGGAATTGTTCCGCGGCGATTACCCGCCGGACCATATCCACGACGGCCTGACCTCGGCGCAGTTGGTCAGCATCCCGATTTTCCTTGTCGGCCTGGCGCTGGCGGTGTTTCTCCCCCGCCGCCTCGGAGCAAAACGAGGATAGAAGATAGAGGATTGAAGATGGCAAAAAACCCCGACCTCCATCCTCCATCCTCCATCCTCCATCCGCGTCCTGTTTTGATCGCCGGCCCCACCGCCGTCGGCAAATCCGAAATCGCCCTGCGCCTTGCCGAACAAATCGGCGGCGAAATCATCTCCGCCGATTCCATGCAGGTTTATCGCGGACTCGACATCGGCACGGCCAAGCCGTCGCCTGCCGACCGCGCCCGTGTGCCACATCATCTCATTGACATCTGCGATTTGACCGAATCGTTCGACGCCGCGTTATTCACCCGGCTGGCGCACCGTACGGTTGCGGAAATTCAGTCGCGCGACCGCGTGCCGGTTCTCTGCGGCGGCACCGGCCTTTATTTCCGGGCCTTTCTCGAAGGGTTGGGCGAGGCGCCGTCCGCCGACGCGAAATTGCGCGGTGAACTCGAAGCCATGCCGTTGGAAAAGCTGCTGGCCGAATTGCGCGAACGCGACCGGGCGACTTACGAAAAAATTGACCGAAAGAATCCGCGCCGGGTCATCCGCGCCGTGGAGGTCATCCGGCTGACCGGCAAGCCATTTTCGGCGCAGCGCGCCGAATGGAAGTCAGAATCCAGAATCCCGAATCCAGAATCCCGATTCTTTTGCCTGACGCGTTCAAATTCCGATTTGCAGGCCCGCATCAATGCCCGTGTGGATGCAATGTTCGCCCGCGGTCTGGTGGACGAGGCGCGGGAACTACTCAAGCATGGCCTCGAACAAAACCAAACGGCCATGCAAGCCATCGGCTATCGGCAGGTGGTGGAACATTTGCGCGGCGAGCGGTCATTGGCCGAAACCATCGAGCTGGTGAAAATCCGCACCCGGCAATTTGCCAAGCGCCAACTCACCTGGTTTCGCGCCCAAAAGAATGTGAAGTGGATTGAATTGCAGCCGGATAGGCCGTTGGCGGCGGTTGTGACAGATCTGCTTCGGCGTTCGCAGGTTTAACTTTCCCTCGGCCGTTTGATGACGACGTCAACTCCCGCCTTGTTCTTGGCAATCATGTTGTCGGGCAGGATGCCGCGCCAGAAGACGTTCGGGTAAACCACCGCGCCGCGCCCGAGGATGCTTCCCGGATTCAGCACGGCGTTGCAGCCGACCTCCGCGCCGTCGCCGAGCAGCGCGCCGAACTTGCGCAGGCCGGTGTCGAATGGCCGTCCCTCCACCTCCACCTCGATGTTGCCAGGGAACAGTTTGTAGTTTGAAATCTTCACGCCCGCGCCGAGGTGCGCCTTGTGGCCGAGGATGGAATCGCCGACGTAATTGTAGTGCGGCACCTGAGCCTTGTTGAACAGCAGCGAGTTTTTCAGTTCGGATGAATTGCCGACGACACAGCCGTCGCCGATGATGACGTTTTCGCGGATGTAGGCGTTGTGCCGGATCTGGCAGCCCTGGCCGATGATGGCCGGGCCTTTGATCATTACGCCGTCTTCGACAACGGTGCCGGCACCGATAAAAACATTTTCGCCGATGAATGCCCGGCCTTCGCAGTAATTATGCAGTGCCGGCTTTAAATGGGCGGCGATGTGGCCCTCAATTTTTTTGAGCGCTTCCCAGGCGAACTGGCAGCCGTCGAAAATGGCCGCGTGTTCGGTCTGGCTGAGGTCAAACAAGTCGTCAGGCGTGAACATGACGGCAGGTTAGGCGAAACGGCGGAGGCGGCAAGGCGAAATGGGTGTGGGGCAGTTTGATGACCAATGGCGGAGCGGATAGTGACAGAAATGACTAAATCCTGAATCCGAATGACTAAAGAATGCTCAAATGACCAAATACCCAATGCGTGGAACGCGGCGCATTGCTTCGCATCCTGCACCGCCCATTCGGGCTTTGTCATTCTTTCGTCATTATGGTTTAGTCATTCGACATTCCGCGCAGCGGCGCGGGCTTGCCATTCGCGGTGACGGAGGTATTTTTGCGGTTGATTCGCCCCCATAGCTCAAATGGATAGAGCAGCGGTTTCCTAAACCGTTGATTCCCGTTCAATTCGGGATGGGGGTACCATTCAAGCCGTTGCACCGCAGATACACGCGGGACGGGAACTTTGTCCGCAACTAATGCCTCGTAACTTTGTTATATTCTCGGGCGTCTTAAATTGACAACAGCCTGATTATGAAAATCGAACTCTTCAAGAGGCATGCTTCGAAAACGGCGATTTTGGTTCTGTGTTTGATGGGCATCCGTTCACCCTTTAATTCCCTGTCACAAGCGCAAACCGCTCCACCTCCACCGGACGATGCAACCGTGGCAAGCGCCTTGCCACCGAACATTTATCCATCCAGCCCGCTGGCCCAGGTCATCCGGCTCACCAAGGCTGGTGTGGATGAAAGCGTTATCATGACGTATGTCACAAATTCCGGCAGCACATTCAATCTCGATTCGGACAAAATCATTTATTTGAGGGACATCGGCCTGCCGAACGAAGTCGTCACCGCGATGATGCAGCGCGACCAACAGTTGCAGCAGCAAATGATTGCGACGACGTATCAACCCCCGGCGGAGCCACCACCCACAACCGCCGCCACCGAGCCGCCGGAAACCGAGCCACCAACGCAACCAGAGGAGCAACCCGCACCGGTCACGGTGAACTATTTTTACGACACGCTCACGCCGTATGGCAGTTGGGTGGATGTGGACGGCTACGGCCGTTGCTGGCGGCCCAGTGTGTGTGCTTATAATCCCGGCTGGCAGCCTTATTGCGATCACGGACATTGGGTCTATACCGACTGCGGCTGGTATTGGTTTTCGGATTATTCATGGGGCTGGGCGCCGTTCCACTACGGGCGCTGGTTCCGGCATTCACATTGGGGTTGGTGCTGGGCGCCGGACACGATGTGGGGTCCGTCATGGGTGACTTGGCGATATTCGAGTGGTTATTGCGGCTGGGCGCCGCTGCCGCCGTTTGCCACCTATCAGGCCGGCGTCGGTTTCTTTTACCATGGCAGTGCGGTCAGTATCGGCTTCAGCTGGGATTTGAACGAAAATTGTTTTACCTTTGTTCCCACCCGGTTTTTTTGTGACCCGCATCCCCACCACCATTGTGTGCCTCCGACCCATGTAAAGGAGATCTTCAACCAGACTACGGTCATCAACAATTTCAACGGCCATGGACACACCCTGTCCAACCGTGGGATTGATCCCGAACGCATCACGACCGTCACCCATACGCCCATCCGGCCCGTCGCCATCCGGGATAACCCCGCGCTGCTCGGACATGGTTCGCGTGGTGAACAATTCAGTCGGGATGGCAACACCCTGATTATCGGACGCCCACAGCGACCCGGATCGGCGGCACAAAACCATCCACCACAACCGGGCAATAATCAGTCGGCGATGCCGGGGCGTCCCATCCGGCAGCCGCAGGTTCCCATCGTCACTTCTCACGGCCCGCAGGAACACAATGCGGTTTCCGTCCCGGCGCAACGCCCGCCGCCACCGGTCAATTATTCGTCGCCGAGCCACGATAACCGGACTCTCCCTCCCCGGGGACGGGAGCAACAACCAACGGGAACGCCTAACAACAACACGCATAATGTCGATCCACCGGTGACCATACCTCCTTCCGGCCAGGGCCATTCCGGCACATCCGAGGCTGGCCATCACGGCGCTCCCGCCGCCGCCCCCGCCCCATCACACCAGCAGCAAGGTCAACCTTCATCGTCGCCGCCTCCGTCTTCGTCGCCGAGGTCGTCCGGACAAAATCAGAATCAAAACAATTCCGGCAACAACTCCGGTAACAGTTCCGGCAACAATTACAACAGCGGACCAGGCAATAGTCCCGGCTACGGTCCAAGGCATTGATGGGTGTTTGTCTGGTTCATCGAACGCCGCGGCGCCACGTTCCCGTCGCGGCGTTTTTGCTTTTGTAACCCCGCCGCCGCTGGCAAAATCCGCTCGTGAGCATCACCCGGCGGCAATTCGAACAAATGCAGGAACGCCTCGGCGGCGCTCTCGCCTCGGCGAAGCCTGGGTCCCGGCATACCGCCGCGCCGGTTTTTACTACGACCTTGCGCGCTGCGCCCGGTGCGCAGTGCGTCATTCTCGGCGTGGACCCGTCCCTGCGCGGCACCGGCTTCGGAGTGATTCGTATCGCCAAACCGCATCCCGTCGCGCTGGCGCACGGCACGATATCCTGCCCGGCCAGTTGGGAACGCTCGCGCTGTCTCGTCACAATTTCGCAGACCCTCCGCGAAGTGTTGCGCGAGTACAAACCGACGGTTTGCGTGGTGGAAGGGCTTTTTTACGCGCAAAATCTGCAAACCGCGCTCATCATGGGTGAGGCGCGCGGCGCGGCGCTGGCGACCGTTGCCGAAGCGGGGCTGGACATTTACGAAATTGCCACGCGCAAGGTGAAGCAGGCCATCGTCGGCCACGGCGCGGCGCAGAAATCCGCCGTCGCCAAAATGATCCAGCGCCTGTTAAATCTGTCCAAACCGCCTGCGCCCGACGCGGCAGATGCGCTGGCATTGGCGCTCGCGCACGCGCAGGAAAATTCGCGATACAATCTGACGCCGTTGAAGAAAATTTGAACCAATGGAATTTCGTTGTCCACATTGCAATGCGCCGATTTACAGCCGTAAAAACAAAATTTGCGGCGTGTGTGAAAAGCCTTTGCCGCCGGAGTTCTTGTTGTCCGACGAACAGGTCGCCGCTTTGCGACAGCAAATGGATGCGGAAGAAAAGCGGCTAAAAGAATTTAAACAGCAACTTCACGATCTGGGCGACCAGGCCCAAGGTGGTATTTGATTTGTGATCACTTTTCTCCAAGGCAAACTCGTCGAGGCGCTGCCCACGCAGGTGGTCGTGGACGTGAACGGCGTCGGCTACGAGGCGCTTATTCCGCTGTCGTCGTTCAACAAACTGCCGCAGCCGGGCAGCCCGGTGCAACTGCTCACGCAATTGGTCGTCCGCGAGGACGCGCACACGCTTTATGGTTTTATGACGGCGGCGGAACGCGATTTGTTCCGGCTGCTCGTCAATACGGTATCCGGCATCGGGCCGAAAATCGCGCTGAACATCCTGAGCGGTATCAGCGTGACGGCTTTTCGCGGTGCGGTGGCCGGCGGCGACGTGAAATCGCTTTCGCAAATTTCCGGCGTCGGCAAAAAGACCGCCGAACGCATTATTGTCGAGCTGCGCGATAAAATCGGCGCGGCGGGCGCTTGGGAGGCCGCGAGCGCGCAGCGGGCGCTTTCACCGGACGACCAGAAAATCAACGACGCCGTGCTGGCGTTGATGGCGCTTGGTTTCAAACAGGTTGACGCGCACGACGCAGTCCGCGCCGCCCGGTCAATGCTCGGCGCGAAGGCAACGGTGGAAGATCTGGTGCGCGCCTGTTTGAAAAAAGGAGCGTGATGAGCGAAGTGAGTTCAACGCCCCCCAAACCGGTTCCACCGGCGAAGAAACGGAAATCCGGCGTGATCGTGCCGCACAAGGCGAAGTGGCATCAGCGACTCGGCGCTTTCGCCGTTTTCATCTCGTTGCGCGCACTCATGGTCACGGTGCGTTGCCACCTGCGTAATCGCTCGGAATTTTTTGCGCCCAACGCCCCCGGCCCGACGATTTTTTGTTTCTGGCACAACCGGCTCGCGTCCTGCATCAAGGTTTATGAAGACCATCGCAAATCGCACGCTCCCGGCCGGGGCATGGCGGCGCTGGTGAGCGCCAGCCGGGATGGCGCGTTCCTCGCAGGCATTCTGGAATGGTTCGGGGTGCAGCCAGTGCGCGGATCAACCAGCCGGCGCGGTCCGCAGGCGTTACTCGAACTCACCACCTGGGCGGAGCGCGGCTACGATCTGACTATCACGCCGGACGGCCCGCGGGGACCTTGTTACCAGGTTCAGGAAGGCGTGATGTCGCTGGCGCAGGTGACGGGCCTGCCCATCGTGCCGGTGGCGTTCAATGTGGCCTGGAAACTGCGCGTGAAAAGCTGGGACCGGTTTCAAATTCCGCTGCCTTTCGCCCGTTGTGAAGTCGTCGCCGGCCGGGTCATGCGTGTGCCGGTCGAAGCCACCGACGCCGAACGCGAGGAACTGCGGAAGCAACTGGAAGCCGAGTTGCGCCAAATCACGCAGGATTAACCAGGTGACACGTGACGAGTGACAAGTGACATGAAAAATGCCGGCGAGTCTTTGCTTGTTCCTGTCACCTGTCACCTGTCACTGGTCGCCGAATTATGATTGCCCGCGTCAGCCTCGAAATTGCGCTCCGCAAGGAGTTCGATTATTTGATTCCACCCGGACTTGCCGGACAAATCGAGGTCGGCAGCCGGGTGCAAGTGCCGTTCGGTCCGCGGAAAATCATGGGTTGCGTCACGGCGCTGGCCGAGGAATCCGCACACGCCAATCTCAAGCCCATCCTCAAAGTCATCGGCGCCCAGACGCTCGTCACGCCGAAGGTTCTGAAACTGGCGCGCTGGATTGCCGATTACTACTGCTGCGCGCCGGAGATTGCATTGAAGTCTGTTTTACCGGAAGCCGTGCGCAAGGAGGAATCGGGCTGGCGTGAGCGCTTGTTCGTCCGGGCGTTGACGGCGAGCGGTGAATTCCCAAAATTGCCCAAACGCCAACAGGAAGTCTGGAACATCATCGAGGAACGGCGGGAAATAACCTTGCAGGAGCTGGTTGAACTGGCCGAAACCACTGCCGCCACCATCCGCAAACTCGAAGATCGCGGCCTGGTCGAGATCGCGCCGCAGATTTCCGAGCGCGATCCGTATGCCCGCGAGCATATCCTGCCGTCGCAGCCGCTGCCGCTGAACCCGGCGCAGACAACAGCATTGGACAAAATCATCACGGCGACGAATAACTGTGGTAGCACCCGCGTCCCGCGGGTGGAGGTGGGCGTCGCGCCCGCCTCTCGTCCAACGGCCAAACCCGGTCCAATTTCAGATACCACAACCCGCAAACGCAGCCTGCCACATTTTGAAATTCCAGGTTATACCTACCACGTCACCTGGCGGACGCAGGACAAACTCGTTCTCTCTCCTGAGGCCCGGGCCAAGGCGCTGGTTGCCTGCCATCACTGGCATGGCGACAAAATCAAGTGTTATGCCGCTTGCGTGATGCCCGACCATGTCCATTTGCTGATTCAACCTTTGCCAATTCAGGAAGCCGGGCCGGAGGGTGTTCATTCGCTTCCCGAAATCTTGCACAGCATCAAATCTTTTTCCGCGCACGAAGTGAACAAGGCGATGAAGCGCTCCGGACCGGTCTGGACGGATGAATCTTTTGACCGCCTGATTCGTTCCGAGGCAGATTTGCACAAAACCTGGGATTACATTTGGAACAATCCGCGAACGATTGGTCTGGTTGGGCCGACGGAGGATTATCCTTACATTTGGACGCCAGGCGCATCAGACGCCATTGAAAATGTTCGGCGGGACGCCGAACATGACCCGCGAGACGCGGGTGCTACACGACAACAATCGGGCACCACAATACCTTCCCAAGTTTTCCTGCTTCATGGAGTGACCGGTTCGGGCAAAACCGAGATTTATCTCCAGGCTCTCGCCCACGTCCTCGAACAGGGCAAGGGCGCCATCGTGCTGGTGCCGGAAATTTCGCTTACACCCCAGACCGTCGAGCGGTTCAAGGCCCGGTTCAGCGCCGGCAAACTCCAGACGCTCGTTGCGGTGTTGCATTCGCATCTGTCCGCCGGCGAACGCCACGACGAATGGCACAAAATCCGCCGGGGCCGCGCGCGCATCGTCATCGGCGCGCGTTCGGCGATTTTTGCGCCGGTCGAACCGCTCGGCCTCATCATCGTGGACGAGGAACATGAGCATTCCTACAAGCAGGAGGAGGCGCCGCGTTACCATGCCCGTGACGTGGCCATTATGCGGGGACGGATGGAAAACGCCGTCGTCGTGCTCGGCTCGGCCACGCCCTCGCTGGAAAGTTATTACAATTGCAAAAACGGCAAATACACGCTGCTGCAATTGCCGGAGCGAGTGGACGACCAGAAAATGCCGCACGTGCGCGTCGTGGACATGCGCCAGGCCGCCTCAAGCCAGCGCGGGAAGGAAGGCATCCCGATTTTTTCACCGCAACTCAAGGAAGCCATCACGCAACGGCTCGAACGCAAAGAACAGACGATTTTGTTTCTGAACCGGCGCGGCTATTCGACTTCGCTGCAATGCCCGAAATGCGGCTACGTCGCGCAGTGCCCGAATTGCAGCCTCGCGCTCACCTACCATCGGCCGGAACAAAAATTGCGCTGCCACATCTGCGGGTTCATTGACGTCGTGCCGCCCGTGTGCCCGAACGAAAAATGCAAAAATCCGGCCATCCGGTATGCCGGCCTCGGCACGCAGAAAGTCGAGGACACACTGACCAAGCTTTTTCCGCACGCGCGTGTCCGGCGCATGGATGCCGACACGATGAAGCGCAAGGACGATTACCGGAAAACGCTCGGCGATTTCCGCGCCGGCAAGACGGACATCCTTGTCGGCACGCAGATGATTGCCAAGGGCCTGCATTTTCCGAATGTCACACTCGTGGGCATCATTTACGCCGACCTGGCGCTGCATCAGCCGGATTTTCGCGCGGGCGAACGCACGTTCCAACTGCTGACGCAAGTGGCCGGCCGCGCCGGCCGCGGCGACGTCGAGGGCGAAGTATTCGTGCAGGCGTTTGCGCCGTTTCATCCGGCCATCCAGTACGCGCGCCGGCACGACTTCAACGGCTTTTACGAACAGGAGATCGAGTTTCGCGAGCAATTGAAATATCCGCCCGTCAGCCGGGTGGCGTTGCTCACGCTCAAAGGCCGCAACGAGGGAAAGGTGAAATTCTCTGCCGAGCATTTGAAACGGGAACTGGAGAAAAATCTTGTAGCGGCGGTCTATGACCGTCGCCAATCAGAGGAAAAGAATGCGGCTGCAAAAAACAAGGAAAGTGCGGCGGTCATAGACCGCCGCTACAGCTTTGGTGACTTAATAATTGCCGGTCCGGCGCCAGCGCCTTTGCTGCGGGCGGAAACTTTTTACCGTTACCAAATCATGCTGCGAACGCGCGCGATGAGCAAACTGAGCCAGACCCTGGCGAAAATCATCGAAACGCTCGTCTTGCCCGAAGACGTGACGCTCACGGTGGATATTGATCCGGTCAGTTTGGGGTAGCATCTGTGGCACAGGCCTCCGGCCTGTGTTCAAAATCCACAGACCAGAGGTCTGAGCCACTCCCCCGCTATTGGCGAATTTTACCACCCGAAGGAATTCGGCGGGACGCCGAATTCAACCCGCGAGACGCGGGTGCTACCGTAAAATCAACGGGATGCGTTGCCAGACAACGTGACGTTGGCAGTGGACATTGATCAGGTGAATTTAATCTTAACCTTATCCTTTGTGCCAGTAGGCCCAACCCCCGATTCTCCAAACTACGTAGCCATAACTAAGCACTGAATAATCTTGCAGCGGAAGGTAAAGGAAACAATCAAAACTCATGGGGTCTGCCGATGGATTGTTTACGTACAAAACCCATGGATTTTTTCCATAGGTGGAATTATTCGTCAAAGATTCAAACTCGTAGTTTAGCCGCGCTCCAATGCCGGTGGTGGGAACTTTAGGAATAAATTCCGGGACAAGGACGTCCAAAGAATTAGGAGGATGCCCAAACTTCTGTTCATAACTTTTAATCGCTGCAATCAGCGGTTTGCTGCGTTCGGCAAGCTGGGCCAAGGCATTCATCTCTATATGCTTACTGATGCTTCCTCCCGCAAAGAGACCGACGATAAAGCTGAAACCGCTGGCCAAACAAATCAACAAACTTATCAGCGCGATCAGTCTCAGCGGCCGGAATATAAGGCATACAGCACTGATGAAAAACACCCCAGCAATCAGCAAGAACGAGAGAATAAAAAGAATACCAATCCCGAATTCGAACGTTCCGTCGCTTCGCGGCGACATTGTCACCGAGGTGGCGAAAGGCCATGCAACCATCGGAAAGATTAACCAAAAAACAACCGGAATTGAAAACAAGGCAAACTTGAACTTGGTGAGCTTGAATTCCTGCACGAACTAAATGTGACCCATTACTTTTGGGCGTCAAACGCGGCTTTTTTTAATCCCCGTTTCCACAAATCGAAGTGATACAGGGCAACAACGACGAGGGAGTGGCCGATTCTTTCGTCGGCGACGAGCTTCGGGATTTCCGCCACCGGTACCAGCCGCGTCACCAAATCCTCGCCGTAATCGAATTGCACTCCGTGCTTCAACCGGCAGTTTTCAATCAGCACGGTGAAGGTCCGATTGCTCAAAATGGCCGGGTTGGACCAGATTTTTCCCAGTACACGAGCGTTTTCGCCTTCGTAGCCGGTTTCCTCGCGGAGTTCGCGCACGGCGGTCGCCGCCGGATCGGTTTCGCCCGCGTCCATCATGCCGCCGGGGATTTCGAGTTCCACTGAGCTCGAGCCGTGGCGATATTGCTCGACCATGACCAGTTGCTGGTCGGGTGTGACGGCGATGATGTTGACCCAGTTGACGCTGTCGAGGACGTAAAACGCATGTTCCTTGCCGGTGCGCGGCGAGATTTCCACATCCGAGCGCAGCTTGAAGATGCGGAAATCGCCGAGGGGTGTGGAGCGGACTTTTTTCCAGGGTTGAATCATCCGGTTAGGAGAAAGGAGCAAGAAACAAGGGGCAAGGAAAAATGGAATCCGCCGACTTTTTTCCCTCTCCTTGCGGCCGGCTTCTACCGTCCATTGCCCGGCTGTAGTGTGTCGATCGCCTCGCGCACCTTTTTGGTCAAGTCCAAAGGATTGAAGGGTTTTTGCAGGAAGAACGTTCCGGCCTTCGACATGGCGTCCCGGACGGCGTTGTTATTGATGTAACCGGAAATGAAAAGAACCCGGACGGCGGGATTTACCTGTCCGAGCCATTCGGCCAGCGTTTTGCCGCTCAGTCCGGGCATGATGACGTCGGTGATCAAAAGCTGTATTTTGGCCCCGTTCGCCTGCGCCAAAGTGAGAGCTTGATGGCCATCGGCCGCTTCCAATACGGTATAGCCTTGGGTCCGCAATACCCGGGCCATGAGTTGTCGCAGCGACGTTTCATCTTCGGCGAGCAGGATGGTTTCCGTTCCTTGCGGCAAACTGACCAGGGCTTCACGGCCGGAAACGGACTCTTCCGGCCCTTCAACCCGGGGCAGGTAAAATCTAAACTCGGTTCCCTTGCCCAACTGGCTCTCGGGCCGAATATGGCCGTTGCTTTGCTGGATGATGCCAAAACAAGTGGCCAATCCCAGACCGGTGCCTTTGCCCTGTTCCTTGGTGGTAAAAAACGGTTCAAAGATGTGTTGTTTGACTTCATCCGTCATGCCTACGCCAGTGTCACTGACACTGACCATAACATAGTCGCCGGGAGTAGTGAGGTGTCGGCGAGCGTAGTCTTCGTCAATGGTTACGTTTTCCGTGCGGATGGTCAGGGTGCCGCCATCGGGCATGGCGTCGCGCGCGTTGACCACCAGATTCAGCAACACCTGCTCAATCTGGCCGGGATCGGCCCTGACCTGGTTCAGGTCCGTCGCCGTTTGCGTCACCAGTTTGATGTCCTCGCCAATCAAGCGGCGTAACATTTTGTTCAGATTGACGATTAATTGGTTCAGGTTGATCCGGCGGGGTTCTATGACCTGCCGTCGGGCGAAAGCCAGCAGCTGGCGGGTGAGATTGGCTGCGCGTTCGGCGCTCTCCTGGATGCACTCGAGGTTCGAACGCAAAGGTGCGTCCGGCGACAATTGCGCGAGGGCCAGGTCCGTGTGACCGCAAATGACGGCGAGAATGTTGTTGAAGTCATGGGCCACGCCGCCGGCCAGTCGGCCGATGCTGTCAATCTTCTGTGTCTGGCGGTATTGGCCTTCCAGCTCCAGTTCATGAGTGATGTCGCGTTTGATGGCAATGTAGTTTGTGACGGTGCCCTTTTCGTCGCGAACGGGAGCAATCACCGCGTCTTCCGTGTAAAGTGCGCCATCCTTTTTTTTGTTAACGAAGCGCCCGCGCCAGACTTCGCCGGCACTGATTTTGGCCCACAGTTCCCGATAAAACGTACTCTCCTGCCGGTTGCTCTTGAGCAGCCGCGGATTCTGTCCGATGGCTTCGGCCCGGCTGTAACCCGTGACCCGTTCAAAGACGGGATTGACGTAAAGAATACGCCCCTGAGTGTCGGTGATGACGACGCTTTCCGGGGTTTGTTCAATGGCGGTCATCAGGCGGTTGAGCTCGGCTTCCGCCTGTTTGCGCATGTCTTCGTTGCCGATGGCGGAGGCGATGATTCCGAGGATCCGGCGGTCATCGTCGGTGGGGCGGTAATCCGTGTCGTAAACCACACAAAGCGATCCCACGGTCTTGCCTTCGCAATTGACCGCGCAGCCCATGTACGTTTGGAGACCATGGGCGCGCACATTGGGATCGGACTCGGCGTATGCCGTCCGTGCCAGATCGGTGATGACCACCGCCTCGTCCCGATTATTGCGTATGACATCATAACAAATATGTCCGGGGGGGGCATCCTCCGACTTGAAGCCTGGCGGAGTATGCCATTGGCCGATGGCACAGAGCAAATCGCCTTGCAGACGGTTATACAGGGCGCAAGTGGCCCCGAGCAGTTCGCCACAGAGTGCGGTCAGCCGGTTGATGTTCACGTCATGGTTGGGGCCGAGTTCCACGAGACAGCGATTGATTTTCTCCAGCCGTATTTCGCCCTGACGCAGAGCCTCCTCTGCTTTCTTGCGCTCGGTGATGTCCCGCCCAATTCCGACCAGGCCCTGAATCCGGCCCTGGCTGTCCCGGAACGGCACTTTGGTCGTCAGGTGAGTGCATTTCCGGCCCACCGGGCTGACGCCAGCGCCTTCATGGTCAATCAGCGGCTCTCCGCCAAAAACTTTCAATTCCGCGGCGCGATACCTGGCGGCCAGTTCGGCGGGGAAAAAGTCTGCGTCCGACAGGCCCAGAATTTCGGCGGGAGTCTTTTTGCCGAAGTGTTTGGCGAGAGCCACATTGGCGACCAGGAAACGGCTGTCCAGATCCTTGATGTAAAAGGTTTCGGGCAGCAGATCAATCAATGTGCGGAGCAATTGGCGTTCGCGGATAATGGTCTCCTCCGCCTGTTTGCGTGCGGTGACGTCAAATAGAATTCCCTGGGTTCCGACGACCGTTCGATCCGGGCCAAAGACAGGCATTCTCACGACCTGGAAGAATTGTTTCCCGCCATCCGCATCGGTGTATTCCTCCTCCGTTTCGATCGGTTTTCCGGTATTCATGATCTGTTCATGGACTTCGTCACCCAAGGCTGCATATTTGGTAGCCTGGCCTTCCTTTCCCTGCCTCGAGGTTTGAAGGGTGGCGACTTCCATGGCGGTCTTGCCCAGAAATTCCTCGGCTTTGATGCCCTTGAGCTGACAAAACCGGGGATTGACCATGACGTAGCGGCCTTCGCGATCCTTGCGAAACACGGCAGCGGGCAATTGATCGACAAAGGAATGATAAAGCGCCTGTGATTCCCGCAACACTTCCTCTGCGCTCTTTCGGTCCGTGATATCGTGACTGATGCCAACAATACCGATGACGCCACCGGCTTCATCCTTGAACGGGATCCGGCTGGTAAGATGCCACCGGTATCTGCCCAATCCACGATTCAAGGCCCGTTCCTCCTTCGGCGGCAGCGGTTCACCGCCACGCATGATTTGCTTTTCGTCCTCCTGATATTGCCGGGCCAAATCGTGAGGATGAAAATTAAATGCCGTTTGTCCGAGGAGCGCCTCCTCGGTGGCACCCAACACATGCTGATGCGCCCGGTTGGACAGGACGTAGCGTCCTTCCTTGTCCTTGATGAAAATGATGCTCGGCAAGTTGTCCAGAACGGTGCGGAATAGATTTCGCTCGTGTTGGAGCGTCTTCTCCGTCTGCTTCCGTTCGGTGATGTCTCGGCAGAGCGACAAAATGTGGACCGTCTTTCCGCTCTTGATGACGGTGGCGTTGATTTCGACCGGCGTGACCTGACCCCGTTGCGTGACGTAATCAACTTCCAGATTCCGGACAAAACCCTGCTCCATGCACTTCCTGATCTCGACAACATTCCGCTTCCGATCGTGCGCCGCCGTCCATTCGATTATATTCTTGCCGATGATTTCTCTCAACGAGCCGTGTCCCGTAAGCCGGACGTACTCCTGATTGGCGCCCAGCACCTTGCCGTCAGGATCCAAAATTACGTAACCCGTCCCGGTGGTTTCAACCAGTGCCTTATATTTCTCCTCGCTCTCCTGCGTCGCCTCCTCCGCCTGTTTGCGCTGGGTGACGTCATGCGAAATGCCGAGCAGCGCTTTTTGGCCTTGCCACTCGCCCTGCATGATTTTCGTCTCCACCAGAATACGGGTCCCGTCCCGGGCCCGCAACGGAACGGGGCAAATTATAATCCGGCCGGCGTTAATACCGGCGAGGAGTTTTGCGG
>Ga0335080_10003698_pt1 | contig 15506 bp, 12 predicted proteins | sample Lox_Sample_34_FD_206720 | JGI IMG/M metagenome (GOLD analysis project Ga0335080, IMG submission 206720) | Soil microbial communities from Loxahatchee National Wildlife Refuge, Florida, United States - Lox_Sample_3.4 | ecosystem: Environmental > Terrestrial > Soil > Wetlands | place: USA... | reverse complement strand
GCTGTTATCGACAAACAACTCACATTTTTCGCCCGCCGACAGCGGCTTCGTGCTCGCGGCAATGTCTGGGAACAGGATCGATTTCTCGTCCAGGAGTCCCACCGTTTCGGCCGGCTTGGCGATTACGGCTCCCGCCCCGGACTTCTTGTTTTCCTGGCCGGACTGGTCCGCCGGCTTCGGGCTGTCCTGCGCGCGCACGGGCACGACGGCGGCACAGGCAACCAGGCTCAGGACAATGGCGATCGCGAGCTGCCGCGCATGCGATCGAGAGAACTCGGACCACGCGCCAGAGATCCTCTCCAAAATGTTCCGGCCACAAGACACCGCTAGAGATTACCGGATCACGGCTCGAACGGCAATCGCTTTGCCGACCTGGGGCCACTGGCGCGGCCTTCACTTCTCCTGAATCGACTCCAAATACTTGACGAGGCTGTTGATTCGAACCTGCGCGCTGTCCTTGCGCCCATGCGCCATGGAGCGGAAAACCGGACCCCAGATCGGCATCTCCGAGGACCCGTGCGCGGGCTTGCCGAACTCACCATCGATGGTTTGCGCGATCCGCATCTCCGGAAAGACGCCATGGTTTCCCTTCAACAATTGAGTGAGGTCGGGCGGCCATACCTTCAGTTGCGGAGAGAATGGGCCGCCGCCTTTCCCGTCGGGGCCATGGCAGACCGCGCAGTACGAGCTATAGAGTTGTTTCCCGGACGTCGGGTCAATCGCCGGCGTGCCGGAATTGCCTCCCGCCGCCGGGCTTTTTTGTCCCAGGGCTGCGCCCGCGCTAACAAAGATGACGATGACAAGGAGCACTACGAAAAGACCGATCCGTTTGCTATGCATTGCAGTCTCCTCTCTGGCACTCAACTCTGATCTCGCCGCATTGGCCTGACTTTGTGGCGTTCCCTTCCCGGGAGCTCTTGTCGCCTGTTTCCGGCAAATTCCGCGCCAGGGTCAGCACGTACTCCAGCAATTCGCCGACAGTCAGGCCGGCGTTCAAGAGATCGATCATTTGGTCCGGGCTGACGCCTACCCTGGCTCCCACTTCCACGACCTTGGCAAGCGCGCGCTCCAGTACCTCATCCCGTTGGTGCGGGTCCTCGTTGGGCAAGTCACACCCTGCGCGACAGACGAAAAGCGTCGACATTCCGAACGCTCCCGGAGCTTTGGCGCGATTATCCGCCCACAGCCAACCGGAACGCTGTGATGCGCCTTACCCAGTGTTGTGATGGGGAGTGTTGTGATGGAAGGTGCAGACGGCTTGCCCCCGTCTTCCGTGTGCATCGTGTCGAACGCACGGGGCGTTTCGCAGCTCACCGTCACGCTCTCGCCGGCCGCTGCTCCTTCATATCCTTCGCCGCCTGCTTCAGATCGTTCGGCCGTCCGAGGTCGCGCCAGTAATAGCCATCGGCGCGAAAACCAGCGATCGTTTCCTCCGCCTGGGCCAGCCGCAGGTAGGACGCGATGATCGAAAACACTCCCTCCTCGGTCAGCTTTGTCAGCAACCGCGGCGAAACAATGTGGATCCCGGAGAATGCGAGCGGTATCACCCGGTCCGAGCGGCGCACAATTTCGGCCGTCGAGTCGTCGCCAATGCGCCGCCCGCAAAGGCGCATGTTCTCGTCAAAGAGCAGGTAACGCGATGTCTTGCGGTCCTGCACCGCCAGCGTTGCCAGTGCCCGATTCGCCGCGTGCTCCTCGGCCATACGCGTTAGATCAATGGTGCTCAGCACGTCGACGTTATGCACCAGAATCGGCTCGTCGCCCTTGGTTGCGCGCGCATCGGCCAGGAAAAAATGTGCCGCTTTCTTGAGCCCTCCGCCGGTGTCGAGCAGCACCTCTTCGCGAGACACGTCGATGCGCAAGCCGAAGTTGTCGTGCGCCGCCAGATACTCCACCAGTTTGTCCGCGAAGTGATGTGCATTGATCACTACCTCGCGAATGCCCAGGTCGCGCACTCTAGCCAGCGCAATCTCGAGCAGCGTGCGGCCCTCAATCTCAACCAGCGCCTTGGGGCGATCGTCCGTCAGCGGACGAAGGCGCGTGCCCAGGCCGGCGGCGAAGATCATTGCCTTCATCGCTTCTGTCTCTCCAGTTCGCGATGCTGCACGATCACTTCAACCCCGTCGCTCGAACGCAGGTGTTTTGCCAATTGTTCCGCCAGATAAACCGACCGATGCTGCCCGCCCGTGCACCCGAACGAAACCATCAAATCCTTGAATCCCCGGGTCCGATAATTGCTGACGCTCGAATCGATCAAGGCGATCACGTTGGCCAGATACTGCCGCACGCCTTCCTGCTGCTCCAGGTATTCGATTACCGGCGCGTCTCTTCCGTTGAGCGGCTTGAAGCGTTCTTCGCGCCCGGGATTCGGCAGGCTACGTCCGTCAAAGACGAAGCCGCCGCCATTTCCGGTCTCATCGACGGGCAGACCGCGGTGAAAAGAAAAGCTCGAAACTCGCACCCTGAGCGTGCTTCCGCTCGACACGACTCCCTGCAACTTCTCCGACGCGACCATCGTTTTGAACGCTTCGGTCAGGGTCGGCAGCGCCACCGGCAGTTCGACGTTGTGCAGCAGCCAGCGCACATTGCGCAGAGCATAAGGAACGCTTTGCAAGAAATGGGTCTTGCGCTCGTAAAAGCCACGGAACCCATATGCCCCCAGCGCCTGCATAATGCGCACATAAACGTAAGCATAGTAATGGTGCAGAAAAGCCTCGCGAGTTTTCCCGCCCCCGTTTGCTCCCGGCGCAATCAGGCCTTCCAGCCGGTCGAGATATAAATCGAGCAGCTCCTGCCGCAACTCCGGAGGCAAGTCGGCCTTCGCATCATAGAGCAGCGAAGCAATGTCATACTGCAGCGCGCCCTTGCGTCCACCCTGGTAATCCAGGAAAAACGGCGCACCGTCGCACAACATCACGTTGCGCGACTGAAAGTCTCGATAGAGAAAATAATCGCGGTCGGCGCTCAGCAGAAATTCCGTCAGGTTCGTGAAGTCGTCTTCCAGCGACTGCTCGTTGAAGGCAATTCCCGCCAGCCGGAGGAAGTAATACTTGAAGTAATTCAAGTCCCATGCAATCGACTGCCGGTCAAAACTTGCGCGCGGATAGCACACCTGGTAATTCAAGTCGAGCCCCGCTTCGACTTGAAAACGCGGCAGCCAGGTAACGACATTGCGGTATGCCTCCACCGCTGGCGCCGCAATCGAGGCACCCGCTCGATGGCGGGAGAGAAACTCGAATAGAGTGGTGTCGCCGAGGTCCTGCTCTAAATAAGCTCCCGCATCCAGTTCTTCGCCATAAATTTCCGGCACCGGCAAACCATGACGGCGGAAATGCCGCGAGAATTCAAGGAACGCGACATTTTCTTCACGCACATCGTACAAAATCCCGATCGCGCGCACGATCTTGCCCTCTCGTTCCCCCGATAAGCGCACGATCTTGCGGCCCGACCCGCTCAGTTGCCCTTGCAACGGCACAACGCGCGCCGCGGGCACACGAAAATGCCGCTCGAACAATTGCCGCAGAACTTCCATGAAGGTGATTGAAGGAGACTACGGAACCAGCAGTTCCGTCAAGCGATGCGTCAGCGCCAGGGTAGCGCCATAGTGGCTCGCGATCGTACCCGTCATCGCCAGCAGAACAACCAGAGCCCAGGGCCACATCCGCCGCATGCCAGGACCGGCCGCGCGCCAGTGCAGCAGGCGCTGCACCCGTACCGCGACCGCTGACGAGGCGCACATCAGCCCGCTCGCCAGCGCGGGTTCCGGAGGTTGTTTCGGCGCCCGCGAGAGCTTTATCAGCGCGGCCGCCAGGTCGAGCGCTTCCTGCCGGCTTTCCACTGCGGCATCGTCCGCCGCCAGCTCCGCCGCCACCCGCCACGCGTTCTCGAGTCCACTCATCCAGGGGAACGGACTTGCGCTAATGAGAACTTTCTTCAAGTTGTCCCATGAGCGCCGGTGCCCGAGCTCATGGCGCACCGCAACCTGCAACTCGTCGTCGCTGAGCGCGCTGGCCGCCGCATCGGAAATCATTACGCGCGGCCTTGTAATTCCAACCAGAATCAGCGCCGGCGCTCCGTTGGCCGCGCCGAGCGCAGGCTTCGTCACACCGCTCTCGACGCTCCACGTCCTCAGCAGCCATTCCTGCAGCGCGTGCGTCGTGCTGGATTGATCTCTCAGAACGCGAGACACACCGGCCCCAATCACCGTCAAAGCGCATGCTGCCAGGATGAACGTTCCGCCTTCCTCGTCAAATGTCGCCCGCTCCATCAGCCAGAACGAAGGCAGCGCAAAACAAACGGTGATGACGCCCGAAAGCACAAACGAAAAAATCCGTAAGCCGAAAAGCAGGCTCGCTGAGAGCGGAATAAGTCCTTTCCGCAGGCGCTCGGCGGCGCCCCATACCAAAGCCACCAGCGTCGACAGCGAGCAGTACACCACCGCAAAGAATGCCAGAGAGACCAGCACGGCCCGTGCCGCAAATATCATTTGCGCTCTCCCTTCTTCAGGCGCAGCTCCGCGCGCTGCCGTTCCACCAGGGCCTGCAACTCGTCCAGCAACTTCTCATCGTGTTCTCCGACCACTCCCACGAAATAGGAAAGGTGCAGGGAAGCATGTTCCGATTTCAGCAGATGCCGGATTCCGCGCACCGCCGCCAGCCGCTCCAGTTCCTCCGGGCTGAACCTTGCCACGTAGCGAAACGCCTTGCCCTCCTGCACCCGGCTGAAAAATCCCTTGCGAAACAGGCGGTCCATCGTCGTCAGGATCGTGCTGTAGCGCTGCCAGATGGTTCGGTCCTGGATGATTTCGCGCACCGTCGCGCTGCCCCGCTGCCACACCGCCCGGTGAACCTGGCGCTCCAGCGGTCCGAGCGGATCCGCGAGCACGACATCTTCGAAGCTGGAATCGGGCGAGGCCATGGCAAGAACTGCCAACTACAGGAATACCTCCCAGCACCAGAACTCTAAGGTCTGGCGGGCAGGGAGTCAATGAGTGAGTTACAGATTTCATCTCCGCCTAACAATCGCCTTCAAGACCGCGGCGGTCCTAGTTGGCGCTGCTCGGCCTCTGGCTACACCACCAACCAGGGCGAGCGGCGATGTTTTATCGACGCTAGGAGGCTTTTAACCGTTCATTCACGTGCGTGTCACCTACTATTAGTAATAGCGCGCGACTATTGTCCGACTTCATTGCTACGTAGCGTGAACACCGTCGCTGCACAAGCAGAGGATGACAATCATGACTCCCCAGGAATGCCGCCACATTCTGTTGTCTACGCATGCCTCTTCAACCGCGCACGTTTCAGGAACGGAAACCAGACATAAGTGCCTCGGGCTCAACGCGGGCACGTGCGGCGCGGGCAGGCTCGCAAAAACGCTCGCCGCAGCGCTTCTCCTGATCTGCTTTGCCTCCTCCGCGCCGGCGCAGGTGGACCGCAGCGCGCTAACCGGCACCGTCACCGATCCGGTCGGCCGCGTGCTGCCGCAGGCTCGCGTCACCGCCGTCCAAAGCGAATCGGGTCTCCGCCGCGAGACTACCACCTCCTCCACCGGCACTTACGACATTCCTGAGTTGCCGGTTGGCGTCTATACCATCACCTTCGAGCACGACGGGTTCAAGCTCCTCACGTTTGTCGACGTCGAGCAGGTTGTGGGTCGAACCCGCACTCTCAATGCCACGCTCCAGGTCTCCGGAGGCGAACAGCGGATCAAAGTCTCGCCCAGCTCCGAACAGCTCGACAAAACATCCGACGCCCTCAGCACCCGCATCGAGCAGGTCCAGGTCAAAGAACTTCCCCTCAATGGCCGCAACTGGGCGACCCTCACCGCGCTCGAGCCCGGAGCCGTCGACACGGGCGGCAGCAACCAGTTCTCGGTTCGATTCGCGGGCCGGGGGCGCGATGACGATAACTTCACCTACGACGGCGTCGACGCTACCAACATCGTGAATCAGGCGCAGCGGCCGTATGTCCGCCTCGCCATCCCGCTCGATACGATTGAGGAATTTCGGGTCGACTCGATGCTCGCTACCGCCGAATCCGGCGCCACCGGCGGCCCGCAGCTCGCGGTTACTTCGCCTTCCGGAACCAACCAGTGGCACGGCCGAGCCTTCGAATATCTGCGCAACAACGTTTTCGACGCACTCGTGCCCGCGCTTGTGCCCGGGCCCGTTCCCCCGCAACAGCCTCTTCACTTGAATCAGTTCGGCGCTTCCGTCGGCGGGCCCATCGTTCGCGACAGGACGTTCATTTTTCTCGCGTACGAAGGCTATCGGCAGTACTGGGGCTTCCCTTTGAACGGCACCGTTCCCAGTGCTTCCCTTCGAGCGCAGGTGATGGCGCAATCTCCGGTGCTCGCGCCAATCATTAGTGCCTACCCAGTCGGCCAGACCCCGAAAACGACCGACGTCGATAACTTTGTCGGCGAAGGCCGCCAGCAGGTCTTCGAGAACTCCGCCATGATTCGGCTGGATCAGCGCTTCTCGCCGAATACCACTGCTTTTCTGCGGTTCAATTTCGATCGCGCCGTCAACCGCCAACCACTCGGAGTCCTGGAGGACCAAGCGGAGAACACCGCCAATCCCGTCAACGGCGCAATCGAACTCCTCCATACTTTCTCGCCGACTCTCATCAACGAGTTCAAGGTCGGCTACAACCGCGGCACGACCAATACTTTCGACCGCAATCAATCCGGCATTCCATATGCGGTCTCGGTTTCCGGCGGAACCGATGTAGACGGCAACCCCGTATCCGGCCTCAGCGGCCTAAATAACAACCGCGTCAGCATCGGTGTCGGCAACTCGTTCTCTGAGATCGATAACGCGACTTGGATCAGGGGACGCCACACCCTGAAGGCTGGAGCGGAGGTTCGGCGCATTCAACTCAACCAGGGCAATACCGAAGCCGGCACCATTACCTTCAACGCCATCGCACCGTACACCAGCGGCACACAGGCTTTCGCAGCCAATTTAATCACCACGGCCACGCTCAACGGCACGCTGCCCATCAACGGCCTGCGCAAAACGCAATACTTTGGCTACATCCAGGACGAATTCAAGTGGAAGCCGAACTTCACGATAAATCTCGGCCTCCGCTACAGCTTCTTCAACATCTTTCATGAAGTCGAGGACCGCGCCAATCCCTTCGACTTTGCCACCTGTGGCGCGCAAGGCTTCTGCGGAGTCGGCGCCAGCTTCGGCCAGAACAACTACGGCGATCTCGATCCGCGCATCGCCTTCGCCTGGGCGCCGCGCGCGCTCAACGACCACACCGTCTTTCGCATCGGGTACGGGATTTACCATGAAGACGGCCAGCTCGACGATCAGAACCTGCCCATCAGCAACGAGGTCTTCGCTTACAAACTCCAGGCGTCAAAGATCCCCGGCCTGAGCTACCCCATCGATCCCTATCTCGCCACCGCGACTGGAATTGTTTCGCCCCGCGACGACGATCGCCGCCGCAAAGACACTTATGTCGAGCAGTGGGGACTGTCGGTACAGCAGGTTCTGCCCGCGAACTTCGTCAGTACGTTTTCTTACGTCGGCAGCAAGGGAGTTCATCTGCTCACGCTCTCCGAGGTCAACGTCAAAGACCTGCAAACCGGCCTGCAGCCTTACCCGGCATTTGGAGTCGTCAGCTGGCGGGGCAACCGCGATGACAGCAACTACAACGGCCTGTCAGTCTCCGTAAAGCGCTCCTTCACGCACGGATTCCTCCTCGGCGCGAACTACATGTGGTCGCATGAGATTGATGACGGCTCCAACGGGAGCGGCGACGGCGACTCGCTCGTCGCTCAAAACGTCGCCTGCCAGGCCTGCGAGCGCGCCGACGGCATCTGGGATGTGCGCCACGTCTTCAACGCCAACGCCGTCTACCAACTCCCCTTCGGACCCGGCAAGCCCTACCTTAACGAACCCGGCATCCCGCGCGCTATCTTCGGCTCCTGGGAGCTGACCTCCATGATCGTAGCCCGCACCGGTTTTCCGGTGAACGTCACCATCGACCGCACCGCGCCTGACCTCAACAGCGCGGACCAGCGTCCTGACATTATCCCGGGCGTGCCGCTCACTCCTCCCGGCGGCAGGAGCCCGGCGGAGTGGTTCAACACCGCTGCCTTCTCCACGACCGTCGCTGGCGCCTTCGGCGACACGCCGCGCGATTTCCTGCGCGGCCCCGGAGCGTGGCAACTCGATCTCGGCATCGGCAAGCGTTTGCCCATCACCGAACGCGTCGCCGTCGACTTCCGCTCCGAGTTCTTCAATATCTTCAACCACCCGCAATACGGCCTGCCTAATTCCGATGTAACCGGCAGCAATTTCGGACGAATCACCCAGACCGTAAACACGACCACCCCGGTAAGTCCGGTCGGAACCGGCACTCCCAGGGAGATTCAACTGGCGCTCAGGGTATCGTTCTAGAAGCCTTAAGCGCAGGGGATCGCGGAGGACTCCTTGCAGAGTTCTCTGGGTACCCCATAATTAATAAAGGCTATGCGATCTTGCGCCGCTTGGCAGATTGCACCACCGTAGATGGCAGGTGCAAAACCCTCACGTTCGGGTTTTTTCGGCTCCTCACGCGAACTGCGATTCCGTCAGCTTCAGCAAACGGCTCGGAAACAACCTCAAATTCCTCGCCATACAGCCGTACCCGCCCCGCAGTGGTATATCCCAGATGTTTGACTCGTGCACAAATTTCCAATACAGATTGCGACTCAGCAACAGCTTCAAGAGTGCTCATGATAGTTCGATTATACTCCGCGGCGACCCTACGGACCACAAGCCATCTGCTTGATTCTAAAGATGATAGTAATTCACTCCCCGGGTCAGAAGAGAATCCCGGCCTTCCGCAAGAGCCCGCCCGAGCCCCGCCCCACGAGAGGACCAGGCGGGGGTGGGGCCGCTATACTTAGCCATCCGTGGGTAGCAATAAGTGGATGGTGTTTCCCCCGGAGAAATTGACAATTACGTTGGTATAAACATGTACGTACGTGAGAATTTAAATCCAACCAACGGAGCGAGTTATGACGGGCAAGGCGAAACGCATTTCTGCCCCGGCCGGGGCCGGGAAGGCTTCCCATCCGATCCGGTGCCGGTGGGCTTCGAACCAGCTCTCCATAGCATATCACGATTCCGAGTGGGGCGTGCCCTTGCACGACGACCGCCGCTTATTTGAGTTTCTGATTCTCGAGGGCGCGCAAGCCGGGCTCAGCTGGGACACGATTCTCCAGAAGCGTGAGAATTATCGCGCGGCCTTCGACCGCTTCGACCCCGTCAAAGTCGCTCGCTACGACCGGCGAAAAACGCAGGCGCTGCTTCGCAACGAAGGAATCGTTCGCAACCGGTTGAAGATTGCCTCGGCGATCGCCAATGCGCAAGCCTTTCTTGCGGTGCGGAAAGAATTCGGCTCATTCGACCGCTACATCTGGCAGTTCGTCGGCGGCCAGCCGCGAGTGAATGCCTGGCGGCTGGGCGGGAGGATTCCTGCCAGCACGCCGGAATCGGACGCCATGAGCAAGGACCTGAAAAAACGCGGCTTCAACTTCGTAGGATCGACTATCTGCTACGCCTTCATGCAAGCCACGGGGATGGTCAATGACCATGCCGTGGAATGCTTTCGGTATGGGTCCAGCCGTGGTTAGCGCCCTGCAAGGCGTGGGGAAGCCCCAGCTACACTCCCGGCCCGCTTCGCGGCGCGCCTCATTACGGCGCCGCTTTGATTTCCAGCGCGAACGGCTGTAACTCCTGCCGCACAACCTTTTCTTCTCCCACCGCGATCACGGTGGAATGAGCGGCGGCGAAATATTTTCTTGCGGCGGCGCTCACCTCAGCTTCGGCCGCCTTTTCCAGTTTTTCGCTGTGCCGCGCGATTTCTCCGGGCTGAAGGCCATTGATCCACAGGTTGGCGAGGTCACCGGCCAGGCCGCCGCTCGATTGCAAATTGATTGCCTGGAGGCCGACCAAACAGCGCCGCGCCTGCGCCAGTTCGGTCTCCGTCGGAGGAACGGTTGCCATGCGGTTGAGTTCATAGTCGATTTCATTCAGCGAAGCGCCGGTAACCGCGTTGCGCACATCCACCTGCGTGAATAGAAAGCCTGCGGAGCGGTATGTGCGCAGGGTCGCGAACGGGCTGTAGGTATAACCCTTGTCTTCGCGGATGTTGAGGGTAAGCCGAGAGCCGAACATGCCGCCATAAACCGCATTGGCTACCTGGGCAGCTTCGTAATCGGCATCCTGCCGCAGCGGACCCGGATAGGCAAGGCGCAGCGTGGTCTGCACCGAGCCGGCACGGGGTACGAAGAAGATCGCGCGCTGGAAGTTCATCTCCGGGTTCGGAGTGGGCTGAACGCCGGCGGCTGGCGCGGGCTCCCACGAGGCAAACGCCGCCCGAACGGTGCTCTCCGTGGCGGAAGATTCGAACGGTCCGACGAGCACGAGCACCGCCTGGCCGGGTTGAAAGCGCCGCGCGAATTCCTGGCGCAGGTCGGCGGGCGTCGTCTGGTCGATCGCGGACTGCGTGGGCGCGACCACACTATAAGGATGATCGCCGAACATCACCTTAGCCATGGCGCGGCCGGCCAGGAAGCTCGGATCGGCTTCCCGCTGGCGGAGCGAATCAGCGACGCTGCGCTTGGCAATCGACACTTCGGCATCCGGAAACGACGCATTGCTGGCAACGTCGACCAGGACCGGCAGCGCCTGCTCGAATTTGTCGGCGAGAACGCTGGTGCTGAGGATGATGCTGTCCTGCGTGGCGCGGGCATCGAGATCGCCGCCCGCCGCCTGAAATTGCTCAGCAATCTGGCGGGCGCTGCGGGTTTTCGTTCCTTGCGTGAGCGCGTTGGCGAGAACCTCGGCGAGTCCAGGACGCGACAGGGGATCGGCAGCGAGGCCCCCGCGGACCGCAAGAACAGCAGTAACTTTGGGGAACCCACTGCGCGAAACCATCCAAACGGTGAGGCCGTTTTCGAGTTGAATCGTCTTCACAGCAGGTGCGGAAAAAGGCTTCACCGGCCCGTAGGGAGGCAGTTCCTTGGGCAGGGGGTGTTCCTTCTGGGCCAGCCCGAACGTGGCGAATAGAACTAAGAGGGAAAGCGACATCACGATGCGGGCATTCTTCATTGCTGGCCTCCCTGGGCGTCGGACGACGCGGGCTTGGCGGTGGGGACACGGTCGATGATGGTGCGATTGGTCTTGACCAGGTATTGGGCAGCGAAGGAGCGAATCTCATCGCCAGTGACTTTGTTGAATTCGTCGGGAAGGGAGTAAACCCGCATCGGATCGTCGCCGAGCATCGCGGCATGCGACAGAGCGCTGGCGCGGGTCAGAGGGATCTCGAGCTGGTCGTACCAGTCCGAGCGCATCTTGGAGCGGACGCGCTCGAGTTCGTCGGCCTTCGGCCCCTTGAGGGCGAGCGCTTCGACCGCACTATCGTAGGCTGCGAGGACAGCGTCGGCTTTGAGGTTTGCGGGATAGATGACGAAGGACGTGAGCAGGGTGGGACCGGAATATTCGAGGAAAGTGCCGAGCGGCCAGTTAACGCCGCCCTGGACTTCGGTGGCGACCTGTTTTTCCTTGACCAGATATTGGTAAAGGCGCGAGGCCTGGCCGTTGTGCAGAATTTCTCCCGTCATGGCGGCAACGACCGACTCGTGGGCCGATTTGGGCGGCATCCGATATCCGATGGCCAGCGCGGGGAGCGTGGCCAGCTTGTCTTCCTCGGTGGAGCGGCGCTCGGCGGTCTGCGGCTTTTCGGCGGCGTCGGGCTTCGCTGGAACCTTGCGCCGCGGAATTGCGCCGAAATACTTTTCGACTTTCTGGAAAATCTCCTCGGTGTTCACATCGCCCGCGACCGCAAGGGCGGCGTTGTTAGGCGCGTAATACTGCTCGTAGAAGGCCTGCACGTCCTCAATTTTGGCGGCATCAAGATCTTTGAAATCGCCGTAGAAATTGTGCGCGTTGGGATAGGTGTCGTAAGCCTTGCCCGGCAGATCGATGGCGAAAAAGAGGCCGTAGGGCTGGTTCAAAACGTTGACGCGTACCTCCTCTTCGACCACGCTGCGCTGGTTGTCCAGATTCTTCTGTGAGAAGTCGAGCATCTTCATCCGGTCGGCTTCGAGCCAGAGGAGAGGGTCGAGCGCGGCGGTGGAGGCGCTTTCGATGTATTCCGTATAGTCCCAGCGTGTGTCGCCGTTGTTGAAGCCGCCGCCGGATTCGGCGACCTGGTCAAAGACTCCCTTGGACGATACGGGAGTGCCTTCAAACATCATGTGTTCGAACAGGTGCGCAAAACCCGTGCGGCCCTCCGGTTCGAGACGAAAGCCGATGCCGTAAGTGACACAGATGCCGATGGTGGGCGCGGAATGATCTTCAGAAACGATGACGATGAGCCCGTTCGAGAGCTTCCTGGTTTGAGTGGGGGTCTGCCATTTCTGCGCGGCGGCCGGAAGAATAAAAGATGCAAGCAGGATCCACGGGATGAAGCGGAGGCGACGGATCATGCGAAAGGCTCCTTTTGTCAAACTGTACATGGTACGCGTTCCGATGTTGGTTGGACGGATGTGGAAGGATGAGGTCACCGGGCGGCGAATCCCGTAAAATGGGCTTTGACCACTTTCCGCATGAAGCGCATCGCCATTCTTGGCTCTACCGGTTCTATCGGACGCAGCACGCTTAGCATTGTTGAAAGCTATCCAGATCGTTTCGAGCTTTCGACGCTGGCCGCCGGTTCGAATCTCGACGCCGTCTACGAGCAAACCCTGCGCTGGAAGCCGAAAGTCGTGTCGGTCGCGCATGAAGCCGATGCTGCCGTTCTGCGCGCGAGACTGCGGTCCGCGAACCCGAAGGTCGACCTGAAGACTGAAGTCGTCCACGGCACCGCCGGCACGGTCCGTGTCGCTACGCATCCCGAGGTCGATTTCGTGGTCAGCGCCATCGTCGGCGTCTCCGGCCTGGAAGCGACCTACGAAGCGGTTAAAGCGGGCAAGTCGGTGGGACTCGCCAACAAGGAATGCCTGGTTGTGGCCGGCGAGCTCATTACTGCGGAAGCGCGCCGCCAGGGCAAGCCGTTGCTACCCATCGACTCCGAGCACAATGCCGTGCATCAGTGCCTGCGCGGAGGCCGCATGAATGAGGTCGCCCGCATCTGGCTCACGGCGTCGGGCGGCCCATTTCTGCATACGCCGCGAGAAGAGTTCGCGAACATCAGCGTGGCACAGGCCTTGAATCATCCCACCTGGAAGATGGGCAAGCGAATCACGATTGATTCGGCGACGCTGATGAACAAAGGCTTCGAGGTGATCGAGGCCTGCCGGCTCTTCAACGTCCCGCCGGACCGGGTGCAAGTGATGGTGCATCCGCAATCGACGATTCACTCCATGGTCGAGTTCGTGGATGGCACCCTGCTGGCGCAGATTTCGGTGACCGATATGCGGCTGCCGATCCTCTACGCCCTGACGTACCCGGATCGTATTGCTTCCGACCTCCGCTTCCCGGTCATGGACCTGCGGCACCTCGATTTCCTCCCCCCGGATATGGTCAAATTTCCTTGTCTGCGTTTGGCTTACGAGGCAGCAGCGGCCGGCGGCACAAAAACCATCGCTTTGAATGCGGCGGATGAGGTGGCGGTGGCGGCGTTTTTGGAGGAGCGGATCGGGTTCGAGGACATCGCCCGCATCATCGAGGACGTAATAACTGCAACGCCAACAGCGGTTTTAGCGTCTATAGAAGAGGTTCTGGTTTGCGATTCCGGGGCCCGCCGTTTGGCCGGGGAGATGGCGAAACAGCGGAGCCGGGCGGTATCGCCCATCCGAGCCATTTCCTAGGGATTTTTTTGCGGAGTAATCTGATTCTTATGCCCCAAGTTTTGTCTCTCCTTCATACGCTTTATGTCATGGGGATCGTGCTCGGCGTCATGATCCTGCTGCACGAGTTCGGCCACTATGCGGCGGCCAAGTATTTTGGGGTGCGGGTGGAGCAGTTTGCGATTGGTTTTGGCAAGCGGCTGATCGGCTTCCGCAAAGGCGAGACGGACTACCGGATTAATATACTGCCGCTCGGCGGCTACGTAAAAATGTCGGGCGAAAACCCGATGGACGAACGCACCGACGATCCCGGGGAATTTCTGAATCATCCGCGCTGGCAGCGTTTTGTGATCGCCATCGCCGGGCCGGCGATGAATGTGCTTCTGGCCATTGCGATTCTCACCGGCGTGTACATGGTGCACTACGAGTATCCGGCATCGGCGGACGGCCCGGCGATTGTGGGCTGGGTCGACGCCAACACCCCCGCGGAGAAGGCGGGGATTCAGGTTGGAGACAAGATCGTTCGCGTGGATGACACCGCCAATCCCACCTGGGAACAGGTCGATGTCAAAGCGGCGCTCAGCCCGAACCAGGCGATGCACTTTTCGATCGAGCGGAACGGGAGCGTCTTTCAGAAAGATTTGACGCCGGAGCCTTTCGGGCCCAACGAGTACGGGACGATCGGGTGGGTGCCGAAGGAATCGAGCGTTGCGCTCACATCGGTGGAGCCGCATATGCCGGCGGAGCAGGCAGGGCTTCGGGTCGGCGATCAGATTCTGAGCGCGAACGGCCAGCCGATTCCCGCGCTGGAGGCGCTGGTCGAGATGCTGGCGCGGACGAAGGATCAGCCGCTGGAGATTGTTGTGCTGCGCAAGAATGAAGGGACGCAGAATAAGACGGCGGGGGGCAGCGCTCCGGCAAATCCTGCCGAAGACGGACAGAAGCTGAGTTTTACGGTGAAGCCGGTGCTGGCGCCGAGCGGGGCGTCGGGAGAGATGCGTTACCGGATCGGCATCGCGAGCATTCCGACGAAAGTGGTCGAGCTGACGTTTCCCGAGGCCTTCCGCCATTCGCTGGAAGACAACAAGAAAAGCTCGCTGCTGATTCTCGAGTTGCTGCGAAAGATGGCGCAGCGCAAGGTTTCCATGCGGCAGGTGGACGGGCCGATCGGCATTGGGAGCGCGGTGGGGGCGGCGGCGCGGCAGGAAGGCTGGTCTCCGCTGCTGACGCTTACGGCGGCCATCAGCCTGAATCTCGGGATCATGAACCTGCTGCCGATTCCGATTCTCGACGGCGGGGTCATCCTGCTGCTGATCATCGAAAGCCTGATGCAGAAAGACATCAGCCTGGCGATTAAAGAACGGATCTACCAGGCGGCGTTTGTTTTCCTGGTGCTGTTCGCGGTGATGGTGATTTATAACGACATCGTGAAGACGCTGCCGGGCATAACACATCTGCCGTAGGTCCGTTGGCAGCTACCAGTCGCTGGTTGCCAGTTGCCGGGTCTCAGTTCCCCTCCGTTTTCGTTTTCCCGGTGCCCCGTTCCCGATTCTCCGTTTCCGGTCTCCTCGTTCCCGGTTCTCCGTTTCCTGGTTCCCGGTTCTCCGCAAAGCAATGTCAAAATTAAAACCTTTGGACTGGTTTCGCTTTCCGGGGGAGGCGGTGAGGTATCTACGATGGACGGATTCGTATGTTTATATTCTAGTAAATGT
>Ga0335080_10003697_pt1 | contig 15507 bp, 16 predicted proteins | sample Lox_Sample_34_FD_206720 | JGI IMG/M metagenome (GOLD analysis project Ga0335080, IMG submission 206720) | Soil microbial communities from Loxahatchee National Wildlife Refuge, Florida, United States - Lox_Sample_3.4 | ecosystem: Environmental > Terrestrial > Soil > Wetlands | place: USA... | reverse complement strand
GGAAGTCCCTACTCGATCGCCTAGAAAAGCTGTCGCAGACGGTCCTGCGCCATCAGGCCAAACTGGCTCAATCCACCGACCGCGACTGACCGAAAACCGAGGATATTCTCATATCCCGCCTTTTTCCCTGCACGCCGCACCCCGCCTCTCAGCCCAACTCCTTCATTCTGTGCGGCTTAGCCGTCGTTCCAAAGTAGCCACACCCGTTTCATTTCGTAGAGTGACGGGTCGAATGTCCATAGAGCGACCTTACCACTTCGCGGCAAATACTACAAAGATAACATCCTTGCAGGTTGTACTGACCTCTATCCCGACCTTCCGCCAAAGTCCGACTTGTCGACTCGACTAAGGAGCACTTGTCTAGGCCTCACACATGCGGCGATCACGCGGGCACCGTACGGCAGCGGGGCACGCCAGCACAACGCTGCACGACAAAATCACAGCTTCCTCAGCAGCGCGGCGTGACTTTTGCGGATTGTTGGCCGGCTGGCCAGCACAAACCCTGCCTTGGCTGCCGCTTCCAACTCCGCGTCGAACAGCGGCGTCTTCACGTGTCCCGCGGGCTCGGCCAGGAGCAGTTCGGCGCCGGATTTCGAAACTGCCGCAGCTTGCTCGAAGAACGCAGTTGCCGATGGCATCTCATGCACCACGGCGAACGCCAGCACGAAGTCTACGGCGTCCGCCAAGTCTGAAAGGCCCAAGGAGTCCGGCTGGGCCAGGCGCGCGTCGATGCAGCCGATCAGGCCGGCTTTGGCGGCGCGGCGCTTCAATCCGTCGAGCATCTTGCGCTGAATGTCGACCGCCACCACGCGCCCGGATGGGCCCACCATGCGCGCCAGATCCAGCGTGAAGAAACCCATGCCGGGACCAGGCTCGAGCACCGTCATGCCTTCGCGCACGTACGGCCCCAGAATCCCGGCGGGTTTGTAGGCGATGCGCCGCAATGGGCTCGCCAGCAGATAGCCGACCCACCAGGGACAGACGGAATGCGGCATGGGCGCGCTATCCGCAGGCCGCCACAACGGCTGCACCGGCCGCGGCGTCTTCATTCATCAACAGGCGCACATACCACATCAGCATGAGCATGATGGGCGCTTCCGGGAGGCGCGCCGCGGAGTCCGAAACAGTGGCCTGAGCGCTTTGTTTGAAGACTCCGCGCGAGCCGGAGAGGACGAACGCGGTGCTGCCGTCCTCGCCTTCGAAGGCCCACTCGGTGCCCCAGAAGTTCTTGTGGCGCAGATGATAACGCCGTCCGTTGACGGCCAGCCATCCGCCGCCACCCCAACCGGGCGTGAACACAGCCACGTTTTCCGCGGCGCCGGCGTCGCGCACGGTGATGCGGGGCGACAGGAAGCCGGTACGTTTAAAGGTCCACTGGCGCTCGCCGAATTGGCCGGTGGCCAGCGATCCCCACATGCTCTCGAAGCGGAGAGTGCCGATCTCCTCCTCGCCGCTCATCAGTTGATAGACGCGGCGCATGGCTTCCGGCTGGCGCCATTCCAGTTCCTGCCCGATGACCTGCTCGAAACTCACGAAGGCCTCCAGGGGTATTGTATCTGCCTTAGACTGGAGCTTATGTCCGATCCTCTCGCGTACCTCTGTGAACAGTTGGAGGCCTGGAAACAGGCGGGAACTTACCAACGCCTGCGCGTGCTGGAAACCGAGAGCGCGGCGCATTCGCGGTTTGACGGGAAGGATGTCATCAACTTGGCATCCAACAATTACCTGGGATTGACGACGCATCCGAAGCTGCGGGAGGCCGCGCTGGAGGCCACGCGGCGCTATGGCGTAGGCTCGGGCGCGGTGCGGACCATCTCGGGCACGATGTCGCTGCACATGGCGCTGGAAGAGCGCATCGCGCGGTTCAAACACGTGGAAGCTTGCGTGGTGTTTCAATCCGGCTTCGCGGCGAATGCGGGCACGGTGGCAGCGGTGCTGACGCCCGAGGATCACATCATCTCAGACGAGTTGAATCACGCCAGCATTATCGACGGCTGCCGCCTGTCGAAGGCGAAGATCCACGTGTTTCCGCACAAGGATACGGCGGCCGCCGGGCGCATACTGGGCGAGTTGGACGGCAAACCCGGACGAAAGCTGCTGATCACCGACGGCGTGTTTTCGATGGATGGCGACATCGGGCCGCTGCCGGGATTGGTGGAGGCGGCGGAGAAGTACGGCGCAATCATGATGGTGGACGACGCGCATTCGTCGGGAGTGCTGGGCCGCAACGGGCGCGGCACCATCGATCACTTCAACCTGCACGGGCGCGTACACATCCAGGTGGGGACGCTTTCGAAGGCGATCGGGGTGCTGGGCGGGTATGTATGCGGCAGCCGGAGCCTGATCGAATTTCTGTATCACCGGGCGCGGCCGTTTTTGTTTTCGACCTCGCATCCGCCGGCCGTGGCGGCTTCGTGCCTGGCGGCGTTCGACGTGCTGGACCAGGAGCCGGAACGAATTCAGGCGTTGTGGGACAACACCAAATACTTCAAGCAGGGCTTGCGCGAGGCCGGATTCAATACCGGGATGAGCGAGACGCCCATCACGCCGGTGATCGTGGGCGAGGCGCGGCTGGCGCATGCGTTTTCGGCGGCGTTGTTCGAAGAAGGCGTGCTGGCGACGGGGATCGGCTTCCCCACCGTGGCCGAAGGCAAGGCGCGGGTGCGCACCATCGTCACCGCCACGCACACGCGCGAGGAACTCGACCGGGCGCTGGAGATCTTCCGCAAGGCCGGACGAAGGCTCGGGATACTGGCCGGCTGAACCCCATCAATGCATAGCCGCGGCGATGATCAGGCACAGGCCGATCGCCACCGCTCCGGCAAAGATGGCGACGGCCACGTTGCGCTGCTCCACGAGTTCACGCCACAACTGCACCGGCGTCAGTTTCAGCAGAATTGCGAAGGCCACCGCAAACGCGGCGATTCCTAAGCCCGCGAACAGGACGGCGTTCAGTAGCGGGTGCTCGGTCATTGATTCGCCTTAGCGGCAGTGTGCGTCTCGATCCACTTCCGCCAGGCGTCCAGGCCCGCGCCGCTGGTGCAGGAGACTTCCAGGATGGCCGCGCCGGGCTGCACGCGGCGCACGTTCTCGCGCGCCAGGTCGATGCGGAACGGCACGTAAGGCAGCAGGTCCACTTTGTTCAGCACCACCAGGTCGGCGCGATGGAACGTGGCGGGATACTTCAGCGGCTTGTCCTCACCCTCAGTCACGCTCAGCAGGACCACGCGGGATTCCTCGCCCAAGTCGTAGGAAGTGGGGCACACGAGGTTGCCGACGTTTTCGATGAACAGCAGGTCGATCGACTTGAGCGGCCACTCGGCAAGCGCCCTGGATACCATACGCGCGTCCAAGTGGCAGGCGCCGGCGGTGCAGATCTGGCGGACGGGAAAACCGTAACGGGCCAGGCGCTGCGCGTCGTTGTCGGTCTGGATGTCGCCGGTCAGGACGGCCACGCGCCTTTGCGGTTCGAACAGGGCGAGGGTACGCTCCAGCAGCGCGGTCTTGCCGGAGCCGGGCGAGCTGATGAGGTTGACGCACCAGGTGCCGTGCCGCTCGAAGCCCTCGCGCAGGTCGGCGGCAAGGCGGTCGTTTTCGCTCAGGACTTTGCGCTCCAAAGGAACCCGCGTCACTGTTCTTCGATCTCCATGTAGGCAAACTCCAGTTCGTTACCGCCGGCCATCTCCGTGCCGTCGGAGCCGCAGCGCGGGCACTCGGTGCGATACTCCACCACGGTGAAGGTCTCGCCGCACTGCCGGCAGCGGTTGCGCCACGGCAGCGGCTCGATTTCCAGAGCCATGGTTGCCCATTCGGTATTCCGCGTCAGTACTTCGAAGCAGAAGCGCAGCGATTCCGGGTCGACGCCCGACAGTTCGCCGATCTTCACGCCCACCGCCACCACACGCGCGCCCAGCCGCAGGGACTCAGCTTCCACGGCATCCAACATGGACGATGCAATACTCAACTCGTGCACCCTTTCGATGATAGCTCGGGCCGATGATAGCTCGGGCGGTTGTTACAATGGTTCCCGCTCGCAGGGGGGCTTCGAATGTTCCAAGATTTGCGCTATGCGCTGCGGATGCTGCGGCGCACTCCATTATTCATGGTTATCGCCGTGACTGCCCTGGGGCTTGGCATTGGCGCCAGCACTGCGGTGTTCAGCCTGATCGATGCGCTGCTCTGGCAACCGATCGCAGGCGTGAGCGAGCCGCGCGAGTTGGTGGTCTTCGAGCGTTCACAGGCCGGACAATTTCTCGGCGACATGGGCTATCCCGATTTCCTGGACTACCGCGAACAATTGCCCGGCTTCGCCGGTGTGGCAGCCGAAGCCGCGACACGCCTTAGTTTTTCAGCCGCCGGAGCAACCGATCGCGTGGCTGCCGCGCTGGTCTCAGGGAACTACTTCGCGACGCTGGGTGTGAAGCCGACTGCCGGCCGCGCCTTGATGGACGAGGATGAACGCGATGCGCGCCCGGTGTTAGTGATCAGCGACGCTCTCTGGCGGCGGACTTTCGGCGCCGATCGCAACGTGGCTGGCCGGTCCGTGATGGTCAATGGAAATCCGTTCACCGTGGTTGGCGTGGCGCCCCCGGGATTTCGCGGGACGCGCACCCAGCTTCAAGCCGATTTGTGGCTGCCCATCACGCTGCAACCGATCGCCATGCCGCGACTAACGCCTGGCACGCTGCGCAATCGCGCCAGCGGCTGGCTGCGAGTCTTCGGGAGGTTGCGTCCACAGGTTTCGATCGCCGCCGGTCAATCGGAAGTGAGCGCCGTCGCATCGCGCCTGGCGCGGACGTATCCGGAAACGAACCGCACGCGGACCATCTCGCTGGCGGCTGGTCTGGGCCTGGACTCGGACGATCGAGCGGAGATCGGCCGGCTGCTCGGCTTGCTGCTGCTGTGCGTGGCGTTGCTGCAGTTGATCGCCTGCGCCAACGTTGCCAATCTGCTACTGGCACGCGCGGCCGGACGCCGCCGGGAGGTCGCCGTGCGGCTGGCTCTCGGCGCGCGAAGCACGCGGCTGGTGCGGTTATTTCTTGCCGAAGGCGCCCTGCTCGCCGTGCTGGCCGCCGGAGCCGGGCTACTCATCGCTCCAGCGGCCGCCCAATTCGCGATCTCAACGAATCCACAGGCCGCAGCCATGCGCGGCGTCCAGGTGCAGATGGATTCGCGGGTATTGATTTTTGCCGTAATGCTGGCTGCGCTATCGGCTGTCCTGTTCGCCCTGGCTCCGGCTCTGGGCGCGGCGCGCACGGACCTGATTCCATCGCTCAAAGAAGGGCTGCCGGGTAGCGGCCGGCGGTCGCGGGTGCGCGGCCTATTGGTGGCGGCGCAGGTGGCACTCTCGCTGGTGCTCTTGGCCGGAGCCGGAACCGGCATCGCTACCATGCGTCGGGCCATGCGTAGCAGTCCGGTGAGCGCCCCCGACGAGATCCTGCTCGGCCCGGTGGACCTGGATGTTCTGGGCTACGACGCCGCGAAAGGGGCAGCGTTTTACGCCAACCTGCTCGACCGAGTGCGCGCCCTGCCCGGGGTCGCCTCAGCCAGCCTGGGCGTGATGATTCCCCCCGAAGAGTACTTCGGCCGGCGCGCGGTTTTCCGCCCCGGCGAGGAACCGCCCCTGCGCGCGTTCCAAAGCAGTGAGTTCGATTACGGCCTGTGGGTGGACGACGACCTGATCGCGCCGGGGTTCTTTCAAACGGTGGAGATCCCGCTGCTCAAAGGGCGCGACTTCAGCTTCCAGGATCGGGCGGGCGCACCGCGGGTGGGCATCGTGAACGAAGCGCTCGCGGCGCGGTTGTGGCCCGGGCGTGACCCGATAGGCCAGCAGATCATCGCGCCGGATTTCATGGGCCCGGAGCGGGGGCCCATCAGCATCGTTGGCGAGGTCAAAGATGCCGTCGTGCGTTCACCCGCGGGCGCCACGACGACGCTGCAATTGTATTTGCCGTTGTGGCAGGAGTACGGCGGACGCGCCACATTGATCGCGCGCGCGCCGGGCGGCTCCGCCAAGCTGGCGAAGGCGCTGCGCGAAACCGTCGCCGGCATTGATCCGCACGTGCCGCTCTTCGCCGTGCAGACGATGCCGCAACACATCAATGCAGCACTCTGGAGGCAACGCCTGGCCGCGGGATTGCTGAGCGTTTTCGGTGCGCTTGCGGTAGGGCTTGCCGCCATGGGGCTCTGCGGTGTGGCTGCGCATTCCGTTGCGCAGCGCACGCGCGAAATCGGGATCCGGATGGCCTTGGGAGCGGCCGGCCAGCAGATTTCGGCGATGGTTGTCCGAGAGGGCGCGCTGTGGGTGGCCGTGGGCGCCGCCTTCGGCCTTCCCGCCGCGCTGCTCGGTACCTGGGCCATGCAGAAGGGCATACCGGGCGCAAAGGCCAACGATCCTTGGGTGCTCGGCGGTACACTCGCCGCGCTGGCCGCGGTGGCGATGCTGGCGTGTTATCTGCCTGCGCGCCGGGCGTCGCGCGTCGATCCGGTAGTGGCTCTGCGCTGCGAATGACTGCGCCGTTATACTGAACAATTGCGCATCAAGGCGAACTCATGATCGACTACAGAACCGTAGAACAGAGGTTGATCGAGCACCTCGGGTTGGAGCGGCGTCCGGTGGCGGTGGCTTTTCTGACGGAGGCGCCTGAGGGCGTGGCGCCTTTCACGGGAACGATGCCTTCGGGATGCAGCTTCTGGCGGCTGGCGGCCGAGGGCCGCGTGTTCCATACGGCGCCTGCGGATCACTACAATTGTCCGATCGGCAGTTACACGCACAACATCGCACTGCCGCCGGAGCGCGCGGGGGAGTTGGACCAGACATTGTCCTTGATGGTGAGCGCCGGTTACATCCGCATGCAGGAAGTACCCGGAATTCCCAGCCTGCCGGAGACGCCGGGCGCGGTGGTATACGCTCCGCTGGGGGCCACGCCGGTGGAGCCAAGCGTGGTGATCTGCTCCGGACGGCCGGCCCGCCTGATGCTGCTGGGCGAGGCGGCGTTGCGCGCGGGCGTGGCGGCGCAGGCTCCGCTGCTGGCCCGGCCGACATGCATGGCGATTCCGGCGGCGCTGGCGCAAGGCATGGTGACCAGCACGGGTTGCATCGGCAACCGGGTGTACACGGAGCTGGGTGACGACGAGTTGTACGCGGTGGTGGCGGGGCGTGATGTGGCGCGGGTCGCGGACGAGGTCGCGACGATTGCCGCGGCGAATGCGCAGTTGGCGGAATACCATCGTGCGCGGCGGCGGGCGCTTGCAATAACTCGTTGACGTTTGCAGATTATGGCGACAGCCTCCAACCCGCGACGTGGCGGCTTGAGAGGCCGCCGCAGGCAGAGTGCCTGCCCCACGCCGGGTATTCGTGTCGTCACTTTATTTTGCAGGCTTCAGTGGACAATCTCATCGCTACAGAGCCGCTAGCCAAGCTACTAACGCCGCGTATTTCTCGTCCTGCCGCCAGGGCGGGCCGAGGGCCTTACCCATTCGGGCGACGGCCTGATCGACAGCGTCATGCGTTAGTTGCAGCCGTGGTTCCGCCCGGGCGTACAGGTCGCGCTCTTTCACGGCCGTGAGCGGCAGGCCACAGTTTGCGGCGGCCGCGCGCAGAGCACCGCGGAACAGTTCACCTTCGGCAGTGTGAATCATGGCGTGGGAGGCCAGGATCTTCTCGAGCGGCGGCAAGGCGCGGCCGGAGGCCAGCAGCAATCCGCTGCCCGCAACCTCGTGGCCCAAGCCGCGCAGATCAGCGGTCATGGCATGCAACGCATCGGTCGCCAATTCTGACGCCCGCGCGCCACAGTACGCGATCAGTTCGGCTGCCTCGACAAGACTGAGGTCCTTGGCCGCATGATAGGGCTGCGCAGCGCCGGGCACCTTGCGATCCACCATCTCGATGCGGCGGCGGGCCACCACCGCGGGGCCGTCCGGCAACGCGACTACTGCCACGGCGGCAGCCCAGCCCGAATGCGCCCGGAACCCGATGGCTGCGCGCGTCGGCACGGCCTATCCGAACACGATCTGCGCAATCACCAGTTGCGGGAGCGCCTGATTCCAGCTTTCCGGAATGTTGTCGAAGGCCAGGCGGAAGTTCTTGACCTCGCCCGGCGCGAGGCCGCCGATCTTGCGGCTCACAATCGGCACGCGCTCGCGCAGCACCACCTGACCGTACGCGTCGTAAAAGACGCAGTTAATCTCGACCAATTGCATGGGGCGACCACCGTTGTTGCCGATCTTACCGGTGATCTCGACCACCGCCTGCTTCAGGTAGCTCTCGTGCTTCTGCATGTCGACATCCAGCAATTGCAGATTGCGCACGTAGGCCTTGGCTTCGCCGGTGAGTGGCGGCGGAGGCGGCAGCGAGCGGTGGGAAGCCCGGTCCAGGTACCAGAAAAAGCCGGCGCCCAGGATTACGACCAGCGCCACGATGAGCACCCCTACGGGAATGCCTTTCGGTTCTTTCACAGAATTATCGGCCGCCAACTGTCATCTCCGCAATGACCAATGTAGGCGCCGCCATGGAGCCCCGAAATTGCAGATCCGCGCCAGCCGCTTCCAGGTCGAGCAGCATCCGCCGGAGGTTGCCGGCAATGGTCACCTCGGAAACGGGGAAAGCCAGCTCGCCGTTGCGGATCCAAAGACCAGCCGCGCCGCGGGAATAATCCCCGGTGACGATATTAACACCGAAGCCCATCAGTTCGGTGACGTAGAAGCCTTCGCGGATTCCGGCAATCAATTGCTCAGGCGGCGCCGAACCTTTTTCGATGTAAAGGTTGCCGTTGCCGACGCCCGCATTGCCGGCCAGGCCGCCCGAGGCGTTGCCGGTGGTCTTGAGGCCCAGCTTGCGCGCGGTGTAGGCGTTCAGCAGGTAGCTCTTCAGCACGCCTTTGTCGATGACGACGGTGCGCCGCGTAGGCACGCCTTCGTCATCGAACGGCGAAGTGCCGAACAAGCCGGGGATGGTGCCGTCATCGATCACCGTGACTTTCTCGGACGCCACGCGCTCGCCGAGCTTACCGGCAAGGAACGATTCGTTGCGATAGACCGAGACACCGTGCACGGCGTCGAAGATATTGTCGAGCAGCGAGCGGGCCGTGCGAGGTTCGAAGACCACCGGCACCTTGCGCGTCTCGACCTTCACCCTGCCCAGGCGGCGGACGGCACGCCGCGCGGCGATGCGGCCGACTTCCTCGGGCTGATCCAGGCCGGCAAAGCGGCGCGCCGTGGAGAACCAGTAGTCTCGCTCCATAGAATCGCCCTCGCGTGCCACCGGGACGGTGTTTACCGAGCAATAGCTGGTGCGATACTCCCCCGCGAAACCGCGCGAATTGGCGAACGCGTTGCGGCCCAAGTGAGTGTCGAAGGATGCGCCTTCGGAGTTCGTTACGCGCGGGTCGGCGCGCAAGGCGGCGTCTTCGGCGCGGCGCGCCATATCGATCTTGAGCTCGGTGGGAAGGCCCGCCACGTCGTCCGAGTACAGGGCGAGCTCGCCCGCGAGCGAGCCCAGTTCCGAAATATCGGGCAGGCCAGCGAATGGATCTTCAGTGGTGATGCTCACCAGTTCCAGCGCCGAACGCACCATGCGGCGGATGCCATCGGCGGAGAGATCGGAGGTGTACGCCGAACCCGTGCGCCGCCCTTTCAGGATGCGCAGCCCGGCGGCGCGCGATCCGGCTTCTTTGAGGGTCTCGACTTCGCGCAGGCGCACGCCGGCGGAGAACTCGTCGCCCTCACTGATTGTGCACTCGGCATCGCTCGCGCCCGCGGCCAGGGCCTGCTTGACGATGTCCGCGGCCCACTCCGCGTAATTGCCGTTCAAGCCGTTCCTCCGACGGTCATGCGATTGATGCGGATGGTGGGAATGCCGACGCCGACCGGCACGCTTTGTCCTTCCTTGCCGCACACACCGATGCCTTCGTCGAGGCGCAGGTCGTTGCCCACCATGCTGACGTACTTGAGCGCTTCCGGGCCGTTGCCGATGAGGCAGGCGTTGCGCACCGGCCGCGTGACTCTCCCGTCTTCGATCAGGTAGCTTTCGGCGGCAGAGAAGACGAAATTGCCGCTGGTGATATCCACCTGGCCGCCGCCGAAATCGGGACAGTACAGGCCCCTTGATACAGAGCGGATGATCTCTTCGGGGTCGCTCTCGCCGGCCAGCATAAACGTATTGGTCATGCGGGGCATGGGGATGTGGTCGTAGCCTTCACGGCGGCCGCTACCGGTTTCCGCGGCGCCGGTGAGCCGGCTGGAGAGCTTGTCCCGCAGATAGCCCCGCAGAACGCCGTTTTCGATAAGCACATTGCGGGCGGTGGGATGGCCTTCGTCATCCACGTTGAGCGAGCCGCGCCGGTTGGCGATGGTGCCATCGTCGATAACGGTACACAGCGGGCTGGCCACCCGCTGCCCGATGCGCCCGCTGAACGCCGAGACGCCCTTGCGGTTGAAGTCAGCCTCCAGGCCGTGTCCGACGGCTTCATGCAGCAGGATGCCGGGCCTGCCGGGGCCAAGCACCACGGTCATCTCGCCCGCCGGGGCGTCGATGGCATCCAGCATAACGATGGCTTCGCGCGCGGCCTCGGCGGCAAAATGCTCGGGAGTCTTGTCGTCGAGGAAGAAGCCGAGCTCGACTCGTCCACCACCGCCGGCATGACCTCGCTGCGGGTTGCCTCCGTTCTGGCGGGCCAGCGCCGCGACGTTGAGACGTGCAAGCGGCTGGCGATTCCCAGGTGAGGACGCCGTCGCTAGTGGCCACCATGACGTGGCGCAGATTGTCTGCGTAAGTGGCCTGCACCTGGAATATGCGGTTGTCGTAAGCTCGCGCGGCGCGGTCGGCGCGCTTTACCAGTTCCACGCGTTCACTGAAGGCCTTTTCGTGCGGCGCCGTCACCACCGGGTACAGATTGCGCCGCGGCCCCTCCCGCAGCGAGACTTTTTCCACGGTTGCGGGTCCGGCGGCGATGTGCGCTGCCACTCGCGCGGCCTTGCGAATCTTCTCGGGACTCAGATCGTCGCTATAGGCGTAGCCAGTGCGCTCGCCCGCAATGACGCGGACGCCTACGCCGAGCGACACCCCCTGCGAGGCGCTCTTCACGATTGATTCGTCGATGCTGATGGCGCTGGCGGAGACATATTCAAAGTACAGATCGGCGTAGTCGCCGCCCTGAGCGAGCGCCCCGCCGAGGTAGTTTTCAAGATCGCGCGCGGTCATGCCGAAGCGCAGGGTAAAGAACGACCCGGAAAACTGCATATAAGCTCAGGCTAGCACGCGCCTTCGAAGTCACCTAAAAGCCGCATTTATAGGGTCCACAAAAAACTTCTACCGCTGCCCCGGCGGGACCGTTGCTATACTCCAATCATTGCCGGCACAACAGGCACAGGCCCCGCAGGACCACCTGTTCCGGGACTACGAGCTCGGCCCGTTCTTTGACGAGATGTTCGCGGCTCCCGGGCAGCCCCGCCCGCACTATGCCAAGACCTTTCACGAGCTCGCCGGGATGGCGCCCGGACAGTTCGAAGAATCGCGCCGGCTGGCCGACTTCTCGTTCCTGCTGCAAGGCATCACCTTCACGGTCTACAGCGACGGACAGGGAACCGAACGGCTGTTTCCTTTCGACCTGGTTCCCCGCATCCTGCCGAATTCGGAGTGGCAGGTCATCGAGCGCGGGCTGAGCCAGCGCGTGCGGGCGCTGAACCTGTTCCTGCAAGACATCTACGGGCCGCAGCGCATTCTGAAAGACCGCGTCATCCCGCGCTCGCTGGTCTATTCGTGCCACCACTTTCACCGCGTCATGATGGGGGTGGAAGTGCCGCGGGGCATCTACACGCACATCGCCGGCATCGACCTGGTGCGAGATTCGAAGACCGGCTCGTACCTGGTGCTCGAAGACAACGTGCGTACGCCCAGCGGAATCTCATACGTGCTGGAGAATCGCCAGGTGATGACGCGCACCCTGCCGCGCGCCTTCCAGCAGCACGAGGTCCTGCGGGTGGATCATTATCCGGCGGAGCTGTGCGAGATTCTGCGGCTGCTCTCGCCGCGCGGCGTGGAAAACCCCGTGATGGTGCTGTTGACGCCCGGGATTCACAACAGCGCCTATTTCGAGCACACCTTTCTGGCACAGCAGATGGGGATCGAGCTGGTGGAAGGCCGCGACCTGGTGGTGGATTGCGACATCGTCTACATGAAGACTATCCGCGGGCTGACGCGCGTGGATGTGATTTACCGCCGCATTGACGACGACTTCCTCGATCCGCTGGCCTTCCGCCCCGATTCGATCCTCGGCATCCCCGGCCTGATGGGCGCTTATCGCGCCGGCAACGTAACGCTCGCCAACGCGGTCGGCAACGGCGTGGCCGACGACAAAGCCATCTACGCGTACGTGCCTGCCTTCATCGGTTACTACCTGGGCGAGGACCCGGTGCTCAGCAACGTGGAGACTTACCTGTGCTCGCGGCCCGAGCATCTGTCGTACGTGCTCGATCACCTGCCGGAACTCGTGGTGAAGGCGGTCGGCGAATCCGGCGGTTACGGCATGTTGATCGGTCCCGAGGCGGACCGCGCCGCGCTGGCTGAATTCCGCGATCGTTTGCAGGCCAACCCACGCAACTACATCGCGCAGCCGGTGATCGCGTTGTCGCGCTGTCCTTCCTACGATTCCCGCACCAGCCACATGGCGGGCCGGCACATCGATCTGCGGCCCTATTGCCTGTTTGACGGCGAACGCGTGACGATTGTGCCGGGCGGCCTGACGCGGGTCGCCTTGAAGTCCGGCTCGCTGGTGGTGAATTCGTCGCAGGGGGGCGGCAGCAAGGACACCTGGGTGCTGCGAGGCGAGTGCTGATGCTCTCGCGCATCGCGGATTCTCTGTTCTGGATCTCGCGCTACATGGAGCGCGCCGAAGATACCGCGCGCATCCTGGACGTGAACTATCACATGATGATGGAGCACTCGCCGCAGGCGCACCGTTTGCGATGGGACCCGCTGGTAGCCATCACGGGCGAGCAGGAACGATTCAGCGCCCAGTATGAACAGGCGACGCCGCGCAATGTTTTCGAGTTTCTGGCATTCAGTCCTGACAATCCGAGCTCGATTCTGCAATGCATCGCGTCGGTGCGGGAGAACGCGCGCACCATACGCGACCGCATTTCGCGCGAGCTGTGGGAGGACGTGAACAGCCTGTATCACTCGGTCACGCGTTTCCAGCCGGAGGAGGAGATGGTCGCGGGTCCGCACCGCTTCTGCAACGCCATCAGATTCGGCAGCCACCGTTTTCACGGAGTGGCCGACGACACGCTGGCGCACGACGAAGGCTGGAACTTCCTGCAAGCCGGCCGGGCGCTGGAGCGTGCTGAAATGACGGCCCGCATTGTGGACGTGGAGTATCACAAGCTGGTGGAGACGGCCGCCGCGGGAGACGCGGCGGGCAACCAGCAGTGGATGGCGGTGCTGAAATCGGTGGCCGCGTATGAGTTTTACCGGCGCCAGTATCATGCCAGTATCGTACCGGAGAAGGTGGCCGAACTGCTGGTGCTGCACGCGCAGCATCCGCGCGCCATCCGGTTCAACATCGCCACGTTGCAGCAATCGTTGCGGGCCATCAGCGGCAGCGGTCCCGGCAGCTATGCGAACGAAGCCGAACGGCTGACTGGTAAACTGCATGAGAGCCTGATGTACGACCGCATTGAGGATATCTTCGGGCGGGGGCTGCACGCCTTCCTGGCCGATGTGCAGAAGGCCTGCCGCAGCGTGGGCGAGCACATCGCGCGTTCGTACTTTTATTACGCCGTGGTCCCATGAACCGCTATAGCCTGTTCCACGTCACTGACTTCACTTACGATGGGCCGGTTTCGGAAAGCTACAACGAGGTCCGGTTGCGTCCCCGGCAGGATGAAATGCAAACCTGCCTGTCGTTCCGCCTGGCGACCCATCCGGCGGCGCGCGCGTCGGCGCACCTGGATCCTTACGGCAACTGGGTGCATCGGTTCAACGTGATGCCGGAGCACCGGCATCTGCGGATTGAGGCGGAATCCGTGGTGCTGGTACAGGCACCCGCGGCGCTCCCGGAAAACGGCATACGGCTCGCGGAACTGGACGATCAAGCCGAGGCGCTCGACGAGTTCTACGACCTGCTCAGCCCAACCGTGTACGTACCTCATTTACCGGATGTGCGGGAACTGGTGGCCGCAGCGGAGGAGACGGGTGGCGGGTCGGTGGCCGGTTTCGCGCGCGCGGCGACATCGCTGGTGCACGAGCGATTCCGGTACGAGAAGGGCGCCACGCACGTGCAGTCTTCGATTGACGACGTGCTGCACAACGGCGCGGGAGTGTGCCAGGATTTCGCGCACCTGCTGCTGGCGGTGCTGCGGGCGCGCGGTTTGCCGGCGCGGTATGTGTCCGGCTACCTGGTTCCGCTGGCGGCCGCCGGACCGGGGGCGAGCGCGGCGGAAGTAATTGGCGGGCAGGCCTCGCATGCCTGGACCGAGGTGTATGTGCCTGGGAGGGGATGGTTTGGCCTGGATCCGACGCTGGGCCAAGCGGTGGATCTGCGGCACGTCCGCATCGCCTACGGCCGGGACTATGGCGATGTCGCGCCGGTACGCGGCGTGTACAAAGGCCACGCGGGGCAACGGCTGTCGGTAGATGTGCGGGTGCGTCCGGTGCTGGATGAGGAAGGCCGGGAGTATCTGCAGGAGACCGCGGCGGGACCCGCGGAACCGCCTCCGGCGGACGAGCCTCCACAGCAGCAACAACAATAAGCCCGATACGCGGCCTTGCAATCAATCACAAAGCCCCGTATGCCGAGCGATAGAGCATAATCCTATCGCTCATGCTTTGGAACTGGCAGCGCTCCGACTGGCCGAAGTTCACATGGGACAAACCTTGCCTGGCCAAGGCCGAGGAACAATTCCTGCTGGGCGCGGGAGTGATCGTCGGCACAGTCAAGCATCTGGCTCCGGAGGAGAGCGAACAGCTCACGGTCGAGGCCATGAGTAGCGAGGCCGTGACCACGTCGGAGATCGAGGGTGAAATCCTTAACCGTGCGAGCGTGCAGTCCTCGATCCGCAAGCAACTGGGGCTTGGCGGCGGCGGGCGCGTAAAGCGAGCCGAACAGGGGGTGGCCGAGATGATGGTCGACCTTTATCGCACGTTCCGCGAGCCGCTCACGGAAGCGAAGCTCCGCGCCTGGCAGCGAATGCTGCTGCAGGACCGCTCGGATCTTCGAGATATCGGAATGTACCGCATGGGCGGCGAGCCGATGCAAGTGGTTTCGGGGGCGATCCATGCGCCGGGCGTGCACTTCGAGGCGCCACCTTCCGCGAGCGTGCCACGGGAGACGAGGCGTTTTGTGGAATGGTTTAACCGCTGCGAACCGGGTGGACCCGAGCCTCTGCCCGCCCTGACCAGGGCCGGCGTTGCCCACCTCTATTTCGGCGGCTTATGCACAAGGATTTGATCGGCTGACGGGGTTCGGCAGAGAGAACCTTTTGGGGACCCTGAGAATCCTGCGTTAAAAC
>Ga0335080_10003696_pt1 | contig 15507 bp, 15 predicted proteins | sample Lox_Sample_34_FD_206720 | JGI IMG/M metagenome (GOLD analysis project Ga0335080, IMG submission 206720) | Soil microbial communities from Loxahatchee National Wildlife Refuge, Florida, United States - Lox_Sample_3.4 | ecosystem: Environmental > Terrestrial > Soil > Wetlands | place: USA... | reverse complement strand
TCGAATTGATCCTGACCGGCCGAACCATCGATGCCGCCGAAGCCCTGCGGATCGGGCTCGTGAATCGCGTGGTGCCGCATCCAGAGCTGCTGCGTGAAGCCGAAGCGCTGCTCAGGGCGATTCTCGCCAACGCGCCCCTCGCCATTCGGCTGGCCCTCGAGGCCGTGGAACGGGGCACGGAAATGGACCTGGAGCAGGGATTGCTCCTCGAAGCGAACCAGTTTGGACTGCTCGCGGCGACGCACGACATGAAGGAAGGCCTGACCGCGTTCCTGGCGAAGCGAGCACCGCATTTCGAAGGACGATGAAGGCCGAGTTGATCGTGATACTCGCGGCCAGCGCCTGCTTCTCGGAGCCGGACCGGCCCGCGCCCCCGGTGCTCTCGATCACCTTTGACAAGCCGAGCGTTACATCGCCCGGAACGCTTTCGGGCAGCATCACATCGAGCGATCCCGACGGGCTCGATTCCATCTGGCTGGACCTGGATTCCACCCGAGTGAAGGGCTGGAACGGGTCGTTCTACACGCAATTTACCACCACTTTTTTCGTCACCACCCCCCCGGGACTGACGCACGGAACCCGAATGCCGGTGCGAATTACCGCCCGGGACGTGACCGGTTTTGTGGGGCGGCTCGATACGGCAGTTACGGTGCAATGAGCCGGCTCCAGTATGAGTAAGTCTTGACCTGACAATCACTTCTGAGTACTTTGAGAAGCTTCTTGTACGGCTCTCGCGGCGTGCTCTCGAGATGCCGCAATGTGCGTCCTGCCCTTTGGCCCCGTGCCTGTGGCGCCTTTCGCGAGGAGAATATTCCTGGCTGAGTTGAACCGCAGCAAGCGCAGCAAGCCCACATCCGTCGGTGAAGCGTTGGATGCCTATCTCGCCCGCTCGGGGTTTGGACGTCGCCTGCAACAGGCGCAGATCATCCCTGACTGGCCGCAGCTCGTTGGCCCTCAGATCGCGGCGGTGACCCGCCCCGAAAGCGTCGCGCCCGACGGCACGCTGTTCGTGTATGTGGCAACGAGCCCGTGGATGACAGAGCTCCAGCTCATGGCACCAGCAATCATGGCCCGGATCAACGCCGGCCGTGGCGCCGCGCGAATTCGTGCGATTCGCTGGCTCCTTTCACGGTAGAGGATTATGGCGAAAGCAAAGGTGAAGGCAGTCAAGCCACGCACCAACGGAGAGTACGACGCCGATTCCATCCAGGTCCTCAAGGGCCTCGAGGCGGTGCGGCGGCGTCCGGCGATGTACATCGGCTCGATCTCGAGCCGTGGCCTGCACCACCTCGTGTACGAGGTGGTCGACAACTCGGTCGACGAGGCGCTCGCCGGCTCGTGTACGCGCATTGACGTGACGATTCATCCGGACAACGCGGTCACAGTCATCGACAACGGGCGAGGCATCCCGGTCGACGTCCACAAGACCGAGAAAAAGCCCGGCGTCGAGGTGGCGCTCACCGTGCTGCATGCCGGCGGCAAGTTCGACAAGAACACCTACAAGGTGTCCGGCGGGCTACACGGCGTCGGCGTCTCGGTCGTCAACGCACTCTCCGAGAAGCTCGAGGTCTGGGTGGATCGCGACGGCAAGCGGCACCACATGGCGTTCGCGCGCGGCGAGACCACGAAGAAGCTCGAGATCACGGGCAAGGCGAAAGGCACCGGAACAACCGTCTGGTTCAAGCCCGATCCCACGATTTTCACCGAGACGCGGTTCGATTACGCCACCATCGCGAACCGGCTGCGTGAGCTTGCGTTCCTGAACAAGGGCCTGTCGATCTCCTTGAAGGACGAGCGGAAGGGCCAGACCAAGGAAGAGACCTTCTACTACAAGGGCGGACTCGCCGAATTCGTGAAATGGCTGCTTGGCAGCCGCAAGCCGCTGCATGCAAAGCCGATCGTGTTCGAGGCGAGCCGAGAAGGCGTCGAGGTCGAGGGCGCGGTGCAGTACGACGACGGGTACAACGAGAACACGTTCTCGTTCGTGAACAACATCAACACCCACGAAGGCGGAACGCACCTGACCGGGTTCAAGTCCGCGCTGACCCGGACCATCAACGAGTGGGCCAAGAAAGACGGCCTGCTCAAGAAGGAAGACTTCACGCTCACCGGCGACGACATTCGCGAGGGTCTGACGTCGGTCCTGCACGTCAAGGTGAAAGACCCGCAGTTCGAGGGTCAGACCAAGACCAAGCTCGGCAATTCCGAGGTCGAGGGCATCGTCCGAACCGTGGTGAACGACGCGCTGGGAGAGTTTCTCGACAAGAATCCCAGCGTGGCGCGCACCATCATCGCCAAGGCCGTGAGCGCGGCGCGTGCCCGCGAGGCGGCGCGCAAAGCCCGCGAGCTGGTGCGGCGCAAGAACGCGCTCGACGGCGGACTGCTTCCCGGAAAGCTCGCCGACTGCTCACTCACCGATCCGAGTCTCTGCGAGGTGTACCTCGTGGAGGGCGATTCCGCGGGCGGCTCGGCAAAACAGGGCCGCGATCGGAGCTTCCAGGCCATCCTGCCGCTCCGCGGCAAGATCCTCAACGTCCAGAAGGCGCGCATCGATCGCATCCTCTCGAACGAGGAGATCCGGACGATCATCACCGCCATCGGCACGGGCGTGGGCGAAGACTTCAAGGTCGAAGAGGCGCGCTATCACAAGATCATCATCATGACCGACGCCGACGTCGACGGCGCGCACATTCGCACGCTGCTCCTGACCTTCTTCTACAAGGAAATGAAGCAGCTGATCGACGCGGGCTACATTTACATCGCCCAGCCGCCGCTCTACCGGATCGCCAAGGGTAAGGAAGAGTTTTATGCGTACGAGGAAAGAGAGCGCGAGACGTACGTGAAACGCCTCGCGAACGGCGACGAGCATCGCGCCAACGTCGTCGTGCAGCGCTACAAGGGACTCGGCGAAATGAATCCTGACCAGCTGCGTGATACCACCATGGACCCGGCCAAACGCACCCTGCTCAAGGTGACGATGGAAGACGCCGTGGAAGCTTCGGAGCTGTTCGAGGTGCTGATGGGCGACGAGGTCGAGCCGCGGCGCAAATTCATCGAGGACAACGCGAAGTTCGTCAAGAACCTCGACGTCTGAGGTCGCTTCGTCTTTTTGGCGGTATGGATCCGAAGGTCGGCGGGCCGACCTCTGCTCAACAAGCCGTTCAATCTCGAGCAGCTGCGGAGTGCCCTCGATGCAGTGCTTCAATCCCCCCGCTCGTGACCCGGTGCGACACGAGGGGCCGCGGCCGCACGAAATCGGCCCCGTCCGTGATCTGAATCGCCTGGTCGAGCGCCCCGCAGCCGAGCTCGAGCCCCGCCTGATCGCGGGCATACACCGAGGCGACGGGCTCGCCCGCCACGACTTTGTCCCCCGGTTTGACGCTGATCACGAAGCCAACAGTCGGATCAACGGAATCCTCCACGGTCCGGCGACCACCGCCCAGCGCCACGATCGCGCGGCCGATGCTCCGGGGCAGGACGGCGGCCACGATGCCGGTGCGCCTCGCCGCGTACACCTCGACCGCCTGGGCTTGCGGCAGCGCGCTCGGGTCTTCGACCACCCGCGGGTTACCGCCCTGGGCCTCGATGACCTGCTCGAACTTCTCCGCCGCGAGGCCCGACCCGAGGGCGTTCTCCAGGCGCTTTCGAGCCGTGGCGGTCGAGCGCTCGACGCCTCCCGCCAGCAGCATCTCGACCCCCAGGGCGTACGTGACCTCCATCAAATCGGGCGGCCCTTCGCCGCGGAGAGCCAGAATCGCTTCTTCGGTCTCGAGCGCATTGCCGCAGGCGCGCCCCAGCGGACGATCCATCGCGGTCAGGAGGGCCGTCGTCGGGCACCCGCGGTCCTCCCCCAGGGTAATCATGGTGCGCGCCAGCTCGAGCGCCTGCTCCTCCTCGGGCAGGAAGGCGCCGCTGCCGACTTTGACATCGAGTACGAGCGCCGACAGGGCTTCGGCGAGCTTCTTCGACATGATGCTCGCGGCGATGAGTGGAATGGCTTCCACGGTGCCGGTGACGTCGCGCAGCGCGTAGAGACGGCGGTCGGCAGGAGCGATTTCGGGCGTCTGACCGATCAGAACGCAGCCGATCCGGAGCAGCTGCGCCTTCGCGTCGTCGAGCGAGAGGGCGGTGCGGAACCCGGGAATGGCTTCGAGCTTGTCCAGCGTGCCGCCGGTGTGCCCCAGGCCCCGTCCCGACATCATGGGGACAGCCACGCCGCAGGCCGCGACGAGCGGGGCGAGCACGAGCGACACCTTGTCCCCCACGCCTCCGGTCGAGTGCTTGTCGACGCGGGGCGTGTCCCATCCGTCGTAACTCAGCCTCGCGCCCGAGGCGAGCATCGCGTCGGTGAGGGAGGCGAGCTCCTGGCGTTCGAGCCCGCGGAACAGCACGGCCATGAGGAGGGCCGATATCTGGTAATCCGGCACATTCCCCGCCGTATATGCCGCCACGAGGGCGGACCATTCTTCGGGAGAGAGCGCGCCGCCGTCGCGCTTGCGTTCGATCAGGGGTGCAACAAACATTGTGCGCCATGCGAAAACTGACTGCGGGACTTCTGCTGCTCCTCTGCAGCGCCTCTCTGGCCGCGCAGCGCTCGGTCGAGGACGAAATCCGGGTGGGGGACAGCCTGCACGTCGCGCTCGAGCCGGCGCAGGCGCTCGCCCGGTTCCACGCGGTGCTCGCCGCCGACTCGAACAACTACGCGGCGCTGTGGCGCGCAGCGCGCGAGACCATCGACATCGCGAAGCAAATCGAGGGCGACCAGGACTCGCTCAAGGACCGGCGTGACAGCCTGTACGGGGTGGCCCGAGCCTACGCCGAAGCGGCGGTTCGCGTCGACTCGAATCGGGCGGAGGGCCATTCGTTTGTGGCGCAGGCGCTCGGCCGTCTGTCGCTCACGCGCGGCGGCAAGGAGCGGGTGAAGTTCGCCAAGGTCATCTATGACGAGGCGATGCGGGCCATCGCGCTCGACTCCACCGAGGACGCCCCCTATCACGTGATCGGCGCGTGGCACGCGGAAGTGAAGCGCCTCAGCTCGTTCACGCGCTTCTTCGCCAAGAAGCTGTACGGCGCCGGGTTCATGGATCGTGCCAATTGGGACGACGCGCAACGCTATCTGCAACGAGCGGTGGCGCTCAAGCCGTCCAACGTGTATCACCGGCTCGAGCTCGCGCGCGTGTACATCGACGTCGGCAAGTACTCGGCGGCGCGGGACCAGCTGGCAACGATTCATGGTCTTCCGATCGGGGATGTGCTCGATCCTAAGTACAAGACTCAGGCGGCGTCGCTGCTCGCCGACATCAAGGACAAACAGGACAAGACGTGACGCGTTGGCGTCGAAGCTACCGCGCGGCGCGCGACGCGGCAAACGCTTGACTCACCGTTCGTCCCGAACGCAAACTATGCCATGACGATCTCCTCGGCCCTGACGAACGCCGAAGCGGAGCGGCTCGCCGCCCGCCTCGGCGAGCTCGAGCGGGAGCGCAAGCACCTCCTCGCCGTCATCGAGATCCTGAAAGAGGTCTCGACCTCACTCTACTTCATCGACATCCTCCAGGCGATTGCCCGCAAGCTCGGCGAGGCGTTCGGACTGGACCGGTCGTCGATATTTCTGGCCGAGCGCGGCGGGCGCACCGCGCGTCTCGTGGCCTCCTACGAAGATCCCACCATCCGCAACTATGTGGTGGACCTGGAACGCTATCCGGAATTGAAGCGGGCCATGCAGGGCGGCGAGACCGTGTTCATTCCCGATGCCGCGAACGATCCCAGCCTGCGGCACGTAAAGGGCGAATTGATCAACCGCAACGTGAAGTCGATCACCGTCGTCCCGATCACATGGCGTGGTCTTGCAATCGGCGCGATTTTCCTCCGTACCTTCCGCGACGGCCCGACATTTTCGGACGAGGACGTGCGCTTCGTGCAGGTAGTCGCCGCGCTGACCGCGCAGGCGCTGCGCAACGCGCACCGCTACGAGCGGCTCGTCAAACGGCAGCAGGAAACGGACGACACGCTGCGCCGCATGGAGCTCGAGCGCGTGGCGTTGCTCGCGTTCCTGCGCCGCCTACTCGACGCGTTCGGCATGCGCGACGGGGCCTGGGGTGAAGGACTCCTGCCGCGGGCCTCGGCCGACGAGCTCGATCGGCTGGTCGGTGTCGCCATGGCCGTCATTCAGGAAGAAGCCAAAGGACGGTGAAGTCACGGGCTCAGGCGGCCAGGGCCGCCGAGCTGCGGCGGCTGGTCGAGCGGGCAAGCGTCGCGTACTACGTCCACGACAAGCCGGAAATCTCGGACGCCGAGTACGACCGGCTGTTCCGGGAACTACAGGATCTCGAAGCGAAGCACCCGGAGCTCCGTACTCCGGACAGCCCCACCTACCGCATCGGCGCCGAGCCGTCCGCCGCGTTCCGCAAACACCGGCACCTCGTTCCCATGCTGTCGCTCGCGAACGCGTTTTCCGAGCCGGACCTCGTCGAATGGGAACAGCGCAATGCCCGGCTCGTGGCCGAGGCGTCTACGAGCGGCTACACCCTGGAAGTGAAAATCGACGGCGCGGCCGTGAGCCTCACGTACGAAGCGGGGGTATTCGTCCGGGGCGCGACTCGCGGCAACGGCATCGAGGGAGAGGACGTCACCAGCAACCTGCGCACGGTCCTCGATCTCCCGCTCCGGCTCGCGGGAAAAGGCTGGCCCAAGCTCATGGAGGTCCGGGGCGAGGTGTACCTCTCGAAGACCCGGTTCGAGCAGCTCAACGCCGAGCGCCAACAAGCAAACGAACCCACGTTCGCCAATCCCCGTAACTCGGCCGCAGGCGCGCTCCGCCAGCTCGATCCGAAGATCACCCGCCATCGCGGGCTCAGAATCTTCTGCTTTCAGATCGTGGCGCCGGGACAGGAGCTGCCGCTCGACACCCAGAGCGCCCTGTTGCAGCAGCTGGCCGAGTGGGGAATCCCGGTCGAACCGCATCACGTGTCCGTGCCCGACCTGCCGCGCGCCCATGCGGAAATCGAGCGCTTGAACGCGGTGCTCCCCACGCTCGATTACGGCGCCGATGGCGTGGTGGTGAAGGTCGATCCGCTCTGGCTCTATCCGGAACTTGGCACCGTGGGCGGCCGCGAACCGCGCTGGGCCATCGCGCGCAAGTTCGCTCCCGAAGTGGCGGTGACCCAGCTCAAGGAGGTCCGGATCAACGTGGGGCGCACCGGCGCGCTCAATCCCTATGCCATGCTCGAGCCGGTCGAGGTGGGCGGGGTGACGGTCTCGAATGCCACGCTCCACAACGGCGATCTGATCGCCGCAAAAGACATTCGCGTGGGGGACTGGGTGGAAGTCACGCGCGCGGGCGAAGTCATTCCGCAGGTGCTGGGCCCCGTGCGCGAGCGGCGTACCGGCAAGGAGCGCCCATTCGTGATGCCGGAGCAGTGCCCCGTGTGCGCCTCCAAGATCGAACATCCGCCCGATGAAGTGATGACGTACTGTCCCAACGTGTCGTGCCCCGGACGCATTCTCGAGGGGATCGTCCATTTCGCCTCACGCAGCGCGATGGACATCCGCGGCCTGGGGTACGAGCGGGTGCGGTCGTTTCTCGAGGCCAAGCTGATCGAGAATGTCGCCGATCTGTACGAGATCAACCCGATGCAGCTCCTCGCGCGCGAAGGGTTCGCCGAAAAATCCGCCCAGCAGCTGGTCGACGCGATCGCCGCCTCGAAGGATCGGCCGCTTTCGACCCTCATCTTTGCGCTCGGCATCCGTCATGTGGGCGCGCAGGGCGCCCGACTGCTCGCCCGCCACTTCGGATCCATGAAGAGTCTGTCGAAGGCGAGTGCCGACGATATCAACGCGATTCGGGGTGTCGGGCCGGCCATCGCGGAGGCCGTGGCCGGATTCTTTGCCGAGCCGCGCAACCGGAAGCTGGTCGACCGGCTCGCGAAACTCGGCCTGAACATGACCGAGGCCGTCATGGTACAGAGCGGCGGCCCGCTCGCGGGGCAGACGTTCGTCATTACCGGTACGCTACCGTCGCTTTCCCGGACGGCGGCCACGGAATTGATCGAGCAGGCGGGCGGTCGCGTGACGGACAGCGTGTCGAAGAAGACCACGGCAGTCGTGGCGGGCGGGGACCCGGGCTCCAAGCTGGCCAAGGCCAAGGCCATCGGTGTGGCGGTGATCGATGAGAAGGAGCTGATCAAGCGGGCCGGAGAAAAGCAAGAGTAGAGCAACGCGCTGCCAGGGTCGACGTCTTTCCCCCGACGTCTTTGGCCTTAAATTGGCGTCCGATGCCCAGTCACAACTCTCATCCCGCCGGCCTGACGATCGGCCGCGCCGCGCTCCAACAGCTGCACCAGAGCCTGCTCCGCGACGCGCCCGATCACGCCATCAACATTCTCCAGGACGCGGGATTCGCCGCCGGCGAGGGAGTGTACGCCGCGTTCGCGGAATGGCTGGCGACCCAAACCGGGGGCACGGCACCGCCCGATCTCGATGCGGCGCGGTTGAACGAAATGCTGTCGGGATTCTTCCAGGCCTCGGGCTGGGGCGCCATTTCGCTCCGCCCGATTGGCTCGGCGCTGGCCATCGACAGCACCGACTGGGCGGAATCGGAGCCGGGTTCCGCGGAGGCGCCGATGTGTTACTTCTCCTCGGGCATGCTGGCCGATTTTATCGGGCGCCTGTCCGAGGAAACGGTGGCCGTCATGGAAGTGGAGTGCCGCAGCCGCAACGACGGGCGCTGCCGCTTTCTCTCGGCATCCCCCGAGATCCTGAACGGCGTGTACGAGCAGATGGCGGCGGGGAAAAGCTATGAAGCGGCACTCGGCACCTGAGCCCTAACGGCCCGCGACCGAAACCCCCTCGAGCAGGAGCGAAGGACCGAAGCGCGAGCCATACCAGCGCGCATCGTTGCCCCATCCGGCAATACGCTTGAGCAGGTCGTACGCGTTGCCCGCCACCGCCGCGTCCTTGACCCGACCCGTGATTGCGCCGTTCGAGATGCGATACGCCAGGGCCACCGGGTGACTGAATGCTCCACTGATCACGTTTCCCTGCCCCACGCCGATCAAGTCGTCGACGAGCAGCCCGTCGCGAATGCCGTCGAGTAGTCCGCCTCCGAGGCCTCCCCCTTCCCCCTTCCCACTTCCCCCTTCCCCGTTACCCAGAATCAGGTTCGTATATCCCGGCGCCGGTTTCGAGAAAATGCCGCGCCGGCCGTGTCCCGTGCTCCGCGTTTTGGATCGGACGGCCGTCTCGAGATCGTAAATGAATTGCTTCACGACGCCGCGCTCGACGAGTGTCGTTATTTGAGACGGCACGCCCTCGTCATCGACCGGGCGAGAGCACGCGCGGCCGGCGAGCAGCGGATTGTCGGTGATCGAGAACGCGGGGTCGAACACCGTCTCGCCCACCTTGCTCGCAAGCGGTGAGATCCCCTGGAGTACCGCTTTTCCCGATAGCGCCTGGGTGATGGGCAGCAGCACTGCCGACAGCCCCGCGGGAGTAAACACCACGGGCAACGAGCCTGCGGGCGACTCGACGATCTTGAGCGCCGCGTCGAGTCGGGTCGTGATGGACCGGACGATGTCGTCGAGCGCGGCCCGGTCGGGGAGATCGCCGCCCTCGAGCGATTCACTGATGGCGAGCACGTCATCGCCGCTCACGCGCCACACGTCGGCCGAGACACCGACACCCGTGGCGCGGTATGCGCCCTCTCCACCCGCGCTGTTGCCGATTTCCGTTTCGCCCAGCTCGCGTTCGAGCGAGACGTTGACCTGCACGCCGTCGCGCGCCAGTCGTTCGATCAGCTCGCGGCCGATCGTGATCAGCGCCTCGAGCGAGGCGTCCCGGGCGGCGGCATACTCGGTGGGCACGCCGGGAAGGGCCGCGCGGGAAGGAAACGTGAGCTCGACCGTTTCGCCCAGGTCGGCGGACTCGAACGCGCGGGCGATGAGGCCGTCGAGGTCACCCGACGTGGATCCAGCGATGCCCGCCTTCCCCTCACGCAGGACGCGGAGGCCGATCCCGGATTCTTCGTTCACCCCGGCGGATTTGAGCCGTCCCCACTCGAACGCGATCGACGTGCGTTCGACGCGACGCCAGATGGCGTCCGCGTTCGTCGCTCGCCCCGCCTGCCGCCGCACCCGATCGAGCAGTTGTACGATCGCGTTCTTCACGCGCCTGGAACGTCTCCCCCGACCAGCGCCTCCGCGATTCGAACGTGGGGCGCACCCTCGGTGACGGCCAACGGAAACTGTCCGGCCTTGCCGCACCCCCCGCCCATCTGATTCCAGCGAAAGTCGCCCGCGATCGCGTCGATCCGGTCGAGGGTCTGAAACAAGTTGCCCGCGATCACGACATCCTTGACCAGCTCGGCGACGCGCCCATCGCGGATCATGTGACCGTAGGCCGCCGTGAACGAGAAATTCTCGAGCATCGTCTGACCGCCGAACGCGCTGCAGGCATATACGCCCAGCTTCACGTCCTTGATGAGATCTTCGAACGTGCCCTGCCCGTTGCCGATGTAGGTGTTCGTCATGCGAACGATGGGCGGATGACGGAACGACGTAGCGCGGGCGTTGCCCGTCGGCTTCTCGCCCAGGGCCGCCGCCGTTTCGCGCGAATGCAATCGGCCCACCAGCACGCCTTCCGTGATGAGCGGCGTGTCCTGGGTGGGCGTGCCCTCATCATCGTAGGGCAGCGTGCCGCGCAGCCCGGCGGCCGCGCCGTTGTCCCCGGCGTTCAGGATCGGGCGCCCGAAACGGCGGCCGAGCGTCATCATCTCGCGCGCCTGCGGGTTCTCGTAGATGAAGTCGGCCTCGGAGAGATGCCCGAAGGCCTCGTGGATAAAGACGCCGGCCAGCTCGGGATCGAGGATCACGGGATACGTCCCACCCTTCACCCCGGGCGCCTCGAGCAGCTCTGCGGCACGTTGGGCGGCCTCCTTGAAGCCCCGCGCCTTGTCCTGCGCGCTGTTCCAGCCGCGGCGTAAGCCGATCGATTCGAGTCCCTTCTCGATAGTGCCGTTACGCCGGGCCATGGCCGTGCCCGACAGCGTGATCTCCGGTCGCAGCTCGTACAGCGCCGTCCCCTCGGAATTCACGTACCAGTACTCGCTCACTTCGTCCTGGTAGCTGGCCACCGTGTCCACCACGCGCGGATCCACGGCCAGCATCTCGGCGTTGTACGCCTCGATCAGACGCTTCTTGTCGGACAGCGAAATGCCGCGAACGTCGCCGTCGAGATCGAGCACCGCGTCCGCCTGGTGCGGCGGCACATCGGCCAGGCGAATCGGCTGCTCGAGCCGCACGGCGCGCGACAGCTCGTTGGCGCGCCCGACCATCGCCGGCAGCTGATCGAGCGACGTGAACGCGGCGATGCCCCAGCCGCAGCCCCGGTTCAACACACGCACGAATCCACCCTGGTCTTCGAGCGCGGTAGCCGACTCGAGCCGGCGCCCGCGGAACGTGACCGCGGACCTCCAGGTGCGCTCGAGACGGATTTCGGTGTAATCGGCGCGCGACGCGCGGAGCGCGTCGGAAAGCCGGTCCTTCACTCCGCTAATTCCTTGAGTTTCTGCGCGTAGTCGGGACGCATGACGATCTCGCCGTTCACGATGATCTCACGGTCCCAGGGGAGGATGATGAAGTTCTCGCTTTCAAGCGCGAAGAAGTCGGTCTTGTATTCTCCGGTCCGGAACGACACCGCGGTCTTGACCGCCGCGGGCTTGAGCTCGCGTACGGCCGAGAGCGCGAGCTTCATCGTGTCGCCGGTATCGCAGGTCTCGTCGACGATCAGCACGCGTTTCCCGGTCACGATGCGCGGCGGCCCCGCGATCACGGTCGGCCGGGCGCCTGAGGCCTCGCGGGTGATCGCGATGGAGGCGAAGTCCCGCTGCAGGATGCTTGCGACCACCGCGCCGGGAATGACCCCGGCTTTGGCGATGCCGATCACGATTTCCGGGTCGTACTCGCGAAAAATCCGCAGCGCGAGCGCGCGGCACAGCTCGCCGAAGAAGGGCCAGTCGACCTGCAGCACGCCATGCGGCGGCTTGCGCCCGGGACGAGTGCCGGCACGGGATGAGGGAAACACGGGTTGACGCGGAGGCGGGGTCGGCATTGGTCGAAGCTACATTGCAAAACGAGCGAGCCGCAAGCTATTTTGCGTCCATGGGTTTTTGGCGCCGGCTGTTCGGACGCACGAGTGGCGACGACCTCAAAGCCCAGCGTCTCGACTACCTCAATGAGGCGCTTGCGCTCGAGCGACAGGGCGACTATGAAGCGGCGCTCACGTCTTATCGTCTTGCCCTCCGCGACCATCCCAACGACGCGCGCATCCTGCAGAACATGGCGATCGCCTTCACCAAGACGCGGCGGCTGGACGAAGCCATTCGCCACTACCGGCGCGCGCTCGAGCTCGACTCCGGGCTGGCCGGCGCGCATTACGGCCTCGCGTTTCTCCTACTCCGAAGGGGTGACCCTGACGGCGCGGAACGGCATTTGAAGTCGTTCCTGGCCCAACCGCCCCGCGGCCCCGACGCGCAACGCTGGATCGAGCACGCCACCCAGGCGCTCGAGGATCTGGGGGCGCCGCCCGGACCGCGGGCCATTTCGGCGGAGGCACCCTGAGGAGAAGGTGGCCCATCGTGGAAATGGTGATGGGTTCGTGGGCCGTGGGGTGGGGATGGGGGTGTGGGAGCTTGAATACGGATCTGAACCAGGTCATTGCCCTCACCGTTTCCGTTTCCGCCGATTCCGTGCGCCAGCGTGACACGCTGGTCGCCCACGCGTGGGGCCTCACCGCCGCTGGCGATTCCGTCGCGGCGTCAGTCACGTGGCGCTCCCAGGACAGCACGATCCTTGCTGTCGCGGACAGCACGAAAGGCAAGTTCGTCGGCCGGAACACGGGGATCACCAACATCCAAGCCCTTTCGGGCCCGCTTCCGAGTAACCTGATCGTGATCACAGTCGATTCGGCTCCATGACACTGACGCGGTTGTTTTTCGACGCGGTGGAGCAACACCGCGATCTGCCGGCGGCGTATCGCCACAAGGTGGACGGGCGGTGGATCTCGCTGACCCATGGCGACGTGGCGGAGCGTGTGCAAGCGGTCTCGATCGGGCTGCGCGAGCTGGGGGTCAAACCGGGCGATCGCGTCTCGATCATCTCCGAAAACCGTCCCGAGTGGGCGATCGCCGACTATGCGTGCCTGTGTGCGCGCGCCGCGGATGTACCGATTTATCCCACCCTGCCCGCCAAACAGGTCGAATACATCCTGCGGGACGCCGGCGCGGTCGCCGTGTTCTGCTCTACGGCCATGCAGCTCGCCAAGGTGCTCGAGATTCGGAAGTCGCTGCCCTCGTTGCGACACGTGATCGTGTTCGACGCCGCCGCGGGCCAGACGGGCGTGTGGACGCTCGCCGAGGTCGAGTCACGCGGGCGCGCGGCGGCAGGCTCATATCCGCGGTTTCGCGCGGAGGCGCTCTCCGTCCAGCCGCAGGATCTCGCCACGCTCATCTACACGTCCGGGACCACGGGCGACCCCAAGGGCGTGATGCTCACGCATGACAATCTCTGGTCCAACGTCCGGGACTCGCTCAAGGTACTGCGCATCGCGAGCGGCGATGAATGCCTCTCGATGCTCCCCTTGTCTCACGTGTTCGAGCGGATGGTGGACTACACGCTGTTTCACGTGGGGGTGATCATCTCCTACGCCGAATCGTTCGAGCTGGTGCGCCAGAATCTGCTCGAGGTGCGGCCGACGATCATCCTTTCCGTTCCGCGATTTTACGAGAAAGTGTACGCCGCGGTGCTCGAGAAGGCGGTGCAAGGCGGCCGCTCCAAGCTGCGCATTTTCAACTGGGCCAAGCGCATTGGCGACGACTGGGCCACCTATCGCCTCGCGGGCCTCGACGTCTCGACCGGCCTGGCGGTGAAGCATGCGATTGCCGATCGGCTCGTTTTCAAGAAGCTGCGGGCGCGGACCGGGGGACGGCTCAAGCTGTTCGTCTCGGGCGGCGCGCCGCTTTCGGCCGAGATCGCGAAGTTCTTCTTCAGCGCCGGACTGCCGGTGGTCGAAGGCTACGGGCTGACGGAAACCTCGCCGGTGCTCACGATCAATCCGCTCGAGCGGATCAAGGTCGGCACGGTGGGGAAAGCGATTCCCGATGTGCAGCTCCAGATCGCGCCGGACGGGGAGATTCTCGCGAAGAGCCCCGGGATCATGCTGGGCTACTACAACAAGCCGGAGGCAACGCGCGAAGCCATCGACACCGCGGGATGGTTCCACACCGGCGACATCGGCGAGCTCGACGCTGAAGGGTACCTGAAGATCACCGACCGCAAGAAAGACTTGATCGTCACCGCGGGCGGCAAGAACATCGCGCCCCAGCCGATCGAGAACATGGTCAAGACCAACAAATTCGTGGGCAACGCGGTCATGCTCGGCGACAAACGCAAGTTTCCGATCATGCTGGTGGTACCGAACTTCGATCAGCTCGAGCGCTGGGCGCGGGAGCGGCACCTCACGTTTGGATCGCGACGCGAGCTGATTGCGTTACCCGACGCGCAGTCGAAGGTCGAGCGCGAGGTGATGGGCGAGCTGCGCGATCTCGCCAAGTTCGAGATGCCGAAGCGGGTGGTGCTGCTGGAGCACGATTTTACGATCGACTCGGGCGAGCTGACGCCCACGCTCAAAGTGAAGCGGCGGGCAGTCGAGCGGGGCTACAAGGACCTCGTGGATCGCGTCTATGCGGACGACGACACCACCGCGGCAGCGTTGGAAGCGTGACACGGGATGCCCAATGGGAGGTAATGCTCGGATCACACGATCGTGCGATGGTCTAGCGCCTGCTCCGTCGCTAGGCTGGAACAAGCAGGATCGTAGGTCTTCCATTGGAGGCTGTCACATGAATCGATGCACGCTTACCGCCTGCACGCTGGCATTAGGCCTGCTTGCCGTTTCTGGCAGGGTGGCGCTCGCACAGAACAACGGTGATAACCACGGGCAGAACAACGCCCACTCGAATCCGCCGCATCAGTCGAATCAACAGCAGGAGGCGCGGTTCAGGGATGAGGACCGCCGGGCCACGGAGGACTGGTACCGGCAACACCATCAACACGCCCCGGCCGGTTGGAGGGACAAGGATCGCTTGCCTTCCAGCATGCAGGACCGCCTACGCGCGGGTCGTCCGCTCGACCGCGACCTGGCGAGTAGGATGCACCCGCTGCCTTCAGACTTAGCGCGGCACTACGCTCCTCCCCCGAGGGGCTACCGGTATGGAGTCATCGGCGGAAATGTCGTGCTGCTCGACGACCACTATGTGGTGCACGACGTCTTCAGCATCTCATTCCAAATCCATTAGTATCGTTCTCAAAGCATCGAGCAAGGCCCCCGGGAAGCTTCCGGGGGCCTTCTTCGCATTTCCGACGATTGCGGTGAAACTCGGATTAGGAAGTCCGGTCCGGTTGGCTGCTCCCTACACCGCCGGCGAGGCTCTTCAGCAAGCGCATGGGAGCGCTC
>Ga0335080_10003694_pt1 | contig 15509 bp, 13 predicted proteins | sample Lox_Sample_34_FD_206720 | JGI IMG/M metagenome (GOLD analysis project Ga0335080, IMG submission 206720) | Soil microbial communities from Loxahatchee National Wildlife Refuge, Florida, United States - Lox_Sample_3.4 | ecosystem: Environmental > Terrestrial > Soil > Wetlands | place: USA... | reverse complement strand
CGCATCGCCGCCGCCCGCGAGCGGGAGGCGAAGCTCGTCGCCGAGGTCGCCTCGGCCATCCTCGCGGGGGAGAGCATCGGCGCCCAGCTCGAGTCGATCGGAAACCGGGTCGCGGTCGCCACCACCGCCGGACACGCTCGCGTGGTGATCGCCTCCGTCCCGTCCGCCGCGCCGGACGAGATCACCGTCCCGCTCCACGCGCGCAGCGGAAACGCCTGGCTGTACCTGTCCGGCGACGTCGCCTGGGACCAGGGCGCGCTCGAGCGCGTGGCCGAGTCCCTGGGCCGCCTGATCGACGTCGCCGTCGAGCGCCAGCGGGTGTCGGAGCGGGCCGCCGAGACCGAAGCCTCGCGCCGTGCGGAGGTCGCCAAGACGGCGGTCCTGCACGCGATCTCCCACGACCTGCGCTCGCCGCTCACGGCGATCACGACCGCGGGCTCGGCGCTCGCGATCGGAGCCGTGACGTCGGCCGAGCGGGCGGAGCTGATCGAGGTGATCGAGAGCGAGAGCGCGCGGCTGGCCAAGCTCGTCGACGATCTGCTCGACCTGTCCCGGATCGAATCCGGTGCGGTCGCGCCGCAGGCCGACTGGTGTGACCTCCACGACGTCGTCGCGTCGGCCGCCGCCCATGCCTCGGGCGAGCACCCGCTCGAGTTCGAGCTCCCCGGCGATCTTCCGCTCGTGCGCGCGGACGCCGCCCAGCTCGAGCGGGTGTTCTCGAACCTGATCGAGAACGCGGTCAAGTTCTCGCCGCCGGGAGCGCCCGTGCGGATCAGCGGCGGCTCCAGCTCCGGACGCGTGGCTGTGCGCGTGGCCGATCGCGGCGGGGGGATCCCACGCCGCTACCGCTCGCAAGTGTTCGAGCCGTTCTTCCGCGGCCGCGGCCAGGCCGGCGCCGGCTCCGGTCTCGGGCTCGCGATCTGCCGCGGGTTCGTGGAGGCCAACGGCGGACGGATCGTCCTCCAAACCGGACGCGACACCGGAACCTCGTTCACGGTCAGCTTCCCGGTCGCCCGTCAGCCGGCGGACGCCGACGGAGCGGTGACGGTTCGGGCATGAGCGCCACCGCACCACGCGTCCTCGTCGTCGATGACGAGCCGCAGATCGTCAGGGGACTGAAGATCCTGCTGCGCAGCGCCGGCTACACGGTCGAGGCGGCCGAGACCAAGGCCGACGCGCTCGTCGAGCTCGTCTCCCGCCCGCCGGACGCGCTCGTCCTCGACCTCGTCCTTCCGGATGGGGGCGGAGTCGAGATCTGCGAGGAGGTCAGGCGCTGGAGCCGCCTGCCGATCCTGGTGCTCTCGGCCGTCGGCGACGAGCGCGAGAAGGTCAGGGCGCTCGACGCCGGCGCGGACGACTACGTCACCAAGCCGTTCGGGACCGACGAGCTGCTCGCCCGGCTGCGCGCGCTCCTCCGCCGGTCGGTCGACGTCGGTGGCAGCCCACAGTTGAAGATCGGCGAGCTCGTGATCGACCTGTCCGACCGGCTGGTGACCCGCGACGGCAAGCCGGTCCACCTCACGCCGATCGAGTTCGACCTGCTGCGCGTGCTCGCCCAGCATCAGGGACGGCTCGTGACGCACCGGCAACTCCTGCGCGAGGTGTGGGGTCCGGAGTACGGCGATGAGACCCACTACCTGCGCGTCCACGTCGCCCACATCCGGGCCAAGCTCGAACCGGACCCGTCGCGCCCGCGGTACCTGATCACGGAGCCGGGAGTGGGCTACCGCCTGCGCGATCCCGCCGCTTAGCGGCGGTCCTTAACGGATTCTCTACGGGCCTGCACGGATGCTTAGCGGCGTCTTGACGGTGTACCACCTACCGTCGATGAGGGCCGATGGCTCGAATTGAGACTCACGGGCTCCGCCGCAGCGTCGGCGTGGGCGGTCTGTTCGCGACCGCCTACGGGAACGTGGGTTCCTCGATCTACTACGCACTCGGCCTGGTTGCGGCCTACGCGCTGGGGCTCACCCCGGTCGTGTTCATGCTCGCGGGCGGGCTGTTCGCGCTCACGGCCAAGACGTATGCCGAGGGCGCCTCGATGTTCCCGGAAGCCGGCGGCTCCTCTTCGTTCGCCCGCCACGCGTTCAACGAGTTCGTGTCGTTCTTCGCGGGGTGGGCGCTCAGCCTCGACTACATCCTCACGATTGCGATCTCGGCGTTCTTCGTGCCCCACTACCTCGGCGCGTTCTGGCCGGCGCTGACCCATCCGCCGGGCGACGTGATCGGCGGGCTGATCGTGATCGCGCTGCTCGCCTGGCTGAACATCCGTGGGATCGGCGAGTCGGCCAACCTCAACCTCGTCCTCGCCGTGCTCGACCTGTGCACCCAGGTCCTGATCATCTGCATCGGCGCGGTGCTGGTGCTCAACCCGTCGCTGCTCGTCCACCAGGTCGATCTCGGCTCGACCCCGACGTACTCGCACCTGATCTTCGCGCTGTCGCTGGCGATGCTCGCCTATACCGGGATCGAGACCGTCTCGAACATGGCCGAGGAGGCGCGCGACCCGGGCCGGGACGTGCCGCGGGCCGTCAACTACATCCTGATCGCGGTGCTCGGCGTGTACGCGGGCATGACCGTCGTGGCGCTGTCGGCGCTGCCCGTGATCGGCCACGGCACCCATGCGTACACCCTGCTCGGAGAGGCACCTCCGCACGGCTATCAGAACGATCCCGTGCTCGGGATCATCTCTCACCTCGGGCTCGCGACCGGGGCGACGCACGTCCTCCGGTACTACGTCGGCGTGCTCGCGGCGACGATCCTGTTCATCGCCACGAACGCGGGGCTGATCGGGATCTCCCGCCTGTCGTGGTCGCTCGCCGAGCACCGGCAGCTGCCGGCGATCTTCTCGCGCCTGCACCCGCGCCACCGGACGCCATGGTTCACGATCGTGGTGTTCTCGGTGTTCGCGGGGATCCTGCTGATCCCGGGCAGGACCGACTTCCTCGGCAACCTCTACTCGTACGGGGCGATGCTGTCGTTCACGACCGCGCATGCCGCGATCATCGCGTTGCGGATCAAGGACCCCGGCCGCGAGCGGCCCTACCGGATAGGCGTGAACTTCCGCTTCCGGGGCGCGGAGATCCCGATCAGCGCGGTGATTGGCGGGCTCGGCACGTTCGTCGCGTGGGTCTCGGTGCTCGCGCTGCACGTCGACGCGCGCTACGTCGGCACGGGCTGGATGGTGTTCGGCCTGATCGGGTACGTGATCTATCGCCGGAGCCAGGGGTTCGACCTCACGAGCCATCACAAGATCGAGCGGCGAGAGCGGCCCGCGGGGTTCATCGAGCTCGAGTACCACTCGGCGATCGTCCCGATCTTCGGCACCGATGTCGACGCCTCGGCTCTGCGCGCCGCCGCCAAGCTCGTCGGCGAGCATGCCACGGTCGAGGCGGTGTACATCCTGCGCGTCCCCAACCAGCTGTCGCTCGACGCCGGGCTGCACGAGGAGGAGAAGCTGGGGTTGAGTGTGCTCGAGAGCGCGAAACTCGCCGGGCGGAAGTCCGGCCTCAAGGTCGAAACGCGGCTGATCCGCACGCGCAGTCCGGGTGCCGCGATCGTCGAGGAAGCGGAGCACCGCAAGGCCGAGATCATCTACCTCGGCACCGCGCACGCGCCGCCATCCGAGCGCGCGCTGGGGCCCACCGCCGCCTACCTGCTCGCCCACCGGCCGTGCCGCGTGGTGATCGAGACGTCGCCGGCGAACGCCCGTAATGGGGCTTCTCCGGGCCTCCCTTCGGTCGGCATCCATGGGGCCGGGCAGGCCCGTCCGGACGGGGTACGTGGCCCCACGGATGCCGAGCGGAGCGAGGCCCGTCAAAGAGCGAAGCGGTAACCGACCCCGGGGTCGGTACGGATGTAGCGCCGGCCGCCGGACGGCTCGATCTTGCGCCGGAGGTTTGCGATGTGCGCGCGCAGCACCTGCGTGTCCTCGCCGTATCCCGGTCCCCAGACCGACAACAGCAGGTCGCGGTGGGTCATCAGCCGGCCCCGATTGCGCACCAGCAGGCGCAGCAGGTCGAACTCGGTCGGGGTGAGGTGCACCTCCTCGCCGTCGACTCGCACAGTGCGCCGGGCGAGGTCGACCTCGAGCCCGTCGACGCCGATCACCGCCTCCTCCGGTTCGGGCGCGATCCGGCGGAGATTGGCCTCCAGGCGCGCGACGAGCTCGCGCGGGCCGAACGGCTTGGTCACGTAATCGTCGGCGCCGGCGGCGAGCGCGCGGACCTTGGCGTCCTCATCGCCGACGGCGGAGAGGACGATCAGCGGGATGTCGCTCCATTCGCGCAGACGCCGAGACAGCTCGATGCCGTCGAAGTCGGGGAGCACCAGATCGATGATCGCCGCGTCCGGGTGGCGCAGCGCAGCAAGATCGAGCGCCTCCTCGGCCGTGCTCGCCGGGATCGCCTCGAAGCCGGCGTCGCGCAGGATGACTCGCAGCGCCCGCAGGATCTGCTGCTCGTCATCGACGACTAAGACGCGGGGACGGGAATCAGAGCTCACGTCGGTAGCGCGGGCTCGGCCTCGGGCTGTGGCTTCGCCGGTAGTTCGATTGGCAGGGAGACGACGAAGCTAGACCCCTGGCCGGGGAGCGAGTCGACCGTGATCGTGCCGCCGTTGGCTTCGACGAAGCCCTTCGCGATCGAAAGCCCCAGGCCGGACCCGGCGCCCGCGTCGCCGCTCCCGGGCCCTCGGTAGAACGGCTCGAAGATCCGGGCGCGCTCAGCGGCGCCGATGCCGGGTCCCTGATCGACCACGCGCACGACGACCTGGGGCCCGTTCCGGCGAACGTGCACCGACACGGGCAGCCCTCGGGAGTAACGCACGGCGTTCTCGAGCAGGTTGGCGAACGCGCGCTCGAGGTGCGCGGCGTCGGCCCTGATCGGGGGGACGTCGGGATCGATCGTGAGGCGTACGCCGGCTCCGGACTCAGACAGGCCGTCGCGCGCGGCGTGAACCACGTCCTCGAGCGAGACCCAGTCGCGGCGCGGGTCGGCCCGTCCCGCCTGGAGCCTCGACAGGTCGAGCAGCTTGTCGACGAGGCCTGCGAGCTGTTCGCCCTCCTCGATCACCGCCGCGCTCAGCTCCACGCGCTCGCCGGCGGTCAGCGAGCCGCTTCCGAGCGCGTGACCGGCGGCCAGGATCGCGGTCACGGGCGTCCGCAGGTCGTGCGAGACCGCGCGCAGCACAGCGGTCTTGATGTCGTCACTGCGCCGCAGCGCCTCGGTCTCGACGGCCTCGGCCTGGAGCGCGTCCCGCCGCAGCGCGATCGCGACGAGCGCCCCGAGCGCCGGCGCGACGTACGACTCGAGCCGCTGTTCGGTCTCTGCCGGCAGCCGGCGCGGGAGGAGCAGCGTCGCGATCTGCCGGCCGTCGGCGCCGCTCAGCGCGACTGCCCGGCGCCGGCGGTCGCCCTCGATTGCGCCCAGCGAGATCGACGCAGAGGCGATTCCGAGCGCCGCAGCGACCCTCCGAGAGGCGGATGCGAGCGCGCTCTCGGTTTCGGACCCGCCGAGGAGGTCGCGAGCGATCGCGGCGGCCAGGTCCGCTTCGGCGCGGCGCCGGTCGGCCTCGAGCGCGCGGCTGCGGGCGAGCTCGGCCACCGTGCTGACCACGACGGCGACAACGATGAACGCCCCGAGCGCGACCCAGTTGCGGCTGTCGGCGATCGTGAACCGGCCGGTCGGAGGGAGGTGGAAGAAGTTGAACGCGGCCGCGCTCAGGAGAGACGTCGCCACGCCCAGGGCCAGCCCCCAGTAGGCGGAGACGAGGAGCACCGCCGGCAGGTACACGACGCTCAGGGAGACCACCGGCGCGAGGCTCTTGAGCGGATAGATCGCCGCCGTGGCAGCCGCCACCGACACCAGCGAAACCGCGACGCCGATCAGCAGATTCGGCTTGGAGGCGCGCAAGGTCGCAGGCCGCTCGCCAGGGCGCACGCGCGGCGTCGCGCTCACGCCGTACCCGAACCCCCGTAGGACGCCGGCGGCGCTCCATTCGATTGCGCGGTCGCGATCTGCTGAAGGAGCGCACCGGGACTGGTGCCGCCGAGGACGCGCAGGCGAGGCAGCCGGTAGGGGTCCTCGCTCGGGGTGGCCCAGCCCGGGATCACCGTGGTCGAGCCGACGAACCCGGCGGCCTTGACGGCCGCGATCACGGTCGCGTCGTAGTGACCCGACGGGTAGCAGAACCAGTTCACCGGAACGCTGTAGCGCTTGCGTAGGGTTTCACGCGCGCTGGCGACCTGGTACTTGAGCTGCGACGCGTCGAGCGTGATCAGGTCGGCGTGGCTGATCCCCTGGGTGTCGAGCTCCCAGCCGGCGGCGATCAGGCCCCGGACCTGGGAGTCGGTCAAGCCGCCCTGGGAGGGCGGCAGCCCAGTCAGCTGGATGTTCTCGTTGCCGACCCAGCCGAGGCGCTTGAGAATCGGGAGCGCGTTCTCGTATTGCGAGGCGTAGCCGTTGTCGAAGGTCAGCACGACCGGCTTGCCCGGCCCGAGCGGGACGCCGCGTGTCCAGTAGGCCTCGAGCTGGTCCATCGTCACCGCGTGCCAGCCGGCGGCCTTGAGCGCCTGCATTTGCGCTGCGAACTCGTCGGAGGGCACGTACAGCCCGGGGAACGGAGCGCCGGCCGGCGGCGGATTGATCACGTGATACATGAGCACCGGAACCGTCGCGGTCCCCGGCTTGCCGGTGCCCGTGCCGGTCACGGTCGTTCGCGGGAGTCTGCTTGCAGTGAACGCCTTGACGTGGGCGCTCCTCGCCCCCCCGGCGCTGTGATGTCCGGTTTGGGCGGCGTTCGTCGCGGTGGTGGGAGGCGACGTCTTGCCCCCGCCGGCCGCGGCGAGCCCGATCACGATCGCGACGATCGCCACGACGGCGAGCGCCCCAACGGCGAACAGACGGCGCCGCCGTGCTCTGGCTTCCCGCGCACGCTGGCGGGCGAGGCGCCTGGCGCGAAGCTCCTGCTCGTTCATGAGCCCACGAGCGTACCCACCACGAAGGCGAAATACAGGCCTATGAGCGCCGCCCCGTCCCCGCGGCGCATGCCGCCGGGTCGGGCGAGCGCGGCCGTCGTCAGGAGCGTGGCGGCCACCAGCCAGGCGAGCTGGAGCTTCCCGGTGGTGGTGGCGGCGGCGAAGGTCACGAACAGCGACGGGACGATCACGCCGAACGCGAGATTGATCGTGTTGCTGTTGAACGTCTCGCCGACGAGCGCCGCGCCCCGGCCGGCTCGCCCGAGCCGGGTCGCGGTGAGCGCGTTCGGGATGCTCGTGAGCGGGCCCAAGATCAGAACCCCGAGCACCGTATGGGAGATATGCCACGACCCTGCCAGGCTGAGCGCGGCCTGCACCATGCCTGCCGCGCCGGCCACGATCAGGATCACGTCGAGCACGATCAGCCCGATGAGGTGATGCGTAGGGTTGTTCGAGGTGTCGGGCCCGCGCGCCGGCGCCGCGTGCTCGTGCAACGCCCGCGACAGGCGCTGGAGGTGGCGGGCACGGAAACTCGGTCCGGCGATCACCACGGCGAGGTACGGAAGCACGATGACCGCGCCCAGCGCAATCGCGACTCCCGGCGACAGCCAGCCCAACAGCAACGCGGCGGCGATCAGCGTGATCAAGAGCCCAACCGTGGCTTCGAACAGCAGCGTCTCTCGAGCCAGCCGCACCGACCCGGCGATCAGTGCACTCAGCCCGATCATCGCGGCGAGGTTGAACCCGTTCGAGCCGACGAGCACACCGACGCCGACGTCGTGGGCCCCCTTGGCGAGCGAGAACAGCGCGGAGGAAATCTCAGGCCCGTCCGCGGCGACCGCGGTCAGCAGCCCGATCAGCGCCTCGGGGAAGCCGAACCTGATGCCCAGCTGGTCGAGCCGGCGCGCGAACAGCCGCGCCGCCGCGAGCGTGACGGCCAGAGCGACGGCGAACAGGGGGAGAGCGAGGGCGGGGGACATGCGACTCCACGGTCGGCGAAGCAGGTGCCGACCAGACTTCCCGGCTCGCCCTGCACCGACGTTACCTGAAGGAGTCCGCTCCCGTGCGGCGAAACGCAACGCCATGCTCCGCAAACGACGTCACCCGCAGATCGACATACGGCCCCCTCAGCCCTCTCAGGGCTTCGAGCACCTCGCCGGCGAGTCGATCGCCGTGCTCGCATGGCTCCAGGCCAATAAGGTCGAATTCGTCCTCGTCGGACCGGTGGCGGAAGCGATTCGCGGAGGCGGCGACAACGCCGGCCCAGTCGCGATCGTGCCCGCGCCGTACCGGCGCAACTTCGAGCGGTTGTCGCACGCGCTCGACGCCTCCGGAGCCAGGCCTCGCCTCGGCACCGGCGCCGAGGCCGCCCGGGCCAAGGCGGTGGATAAGGTCGCGGGCGGGCAGCGCTGGGAGTTCCGCACTCACGTCCACTTTCTCGACGTCGAGGGGCGTACCAGCGACACGCCCGGCTATCAGGAGCTGCTGTACGAGGCGGGACGCTTCGAGTGCGCGGCCGGGCTGAGCGTGGACGTGGCCTCTCCCGAGGACATCGAGCACTATGCGCACGTTCGCCGGACCGGCGCCTCGCCGGAGCTGCGGGTCACGCGTGGCGTGCAGCACGTAGGCTCGAACTCGACCTAGGACCGGGAGCGCGCCCGAAGTGGTGCACTAGCCTGGGGGGATGGCAATTCGCCCCAGGACGGCGGCGCTTGGAGCGGGCGCATGTGTGGCGATGCTGGTGGTCGTCTGGTTCGCGTCGTTTCACGTCGCGTTGTTCAGCGACGCCAACCAGTCGATCTACCTGCAGTTCGGCGATTTACATGCCCACAGTCGCCTCGAATGGATCGCGTGGCACTTCGTGTCTCCATTCGATCCGAACCCATACGTTTACCTGGCCCTCGTGCCTCTCGCCGTCGCCGTGTTGCGAGGTCGACCGCGCTCGGCGTTGGCGGTGGTCGCGATCATCCTCGGCGCGAACGTGACCACGGAGCTGCTCAAGCACACGCTCTCCGAGCCGCGCCTGCCGTTCATGCCCGCTCCGTCGTGGCCGAGCGGCCATTCCACCGCCGTCATGTCACTCGCGCTCGCGTCGGTGCTCGCGGCGCCCACTCGTCTCAGGCCGGTGGCGGCGGCGCTCGGGGCGTCCCTCGCCATCGCGGTCGGATACTCGGTGATGGCGACCGGCATGCACTACCCCAGTGACGTGGTCGCAGGGTTTCTGGTGGCCGCGACCTGGACGCTTCTGGCGGTCGCCTGCTTGCTGGCCGCCGAACGTTGGCGGCCGTCGCCCACCCCCGGCGCCGGGCCGATCTCGATGCGGGCGGTGCTGGGCGCTCCCGGCGTCGTGCTTCTGGGGGCGCTGGTGCTGACGGCGATCGTCTTGCTGATCCGGCCTCACGATGTCTTTTCCTACGCTCGGGCGCACGAGGCGTTCATCGTCGGCGCGGCGGGAATCGGCGCGCTCGGCCTCGCGCTGTCGACCGGAGTCGTGCTGAGCGTCCGCCGCTAGCGGTACTTGCCGGGTTCCCAGAGCGGCTCGTCGCCGCCGTTGGCGCCCCGGCTGAGGATGAACAGGAGATCCGAGAGCCGGTTCAGGTAACGCACGACCTCGGCGTTCAGCTCGTCGCCGCAGGCGATCGCGAGGCGCTCGGCGCGGCGGCAGACCGTCCGGCACACGTGGAGCTGGGCGGCGGCCCTCGTGCCTCCCGGCAGCACGAACGACTTGAGCGGCTCGAGCGCGGCGTTCACCTCGTCGCATCGCTGCTCGAGCCAGGCCGTCTGCTCGGGGATCACTCGGAGGCGCTCACGTTCAGGGTTGTGCGGGGCCGAGATGTCCGCGCCGACGTCGAACAGATCGTTCTGGATCCGGTGGAGCCAGTCGGCATAGGCCGTCGGCAGATCCTCGACCGTGAGCGCGAGCCCGATGTGCGCGTTCAGCTCGTCGACGGTGCCATAGGCCTCGATCCGGGGATGGGTCTTGGGCACGCGGCTCATGTCGCCGAGATGCGTCTCGCCCGAATCGCCGAGGCGGGTGTATATGCGGGTCAGGTTCACGGTCATCGTCGTCGGGAGCGAGTCTAGAGCGGGCCCGCGGTGAACTTTGGCGATGAAGTCACGTATATGTCAGCGTCAGCGCCAATGTTCGCTCGCTGGGGCGCCAACAGCCGGTCGCGAGGAACGAAATCACCTGCATAACCTGCCAATTGACGACTTTGCCGTTGACCATGGCGTACAGGGCATGCGGGGCATGCGCGATACGCCAAGGTCTCGCCAGCGAATGTCGATCGGCGCACTATGCATGCCGCGGCTGCTGAGATCGCGGCAACGGCCGCCGGCCCATTCTCCAGGTGCCCGTCTTTTCCGGCCCGCGACCGAACGGCGACCCTGCCGGGAATCCTGCGAGTCCCGCCGCTGGACCGCCGGCGGTACGATCCAGCCGTTCAAGGTCGGTGGTGATGGGAAGCCGGTGCAAATCCGGCGCGGACCCGCCACTGTGATCGGGGACGCCGGTCGCATGAGGTGCCACTGGCGACGTCGAGTCGCCGGGAAGGCGCGGCTGGTAGGCCCGTCAGCCAGGAGACCAGCCGCCGACCGCCAAGCCGATATGCCCTCGTGGAAAGGGGTGGCCCTCATGCATCGCAAGACCGTTGTCGCTCTCGTGGGAGCGATCGTCATGGCCGTCGTGGCCTCTAGCGCCGCGCTGGCGGCAAGCGGCGGCCCGGCCGTTACATGGCAAGTCAAGAGCCTGACCAAGACCCTGCTCAAGCCGACCACCGTGCACGGCGAGAAAGGCTGGATCACCAAGGGCGGAACGCCGAAGGGAAAGTGCTCGGGCAACAGCGCCGCCGGCGCGCTCGACGCGGCCACCCACGGCAAGTGGACCGGCAAGTACTTCTCGAGCCTGAGCGACATCGAGGTGACCTCGATCCTCGGGGTGAAGCCGCCCGGCTCAGACTTCTGGGAGCTGTTCGTCAACGGCAAGCCCGCGAGCACGGGCGTGTGCGAGGTCAAGCTGCACGCAGGACAGAAGTTGCTGTTCAAGATCGCCAAGTGAGCCATGACCAGTAGGGCTGCGGTAACGGCGATCGTGATCGCTTCCGCGATGGCGATCGCCGGATGCGGCCTCGGCGCCGGCAAGTCGACCTCGGGCGTGGTCACGCTGACGGTTACGCGCGGGTTTGGCGCCGCCCCGGTCGGCACGGTGAGCGAGAAGAGCATCCCCGGGTCACAGACGGTGATGCGCCTGCTCGAGGGATCGTTCAAGGTCGCGACCCGCTACAGCGGCGGGTTCGTCGAGTCGATCGACGGACACGCCGGCGGCTCCTCCCGCCTGGACTGGTTCTACTACGTGAACGGCATCCAGGCGACGCTCGGCGCGGCCGGCACCTCGGTGCACAAGGGCGACCGGATCTGGTGGGACCTCCACGACTGGAGCGCCACCGACTCGATCCCCGCGGTCGTCGGGTCGTTCCCCGAGCCGTTCATCCATGGCATCAATGGGCGGCGCTACCCGGTCACGCTCGAGTGTGGCACCGATACCCCCAAGGCGTGCCAGCGGGTCACGGCCGAGCTCAACTCGATCGGGGTGCCGGTCGCGAGCCAGGCGATCGGCGGGGGATCCGGAACGGACTCGATCGGCGTGGTCGTCGGCACGTGGAACGACGTCCACGGCGAGCTGCTGGCCCAGCTGATCGACCACGGGCCGGTGTCGAGCGGCGTCTATGCGCGCTTCTCGGGCTCGAGCGGGTCCTCGCTGCAGCTGCTCGACCCGGCTGGAAAGGTCGTCCGCACCCTCGGCGCGGGCGCGGGGCTGATCGCCGCGACCGCGCAGCCTTCGACCGGACCGTTCTGGCTGATCACAGGCACCAACGTGGCCGGCGTGTCGGCCGCCGCCAAGGCGCTCACGCCGGCGCGCCTGCGTGATCACTTCGCGCTCGCGGTCGAGGGCGGCACCGACCTGCCCGTCCCACTTGGGGGGTCGACTTGATCTACCGGCGGCGCGCGAGTCCGCTCCACGCCGTCCGCGCCGGCGTCGGCTGCGCATACTGCGCCGCGCTCGCGCTCGCCGTGCTGCTGCTGTCCGCGCCGATCCTCCTCGGCGCGCTCGTGATCTCGATCGCCGGCGCGGCGGCCTTCGCCGGCGTCAGCCGGGAGATCCGCCGCGCCGCGCTGTTCGCGCTGCCGCTCGGACTGCTCGTGATGGCCGTCAACATGCTGGTGGCCCAGGGCGGGCTGACCGTGATCGCGCGACTCGGGGACCTGCCGGTGTTCGGGCAGACCGACGTGACGCTCGAGGCAACCGTGTACGGCGCCGTGCTCGGGGTCCGGGCGGTCGCGCTGATCCTGTGCGGTGCGCTGTACACGGCCGCGGTCGACCCCGACGAGGTCCTCGCGCTGTTCCGGCGGTTCTCGTTCCACTCGGCATTGACGGCAACCCTGGCAACGCGCATGGTCCCGGTGCTGGCGCGCGACGCGCGGCGGCTCGCCGACGCCCAACGCTGCCGCCCGGGCCCGCCGCCGTCCCGCGCACGGCTGATGCGCGCGACCACCGCCGGCGTGCTCGACCGCGCGCTCGACGTGGCCGCCGCGCTCGAGGTGCGCGGCTACGGCGCGGCCCGTCGGCCGGCGCGGCGCGGGCGGGGATCGCGGGTCCGTAGGCCGTACTCCCGCCACGACCTCTCGTTCGCCGCCTCGGCGGTGGCGCTGGTCGCGCTCGCGATCGGGGCCCGCGTCGCCGGCCTCGCTCCGTTCAGCTCGGACGCGACGTTGTACGCGCCGGTCCGCGCCGCAGGCGTCGCCGTGGCGGTCGCGATTGTGGTGTGCGCGCTGCTCCCGTTCGCCGACCGCAGGGGAATCGAGCGGTGAGCGTCCTCGCGCTGGACAGCGTGACGTACACCTATCCCGGCGCCGTCGCGCCCGCGATCACGGACGTGACCCTCGAGATCGGGCCCGGCGAGCTGGTCGTGCTCGCCGGCGCCTCAGGCTCGGGCAAGTCGACGCTCCTGCGCGCGGCGAACGGACTCGCGCCCCACTTCTACGGTGGGGTGTTCGCCGGACGGGCCACGGTGGCGGGGATGGATACGCGAGATCACGGCCCGGGCGCGCTGGCCGCGGCCGTCGGGACGCTGTTCCAGGACCCTGAGACGCAGGTCGTGATGGGCACGGTCCGCGCCGAGCTCGCGCTGCCACTCGAGAACCGGGGGGAGGCGCCCGCGGCGGTGGCGCGTGCCGTCGAGGAGGCGGCGCTCGCGCTCGGGATCGCGCACCTGCTCGACCGCCCCACCGCCGAGCTGTCGGGGGGTGAGCTCCAGCGCGTGGCACTCGGCGCGGCGCTCGCGGGCCGGCCGAAGCTGATCGTGCTCGACGAGCCCACCTCGCAGCTCGATCCGGTCGCGGGCGATGAGCTGATCGCGCTGCTCCGTCGTCTCAACGAGGACTTCGACGCGGCGATCGTGATCGCCGAGCACCGCCTCGAGCGATGCCTCGCGTTCGTCGACCGCGCGATCGCGATGCGCGGCGGGCGCGTGGTGTGCGACGCCGCGCCGGCCGAATTTCTCGCCTGGGCGTGCGAGTCGGCTCCGGAGCTCGCGACCCCGGGCGGGCGGCTCCTGTCCGGTCTCGGGCTGGAGCCGGTGGCGGGCGTGAAGGCCGCCCGCGCGGCGCTGCGGTCGCACGGGCTGCTTCCGGATGCCGACTACGGTCAGGTCGGGGACGCCCCGCGACGGACCCCGAGGGCCGAGCCCGCGCTCCGCTTCGAGCGCCTGTGGCACGAGATCGATCGCGGACCGGTCGTTCTGCGCGGCGTCTCGCTCGAGATCGGCCCAGGTGAGCGGGTAGCGCTGATGGGCCGGAACGGCGCCGGCAAGTCGACGCTCCTGCGCCACGCCGCCGGGCTGATGCGGCCCACGCGGGGAAAGGTACGGAGCGCGGGCAGGGTGGCGCTGCTGCTCCAGAACCCCGCCGACTACTTGGTCGGAGAGCACGTGCGTCAGGAGGCCTCGGCCGGCGCGCTCGCCACCGTCGGGCTCGGCGATCCCGCGCTCCGCGAGCGACATCCCCGCGACCTCTCGGGCGGCGAGAAGCAACGCCTGGCGCTCGCGATCGTGCTCGACGGGGCGGGTGGGCCCAGTTACGAAACCGCGGTCGTGTGCCTCGACGAGCCCACGCGCGGCATGGATCGCCGCCGCAAGGACGAGCTGGCGGCGCTGCTGTGCGAGCTCGACGCCGCGGTGCTCGTCGCCACGCACGACCCGGAGTTCGTGGCGGCGTTCGCGCAGCGTGTGATCCTGCTGGCCGACGGCGCACCGATTGCCGATGGCTCCCCGCAGGAGATCCTCTCCGGCGGGACGTATTTCGCGACCGAAACCGCGCGGATCCTGGGCGGCGCCGGCGGCGCGCTCCGGCCCGACGAGGGCGTGGCGTTTGTCTCTGGGGCGGAGGCGGAGGTCGGAGCGTGACCTGGCAGGTGGCGGCGTTCGCGATCCTCGCGCTCGCGCTCGCGGGCGGTTTTGCCTGGTACGAGCGCGTCCATCCAGACGCCCGGGTCGTGGCGCTCGTGGGCACGCTGGCCGCGTTCGCGGCGCTTGGCCGGATCGCCTTCGCCGCGTTCCCGAACGTCAAGCCGACCACCGACATCGTGCTCGTATCCGGATACGCGCTCGGAGGCGGCCCTGGCTTCGCCGTCGGTGCGCTCGCGGGCCTGGCCTCGAACTTCTTCTTCGGCCAGGGACCGTGGACCCCGTGGCAGATGGCGGGCTGGGGCGCAACCGGCGTGATCGGCGCCGGTCTGGCGATCGTGACCGCCCGGCGAATCGGCCGCTGGCCGCTCGCCGCAGTGTGCGCGGTCGTCGGGTTCGCGTTCACCGCTCTCCAGGATGTAGGGGATTGGGTCACCTACAGTGACCACAGCCTGGCCCAGCTCGGCGTATACGTGGCGAAGGGAGTCGGCTTTGACTTTGTCCACGCCGCCGGGTGCCTGGTGTTCGCGCTTGCGTTCGGGCCCGCGCTGATCAGGTCGCTCAGCCGGTTCACGATGCGCTTGGGAGTGACGTGGCAGACGGCCGCCCTGCTGCTCGCGGTCGCGCTCGTCGTCGCTCCTCTCGGAAGCGGACGGGCGAACGCGGCGAACACGCCGACCGGCTACCTACTCTCGGCCCAGAACGCCGACGGCGGCTTCGGCGCAGCGCCCGGCTCGGGCTCCTCGGCGCTCTACTCGGGGTGGGCGGCGCTGGGCCTGGCCGCGGCCGGCGAGAACTCGCAGGACGTCGTCCGCGGCGGTCACAGCCTCACCGGTTACGTCGAGAGCAGCGCGGGCTCGTCCGACCCGGGCGACGTCGAGCGGAACATCCTGGTCGCCGCCGCCGCCGGCCTGCCGGCCACGAGCTTTGGTGGGCGCGATCTGGTCGCGGAGCTCCGGGCCGACATCCGTCCGAACGGATCGGTCAACGACCAGACGAACTGGACCTCGTTCGCCGTGCTCGCGCTCCGCGCGGCCGGCAAGGCGCCCCCGCCGGCTACGCTGGCATGGCTG
>Ga0335080_10003693_pt1 | contig 15510 bp, 22 predicted proteins | sample Lox_Sample_34_FD_206720 | JGI IMG/M metagenome (GOLD analysis project Ga0335080, IMG submission 206720) | Soil microbial communities from Loxahatchee National Wildlife Refuge, Florida, United States - Lox_Sample_3.4 | ecosystem: Environmental > Terrestrial > Soil > Wetlands | place: USA... | reverse complement strand
AGGCCCCTTCCGATCATGGAAGGGGCTCTTTTGCTAACACGGTTGCTAACAGCGCGGTCTTAGGTGGTGGCCGCTACGGCGCGGGCGAAGATGTCGGCAGCCTCGGTGAGCTGGTCGCTGATGACGTGCGCGTACACGCGTAGCGTGATCGAGGGATCGGCATGGCCGAGCCGGGCGGCGACCACATGGACCGGGACGCCAGCCAGCAGCAGGGTCGTGGCGTGGACGTGCCTCAGATCATGCAGCCGGGCGTGAGGTAGCGGCTCGCTTTGCTGGTCGTTGTGGGTGTTGGTGAGAGTGGTCATGAGCGATGACACCGTATCGGGGTGGATCGGCTCGCCCCAGGCGGTGGAGAACACGTAGTCGTCGGCGCCGCGCCACTCGGGCCCTACTTTCAGCCGCTCCTCGGCCTGGCGCTTGCGGTGATCTCGAAGTACCTGCACGGTGTCCGGGTCGATGCTTACGGCGCGGGATCGGCCGCTCTTGGTGGTGCCCTCGAAGCGCTGGCCTGCGATGACGGCGGCCGAGCCTGTGATGCGGACCTCGCCGAGGTCTAGGTCGATGTTCCGCCAGCGGAGGTTGAGCAGCTCGCCGCGCCGAGCGCCGGTATAGGCGGCCAGGCGGTAGAAGGCGAACAGCCGGTGTTGCCTGGCCGTGTCGAGAAAGGCCCGGAGCTGGGCGGGTGTCCACACTCTCCCCGGTTCGGAGCGGGCCTTACGTGGCCGTTTTGCCCGCTCGACCGGGTTGGACAGCAGGATCTGGTCAACGACAACGGCGTCACGGAATGCCTTGCGCAGCACGGCATGGACGTACTCGACGGTGCGCGGAGACAGACCCGCGCCGTCCCGGCCACCGCTGATAGTAAGGTCGCGGTACAGCTTCGTGAGACGACCTGGGGTGATGGCCTGGAGCCGAAGGTTGCCGATATGCGGCCGGACGTGCCGGTTCATCAAGTGGCGATAGTCCTGCAAGGTCTTGGGTTTGACCTCCACCGCGTGGGCTTCGAGCCACTGGTCGAGGTACGCGGCCACGGTAATCGAGTTGCGGTCGATGTACTGGCCTTGCCGGGCGCTCACGCGGGCTTGGTCGCGCGCGGCCTTGGCGTCTTGCTCGGCGGCGAAGCCGCCTACCCATCGGGGTTTGCTGATCCCCGTCTCAGGGTCCTTGACACGGATCACGTACGACCAGGTGGTGCCGCGTTTCATGACGCCATCGCGGAGCCGGGGCGTGTTCTTGCGGTTGGTTGCGGGCATCAGGCGGCGGTCCTTTCGGCGAGCAGCCTGGAGACGTAGTCCTCCAGGGCGGTGACGGGGATACGGCGTGATCCGTCGATGCGGATCGAGGCGATGACGCCGCTGGCCAGCAGTTCGTAGAGCTTGCTACGGGAGATGGCCAGGGTCTCGGCGGCTTCGGGGACGGTCAGCAGGAGCCGGGGCATGGCGGACCTCCCCTCGGCGGCGGGGACATAAGGTCGGCAGCCAGCAAGTCGATAAGCGGGTGGCCGCGTCCGGCGTAGTGCCAGTCAGTCAGGACGAGCGTGGTGCCGGGATCGAGGTCGGGTTGCAGCCCGGCGGCGATGGCGTACTCGTGCTGATGGGCGGCGCGGTCGGCGCGGAGTGAGCCGAGGGTGACGGAGTACGCGCCTCTTGGTGGAGAAGTGGCCGCGGAAGCCGAGCATGTGCGCCCATGCGGCCAGCCGCAGTTCCTTGAGCTGGGAAAGCTTGCCTAGGCGGAGGCATGCGGCGATGTGGCGGCGGGCGTGCTCGCGGACGGGCAAGTCGGTAAGCCGGTCGGCGGCGGTGAGGCGGCGGTCGAGAGTGCCGGTGCATTCGGCCGCCTTGGTGGCGTACTTGGCCACGTAACCGGCGACCTTGGTGTCGGTCACATCGCCATGAGCGGTGACCGGGCGGATGTCGAGCTGCCGCCGGGCAACAAGCGTGCGGGCCGGGAATCCCGGCGCGGCGGGAGTCGTGACGCTGACGGCGCGGGCGGCCTGGTCGATGGCAGTGGTGAGCAGGGCGACGGTGACCCACGCGGGCGGGGCGTCGGCTGGCCCGGCGGGGCCGTCCAGGCGGATGATGGCGTGGAAGTGGACGACGCCGCGGCGCTGGTATTCGGCGACCTTGGCGTAGGAGACCCGGAGTTGCGCGGCGAGGGCCTGGCCGGTGAGCCCGGCCTGGCGGGCAAGTGCCCGGCGCAGGGTGATGGTGAAGCGGCGCCACAGTTCAGGGGCGCAGGCGTTGAACAGCACCGCCCCGGCGTAGTCGTAGCAGTACGGACAGAGCGGCTCGCCGAGCCGGTCGTCCTCCCGAGTGTGCTTCTCCAAGCAGGACAGGCGGATGCCGTGCGGGCAGGTCTTGTCTTTCCTGCGCGGTCGGCAGGCCAGGACCCGGCCATCTTTCTCCCGGCGGGCGTGGACCGGGCCAAACGACGGCGCGGTCAGCGTGACGAAGACGCACGGATGGTCCGCGACGGTGGCGGGGATGCCCTTGCCGCCGGTCAGCCCGGCGTGGATGAGCTGGTAGGTGTCGGCGCGGTAGACCTCGGCACAGGGCGGGCAGCGGGAGGCGCGGCGGGTCTTGCAGGCGATCGGCAGGACGCCGCCGGGCTCGTGGACGGTGGTGTAGCGGTGGATCAGTTCGCCGGTGCCGCCGTCGATGTAGTCGGCGCGGCCGCGCAGCAGAACCGGTTGCAGGCATCCTCCGGTGTGCCGGATGGCACCTGCGGGGGCAGAGATGGGCAAAGGCGGTACTCCTCTCGTCGGGGTGGACGAGCGGAGGCGTGCTCCAGCCAGGCAGACGCGGGTCGGGTTCGCTGATCAGCGGTGCTGTGCCGCATGCTGGGCCTGGTCAGGAGCGGCCTGCCGCTCAGGCGTGTCATGTGGTGGCGTGTGCACCGTGACCCGGGAACGCGGCGAACTCACCGGCCCGGCATCTGCACGGTTATCCCTCGATGGGGCGAGACTCCAACAGCCTCACTGTTACAGTACCCAAGGTACGTACATAGTACACAAAGTATCAGTCAGGTTTTTACGGTCAGGCGCTTGGACAGGTCGCGTAGCTCAGCGCCGGGCGGGTCCTGCATGGTCAGCAGGTCCGAGACGAGCTGGTGGACCAGGCCGTGCGAGCGGACCTGCTCGGGCGTGATGGTCTCGGCCTGGAGCAGCACGGCCACGGCATCACCGACCTGGCGGCGCTGGGCATGGGCACGGGCCACGTCGATCAGCATCCGGGCCTGCCGTTCGGCCGACAGCCCGCCGGTATCCACCGCGGCGGCAGCCCGCAGAGCCCGGCCCGCGTCGCCGAGCTCGACGGCAGTGGCGATCTCGTGCAGCCGCACGTTGGCCGGGCCGAACTCGGTGTTGTACGCGTTGTGCCCCTCACCAAGTCGCCTGGCGGCCTGGCTGGCCATCTCGAGCTGGCCGTAGGCGAGGTCGGGATCGTTGACGTGGGCGGCGATGACAGCGCGTTGCAGGGTCAGCCCGCCCCACAAGGAGATGGCTTGCGGGTCGCCTTGGTCAGCCATCGGCTGCAGGGCCTCGGCGGCGGTGCGGGCGGTCTCCTCGGCCTGGTCGTAGTGGCGGGCGTTGATGAACACGAACACCAGCCGGTACGCCCCCGCGGCCACCAGCAGCGGGTTGCCCGCCCGCTCGGCGGCGGCCATGGCCCGGTCGGCGGCAATCCACGCGGCTTCGGGCTCGCCGAGCTTCGCCAGCGCGGCCGAGCACGCCTGGTAGGTAGCCGCCATCAGCTCGAACACCTCGGCGCGCTGGTCCTCAGGCACCGCCCGGGTGGCTGTTTCCAGGTCCGGGATCAGGCTGCGCAGCAACTCGGTCAGCTCGGTGTAGCGCCCGGCGTGCGTCATGTCCCATGCCTTGCGGGCCCTGGTCCGGAGCGTGCTGAGCGCGGGGGCGCGTCGGCTGTCGAGCATGGCACGCAACGCGTAGGCCCCGGACAGGACGAGCCGCAGGCCGCCCGTGCCGGGTGGTTCCTCGGTGACCGCGGCGACTACGGGTGCCTCGGCGGCCAGCTCGGCGAGCGGCACGTCCAGTGCGACGGCGAGGGCTTCCAGCACCGACATGCGGTCGACTTTGCGCACGCCGCGCTCGACCTGCGATACCCAGGCCACTGACCGGTCCACCATGCGGGCTAGCTCAGGCTGGGACAGACCTCGGCGGCGTCGCTCGGCGGCGATCTTGCGGCCTAGGCTCTTCTGGTAATCCGGGGTAGTCACCCGCCGGTGCCTTTGCCGGTTTGGAGGGTGAGCCAGTCCACTTCGGTGCTGGCGAGGTACTGGCCCCGCGCTTGCAGGTAGCGGCGGGTTGCCGGGGATGCCTCGTGCGCCTCGAACGCCGTCCGGTCCCGGTATAGCTCGTAGAAGATCCGTTGCAGCGGCTGGCCCTCCACCGTGTGGGAGGCATACACCAGCGTCCCCGGCTCGTCCGTCTTGATGGCCTCAATGGTTTCGGCGACAAGCTTGTCGTATGCCTCGGCGGCGGCCTCGTCTTTGCACGTGAAGCGCACGCATAGACCGAACATCGCTCTCCTCCGGGTCGTGTGACGCCATGCTCGCACCTAATGTGCCAGGCTAGTACGTGAAGTAACACGTATTTATTGTACGGTACTAAGAGTCAGAGTACGCTCATGGGTGCAGAGACGCGGACCAGGCGCAGCGAGGACCCATGCACACGCCAGCACCCAGAACCATCGGACTACGCACCACCGAGGTCACCTATCCCAGCGGCACCGAGCACATCCGCGCTGTCCGCGCCGACCTGCGCGCAGTCCTCGATGACTGCTCACGGGCAGATGACGTCATCCTGTGCGCCTCCGAACTCGCCGCCAACGCCGCACAGCACAGCCGCTCCCGCCTCCCTGGCGGCACCTTCACCGTCCGCGCCATCATCAGTCCGGACCATTACGCGCGGATCGAAGTCCAAGACAACGGCGGTCCCTGGAACCAGGAAATGATCGATCCGACCCGGCACCACGGATTGGACATCGTCCGTGCTGTCGCCGACGAGTGGGGGATCGACGGCGACAGCACCACCCGCACCATCTGGGCGCGATTCGCCTGCCCCGAGTAGCCGTAGCCAGGCCTGCGCCGGGGCGATCCGACGGCCGCCATACCGATGCTGTGAGAATTTTCTTCACGATCATCAAGGGCGCACCTCCGGCGCGCCAAGCCTGACGGCCCCGGCCCGTGCAGCGAGGGACAGGGCGCGAGCAGTCGAGGGATGAGCGGCCAGGGTGACCCGCCGTAGGCGGCCGGGGTTCACCCTGGGGTCTCGCCGTCGCAGGGCGGCAGCTTCGCCGCGTCCTTCGGACGCAAGCCCTACGGCGCGGCGGTTGCCGCGCACGGCATCCCCGGTGACCGGCCGCCTGCGGTCCCCGCCGTATCCCGCTGCCGCGCCCCCCAGCACCACGGCCAGGCCGTCAACGACGCGCCGAGTGCGCCGATCGCCGAGAGAACGTCACAGCCAGTGGGTCGGAACGCCACGCATTGTCCGGGTCGGCCCCTCCAGCGTCAAGGGCACCTGAAGATCGTTTCTAACCGCTTCGCAGAAACGATCTTCAGGACCCACCCTTGAGCGCCGGAGCCTCTACCGACCCAGCGGGCCTGACGGCGAGGGCCAGGCCAGAGGCCAGGCCCGGAACGCGCGCGGCGAGCCTCACGTTCGAAGCCATGGCTACCAGGGAAAACCCCCGGGACTACAGCAGTTGAGTTGGGGGTGCGCGATGATCATCATGGCCGTGATCGGTGGCGTCATCGTCGTAGTCCTCGCCTGGGCCGGGTTGCATGACTTCCGGCAACGGAGAAGGGGCACCAGGCTGTCAGTCACCGGAGCCTTCAGCAGGCAAAGAGAGATCGACAGGCAAAAAATCAGCGAGAAGCCGGGCCCCGATCCAGGTGGCGGCTGGATGTGACTGGAACGCCTTTACCCGCCTCCCCCTGGCGGGAGCCTGGCCTCCGAGGCGGCCTTAACAGCTCGTGCCCGCGACTCCACGTCCGCACTAAGGGCGTGACGCCGACGGCGCTTCAGGTCTTGGACCACCGCCCAGGCAAGCAGGATGGCAAGCGGTACCACAATAACCAGTATGATGGCCATGGTTATCCCCCTATCAAGCGTAGTTTCCAGCGTACGCCTCCGATGAAGACCACCATGTATCAGATGGCCGAACAGAGCTGCGTCATTTGATCCAACGGAGCTGGTAGTCCCGACGTTGCGAACCTGCGGACCAGGGGTAGACCTAGCGCAGTGGCGCCTGCGTGCCCGTTACGTGCCCGACGCCACGGTCTGAGACGGTCTGTAGCGGATACTCACGGACAAGACGAATAGACTCTGAGCTGCAAATACTGTGGTCGGCAGAGCATGACAAGCCAGTTCCCAAGCTGATAGCCCAGGTTCGCGAGTCCATGCTGTCGCCTGCAACTCACCCGGGATCATGGACGATGGTCGCGATGTGCCAAGTGATGGCAACGACCTAACGGTTGCGCCTAAAGTCCTGAGGGATGCGCTTAAAGTCCTTTGGCATACTCTGAAGGTGATCTAGGCCGTAACTGGTAACCCAGATGAAGAAAGAGCATGCCCAAAGGATACTTGTCAATCCAAGACTTAGATATATCCAGAGCACTCCATTCTTCCCATATTTGAGAAATAGCTGATAGTATGCTAGGACTTGGAACGTGAATGGCACAAGGCCCATCGCGACAACGCCCATAAAAGCCAGGGCAAACTCTGTCACACTTCCGTAGCTTAGCGATGTCCGCAATTTTTCTGGGATTACGCCCGCTCCGGCCGCGGACAAGCTTCGAGGGCCTACGAGGCTATACAATCCGGTAGCAACCAGCTCTGGATTCACGACTTCCATCACCGATTTATGAGCGGTTTCATAATATCCCCACCTACAGGCCGTAATTACATTATCAAGATAGAGATATGCCACCAACGGTGGTATGGATAGTAGCAGCCATCTCACGTCTTTGATGGTGACCCCGAAGACCACAACCTGACCCGGCTTCCCCACTATCAGGAGTGCGAATAGGGCCACAAGCCCCAACATCAGAAGCACGGAACGATTGAAGGCTGTCGCTTGTTCATGCCAGCTTTCGCGGATCGCCTCAGCGAATTTCTGCGCTTCATCTTTATCCACAGGTTCTTTAAAAGATGCTGTAACCGAGTTCTGGATCACAGAGTTCTGGATTACGGGGTTTTGGACCTTCGACTTCATTCGATTACTCCTTGCCCTGCCATGGCCGTTAAGTCCTGATGACCCCGGCCTGGTTGATGACCTCCATCATCTCAAGCCAAGATCGACGGAAGCTCGTTAAAGGACGCCACGATGGCCGATGCTGGGGTCATCCGACTCTTTCTCATCCAGGTAAGCCACGTTGATCATGCGACGAACGGGCAGTTGCAGAGCTCCCGCCGATCGCCAAGAGCGATACCGAGCAGCTCGTCAGCAATCGCTAGGAACCTGCCCAGCGTGGTCGTTAGAACCGCACCCATAGTCGCCAGTGTGGCGCAAGGCAGCGCCATCGGAATCGCCTGAGCCTGGATATGGACCAGATGCGGACCGAACGTCAAGGTTTACCGGTCATCGATGCAGCTAGGGCGATTTGGAACCTGCAGTCTCCGGAGCCGTGAGCCCATCGCGCCTCAGTGTTGCAGGTGAGCCGGAGGCGGCCTACGGCAAGGGCCGCGCCCAACGAGCGTACGACGAACCTCCCAGCCCGACAATTACCGGAAGGACGGGACAGAGCGAGGTCTTCTGGGGGTAGGGTAACGCAGTCTATACACATGTCTTCCCGGAGTGGCTGCCGTAACTGATCATCACGGGAACAAGAACGCGGACAATGGGCCGCTAAAGCATGTAATGAGCATTCAAATTGGTGACATCGCCACATGGGTTGCATCAATAGGAACAATCGGCGCTCTAGGTGCCGCGCTGTGGCAGATAGGTAATGAACGAAGGCGCAGAATTGCCCAAGAGGTTCAAGATCGAAGTGAACGCCATCAATCACAAGCGCGGCTGGTCGCGGCGTGGATAGGTGAAATTGAATACGCAACTGAGGATTCTAGTTACGATGACGGTCGGACGGCGATTGAGTTGCTAAATGGCTCCGCGGAGCCTATCTACTCTTTGGTCACAGGTCTTGTGTATATCCACGGGGCGGCCCCGGAGTCCATGGAGGCATGGTTTGAGCTTAAAAAACGGTCTGAACCAGATACTCAGATATCCCCTCCGATCCTCCTCCTGAGCATCCTTCCGCCGGGCCGATGGAGGATCTGGCTTCCAGCAAGTGCATGGGGAGTCCTGGGTGGACGCATTGGCGCTGAAGTGGCTTTTACAGATCGTGCTGGCGCACAGTGGGTTAGACGCGGCACGGGGAAACTGGAAGAACTGCCAACATCGCCATTCGAGCATTTTGAAGCCCATGGAATGTACGGGCCGCCGTATGACTATCGAATTCCTGTTCCTGTCGATTAACGGCTCGAAGCGGTAGAGCAGCGGGAGCCTTCCATGAGGGAGACCCAAGTAACCCGCGACGCCTTCTACGAGTGTGCGAGACGCGATCTGGGATTGAAAGGCGAAGCTGTGCCAACCCCGATCTGGACACCGAAGTGGATGGAAGAATTGACGGCGCAAGACGGTCACCGTGAGATAGATGCTTGACCACTATTGTTGACCGCAACGACATCCGACACTCGCCGATTGAGCTAGTGATACGAGATGCCAGCTTCCCAGGTGAGCGATGATATCCGACAAGGTGCCAGTAGCTTACAAGCGAAGGATCGTTAGCCATCGACGGATGAGAGTCCTAAGCACCAGCGCCGCCTGAGCTAAGCTTCATCGCCGAGGGCCAGCCGCAATGTATCCGAATTCTCTGCTGCGGTTACGTCCCCAGTTCTGCAAGTAAGAGTACCTATGTTGATGATTAATGGCGAAGTCATTCGACTATTCTGCAAGCTCTCTAAGATGTGAGCGGGGCACTTCATCGATAACTCCGGTAATAGCTAGATCCCACCATGTAGCGGCACGGCCTATCAGTTCAACAAGCAATGGAGCTTCAACCGAGTTCGAAAGCCTACCATGGCCTCGACCATCTCGCTGGCCGAGACAACCGCCCGCATCCAAAGGGAGACCGCACAAGCCCTCAGCACGCTGGCTGCCCGCAGCGACGACACCATCGTCCCGCGTGTCAGCAGCGAAGACGCCATCGAGCAGCTCAGCAGGGTCGAAGACGCGATCGCGGCGCTGATCGCAATCCCGGGCAGCCACCAGCCCCAGCCGGGCCTGCCGGGCAGAGGACCGCGGACGGGCCGGGGGAACGCCAGCCCGGCTGCCGAGCCGCTCACGGCGCGCGAGGAAACTGTGCTGCGGTTGCTGCGCGGACCGCTGCCGCTGCACGAGATCGGCCGCGAGCTGGACGTATCCATCAATACCATCAAGAGCCACACCCGGGCCATTTACCGCAAGCTCGGCGCCGCCGGTCGACGCGATGCTATTCAGCACGCCCGGCAGCTAGGCATCTTGTTACTGCGCAACCGCCACAGTCCTGCCGATGGCATGCTCCGCCTCCGACCGGCCTCGGCAGTCCTGATCCGACTCCCCGGCCTCAAACGCGGAAGGTCAGGTCGCTCGGATCGGTCCATCGCTAGAGGTGCCCGGGCGGCAGTTAGTCTCATTTCTAATCTCATACATGTTCGTGTACCTACGTACATCACCGGCTACCACCAGGCGCCGAGCAGGGTCTATAGACCAACATGGCCGGTCGTGGACAGTCATCCTTCATCCTGAAAAGCGGAAGGTCGGAGCCACGCCTCCCGGCGTGGTTGGGCCGGCGTCAGCGGCGGGCTTGACCTTGGCGGCCCGCCCGCCGCACGCCGGGCCACTGGGATAGGCGCCGATGTCGGACCGGCCTCAGGCGACGATCTTGCTAACGCGGTTGCTAACAACGAATCTGGACGAGCACGGACAAGGCTGGAACTGCCAAGTCGCCGCGTAGCGTGCCAGCGGCCCGAATGGACCACGACGGCCGGATCTGGACGAACCTGATCTTGCTACGGATCAGAAGGTTGGGGGTTCGAGTCCCTCCGAGCGCGCCCAGGTCAGAGGCCGGTTCCGATCTTGGGACCGGCCTTCTGAATGCCGCGTACAGCAGCGAAGTACAGCAGCGCTGACCGCAACGGCAGTTCATCAGCGGGCCTCGTCGCCCTGGTCCTCGTCGTGGTCGAGCCAGTCGCTCAGCCGCCGGAGTGCGTCCCTGGTCACCTTGTCGGGGACCTGGGTGTAGATCTCCATCGTGAGCGCGATCCGGCTGTGCCAGAGGATGGCCATCGCGATACGCGGGTGAACGTCGAGAATCAGAAGAAGGGATCAGGCTCGGGCTGTGATATCACGGATGCTATGACGCCTATTACGGCAGGCTGCGGGCCTCACTGCACTGTTGACTCTAACCCAATGGGCCGCGTCCGGGAGGCGCACTGCGGTTGCCGGGAATGCCACTGCGGCGGCCTCGCGCCGGTTACGTTGCCTGGCTGGTCCGAGGAACCATAGTTCGGCACTTCCCAAGCTGATGGTCCACTGTCAACCTAGAGTTGACAGTGTTCTTGCTGGCGCGAGCCATCCTGTACAGCAGTTGGGTACAGCAGCCCGTGCGGCCTACGGCCATCTTGGGCAGTCACCTGCACATGTCCAGGCTGAACAATTTGACTGCGAGCAGGGCCGCGGGCGGCGACCGCGTTTGGCCAGCGCGTCGGCGACGAGCTCGGTGCGCAGGTGATCGGCCAGCGCGAACCCGACCACGCGGCGGGAGGCGATGTCGATCACGGTGGCTAATAGGTAGAGCCAGCCTTCCCAGGTGACGAGGTAGGTGATGTCGCCGCACCAGCGCTGGTTGATCCTGGCGGCGTCCGTGGTGAAGTCCCGGCGGATCGCATCAGCGCGGGCCGCGGCCGCGGGGTCGGGGATGGTGGTCTTCTTCCACCGTTTCGGCGCCCGCCCGCTTGACGTTGCGCTGCTGCGCTTTCTCCGCCTCGATGAACGGGTAGCAGTTCACCGGCTCTCCTTAACGCGAAGAAAGCCGTCGCCCGCTTGAGGATCTCCACATCCTCCCGCAGCCGCCGGTCCTCGGCCCGCAACTGGGCCAACTCCTTGCGCTCGGCGCTGGTCAGGCCGCCGTCATCCCTGGTACCGGCGTCCCGCTCCGCCTGCCTGACCCATTCGCGCACCGCGGTCTCGGTCAGGTCGAAATCCCTCGCGACCTGACCGACCGGTCCCCGCGCTGGCACAGTTCCACGATCTCCGCCTTGAACTCAGGCGTGAACGCACGGCGGTGCCGCCGGGGCTTGTTCCCCACGCTCTCCATGATCGGACATCCTTCCGGGGATAAACCCCTGATGATGAATGTCCGTCTAAGTGAGCGTTTGATAAATGCCCGATGTCCCTGTGTGGTCGCGGGCGGTGCCAGGTTGCTGCCGTGGCGGGTGTGCTGAGATGAGCGGGCGCGGGCCCTGTGTTCCTTGATGTGTGACGACCAAGAAAACAGCAGGGCCCGCGCATGCCCAGGGTATGCGCCAGGCCAATGAGCAGGCCAAGGGCTATCCCAGTGACCTGACCGATGCCCAGTGGCAGGTCATCGCCCCGCACCTGCCCGCGCAGGTGCCCGGGCGGCGGGGCCGGCCGCGGGTCTGGCCGCTGCGGGTGATCATCGATGCGATCTTGTACCTGGACCGGGCCGGGTGCGCCTGGCGGTACCTGCCCGGCAGCTTCCCGCCCTGGCCGACGGTGTACGGGTACTTCGCGGCCTGGCGTGATGACGGGACGCTGGCCGCATTGCACGACGCGCTGCGCGCCCAGGTCCGGGCCGCGGCCGGGCGGGACGCCGAGCCGACCGCGGCGATCATCGACTCCCAGTCGGTCCGCGCCGCCGACACCGTGCCCAGGGCCAGCCGCGGGTGGGACAACGCGAAAAAGGTGAACGGCCGCAAACGGCACATCGCCGTGGACTCGATGGGCCTGGTGCTGGCCGTGGTGATCACCGCCGCGTCGGTGCAGGACCGCGACGCCGCCCGGCCGCTGCTGTGGAACCTGCACCGCACCTCCCGTCGCGTCCGCCTGATCTGGGCCGATTCGGTCTACGCCGGCAAGCTGGGCCCCTGGGCCGCCAGCATGAAAATGACCCTGCAGATCGTCGCCCGGCGCAAGGCGCACACCTTCGAGGTCCTGCCCCGCAGGTGGGTGGTAGAACGCACCTTCGCCTGGATCAGCAAGCACCGCCGAACCGTCCGCGACTATGAAACCCTCCCAGCCAGTCACGAAGCCATGATCTTGTGGGCCATGACCGCCCTCATGGCCAGCCGGCTCGCTCAGCCCGCCCATTTATCAAACGCTCACTAAGCGGGTCAGGCCCATAGATCATCAAGCCCGATAGGCGCGTGGCGCGGAGTGTAGCGTTGCACGTAGTTCCGGGAGTGGCTAGGACGCCACATGCCGCACAGCTAGACAGCGAGGAGGAAGGTCACCGTGAATGCCATTATGCCGTTCTCCATCATGGCGTTGTTCTGGATCGGGTTGACGGTGCTGGCGTATATCGCCGGGACCATCGCTCGCATCTCCTCCAGACAATAGGGAAAGAAAGCAGAACGGCCCTCGGTCATCGCTACACCGCACCCGCCGAACCCGACCCAGACGGAACAGACCCGGCCCAGCCCGCCTGACCCACGCCGCCCGGAATGCCCTGACCGGCCCCGACGGCCAGGGTCCGCTGCCGCATGCCCAGCTAATCTCCATTTTTCGGGTTAGAAGGCTGGGGTTCGAGTCCCTCCGAGCGCGCCCAGGTCAGAGCGCTTGCGCAATACCCTGTGAGGGGGACGTGTTCCTTCAATACAGCAGGTAAGTACAGAAGCGGTCTAGATCAGACCCGTTTCCGCGAGTAAGCCGGTGACACGATCCCGTAGATGCCGATAGGTACCGCTCTGGCCTGGGATGATGATCGCTGCCAAGCAAATGATCATCTCAGCGGAGAGGCACCTATCTGGTGAGCAGCATACGTGCCGGGAGGCGGACGCGGCGGCAGGTCCGGGTCGGCGCGCCGGATGCGGCGCTGACGGCGAACGCGGGCCTGGCGGCGGTCACCGAGCTGTGTGACCGGCTCGGCGTGATCGCGGCGCTAGATGCGGCGGTCGGCCCGATCAAGTAGCGCGACCGGGGGTTCGGTGCTGGGGAGCTGCTGGCCGGGATCGCTGCGGCTCAGCTGGCCGGAGAGGACTTTCTGACCGGGCTGGACCGCCAGCGCGCCGACGAGGCGGGCCAGCAGATCGTCCCGGTACCGGGGCTGGCGTCCACGACTGCGGCCGGGCTGGCCCGGCGGATCACGCCCGCGCGGTGGCAGGCGGTCGGGCATGGCATGGCCGCAGTCACCAGCCGGATGCTGTCGCTGCTGTCGGCGGGGCGGGCCGCGGCGCTGGCTGATGGGCCGGTCACGATCGACCTGGACACCACCGACGTGGAGGTCTACGGGCGCAAGAAGCGCGGCGTGGCCTGGAACCACCAGGGCCAGCGGGTCGGCCGGCCGCACGTGGCGGCCTGGGCCGAGGCCGAGATCGTGCTGGCCGCCGACCTGGGCGACGGCACCGATGACCCGCGAACGAGCGCGCCGGATCTGCTGCGCCGCGCCCTGGCCGCCCTGCCGCAGCGGGCACGGCAATCGGGCCGGGTGGCGATGCGCGCCGACGCGGGCTATTTCGCCGGGCAACTGGCACGCGCCGCGCACGAGGCGCGCATCGGCTTCGCGATCGGCGCCAGGCGGATCGCGCCGCTATGGCGGCTGCTGGCCGGCATCGTCGACGACGACTGGCACGACGCGATCGAGATGGACGGCGCCGAGGTGGCGGTCGCTGACTACTGCCCGGACTGGTGGCCAGCGGACACCAGGCTGCCGGCATGTGGCGACGAGATAGACGTACCCACAGGCCAGAAGTCAGATGCGACCGGGCGGGGGGCAGGCCCGTCAGAACTTGGTCTTGAGTTCGTTGATCTCGTGCACTCGGTCCTGGAGCTGGGAGTAGGCCGGGTTTTCGCGGATGCGGCCGATGGCCCAGCGCAGGACCTCGGCGCGGCTGTTAGCGATGCCCGCGGTGATCAGCGTGTCCACGGTCGCCAGGTCGGCGGCCCCGAGCCGGGTGTTCACGGGGGTCAGTTGCTCGGTCAGTTCATCCGGCGCCATGGCCTCCCTGCCACCGCGCTTGATAAAGAGGATGGGGCCGCGAGCCTTCGGCGACTCGCCCGCCGTGTCCGGCTGGAAGTGGACCCAATTGATGGAGCGGGGCAGCTTGTCGCGTAGCTGCTTGAGGGCCGCGTGGTTGGCTTCCTCGAACGCCTGCATGATCTCCTCGTTGGCCTCCTGGCCCTCCGGTCGGCCTGCCCGGCTGATGAAGACCCGGATCGCGGTCTGCCCCGGTTCGACTTCCGGATCGTCACCGTAGGTCAGAACCTGAATCCGCTCGACCGCCTCCCCGGGGAAGGCCGACCTCAGCCGTTCCTCGATACGGTTCGCCGGTGCATTCTCCATGTCGTTCTCCGTGAGTTGTTCATCATGCACATATTGCATGTGTATGAAGTGTAACAGATGATAGAACGCTTACTATGAGCGCGTTCGCCCGGGTCAACGGCTTCTGGAGATGCTGATCTACCTTCGACACCTGGAGCGTCAAGCCCGGAAAGCAGGAAGTACTGCAACGGGGGCGCACAACCGCTCACATGCACGACCGGAGACACCGGCTCGCCACCGGGCCCGCCTGGGTCCTTGCACCGCCCGCCTCCAGCAGCAGCACCCGGCGTGCCTGCGTGGCGTCCACCCCGAACAGGTCACAAAACACCAGTGGCTGCAGTGCAGGCGGCATGTCCGCTGGTGCCACCTCTTCCTCCCGCACCGGTACCAGCCGCTGCCCGGAACGTGCAGCATCGCGGCCGACCACTCCTCGCTGGTGTAACGGTCCCGGTCGAATACGCGACTGGAACAGGGCCACCACCCGGTCAGGGCGGACCAGCGCATCGCTCATCGCCAGGACGAAGTTGGCCGCATGCTTGCCCGGCAGGCGGAATCCGCGTGTGCCGCGCCGAAGCTGGGTAGGACCGTTCCCGTGCCTGAGCTGATCGCGCCCGATCCCCGCGTCTACCGCTCATTCCTCGCCGCGATGGCGGAGTTCGAGGCAGAAGGTCAGGGAGGGCCGGACGATGACAGCAACACCGGGCAGGCAATCCGGGAATATACCGGGAGGTGGGCCGACCCTGCCGAGTTCGCGCGGTACCTGCGGGAGCTGGAGGATCAGGCGCAGGACGAATCACCGCGGCCTGATGGGCGCGTGCCCCAGACCACCCTGTGGTGGGTCAGCGGAAATGAATACCTCGGCCGGATATCCATCCGTCACTGGCTGACTGCCAGCTTGCGGGAGATCGGCGGGCATATCGGCTACGACATCCGGCCCTCGGCGCGTCAGCGCGG
>Ga0335080_10003692_pt1 | contig 15513 bp, 16 predicted proteins | sample Lox_Sample_34_FD_206720 | JGI IMG/M metagenome (GOLD analysis project Ga0335080, IMG submission 206720) | Soil microbial communities from Loxahatchee National Wildlife Refuge, Florida, United States - Lox_Sample_3.4 | ecosystem: Environmental > Terrestrial > Soil > Wetlands | place: USA... | reverse complement strand
GCATGAACCCCGCGAGGCCGACGAGGATGACGACGAGGCAGACGAGCAGGACGATCGCCCGGGAGTGCTCCTGGTGCCAGACATGAAACACGCGAACCAGGCCGAGGAGCACGAAGATTGGCACCCCGACGCGCAGCATCGTCGCGGCGCGGAGGACCCGCGCCGCGAACGCCGCGTTCATCGGGGGTGCAGTCGCCTTCGGTTCGCTCATCTCAGGCCAGCTTTCGGTCGAGGAGGTCGGAGAGGTCGTCGACGACGACGTCGGCGCCCTCCCGCTGCAGCACGTCGGGGTCGCCGGTGCGGTCGATGCCGACGACGAGCTCGAAGTTGCCCGCGCGGCCGGCGGCGACCCCCGGCGCGAGCGTCTCGAAGACGGCGGTGCGCACGGGCTGCGCGTCGAGCCGCTTGGCGGCGGCGAGCAGCACGTCGGGCGCCGGCCACGGGCGCAGCCCGTCGGCGACGATCACACGGCCGTCGACGCGCTCGTCGACGAGCGCGGAGAGTCCCGCCCGCTCGAGGATGAGGCTCGTGTTCGCGCTCGCGGAGACGACCGCGCAGTGGAGGCCCGCCTCGCGCACGGCCTCGAGATAGCGTCGGGCGCCCTCGTACGCCTCGACGCCCTGCGCGTCGAGGCGGCGGCGGAACGCGAGGCTCTTGCGGTTCGCGAGCCCGTGCACCGTCTCCGCGGTCGGCGGGTCGTCCGGCTCGCCCTCGGGCAGCCGGATCGCGCGGCTGACGAGGAACGCGCGCACGCCGTCGAGGCGCGGGCGGCCGTGGATGTGCGCCTCGTAGTCGCGGTGGAGGTCGAACGGGACGAACGCGCGGGGGAGCCGCTGGCCCGCGCGGTCGGCCTGCCGGAGCAGGAGCTCGTCGAACGTCTCGGCCCAGGCGGCGGCGTGCACCTCGGCGCTCCCCGTCAGGACGCCCTCGAGCTCGAAGACGCACGCGAGCGCGTCGTTCGGCAGGCCGAGCATCGGATTGGTCGGCCGCGGCCCGCGGACGCGGTGGACGAGCCGGATCCGCTCCTGCGCGCCGATCTCGTCGAGGAGCCGGGCCGTCGCCTCGCGCTCGCGGTCGAGCGCGCCGGCCCGCTGCGCCCGCTCGCCCGGCGGCAGGTCGCGCGCGGCCGCCTGCAGGGCGTCCTGGGCGGCCCAGAACGCGGCCCGCCAGCGGGCGCTCAGCACCTCGAGGTCGGTATGAAGCGTGCTCCTGCTGTTCTGATCCATTGCTCCACGGAAATCGTCCCGACTCCCGGGCGCAGACGCATCGGGACGGCCGCGGATCCCGCCTGAGTGGTATCCCGACCCGGCCACGGGCGGCAGCAGCAGCCGGAGGCCGGATCTTCGGGCGGACGGCGTGCATCCGCCTATGCAACACCGTGGCGAATGCACCATTCGACCTGCTAGGGTCATGCTCCTCCTACAGCGATCTGCATAGGCGTTACAACAGCAAAGACAGGAGCCGCGACCGTGTCTGCCCCGATCACTCGAGGACAACTCCTCTCGCGAGGCGCCGAGGGCGGCGCGGCGCTCGTCGTCGGAGGCTCGGCGCTCGGCTCGCTCGTCGGGACGGCGTCCGCCGCGAGCGCGACCCTGCCGACCGGCGACCTCGCGTACGTCCGCCTGCTCGTCGGCGCGGAGCTGCTCGCGTCGGACTTCTACTCGACGGCGATCGCCGCCGCGAACGCGAAGCCCTCGGTCACCTCGTACCTGAAGCGCGCCCACGCGAACGAGCAGGAGCACTACCAGTCGGTCGCCGGTATCCTCAGCGGCGTCGGCGTCACGCCAGCCGTCTCCGGCGACATCGACTTCAGCTATCCCGACGGGACGTTCGCGACGCAGCACTCGATCGCGAAGTTCGCCGCCGGGCTCGAGACGACGATCCTCGGCGCGTATCTCGGCGCGATCGACGGGATCCAGACCGACAGCCTCAAGGCCGGTCTCGCGCGGATCGCCGCGAACGAGGCGCAACACGTCGGCTACTTCTCCGCGGCCGCGGGCGGGAAGGCGTTCACGCTTTCGTTCCCGCAGGAGCTCACCATCGACGAGGCCTCGAACGCGCTCGACGCGTTCACGGCGTAGGAGGCGCAGATGCTCTCTCGCACCGTCCCGTTGCTCGCGACCGCGGCCGTCTGCGCGTCGCTCGCCGCCGGCGGCGCGTCCGCCGGAGCGGACCGCGCGTCGGCCGGCGGGATCACCGTCTTCGCCGGCTCGTCGATGACCACCGTGCTGCCGCAGATCGACTCGGGCAACACGTACTCGTTCGGCAGCTCGACCACCCTCGGCACGCAGATCACAAACGGTGCGCCGGCCGACGTGCTCATGTCGGCGAACACGACCGTTCCCGCGGCGCTCTACGCCGCCGGCGTCGTCGAGAAGCCCGTCAACTTCACCCGCAACACCCTCGCCGTCGTCGTCCCGAAGTCCAACCCCGCCGGGATCAAGTCGATCTACGACCTGACGAAGTCCGGCGTGAAGATCGCCGAGGCCGCGTCCTCGGTCCCGGTCGGCAGCTACACGGTGCAGGTGCTGAACCAGATCGGGATCAACACCGCCGTGCAGGCGAACGTCGTCACGAAGGAGACCACGGACGCGAACGTCGTGGCGAAGGTCGCGCTCGGCCAGGTCGACGCCGGCTTCGTCTACCTGTCGGACTACGTCATCGACCCGACACACCTGACGCTGATCAAGGTGCCGGCGTGGGCGCAGCCGAAGATCACGTACGCGATGGCGGTCGTCACGAAGAGCCCGAACCAGGCCGCCGCCGAGGCTTGGATGAAGAAGGTGCTGAGCCCGGCCGGGCAGGCGATCTTCGTCAAGAACGGCTTCCTGCCGCTGACGGCGCCGGTGCCGACGATCGCGAAGATCGCCCCGGCGCACGCGAAGCCCGGCGCGGCCGTCACGGTCACGGGCACGAATCTCAACGGGACGACCTCGGTGACGATCCAGGGCGCCGCGGCGACGTTCAAGGTCGTTTCCGCGTCCGCGCTGAAGGTGACCGTGCCTGCGAAGGCGAAAACGGGGGTGATCACGGTCACGAATCCGTCCGGGACGGCCTCGAGGCCGTTCCGCGTCGGATAAACCGGCGAAGGGAGCTCGCGAATGCCGAGGGAGTACTACAGCGTCGGCGAGGCGGCGAAGACGCTCGGGATCAGCGTCGACACGCTTCGCCGCTGGGATCAGAAGGGCCGGATCCGGGTCGAGCGCGACGAGGGCAACCGGAGGATCGTGCCGGCGAGCGAGATCGACCGCCTCCGCGGCGATGAGGGCACGGCCCACCTCAGCGCGCGAAACCGCTTCAACGGCGTCGTCACCGACGTCAAGGTCGACGGCCTGATCGCGCAGGTCGAGATGGTCGTCAGCGACCCGGTCCGCCTCGTCGCGCTCGTCACGCGCGACGCGGTGGAGGAGCTTCGGCTCCGGCCGGGGATGTCCGCGACGGCGATCGTGAAGTCGACCTCGGTGATGGTCCAGCACTGACGATGCACGTGCGGCAGACGATCGTCCGCGGCCTGCTGGCCGTGCTGTTCTTTCTCGCGATCGCCGTGACGCTCGCGTTCCTCGTCCTGCCGATCGTCGCGATCTTCGTCCACGTGCCGCTCGGCCGGCTGCTGCACGAGCTGACGAACCCGGTCGTCACCGACGCGCTGATCGTCAGCCTGAAGACGGTGGCGATCTCGCAGGTCGCGATCCTGCTGCTCGGGACGCCGACCGCGTACTTCCTCGCGTCGCGGCGGTTCCGCGGCCGCCCGCTGGTCGTCACGCTCGTCGAGCTCCCGATCGTGCTGCCGCCGGCGGTGGCCGGGATCGGGCTGATCGTCGCGTTCGGCCGCTTCGGCCTGCTCGGCTCGACGTTCGACTTCCTCGGGATCAACGTGTCCTTCAACCAGGCGGCGGTCGTCCTCGCGATCTCGTTCGTCGCCGGCCCGTTCTACGTCCGCCAGGCGATCGCGTCGTTCGAGGCGGTCGACCGGAACCTGATCGCCGCCTCGCGCACGCTCGGCGCGAGCGCGCCGCGGACGTTCTTCAAGGTGACGCTGCCGCTCGCGCGCGGCGGGCTCACGGCCGGCGAGGCGATCTGCCTCGCGCGCGGGCTCGGCGAGTTCGGTGCGACGATCATGTTCGCCGGCAGCCTCCAGGGAGTGACGCAGACGCTGCCGCTCGCCGTCTACACGACGTTCGAGGCGCAGAACGGGCTCGACGTCGCGCTCGCGATCAGCGCGCTGCTCGTGATCGTCAGCCTCGCGATCCTGCTCGCGCTCAAGGGCAGCGGCCTGTGGGAGCGGTCGCGCCCGGCGGTGACGGCGATCGCGCAGCCCGAGCCGAACTAGCCGTGGCGAAGCTGTCGGCGAGCTTCGAGGTTCCGCTGCGCTCGTTCGCGCTCGAGCTCGCGCTCGAGATCGAGGGCACGGTCGCGCTGATCGGCCCGTCGGGTGCCGGCAAGACGTCGGCGCTGAGCGCGATCGCCGGGCTCACGCGTCCCGCGTCGGGGAGGATCGCGCTCGACGGCGAGGTCTGGTTCGACGCCGCGGACGGCGTGTTCCGCAAGCCGGAGGAGCGGCGCGTCGGCCTCGTCTTCCAGGAGTACGCGCTCTTCCCGCACATGAGCGTGCGCCAGAACGTCGCCTTCGCGGGGAAGAGCCGAGTAGACGAGTACCTCGAGCGGTTCCGGATCTCGCAGCTCGCGGACGCGAAGCCGACCGAGCTGTCGGGCGGCGAGCGCCAGCGGGTCGCGCTCGCGCGCGCGCTCGCGCGGGATCCCGGGGTGCTGCTGCTCGACGAGCCGCTCTCCGCGCTCGACGCGAACACGAAGCTGACCGTGCGCGGCGAGCTCCAGGAGCTCCTGCGCGAGTTCGGGCTGCCGACGCTGCTCGTCACGCACGACTTCGAGGACGCCGCGTCCCTCGCGGACACGCTGGGAGTCCTCGTCGACGGGAAGCTGCGCCAGCTCGGGTCAGCGCAGCAGATGGTTGCGCAGCCGGCGGACTCGTTCGTCGCGTCGTTCACCGGCGCGAACCTCATGCGCGGCCACGCCCGCCACCGGGCGGACGGGCTCACCCGCGTCGAGCTCGAGGCCGGCGACATCGTGTACTCGACCGACGACGCGGCCGGCCTCGTCGACGTCGTCGTCTACCCGTGGGACGTGACCGTCGGGCGCGAGCGCCATCCCGACTCGGCGATGAACGTGATCGAGGGCGAGATCCGGTCCGTCGTCCACGTCGGCAACCGCGCGCGCGTGCGCATCGGCCCGGTCACGGCCGAGGTGACGGAGGCGTCCCTCGGCCGGCTCGACCTCGTCCCGGGTACGCGCGTCGTCGCGTCGTTCAAGGCGACGGGGACGAGGCTGCTTCCGCACGCCTAGGCGGTGATGCGGAAGACGGGGTGGTCCGGTGCGATGCGGGCGAGCTCCTCGGCGGACGAGTCGGGGCCGACGCCGTCGAAGAACTGGCCGACCTCCCACTTCCAGCGGCGCAGGTACTCGCGCAGCACCGGCTCCTTGTCGACGTCGTCGAGCTCGACCGCGGTGAAGCGCTCGCGCCGCGAGCCGAGCAGCAGGTGCCCTTCGCCCGCCGCGCGCAGGTTGCGCACCCACTGCGTGTGCCCGCGCGGGGCGACGAGGTAGCGCTTCCCCTCGAAGGGGAGCGGGTTGACCGGCACGCGGCGGGGCTCGCCGCTCGTGCGGCCGCGGACCTCGAGGATCCGGGAGCCCCAGAAGCTGACGCCGAGCCGCGTGAGCGCCCCGATCAGCGGGTTCAGGATCCTCCGGTCGAACGCGCTCGGTGCGCGGTACGTCGCTGTCGTGGACATCTGCGGCTCCTCCCACTCGGTCTGGGCTAACAGTGTTAGCATACTAGCTAACGCCGTTAGCTTGTCAAGGTCGGCGAGGACGGCTCAGCGTCTGGCGATTGCCCGGAGCTGCGCCGGCGGGCGCCGCACCGGGCCCGTCGTGTCGCGCACGACGAGCTCGCCGCCGATCAGCTGCTGGCGGGGCGGGAGGTCGGCGTTGCCGAGCCGCTCGATCAGCATCTCGGCCGCGAGCCGGCCGGCGTCGAACGCGGGCCATTCGATGCCCGTGAGCGCCGGCGTGAGCATCTCCGCGAACTGCGACGCGATCACCGACACGATCGAGAAGTCGTCGGGCACGTGCGCGTCGGCGGCGCGGAGCGCGCCGAGCAGCCCCGTGAACTGCCAGCCGGTGGTGATCGCCGCCGTGCAGTCGGGCTCGTCGCGGAGCAGCTGCGCGGCGACGCTGAACGCCTCACTGGGCACGTGCGGGCACGGCAGGTGGATGCCGCGGATGCCGAGCTCGGCGGTGCTCTCGTCGAATGCGTCGCGCGCGATGAGCGCGGAGGTGTATTCGGCGTCGACGAGCTCCTGCGGGAAGTTGAACAGGGCGACGCAGGTGTGTCCAAGCTCGGCGAGGTGCGCGAGGCTGCGGCGCACGGCGTCGCCGAAGTCGAGGTCGACGAAGCTGACCCCCGTCGTGTCGGCGGTGCGGCCGATGAGCGCGAACGGATAGTCGCCCGCTCGCAGCCGCTCGACGCGCGGGTCGTGCGCGAGCGTCTCCATGAGGATCACGCCGTCGGCGCGCCCGGAGGCGACGACCCGCGCGATCGCGTCGGGGTCCTCCGCCGAGGTCGAGAGGAGGAGGGCGTAGTCCATCGCGCTCGTCGCCTGGTTCGCGCCGGCGACGAACGTCTGCTGGACGGGGACGAGGTGCCACTGGCGGGAGGGGAGGAAGAGGGCGACGGTGTGCGACCGCCGGCTCGCGAGCGCCCGGGCCGGGCCGTGGGGGCGGTAGTCGAGCTCCTCGACCGCCGCGAGCACCCGGGTGCGCATCTGCTCCGAGACCGAGCGCTTGCCGCTCAGGACATATGAGACAGTGCTCAGGGCGACTCCAGCCCGCTCGGCGATCTCCGCCATCGTGACCGGTTTGTGCCTCTCCATCACAAGGATTCTCTCACGGCGAGCAGATTGGACTGCTTGACCTCGTTTGTACCGCCTGTTATCTTCGAAGCGCTTCGCGAAGCGCTTCGAAGATAGCAGTCTGCTCGGCGCTCGTGCGTCCGAGGACGGCAGACAATCAACCGGAACCAGTCAGAGAGGTGACGGATAGATGAGGCGAAGAGGAAACGGACGGATCGCCCTGATTGTGCTTCCGATCGCGGCGGTGGTGGCTCTGTCGTTCACGGCGACGGGAGTCTCGAAGCCCACCGCCACCTCGGCCTTCGGGGTGAACGCGACCGGCACCGTCCAGTTCTGGACGCGTGCAGCGACGAGCGGTCTGGGCGTCGCCCTGGTCAAGCAGTTCAACGCGACCCACCCCAACCTGAAGGTCGTCCTGTCGGAGACCTCTCCGAACCAGGACACGACCAAGCTGGCGACGGCGATCCGGGCGCACGCAGTGCCGGATCTCGTCGGCCTCAACGACATCGACGTCCCGCAGTTCAGCCGGCTCAACGCGCTGATGGACATCACGCCGTACGTCAACGCGCTTCCCTACAAGAAGTACCTGAGCCCCGGCCACCTCGCACTTGCCCAGTACAACGGCAAGTACTACGGCATCCCGTACCTCGGTGACCTTTCGGTGCTCTGGTACAACAAGTCGCTCTTCCAGCAGGCCGGCCTCAACCCGAACCAGCCGCCGGCGAACTTCGCGCAGATCCTCGCAGACGCGAAGAAGATCCAGGCCCTCGGCAACGGGATCAGCGGCTTCGCGATGGCGGGCGACTGCCAGGGCTGCCTCGGGTTCGTGATGGAGCCCGACATGTTCGCGGTCAACGACCAGCTGATCCGCGGGCCGATCGGGCACCAGACGATCCACATCGTCGGGAACCAGCCGCTGCAGCAGACGCTCCAGCTCTACCAGAGCCTGTACGCGGACAAGCTCCTCTCTCCCGGTAGCCGCACGGAGACGGGGCCGACGTGGGGCAACGACTTCGAGGCGGGGAAGGTCGGGATCCTTCCCGGCGCGTACGGCTTCTATCCGCTGATGGTCAAGGCGGGGACGATCAAGGACATCGGGATCGCCCCACTGCCCGGACCCAGCGGCGGCTATTCGACCTTCGACGGCGGCGACGACTTCGTCATCCCCGCCGGTGCGAAGAACGCCTCGGGCGCGTGGGAGTTCGTCCTCTGGATGATGCAGACGGCGCAGCAGAACAAGTACCCGAGCCTCGGGTACACGCCGGTCCGCACTGACGTCCTCACGCCTGCGTACAAGGCCAAGAACCCCTACAACGCGGTCGCCCTCCAGGCGCTCGCGCACGGCTCAGCACCGGTGACCACCATCTACGACGCGGCCTTCAACGAGCCGAACTCGCCCTGGTTCCAGATGTTCAGCCAGGCGGTGTACAACAACGACATAGCCGGCGCCCTGAAGACGGGCCAGGCAGGATTCGAGAAGGTGCTGAAGCAAGCAGGCGACTAGGCGTGTGTCCCGCGTGACCGAGAAGATCGACCTGGCCCCCGTCCTCACGCCCGGGGGCCAGGTCGTGGAAGAGGCCCGTACGGCGCACCGGGCGCCGCAGAGCGCCCGGCGGCGCCGCAGGGCGAGGACGGGCGCGCTGCTCGTGACGCCGGCCCTGGCGCTGATCGTCGCGTTCGTGCTCTTCCCGCTCGGGTTCGCGATCTACATCTCGCTCACGAACTGGCCGCTGATCGGGTCGTACCACTACATCGGATTCTCGAACTACCGCGAGCTCTTCAGCGACCCCGAGTTCCGTCACGCCGCGACGTTCACGCTCACGTACACCGCGATCGTGACGCTGCCGATCTTCTTCCTCGGCTACGCGCTCGCGGTGCTGCTGCGCGCGAACCGCTTCGGCTCGAAGGTGTTCCGGACGCTCTTCTTCCTTCCCTTCGTCGTCGGGCTGACGACGGAGAGCTTCATGTTCGCGATCGAGCTGCAGCCGGGCGCGGGCTGGGTCGATTGGGTGATGTCGCATCTCGGCCTCGCCTCCTCGACGCAGGCGTGGACGGTCACCCATGACCGGACGCTCCTGACCATCTCCCTGATCGTGATCTGGTTCGCCTCGGGACTGACGATGTTGATCCTGACCGGGGGCATGCAGGGAATCCCGCGCGAGCTCTACGAGGCGGCCGACGTCGACGGCGCCTCCTGGCTGAAGAAGGAGCTCCGCATCACGATCCCGCTGCTCCGGCGCTCGATCGCGTTGAGCCTGATCATCTCGGTGATCGGCTCGTTCCTCGCGTTCAACCAGTTCTTCATCCTCGCCCAGAACAACGCGAGCCTCGAGACGGTCGTCGAGTGGGTCTACCAGACGGCGTTCACCTCGTACCGCCTCGCGTACGGCACCTCGATGGCGCTGCTGCTCGTGATCGTGATCGGGGTCGTGAGCATGGGCCAGTTCCTCATGCTCAGAGGCGAGGAGGAGCAATGAGCGGCGTCGCCCTCGCTCCCGCACCGCCCGCCAGGCGCAAGCGCAAGCGCGGCGTCACCTTCTACGCGTACCTCGTCGTCTGCATCGGGCTCGCGCTGTTCTTCGTCCTTCCGCTCGCGTGGGAGGTCGGGCGCTCGTTCCAGCCGGCGAACCTCGCGGCGGCGACGCCGCGGTTCGCGGACTTCACCCACTTCACCTTCGCGAACTACCGCGCCGTCTTCTCGCAGGAGCACATCCTCACGAACGTGCTCAACAGCCTCATCGTCGCCGTCGGAACCGCGGTCCTGACGACGATCGTCGCGACGCTCGCCGGCTACGGGCTCGCGAAGTTCCGCTTCCGCGGCTCGGGGCTCGCCTTCGCCGCGATCCTGCTCGCGCTGATGATCCCGTTCCAGGCGGTGCTGACGCCGCTCTTCATCGAGCTGAACGACATGCACCTGACGAACAGCCTCGTCGGGCTGATCCTCGTCTACACGACGTTCAACCTGCCGTTCGGCGTCTTCGTGATGCGGAACACGTTTCAGCAGATCCCGCAGGAGCTGATCGAGTCGGCCGAGGTGGACGGCGCCGGCGTGATGAAGACGCTCACCCGGGTGCTGCGCCCGCTGATCGTCCCCGGGCTCGCGACCACGGCGATCTTCGCGTTCCTCTACTCCTGGAACGAGTTTCTCCAGGCGCTGACGTTCCTCGAGACCGACAGCAAGCTCACGCTGCCCGTCAAGCTGTTCGACATCGACACGTCGACCTACGGCGCGATCAACTACGGCTACCTCTCGTCCGGGATCGTGATCGCGATGGTGCCGTGCATCATCATCTACCTCGCCCTTCAGCGGTACTACGTCCAGGGGCTGATGTCCGGAGCAGTCAAGGGATGAGCCACGAGGCGCCTGCGGCGGCGCTCTCGCGGGAGCTCTACGGCGTCACGCCCGACGGAGAGGAGGTCGACCTCTACACGCTCGCCACGGGCGGGCTGGTCGTCGAGATCCTGACCTACGGCGGGATCGTCCGGCGCGTTCTCGTCCCGGACGGCGACGGCGAGGTCGCGAACGTCGCGCTCGGCCTCGAGACGCTCGACGACTACGTGGAGGACAACTCGCAGTACTTCGGCGCTCTCGTCGGACGGTACGCGAACCGGATCGCGGAGTCGACGTTCGAGCTCGACGGGACCCGCTATCGCGTGGACGCGAACGAGGGCCGCACCTCGTTGCACGGCGGCGGTCGCGGCTTCGACCGCGTCGTCTGGCAGGCGGCCGAGCTTCCTCCGGCAGACGACCGCTGCGGCGTCGAGCTCCGCTACACGAGCCCCGACGGCGAGATGGGGTATCCGGGGACCCTCGCGGTCGTCGTCGCCTACACACTCACCGACTCGGGTGCGCTTCGCATCGACTATCGGGCCGAGACCGACGCACCGACGGTCGTCAACCTCACGAGCCACGCCTACTGGAACCTCGCGGGCGAAGGCACGCAGCCGGTCGACGACGACGTCCTTCACGTCGCCGCGTCGCGGTACACGCCGTACGACGCCGACCTGATCCCGACCGGCGCGATCGAGCCCGTGACCGGCACGCCGTACGACTTCACCGCGCCGCGGCCGCTCGGCGCGCGCACCCGCACGGACGGCGGCTACGACGTGAACTTCGTCCTCGAGCGCCGGACGCGCGACGAGCTCGAGCCCGCGGCCCGGCTCTCCGACCCCGGGAGCGGCCGGGAGCTCGACGTCCGGACGACCGAGCCCGGCCTGCAGCTCTACGCCGGCCACCTCCTGGACGGGTCGAGGAGGGGAACCGGCGGCCTGCCGCACGAATGCGGGTTCGGGGTCGCGCTCGAGACCCAGCACTTCCCCGACTCCCCGAACCGCCGCGGGTTCCCGTCCACGGCGCTCCGGCCGGGCGAGCTCTTCCGCTCCACGACGGAGTACCGGCTCTCCGTCCGCGGGGCGGTACCAGGCTTGACGGAAACGGCGTAGTCGAGTACGTTCGAAGCGCTTCGCGAAGCGCTTCGAAAGCAGACCGATATTGGAGGCGAAGGGGCCGATGCGAGCAGCAGAGCGGGTTGTTGGGGGGGTCGCGCCGACCGCGTCGGCGCGGCTGGCGCTGAGGGCCGTCGACGCATCCGCCGTGCGCATCCTGGGCGGGCTCCTCGGGGAGCGCCAGCAGATCAACCGCGACGTGACCCTCCACCGGGGCGCGGCGGAGCTCGAGCTCGCGGGCACGCTGAACAACCTGCGGCTCGCGGCCGCGGGCACGCGCGCGGGCTACCGCGGACGCTTCGTCTTCAAGGACTCCGACGTCTACAAGTGGCTCGAGGCCCTCGCCTGGGAGATCGGCCGGCAGTCGTCGCCGGAGCTCGAGCGCATGGCCGAGGACACGGTCGCGCTGATCGCCTCGGCGCAGGAGCCGGACGGCTACATCAACAGCTGGTGCCAGGTCGTCGACCCCGAGTGGCGCTGGACCGACCTCGAGCAAGGGCACGAGCTCTACTGCGCCGGCCATCTGATCCAGGCCGCGGTCGCGCTCGAACGTGCGACCGGCGACGGGACGCTGCTCGAGGTTGCGCGGCGCTTCGCCGACCTGATCGACGAGGTCTTTCGCGGGGGCGACCAGCCCGGCACCGACGGCCACCCGGTGATCGAGATGGCGCTCGTCGAGCTCTACCGCGCCACCGGCGAGCGACGCTACCTCGAGCTCGCGGACTCGCTGACCACCCGGCGCGGCCACGGCCAGTTCGTCGACGGCCGTTTCGACCGCCGCTACTACCAGGACGTCGAGCCGGTGCGCGCGATGCACACGATCTACGGGCACGCCGTGCGCGCGCTCTATCTCGCCTCGGGTGCGACCGATCTCTCCATGGAGACCGGCGACGAGGCGCTGCTCGACGCGATGCTCGCGCAGTGGGACGACCTGGCCTCGACGAAGACGTACCTCACCGGAGGCGTCGGCTCCCGCCACGCCGACGAGTCGATCGGAGACCCGTACGAGCTGCCGCCCGACCGCGCCTACTGCGAGACCTGCGCCGCAATCGCGAGCATCATGTGGAACTGGCGAATGCTTCTCGCCACCGGCGAGAGCCGCTTTGCAGACCTCATCGAGAGGACGCTCTACAACGGCTTCCTCTCCGGCCTCTCGCTCGACGGCCGCTCGTTCTTCTACGTCAACCCGCTCCACTCGCGAAACGGAAACCGGCGCGCGTCGTGGGATCCCGTCGCCTGCTGTCCGCCGAACATCATGCGGTTGCTGGCGTCGCTTCACCAGTACCTCGCGACGACCTCCGACGCCGGGATCCAGCTGCACCAGTACGCCCCCGCGAGCATCGAGACGCTTAGCCCGGCCGGCGCCCCCGTCGAGTTGCGCGTGTACACCGAGTATCCGTGGAGCGGGCAGGTCGCGGTCGAGGTGATCGCCGCCGACGGCTCCCCGTGGACGCTCGCCCTTCGGACTCCGGCCTGGGCGCGCAACGCGACGCTCGACGGCGATCCCGTCGCCGCCGGCGAATACGCCGAGCTGACGCGCGCGTGGTCGGCGGGCGATCGCGTCCTCCTCGACCTCGACGTCTCACCCCGCCTCACCGCGCCGAACCCGCGCATCGACGCTGTCCGCGGGTGCCTCGCGATCGAGCGCGGCCCGATCGTGTACTGCATCGAGCAGGCCGACCTGGAAGAGGGCGTCGACGTCGCCGACGTTCGCCTCGACCCGGCAGCGCCGCTCGGAGACGCCGGGCCGGTCGCCCCGCTCGGAGGAGCGCCGGCCGTCGTCGCCGGCGGACTCGTCGCCGCCCCCGACGGCTGGCTGCGCCGGGAGTACCTCGACACGCGCGAGCTCCCGGCGGCGTCGACAGTCGCGCGCACGCAGCTCGTCGCCGTTCCATACTTCACCTGGGCCAACCGCGGGAAGGGCGCCATGCGCGTCTGGATCCCGGTTGCCGGCGAAGGACGCGAATGAGTCGGAGCAGCTAGAGGAGCGTGGGACGGTGGCCACCCTTTCGCTCGAGCACGTGGGCAAGATCTATGACAACGGCGTAGAGGCGGTTCGCGATCTCGACCTGTTCGTCGACGAGGGCGAGTTCGTCGTCCTCGTCGGCCCGTCCGGCTGCGGCAAGACGACCGCGCTGCGGATGGTCGCCGGCCTCGAGGACGTCACCACGGGGACGATCCTGCTCGACGGAAAGCCCGTGAACGACCTCTCGCCCCGCGACCGCGACGTCGCGATGGTCTTCCAGAACTACGCGCTCTACCCGCACATGAGCGTCGCGCAGAACATCGCCTTCTCGCTGTCGATGCGCGGAGTCGGCAAGGACGAGCAGAGCGAGAAGGTGCGGGAGGCGGCGCATGTGCTCGGGCTCAGCGAGGTGCTGGCACGCAAGCCGCGCGCGCTCTCCGGCGGCCAGCGGCAGCGCGTCGCGATGGGGCGCGCGCTCGTGCGCGAGCCGGCCGTCTTCCTCATGGACGAGCCGCTGTCGAATCTCGACGCCCAGCTACGGGTGCAGATGCGCTCCGAGGTGCTGCGCATCCAGCGGCGGCTCGGCGTCGCGACGCTCTACGTGTCTCACGACCAGACCGAGGCGATGACGATGGGCGACCGCGTCGCCGTCCTGCAGATGGGCGTCCTGCAGCAGCTCGCCGCGCCGCAGGAGCTCTACGACCATCCGGCCAACCTCTTCGTCGCGTCGTTCATCGGCTCGCCGGCGATGAACCTCTACGAGGCGACCGTCGGCGCCGGCGCGACGGTGTCGGTCGGGTCGCAGCAGGTGGCCCTGCCGCCGGAGATCGCCGGAAGGCTCGGCGGTGCGCGCGAGATCGTCCTCGGGATCAGGCCCGAGAACCTCCGCGTTGCGCCGGCCGAGGGCGCCGAGGGGCGACGGCTCGTCGCCGAGGTCGAGCTCGTCGAGGCGCTCGGGAACGAGCAGCTGATCCACTTCGTGCTCGACGCCACGCGCTATCGCAACGCGGCGGAGCTCGCCGCGGTCGTCGACGGCGGCGACGGGACGATCTCGGACGTCGGCGGCGCCGGGGTGGCGCGAGTCGACCCGCGGGCGACGGCGTCGGCCGGCGAGCAGGTCACGTTCGAGGTCGACGTCGAGCACCTGCACTTCTTCGATCCAGAGACCGGCGCGGCGCTCGGGCGTCGATGATCGCGCTCGATGCGTTCGAGATCTGGCTCGCAGCCGGCTTGAAGAAGGAGCCGCGCTGGAGCCAGGCCGACTACCGGCTCGCCGGCGGGCTGTAGGCGCGACGATGGAGCACCGGGAGCTCCGAGAGCGCGTGCTGGAGGCGAATCGCGCGATCGTGCGCGCCGGCCTCGTCGTCCTCACGTTCGGCAACGCGAGCGGCGTCGACCGCGCGGCGGGCGTGATGGCGATCAAGCCGAGCGGCGTCCCGTACGACCGGCTGGACGCGGACGCGATCGTCGTCGTCGACCTCGAGAGCGGCGCGGTGGCGGCCGGGGAGCAGCGGCCGTCGTCGGACACGCCCTCGCACCTCGTGCTCTACCGGCGCTTCGCCGCGATCGGCGGCGTCGTGCACACGCACTCGACGTTCGCGACGGCGTGGGCGCAGGCGCGGCGCGAGCTGCCGTGCCTCGGCACGACGCATGCCGACCACTTCCGCGGGCCCGTCCCGGTGTCGCGCGCCCTCACCGGAGAGGAGATCGCCGGCGCGTACGAGGAGCGCACCGGCGACGCGATCGTCGAGACGCTCGAGCGCCTTCGCGCCGATCCGCTCGACATGCCGGCCGTGCTCGTCGCGTCGCACGGGCCGTTCGCGTGGGGAGAGGACGTCGAAGCCGCCGTCGAGAACGCCGTCGCGCTCGAGGCCGTCGCGGAGCTGGCGCTCCGCACCCTCGCGATCGAGCCCGGCGCGGAGCCGGTGTCCGACGAGCTGCTGCTCCGCCACTTCCTCCGCAAGCACGGCGCCGGGGCCTACTACGGCCAGGGCCGCGAGACGTGAGAGCGCTCCGGCTGCACGGGGCGAACGACGTCCGCCTCCACGAGGAGCCGGATCCGGTCGCGGGCGACGGCGAGCTGCTCGTCGACGTGACCGCCGTCGGCCTCTGCGGCTCCGATCGGCACTGGCTCGTCGAGGGCGGGATCGGCGACGCCGTGCTCGACCGCCCGCT
>Ga0335080_10003690_pt1 | contig 15515 bp, 11 predicted proteins | sample Lox_Sample_34_FD_206720 | JGI IMG/M metagenome (GOLD analysis project Ga0335080, IMG submission 206720) | Soil microbial communities from Loxahatchee National Wildlife Refuge, Florida, United States - Lox_Sample_3.4 | ecosystem: Environmental > Terrestrial > Soil > Wetlands | place: USA... | reverse complement strand
ACCAGCGCGGCCAAGGGATCGCCATGGCCGGAGAAGCGCAATTCGTCGAGCTTGAACAGCGCGAGATCGGCCGCCTTGCCTGCGGCGATCTCGCCGAGCTCGGGACGGCCGACACAGGCCGCCGAGCCCCTGGTCGCCCAGCGCAGCGCGTCCTTGTGACTGACCCTGGTGACGCCATAGCGCGCCCGCTGCAGCAGGAAAGCCGCGCGCACCTCCTGCATCAGGTTCGATGCATCGTTCGAGGCGGAGCCGTCGACGCCAAGGCCGATCGAAACCCCCGCCGCCTCCATCTCGCAGACCGGACAACAGCCGGACGCCAGGATTTGATTGCTGCAGGCGCAGTGACTGATCGTCGTCCCGGCTTTGCCCAGTCGCTTCATCTCGGCCGCATTGAAGAAGATGCCATGCGCAAGCCAGGTCCGCGCGTTCAGCCAGCCGCATTGCTCGAGATAATCGAGCGGCCGGCAATTGTGGATCTGCTCGCAGAACCTGTTTTCGTCCTCGGTCTCGGCAAGGTGCGTGTGCAGGCGGACGTCGAGCCTGTCGGCAAGTTCGGCGGTCTTTTTCATCAGCGAGGTCGTGACCGAAAACGGCGAACAGGGGGCCAGCGCGATCTGCACCATCGCCTCCGGCCCACGCTGGTGATGCTTTGCCACCACGCGTTCGCTGTCGGCCAGGATCGTATCCTCATCCTGCACGACGCTGTCAGGCGGCAATCCGCCGTCGCGCTGCGAACGGTTCATCGAGCCGCGCGTCAGGAGCGCCCGCAGCCCCAGGCGCCTTGCGACCGCAACCTCGATGTCGACGGCGTCCTCCAGGCCGGCCGGAAACACGTAGTGATGATCCGTCGTCGTCGTGCAGCCGGACAACAGCAATTCCGACATCGCCACGGTGACGCCAAGCTCGAGCGATTCCGCCGTCAGCCGCGCCCAGACCGGATAGAGCGCCTGCAGCCAGGGAAACAATTCGCGGTCCATCGCAGCCGGCAGCGCGCGTGTCAGCGTCTGGTAGAAGTGGTGATGGGTATTGATCAGCCCCGGCAGCACAACGTGGCCGGCCGCGTCGAAGACCGCAGCACCGGCGGTCGCGGGCGTCCCACCCGCCGGCACGAGTTCGACGATCTTGCCCTCGCGAGCCACAATGCCGCGCTCGGCCCCGTCGGCCAGAATGGCAAGGGGATCCTTGATCCAGATAGCTTGCGATTGTTCCATGGCCTGCGGTGTCCCTAATCGACTAGGATGTTTGGCAAACTCTGCAATTCAAGGACCAGCCCAATTGGCGTCGGTCTTGCAAGACTGTAACAGGTCGAAACATCTTGTTGAAAGTGCACGCCTATCCATGGATTTGAATACCATCGCGGACGTCGCCCGCCCGCACACGCGCTCCGAGCTGCCCGTTTGGGCGGCAGGCGATGCTTTCCTCGCGGGCGGGACCTGGCTGTTCTCGGAGCCGCAGGCCCATCTGCGGCGGCTGATCGACCTCACCGATCTCAAATGGCCGGCGCTGACGATCCACGCGGATGGCCTCTCGATCGCTGCGACCTGCACGGTTGCCCAACTTGACGCGCTGGCCTGTCCGCCGGACTGGATCGCCGCTGCCCTGATCAACCAGTGCTGCCGTGCGTTCCTTGCCTCCTTCAAGATCTGGAAGACCGCAACCGTCGGCGGCAACCTCTGCATGTCGCTGCCGGCCGGGCCGATGATCTCGCTGACATCGGCGCTCGACGGTATTTGCACGATCTGGCAAGCGGACGGCGGCGAGAGAAAGATCGCGGTCGCCGACTTCGTCACCGGCAATCAGACGAACGTGCTGGCTGCGGGCGATCTGCTGCGGCAGATCGATATTCCGCTCGCCGCGCTGAAGCGACGGTCCGCCTTCCGCCAGATCTCGCTGACACCGATCGGCCGCTCGGCGGCGCTCCTGATCGGCAGCCTTGCGAGCGACGGAGGCTTTCTCCTGACGATCACCGCCTCGACCAAACGGCCGATGCGCCTGCTCTTCGACAAGATGCCTGAGAAGGACGCGCTGCACGAGACGATCCTGCAGTCGATCCCGGCGGCGCTCTACCATGACGACGTTCATGGCAAGCCGTTGTGGCGCAAGCATATGACGTTGCGGCTTGCCGAAGAGATCCGCTCCGAGCTCCTGGGTGCGGGGCGCTCATGACCTTCGAGATCAATGGCAAGACGTTCTCGCAACATCCGCATCCCGGACAATGCCTGCGTACCTTTCTGCGCGAGCTCGGGCATTTCGGCGTCAAGAAGGGCTGCGATGCCGGCGACTGCGGCGCCTGCACGGTGCTGCTCGACGGCGAGCCCGTGCATAGCTGCCTGATCCCCGCCTTCCGTGCCGAGGGCCACGCCGTCACCACCATCGAGGGACTTGGCGGCGAATCCGGCACGCATCCGATGCAGCAGGCTTTCCTCGCTGCCCAGGCCTTCCAATGCGGCTTCTGCACCGCGGGCATGATCCTCACTTGCGCGTCGCTGAACCAGGCGCAGCGGCAGGACCTCGGCGCGTCGCTGAAGGGCAACATCTGCCGCTGCACCGGCTATCGCGCGATCGAGGATGCGCTCGACGGCAAGACCAATATCGAGGAGGTCAAGGCCGGCGAGGCCTTCGGCAGGAGCTTGCCGGCTCCTGCGGGACCGCTCGTGGTCAAGGGCGCCGCGCGCTACACCTTCGACACCGAGATCGCGGGACTTGCCCACATCAAGCTTCTGCGTTCGCCGCATCCTCACGCAAAAATCAAATCGATCGACAAGAACGACGCGCTTGCCGTGCCCGGCGTTGTAGCGGTTCTCACGCACGAGGATGCGCCGCAAACCTTGTTCTCGACCGCGCGTCATGAGAAGGCCTGGATGGACCCGGACGACACAAAGGTGCTCGACGCTGTCGTGCGCTTTATCGGCCAAAAAGTTGCAGCCGTCGTTGCCGACACCGAGGCCGCGGCGGAAGAAGGCTGCCGCCGTCTCAAGGTCGATTACGAGATCTTGCCGGCCGTGTTCGATCCGGCGCTCGCGATTGCGCCGGGTGCACCGGTGATCCATCCGGGCCGCACCGTCGAGCAGCGGGTCGCCAAAGCGGAGCGCAATATCGTGGCCGAGGCCCATGGCGAGTTCGGCGACGTTGCAGCCGCGCTTGCCGGATCGGCTGCGACCTATGAGGGCACATTCATCACCCAGCGCGTGCAGCATGCGGCGCTCGAAACCCATGGCGGGCTCGCCTGGATCGACGACAAGGGCGTGCTGACCGTGCGCTCCTCGACGCAAGTGCCGTTTTTGACCCGCCGCGCGCTGTCTGAGATTTTCGGACTTGCACCGGACAAGGTCCGCGTATTCTGCGAGCGCGTGGGCGGCGGCTTCGGCGGCAAGCAGGAGATGTTCGTCGAGGACATTCTGGCGCTCGCGGCCATGAAGACCGGGCGTCCGGTCAAGCTCGAGCTCACGCGCGAGGAGCAGTTCATCGCGACCTCGACGCGGCATCCGATGCGCGTCACGGTCAAGGCGGGAGCGGACGCGCAAGGCAGGCTGACGGCGCTGCGGCTCGACGTGCTCTCCAACACCGGCGCCTACGGCAATCACGCCGGTCCCGTGCTGTTTCACGCCTGCGGCGAATGCGTCGGCGTCTACAATTCTCCGAACAAGAAGGTCGATGCGGTCGTAGCCTACACCAATACGCTGCCTGCGGGCGCCTTCCGCGGATACGGCCTGCCGCAAACGCTGTTCGCGGTCGAGGCAGCCATCGACGAGCTCGCCATCAAGCTTGGCATCAGTCCCTTTGAGATGCGCCGAAAGAACATCGTCAAGCCCGGTGATCCCATGCTGTCGCCGCAAGGGTATGGCGAGAGCGACGTGCTTTATGGCTCCTACGGCCTCGACCAATGCCTCGACCTGGTGGAGCGGGCGATGCAGGCGGACGCGCCAAAGCCTGCGCTCTCGCCGGAGTGGCTGATCGGAGAAGGCATCGCGCTCACCATGATCGATACCGTGCCGCCCGACGGCCACATCGCCGACAGCTTCATTGCGCTCGGCGAGGACGGCGGCTTCGAGCTCACCGTGGGCACCGCCGAATTCGGCAACGGCACCTCGACCGTTCATCGCCAGATCGCGGCAACGGCGCTCGCGACCACCGTCGACCGCATCCGCCTGAAACAATCCGACACCGCCAATGGCGGCCATGACACCGGCGCCTATGGTTCGACCGGCACCTTCGTCGCGGGCAAGGCAACAGAGGCGGCGGCTCAAAATCTGGCCGCCGAGCTCAAGGTGTTCGCGGCGCAGGCGTTTGGCTCCAATGCCGACGCGTGCGCGCTGGAAGACGACTCGGCCATCTGCGGCAGCAAGCGGCTGTCGTTCGCCGAGCTGGCGAAATCCGCGCGCGCGCAGGGCAAGACGTTGACGGCGAGCGGCAACTCGGGCGGGACGCCACGCTCTGTCGCCTTCAACGTCCAGGGATTCCGCGTCGCCGTGAACAAGGGGACCGGCGAAATCAAGATCCTCAAGAGCGTGCAGGCGGCGGATGCCGGTCGCGTCGTCAATCCCATGCAATGCCGCGGACAGGTCGAGGGCGGCGTCGCGCAGTCGCTTGGCGCCACGCTCTATGAGGAGATGGTGATCGATGCCGGCGGCCGCGTGATCAATCCGAAATTCCGCGACTACCATCTGCCGCAATTCGCCGACGTGCCGCGCACCGAGGTCTATTTCGCTGACACGTCGGATACCGTCGGGCCGATGGGCGCCAAATCCATGAGCGAGAGCCCGTACAATCCCGTGGCCGCCGCACTGGGCAATGCGTTGCGCGACGCCACCGGTATCCGCTTCACGGCAGTGCCGTTCAAGCCGGACCGGCTTTTCCCAATGCTGCATGAGAAATTCGGTTCTTGAGGGCGTACGGCGCTTGGCATAGCGCTTGAGTTGGTTCGATAGTAGGCGACGGACATATTTTACGGGGGGATATTCATGAGCAGCGAAGTTCATCCGGTCGATCAGGTCTTGCCGATCCCGCGCCTGTTGGCACTCGGTCTGCAGCATGTGCTGGTGATGTATGCCGGCGCGGTCGCCGTGCCCCTGATCGTCGGCCGCGCGCTGAAACTGCCGCCGGAGGATGTGGCCTTCCTGATCAGCGCCGACCTGTTCGCCTGCGGGCTTGCCACGCTGGTGCAGTGCCTGGGCTTTCCCGGCGTCGGCATCCGCCTGCCGGTGATGATGGGCGTTACCTTTGCCTCCGTCGGACCGATGCTGTCGATGGCCGCGTCGCCCGATATTGGCTTGCTGGGGATCTATGGCTCTGTGATCGCCGCAGGCATTTTCGGCATCCTTGTGGCGCCCTTTGTCAGCCGGCTGCTGCCCTTGTTTCCGCCTGTCGTGACCGGCACGATCATCATGGTGATTGGAATTTCCTTGATGCGCGTCGGCATCAACTGGGCCGGCGGCGGCATCCCCACGCTGACCAAGATCGTTGACGGCATTCCCGGCGCTTTTCCAAATCCCAACTACGGGCAATTGCAGGGGCTCGGCATTTCCGGCTTCGTGCTGCTGGTCATCCTTGCCCTGATCAAATGGGGCACCGGCTTCATCGCCAATGTCGCAGTCCTGCTCGGCATCGTCGCCGGCGCCGTTCTCGCCAGCATTTTGGGCGTCATGCATTTCGACAAGGTCATGGCCGCGCCATGGGGCGACATCGTGGTCCCCTTCCGCTTCGGCGTCCCGCAATTCCATCTCGTGCCCGTCATCACCATGTGCATCGTGATGATCGTGGTCATGATCGAATCGCTCGGCATGTTCCTCGCGCTCAGCGAGATCACGGGCAAGGCGGTCGACCGCGACGCGCTGACCAGAGGCCTGCGCGCCGACGGCGTCGGCACGTTGCTCGGCGGGGTCTTCAACACCTTCCCCTATACCTCGTTCTCGCAGAATGTCGGTCTCGTCGGCGTCACCGGCGTGCGCTCGCGCTGGGTCACGGTGACCGGCGGATGCATCATGCTGGTGCTGGGCCTGATGCCAAAGCTTTCGGCGCTGGTGGAGGCCGTGCCGCTGGTAGTGCTCGGCGGCGCGGGGCTTGTGATGTTCGGCATGGTGGCCGCAACGGGGGCGCGGATTCTGACCGCGGTCGATTTCAAGAACAACCGCCACAACCTGTTCGTGGTCGCGATTTCCATCGGCTTCGGCCTGATTCCGCTGGCCGCGCCCGGCTTCTTCAAGAACCTGCCGCATGACCTGCAGCCGCTTCTGGAGTCGGGAATCCTGCTCTGCGCCGTGGTCGCCGTGCTTCTGAACGCGTTCTTCAACGGCATCAGCGGAGGCGCGACCGCGGAGGCCGATGCGGTGGCCGCGGCGTCTTCGGCGCAACATGTCTAGAGGTCAACTCCCACGATACGTCGCGTAGCTCCAGGGCGTGACCAGAAGCGGCACGTGGAGATGGCCTTCGGGCTCGCTCACGGCGAAGCGCAACGGAATCCGGTCGAGGAACGGCGGATCCGACATCGGCACGTTGCGCTCTCTGAAATAGGCGCCAACGCTGAAATTGAGCTCATAGCGGCCGATCGGCACCGGCCGGCCGCCGATCAGGGGCTGATCGGTGCGGCCGTCGGAATTGGTCACCGCGCGCGTCACCACGCGGCTTGCGCCGAGCTCGGCGAGCTCGACCAGCTCGATTGCGATTCCCGGCGCAGGCCTGCCCGAATGCGTATCCAGCACATGGGTCGACAGCCGCCCGTGCACCGGCAGGCGGTCTTCGGCGACGACCTGCTGATCGAGCCGCAGCGCCGCGATCCGGCAGATTTCCGCGATCGAGGCCTGCATTTCGGTCGCGGCATCGTTCGGCAGCCGGCGCTCGAAATCGCGCAGGATGGAATCCTTGGTCTGGCGGCGGACGCAGACGATATAGGGAAAGCCGAACTTTGCGCGATAGGCATCGTTGACGCGCTGGAACGCCTCGTACTCGGCATCCGAAAGCCGATCGAGCCCGACGCTGTTCTGCTCGGCGGTGGATTCGGCGGTCAGCCCCGCGGCGCGTTGCGTCTTGTTGGCGAGATCGGGATGCGCCTTGATCAGCGCAAGCCGAAGATCGGTCGGTGCACGGTCGACGGCCGCCTGCATCGCCTCGTAAAGCGCCTTGATGCCGCCGAACGGCCGCGAGGCGGCAGCCCGTTCGGCGATCCAGGGCGAATACTCAAAAATGTTGGCGAGAGCTGCGACAAAACCGTCTTTGCTGCAGGCGTTTAGCTCGGCGAGCTTGAGCTGCGACATAGCTCTTATCCGATCTCGAACGCATTCGTTGCGAGATGTTTCAGGTTCGCATGCCAGTGCTGCGCGATCTGAAGCCGCGTCGGCACCCAGACCCGCTCGTGCTGCAGGATGTAATCGAGAAACCGCATCAGCGCCGCAGCGCGGCCGGGCCGGCCGACGACGCGGCAGTGCAGGCCGACCGACATCATCTTTGGAGACGCAGCGCCTTCGGCGTAGAGCACGTCAAAACTGTCCTTGAGATAGGTGAAGAACTGATCGCCGCCGCCAAAGCCCTGCGCGTTGACAAAACGCATGTCGTTGGCATCGAGAGTGTAGGGAATGACGAGATGCGGCGCGAGGCCGGCCGTCTTGATCCAATATGGCAAATCGTCGGCGTAAGCATCACAGAGATAAAGGAAGCCGCCGGCCTCCATCAAGAGCCGCAGCGTATTGATCGAGGAACGCCCGGTGTACCAGCCGAGCGGGCGCGAGCCTGTGGCCTCGGCATGGACTCGAATGGCCTCGGCGATTTCCCACCGCTCCTCGGCCTCCGACATGTCCTTGTGCTCGATCCATTTCAGGCTGTGGCTCGCAATATCCCACCCCGCCTCCTTCATCGCCGCGACCGCTTCGGGATTGCGCTTCAGCGCGGTCGCGACGCCGAACACGGTGGTCGGAAGCTTGCGCTCGGTGAACATCCGCCACAGCCGCCAGAAGCCGGCGCGCGAACCATATTCGAACATCGATTCGATATTGGCGTGCCGCTGTCCCGGCCAAGGCTGCGCGCCCAGGACGTCCGAGAGGAACGCCTCCGAGGCGCGATCGCCGTGCAGGATATTGTTCTCGCCGCCTTCCTCGAAATTCACGACAAACTGCACGGCAACGCGCGCGTCACCGGGCCAGCGCGGATCGGGCGGGTTGCGGCCGTAGCCGCGGAGATCTCTCGGATATCGCTGCTCGCTCACCTAGACTTCCTCGAAGCGGATTTTCTGCGCGCCCTTCCAAAGCACGGTCTTGCCGAAGGTGGTCAGATTCTCGAGCCCCGAGGTCAGGGTGATAAAGTGGTTGCCCGCGAGCTGGCCCACCTTGCTTGCGAAATGCACGCCGCCATAGGCCAGGAGGATTTCGGTTTCGCTGATACCGCCGGGATAAAGAATGATCTGTCCGGGCGCCGGATAGCTTGTGTGGTTCTCGTAGGAGACGCCGAAATCGAGATCGCCGAGCGGCATCCAGACCCCCTCGCCGCTCCAGCGCACATGGATCGCCTGGCTCTCGAACGGCATCGCCTTGCGAAAGGCTGCAACCGTCTTCGGCGCAAGCTGTTCCTCGAATCGGGCATCGAAGATGAAGTCACCGGCGCGGACGATCAATTTGCTCATGCTTGTCTCTCGGGCGAGGTGGGCGAGCTTATCCATTGCAGCCAAAAGACCTTTGAAGCAAGGACCATTCCAGCCCCGCCCAATCTTGCCGGCGCTCGCAAAGGCGCGGCCGGCCTACTGATCTGGCCGCCTGTCGAAGGACCAGCCGAACAACCCGGAGCGTCGCGTTTCCGGCTCCGGCGGCGGCGCTTCCTTTGCTTCCGCCTGGGGCGGCGGCGGTGGCGGCTCCGGCATGTTTTGGCACTTCATCGAATAGACCAATTCGCCCTTTGCGGTGCGGCCGATCGGCGCGCAATCGTCCACGCGCGCGGCAGCAGCGCTCTTGGGCTTGGGCACCAACTGGGTCTGCGCCGCGCACGGCCAGGACACGACCAGCGGCGATATCGCAACAATTGCCAAAGTAAGCTTCTTCATCGTTTCAACTCGTCGCAATTGGCCGGTCCACATTGAACTGGATCATTCAATGGAAGTCCATGAGCGGAGCAATTCCGATTGCCGAATTTGTGGCAAATTTGCACGCGTTTTTGCATTCTCGCGGCTCGTGTCGCACCCGAGTCTTGCAAGAACCACGTCCCTCGAAGAAACGAGGGCGCAGGGAATGCCGGGTGTTATGCTGCACCCGCAGCCTTGTGTGCGAAGCAAGGAAGCACACAAGCTTAAGTCACTACAGGTGAAGCCGAACAAACGACATTCCCTGCGCGATGGTTTTAACGCTTATTTTCGCGCTCTCCCCGGTGTCCATGACCTTTTAGTCACCGTCGTCCGCGGGATCATCACCCGCGACCTTAGCACCAGCCCAGGGGTGCCAGGACCACACGCATTCGCCGTCCGCATCGCCCGCCCAGGCCAAAGGCTTCGGCGGGCAGGCATCGCACGTCATACGATGCATCGCATCCCGCCTCACGTCCGTGACGATCGCGATACGCCCCTCGTGGCGAGGCGGGATACGATTATGATAAGTCGAAATTTCTGTAAAACGCAAGAAAAATCTTGACGCGACAGGCTGGAAGACCCGAACAATTTGAATCGGCTCGCGGATTTCGATCTTTCGCGCACGCAATTTCGCCGGGCCGAAGGCCTGCAAACGGGGGCAATACCGGAGAATTGCGACCGACTTTACTTGTCGGGCAAATCACTTTCATGAAGTGATCGCGCGTCCAAGCCAGATGATGCGAACGGCAATCCGGTCCGCCAGGCCGCATGCTCACAGATCCGTCCGCTTGCACCTAAACCGGCGCTGCCACCAGGTAGCAGCGAAATGACGACGGGCCAGATGTGAGTACTGGGCTGCTTGCCTGAATGTACTGCCCTAGCCTGGGGATTGCTTCCCATTGAACATCGAAAGGACAGCAGGGGCGAGATCGGCAGGGGAATCCACCAACCGATCCGCGCCAGCAGTTTCAAGCTCGTCTCGGGTACCATAACCCCAAAGCACGCCAAGAGCGCGCATTCCGACCGCATGGGCGCCGGAAATATCATATCGGCGATCCCCGACCATCAGACAGCGAGACGGCGAAAGGCCATGTTCAGACAGAATATGGGCGAGCAGTTCGGGCTTGTGATCCAGATCGCCGCTCGGCACTGAGCCATGGATGCCATCGAAGTAGGCGGCAAACTTCAGATGGTCCAGAATGCGGCTTGCGAAGATCGCCCTTTTTGATGTCGCGAGATAGATTCGCCATCCGGTCCGTTTCATCTCGTCAAGGGATTTGCCAATTCCAGGATAAGGCAGGCTTCCGTGAAGCCCGCTTTCACCGTAATGTCGACGATAGGCCGCGACTGCTTCATCGACTCTGTCGTCCCCGTATGAGCGTAGCAAGATTTGCATCATATCTTCGAGCGGGGGCCCGATGATGCGTCGTATATCGAGGGTCTCATCCGGTTCATGCCCAAGGGCGCGCAGTGCCGCAAGGCAGCTGGCCAAAATGCCAGGGCATGAATCGATCAAAGTACCGTCGAGGTCGAGAAGAACGCAGCAAGTCATGATCCGAAGATAGCGGTCAAAAGCAAACGAGTACAAGTTCGTTTGGTTTCGTTTCTGCTTCGGGTCCCAAGTCCGACATCAAGCGAGCCCAACCCGCCGCAACGCTTCGTCGGCGTCCGGCGACGAGCAGACTGGCTCGGCTGCTCAATATATAGCCGAAAGCTGCCCCTTCCCTCGGCTCAAAGCGGAATAGATTTGCCGCATCGGCAGCAATAATAAAATGACTCGATTTTCACTGCATCGTACATTGCAGCCGAGCTTGCTGCTGCCTCGGCCGCAGCGGCGATTGTCACTCCCGGAGACGCCTCGACGATGGATCTTACTCGCCTTGAAATCAGCCGCCGCATGGCGCTCCTCACCTCGGCTGCGATTGCCGCAAACGTCATCGATCCCTTGCGGGCGTTTGCCGAGGAAACGCCGCGCAAGGGCGGCGTCTTCAATGTCCATTTCGGCGCCGAGCAGCGCCAGCTCAATCCGAGCCTGCAGGCCTCGACCGGCGTCTACATCATCAGCGGCAAGATCCAGGAGAACCTGGTCGATCTCGATGGCGACGGCAAGCCGGTCGGCGTGCTCGCGGAAAGCTGGGAGGCTGCCCCCGACGGCAAGACCATCACCTTCAAGCTGCGCAAGGGCATCACCTGGCACGACGGCAAGCCGTTCACCTCCGATGACGTCGCCTTCACCGCGATGAACATGTGGAAGAAGATCTTGAACTACGGCTCGACGCTGCAACTGTTTTTGACCGCCGTCGATACGCCCGACCCGCAGACCGCGATCTTCCGCTACGAGCGGCCGATGCCGCTGAACCTTCTGCTGCGCGCATTGCCGGACCTCGGTTATGTCTCGGCAAAGCATCTCTACGAAAGCGGCGATATCCGCCAGAACCCGCACAACCTCGCGCCGGTCGGAACCGGTCCGTTCAAGTTCGTGCAATATGAGCGCGGACAATACATCATCGCCGAGCGCAACCCGGACTACTGGCGCCCGAGTGCGCCCTATCTCGACCGCATCGTCTGGCGCGTGATCACCGATCGCGCGGCCGCCGCCGCGCAGATGGAAGCCGGCGAATTGCACTATAGCCCGTTCTCGGGCCTCACCATTTCCGACATGGCGCGGCTTGCCAAGGACAAGCGCTTCATCGTCTCGACCAGGGGCAATGAAGGCAATGCGCGCACCAACACCATCGAGTTCAATTTCCGCCGCAAGGAACTCGCCGACATCCGCGTCCGTCGCGCCATTGCGCATGCGATCAACGTGCCGTTCTTCATCGACAATTTCCTGGGCGATTTCGCCAAGCTCGGCACCGGACCGATCCCCTCGACCTCGGCCGACTTCTATCCGGGCCCCCACACGCCGCAATATCCTTACGACAAGGCCAAGGCGATCGCGCTCCTGGATGAGGCCGGCTTCAAGCCGGGCGCCAGCGGCCAGCGCTTTTCGCTCAAACTGTTGCCGGCGCCGTGGGGCGAGGACATCTCGCTTTGGTCGACCTTCACCCAGCAGTCGCTGTCGGAAGTCGGCATCCCCGTCGAGATCGTGCGCAATGATGGCGGCGGCTTCCTGAAGCAGGTCTATGACGAGCACGCCTTCGACCTGGCGACCGGCTGGCATCAGTACCGCAACGACCCGGCGGTCTCGACCACGGTCTGGTATCGCTCCGGCCAGCCGAAGGGTGCGCCCTGGACCAACCAGTGGGGCTGGGAGGATACAGCCGTCGACAAGACCATCGACGATGCCGCTACCGAAGTCGATCCGGTCAAGCGCAAGGCGCTCTATGCCGAGTTCGTCAAGGAGGTGAACACGGAGCTGCCGGTGTGGATGCCGATCGAGCAGATCTTCGTCACCGTCATCTCGGCGAAAGCGCGCAATCATTCCAACACGCCGCGCTGGGGCTCGACGAGCTGGCACGATCTTTGGCTTTCAGCCTGAGCATGATCCGGAAAAGTGGGCACCGGTTTTCCGAAAAGATCATGCTGAAACAAAAAATAGAGCGGGATGGCAAAAGCCATCGCGCTCTAAAGTTTTATCGGTCAAGATGAGGCCATGCGCATCTTGAGCCTAGCGGGGCGGCGCCTTGCCGCCTCGGTTCCGACATTGATCCTGATCCTGATCGGCGTGTTCCTGCTGCTGCAATTCGCACCGGGCGACACCGTCGATGCGATGATGGCGCAGATGGGCGGCGGGGATGCCGCAACCGCGCGACAGCTGCGCCATTTCTACGGGCTCGATCTCTCCATTCCAGTCCAGCTCGGCAATTACCTCTGGCGGCTGGTGCGGCTCGATCTCGGCTTCTCCGCGATCTACGGCAAGCCGGTCGCGACCGTCATCCTGGAGCGGCTGCCGCCGACCATCCTGCTGATGACGGCCTCGCTGTCGTTTGCGTTCTTCTTCGGCATCCTGTTCGGCGTGATCGCCGCGCGCGACGTCAACAAATGGCCGGATACGCTGATCTCGACACTCGGGCTGATCTTCTACGCGACGCCGTCGTTCTGGTTCGGCTTGATGGCGATCGTGGTGTTTTCGGTCTACCTGCAGTGGTTGCCGCCCGGCGGCTTTGAAGATATCGGCGGCGTGCGGACCGGCATCTGGCACGCGATCGACATCGCGCGGCACCTCGTCCTGCCGACGCTGACGCTCGGACTGATCTTCCTTGCAATCTACCTGCGCATCATGCGCGCCTCCATGCTCGAGGTGCTCAACCTCGACCATGTCCGCACCGCGCGCGCCAAGGGCCTCGACGAGACCGCTGTGATCGCCCGCCACGTCCTGCGCAACGCACTGCTGCCGATGGTGACGCTGATCGGGCTGCAGGCCGGCACCATGCTCGGCGGCTCGGTCGTGGTGGAGAGCGTGTTCTCGCTGCCGGGACTCGGCCGTCTGGCTTACGAATCCGTGGTGCAGCGCGACCTGAATACGCTGCTCGGCATCGTGTTCGTCTCGGCGTTGCTCGTCATCGTCGTGAATTTCGTCGTCGATCTCCTCTATGCGCGCCTCGACCCGCGCATCACGGTGGACGGCTGATGGATGCGCTCAAGCGCTACTTCCGCAGTCCGGCCGCCGTTGCGGGCTTGATCCTGCTCATGGTCGTGATCGCGATGGCGATCAGCGCTGGCTGGCTCTACCCGCGCGATCCCCTGGCGCTGGCCGGCCGTCCCCTGCTCTGGCCGTTCTCCAATCCGCGCTTCCCGCTCGGCACCGACAATTCCGGTCGCGATATCGCCGCGCAAATCTTCTATGGCGCCCGCATCTCGCTTCTGATCGGCGGCGTGGCGACCGCGATTGCGATTGCGATCGGCATCCTGGTCGGCGCCTTTGCCGGCTATTATGGCGGCTGGATCGACAACGTGTTGATGCGGATCACCGAAGCATTTCAGACATTGCCGAACTTCCTGCTATTGCTGGTGCTGGTTGCCGTTTTCGGCTCGACATTGACGACGGTCACGATTGCGGTCGGCGTGGTGTCATGGCCGGCGCCGGCGCGGCTGACGCGCGCCGAATTCCTGTCGCTGCGCAACCGCGAATTCGTGCAGGCCGGGCGCACGCTGGGCTTGCGCGATCTTCAGCTGATCCTCGGCGAGATTCTTCCAAACGCGCTGCCGCCGGTCGTGGTCTATGCCAGCGTGGTGATGGCGGTCGCGATCCTGCTCGAAAGCGCGCTTGCTTTCCTGCATCTCTCCGATCCCAATGTCGCCTCCTGGGGCAATCTGATCGGGCTCGGGCGCGATGTGCTGCGGGTGCAGTGGTATGTCTCGGCGATCCCGGGCGTTGCGATCCTGGTCACCGTGCTCGCCGTCTCGCTGGTCGGCCAGGGCTTGAACGATGCGCTCAATCCGAGGCTGAAGAGCCGATGAGCGATTCTGTCCTCTCGATCGAGGATTTAAGCGTGCGGTTGCCTGTTGGCGCGGACCGCGCGCGAGCGCTGGCCAATGTTTCATTGTCGGTGTCCGCCAACGAAATCCTTTGCGTGGTCGGCGAGTCCGGCTCCGGCAAGTCCGTGATGGCCAATGCCATCATGCGCTTGCTGCCGCCGGAGGTTCGAATCGAGACCGGGCATATCATGTTCGAGAGAAGCGACCTCTGCGCTGCAAGTCTCGCCGAGATGCGACACGTGCGCGGCAAAGGCATTTCGATGATTTTCCAGGAGCCGATGACCGCGCTCAATCCGCTCCGCACCATCGGCGACCAGGTCGGCGAGATGTTTTCGGTTCACACCGACCTTTCGAAAGCCGACATCCAGAAAAAGGTAAAGGGCCTCCTGGCCGACGTGCGCATCCCCGATCCGGATGGCGCGGCAAGGGCCTATCCGCACGAGCTCTCGGGCGGCCAGCGCCAACGCGCGATGATCGCGATGGCACTCGCGCTCGATCCAAAGCTCCTGATCGCCGACGAACCGACGACCGCGCTCGACGTGACCACGCAGGCCCAGATCCTGAAACTGATACGCGACCTGCAGCGGCGCAGGAACACCGCGGTGCTTTTCATCACGCACGATTTCGGCGTGGTCGCGGAAATCGCCGATCGCGTGGTGGTGATGCAGCGCGGCGTCGTGGTGGAGCAAGGGCCGGCTGCAGCGGTGCTGAGCCATCCTCAGCACGCCTATACAAGGCAGCTGATCGCCGCGGTGCCGCCGCTGCAGGCGCCGCCGCCGCGCCCACTTGCCAGCGAAAACATCCTGACCCTGTCGGGGGTTTCCAAAACCTACCGCAGTGGCGGTTTTCTCGGCCGCGGTGCGCGTGTCACGGCGGCGGTCAAGGACGTCTCGCTCGTCCTGCCCAAAGGCGCGACGCTTGGCATCATCGGCGAATCAGGCTCGGGCAAATCGACTCTCGCGCGTTGCATCGTGCGGCTGATCGATCCGGACCAGGGCGCGATCATGCTCGACGGCAAGAATTGGGCGGCCATGTCGCACAGAGACGTTCGCCG
>Ga0335080_10003689_pt1 | contig 15519 bp, 7 predicted proteins | sample Lox_Sample_34_FD_206720 | JGI IMG/M metagenome (GOLD analysis project Ga0335080, IMG submission 206720) | Soil microbial communities from Loxahatchee National Wildlife Refuge, Florida, United States - Lox_Sample_3.4 | ecosystem: Environmental > Terrestrial > Soil > Wetlands | place: USA: Florida... | reverse complement strand
CCTCACCGATCAATACCTCACTCACCGCGTTGCCTCCCACGGCAGTCTGTATCGCATCTTGTATGTCTGTGACATTGATTCCAAAACGCGCGGCCTGGCGGCGGTCAATCGTTAAGTTCAGATTTGGCTGGCCGAAATCGCGTAGGAGCTTCACGTTATGCAAGCCCGGGATGCGCGACATGATAACAGTGACCTCTTCACCCTTCTGCTCGAGAGTCTTCAGATCACTCCCAAAGATCTTGAGCGCGAGGGCACCTTTTGTTCCAGTAAGCGTCTCTCCAACGTTGTCTTCGATCGGTTGCGAGAAGTTCCAGATGGCTCCCGGATATCTCTGCACCGCCAGGTTCATAGCGGCGATCAGTTCGTCCTTGTTTCTATGAAATACGGGCCGCCATTGGTCTTTCGGCTTCAAGTCGACGAAATACTCGGTGTTGCCAAACCCGCCGGTATCGGTTCCGTCGTCGGGACGCCCGACTTCCGACACCACCGTTTTGACCTCCGGAAACGACGCGAAAACATAGCGCTCGTTATTCGTGAATTTCTCGCCTTCCGTGAGACTCGTGCTGTTCGCCAGAGTGCCGCGCGCCCAGATAGCCCCTTCGTCCAAATGCGGCAAGAACTCCGCGCCAATCACGCCGCCAAACCCCAAGTAAATTGTCCCGGCTAACGAGGCGAGCGCAACGCCGGCGACAATCCAACGGTGGTTGACGGCCCAGCGCAGGCGCCGTCGATATTGCTCCGTCAGAAAATTCATCACCAGGTTGCGCCGTTCGCGAACTCCCTTGCGGAAAAACGCACTGGCAAGCACGGGTGCGATAAGAATAGAAAATGTCATGGCGCCGAGAAGAGCGAAGGCAACCGTCCAGGCCATGGGCCGGAACAGCCTCCCTTCCACGCGTTGCAGCGTGAAGATCGGCATATAGGCGGTGATGATGATGGCGATGGCGTAAAACACCGGCCTTTGGACTTCATGGCAAGCCTCGCGGATGATCTCCGAAATCGTTTTCGGAGGCCCGGCAAGGCTTTCGCGGCGGCGGCTCAGATGCCGGATGATGTTTTCGACCATGACCACCGCTCCATCAACCACCATTCCGAAATCCAGCGCACCCAATGAGAGAAGATTCGCCGGAATGTGACTCAAATCCAGCCAAATGGATGCAAACAACAGGGAGAACGGAATGGTGAGCGCGACGATGAGGGCGGCACGAGCGTTGAGGAGAAACAGGAAAAGAATGACGCTGACCAAAATCATCCCTTCCGTGAGATTATGCAGCACCGTGTGCAAGGTGAAATGCAGAAGGTCGCTGCGGTCCAACATGGGGATGATCTTCACTCCCGGCGGCAAGATCCCGTTGTTGAGTTCGTCCACCTTCTTGTGGATGGCGTCGAGCGTGGCTTGCTCTTCCGCACCCTTGCGCATGAGCACCATGCCATAGATGATGTCGGGCTCGTCGATGATACGCCCATCCTCCATGTGGTTGGCTCTGGCCATGTGGCCCAAGCGGATCTTAGGGCCCTGGGTCACTTCCGCGATGTCTTTCACGCGAAGGGCGGTTCCCGCTTGGGTCTTTAAGACGGTCTGCTGGATGTCATTCACATTGGTAAAAAGCCCGAGCGTTCGCACGTTCATCTGCTGCATGCCGACTTCGACGAAGCTACCGCCGGCATTGACATTGTTACTGGAGAGCTGCTGTTCGACCTGGCCGATGTTCAATCCGTAGGAGACGAGTTTGTTGGGATCGACGCGCACCTGGTATTCGCGGACCGTACCTCCGAAGTCGGAAGTGTCCACGACGTCGGGAATGGATTTGAATTGTTTTTGGAGAACCCAGTCTTCGATCGATCTCAGTTCCGTCAAGTCGTACCGGGGATTGGTGCTCCTCAACGTATACCAATAGATCTGGCCCGTGGTGCTCCAGTCGGTGCCGATTTGAGGCTGGAGGCCCTGAGGCAACTCGACCTGAGTCAGCCTTTCGAGGACCTTCTGCCGATTCCAGTCGTTCACGGAGCTGTCGTCGAAGATCATGATCACAAAAGACAGGCCGAAAATGGACTCGGATCGCAGAAAGGTAAGGTGCGGCATGCCGGACATCTGCTTCTCGATCGGAATCGTCACTTGCTGCTCCACCTCTTCGGCGGAACGGCCTGGCCATTGGGTGATGACTGTCGCGTAGTTGTCTGCAATGTCCGGATACGCCTGCACGGGCAGGTTATGAAACGAGATAACTCCCCACCCAGCTAACAAAAGGCCAATGGCCACCACCACAAACTTGTTGTTAAGCGCGAAGTCTACAAGAGCGCGAATCATTTCTAGGTTCCCACTTTATTTCTCGCCGTCCGCTGTCTGCTCAAGGTGTATGACCAATCAGCCATCATTGAGCGAGCACGTGGTCCAAAATCAAGGCATTTGTAACCACTTGGTCGCCTGGTTTGAGCCCGGATTTGATCTCTTGCAAATTCATGTTATCTGGCAAAAGATCTCCACTAACAACTTCCAACCGCCGAAACTTGTTGTCGGGAGCGGGAGCGAAGACAAAATCGCGGTCATGCATGTGCAAAACGGCGGATGCTGGGACGACGGTGTGCATCTCCGAGGTTTGACCGTGGAACGTGGCCCTGACAAACATGCCCAGCCGGAACATGCCGGGATTCTGCAGTTCTATTCGAACCTTGGCCGTGCGAATATTGGGATCGAGAATCGCGCCAATGTTACTTACCCTTCCCTTGAACACACGATCGGGGTACGCATTGAGGGTGATTTCCGCTGTATCGCCCAGTCTGACGGTGGGTAAATCGTTCTCGTACACGTCGCAGACAACCCAGGTGGATGACAGGTCGGAGATGGTAAATGAGTACGGTGTACTGTAAGCTTGCACCAGCGACCCTGTGGTGACTTGTTGGTCGGTTAGCACTCCCGAGGTGGGCGCAAAAATGTCCACCATTCCGGCCGGCTTGTCGGGGTCGTTGCCGAGTAAGTGGAGATGCTCCGCCATGGTGTCTACGGCTATCTTGGCCTTGTCCTCCGTGTCCTGCGCTACCTGCAGATCATTCAGCGCTATTGCGCCGTGCTCATAGAGATCCTTTGCGCGTTCGTACTGAGTCCGGGCGAGAATCTCATCCGCGACGGCCATTCGGTAATTCGAATATCCTCCCGACACATCATCGCTGCGAATGGTCATTAGCAACTGGCCTTTCTGCACCGTGTCGCCCAGCCGCGCATGAATGGCCGTGACACGGCCGGACGCGAGCGAGACGACCGGAACGTTACGCGAAACGTCGAGAGCCACCGTCCCGGTCACCACCAACTCGGAGGTGGCGGCCCGCTCCGTCGCCGTGGCGAGCGGAAACTGCTCAGGATGGTCTACTGTAAACAGGCTCGCGTCCGCGACGGGCACAACGTGCGCAGCCGGCGGCGCCCCGACCGTGGCAGCATCCGCGTCTGCTTGCGCGTGCACTTTGCCGCAACCGGCAAGAGTCAGCAGTGAGTGAACCGAGAGAAGCAATACCCCAATCGCAGGCAACCTGTTTGTCATAAGTAACTCCAATTTAATAGACTGCACTTCGTCCAGCATAAGTCCCACGGGATAAGATCGCATTAGCGGATTTTGCGTCTAGAAAACTACTGGGTTCTCGCGTTCCTCCAGCGTGGCGGTCGACTAACCTGCGAAACACATGATGGCGAAGGGCCTATTCCTGTAAGTTGTAACGTGATAACATGATTCCGCGTTTTAGCTTATGTCAGTCAAAAGTGTCACCTGAAACACCATCGCCGCGTAGACCTCAACTCTGGCCAATGAGATCACGGTGGCCTGCCAGAATCCGCCGTACATCGGCGCCAAAATCACCAAGACGAGATAGAGGAACCCGGTGAACGCAAAACTCTGCCCGAAATGGAACGATAGCCAAGTGCAGGCAATGAGGCCCGCGAGAGAAAGGCCGCTCGGCGCCGCCACTCCAAGCCTTGGTTTGAATCTATACCAGAGACTCAAGACCCAGCCGGGCCTCGTGCCGGAATGCGTGACGTTCGTGAGCGACTGACGAGGCAGCGATAGAACTGCCCCGTTCAACCCAAGCATAACAAGCCCTAGAACTTAACCATGACACCCGCGCTGATGGTAGCTTGTCCCCGGCGAAGATCCGGGAACCACACACTGCCTGGGCCGCCGCAATTCGTGTAGGCTGTCGCGAGGTCGTTCGTGCCGGACGCGGCCCCGCTGCTGCAGGCGAATTGCCCCGGATAGCCGTTGTTTCCCCCTGGAGGCGTAATTCCGCCGCGCCCAGACCAATACGGCACGTCCGAGTGACGATAGACGCCCTCCAGCCACCACGTGATGTACTGTTTGGGCATGTACTGGATGCCGATGCTGGTATCCCACATGTGGGCCTTGTCCCCGGGATTCGCCGTGAAGTATGGCGAACCTGAAATCGCATCTGCACCATTGATGGGTGGGAGCAGTGTCAGATAGCGGCCGGGGTTGTTCATCATGCCACCTCCGACGGTGAGAGCGAAGAGGTCTTTGTGGAACCACATACGGTTGTAGGCCATCCATCCGAGGAAGGCTTGCTTTGGTGCGCCCTTGCCCGTGCAACTCGTCCCCCCACCCTTACCGTACTCACATCCAGCATCCCCCGTGATGGAGAATGCCATCTTCGAGATACCCGTATTCTCCGGCTTATTGAAATATCGAACCTCGATGCTGTCATCTGTGTGCAGGCGCACGCGGTAGGGATTACCCAGCGTGTCCGTGCCGTTACCATAATTATTGAAGACCATCGACAGCCATTCTTTTGGACGCCACAAAATCTGGCCTCCGAAACCATGATGGCCGTTAAACCGGTTATAAGACTGCCATCCGTTGATGATCCACGGCTCAATCTTGAGCTTGTTAGTGGGAAACCACTGGATGCGAATTCCATTAAAAAACCATGGCGTATTGGAGGAAACAAAGGACGGTTGGTACGCCCAGTTATCAAAGTTGTAGTAACTGAACAGACCGATGTACGACACGAAGATTCCTGCGTCGACGTTCAGTCCGTGGTTCACGTTGAAGTGATACCCGCCGTAAGCTTCCGAAAAGTATTTGTAAGCATTTCGAACGTCCCATTGACCGACACCCGCGCTGGCGTCATTGCGGGGTGTCGTAGTCGCAAACAGTCCGCCCATGGTCAGGATTCTGCCGCGAACGTTCTGCCAGTGGAAATCGCCGCCCACGCTGATCTGCTCCACCTGGATTTCGCCGGACCGGAACGATTCTGTCGCGCCGCCCATGGTGTGGTCCCGGGGTTGGTTGAAATCGGTCATGAAGTGGGTATCGAATCGAACTTCCGGGGTAAAGAATGGCGTATCAAGCACAACGTCCTTATTGCGGGGAGTGCCATTGAGCCACGTGAAGTCGCCATATGCGAACGGGTCCGACGTGTTCACAGTGGGGGCGGCTGGAGCTTGAGCCGGAGGCTGAGTCTGTTGATTAGTCGGCAATGCATTTGTGTTGTTGGCCACCATGACCTTGTTCTGGTCCGGTCTGGAGAGCGTGCCCGCTACAGCCGGAATCGCACCGGGATCTTTCGAGATTGTCGCCAGAAGCGTGGGGGGCGGCTCCTCGCCGGCTTTGGCCGCAACGTTGCCCATGGGTGGCACTGGCTGTGCTTGAGAATTCCTACTCTTCAGCTCCGCTTCAAGCTGCTCGATGCGTCTCTGCATTGCCTGCAGCGCCTTCGCAACCGCGGGGCTTATTTCCGGATCCGATGCGCTCAAACCGGCGGGATCGCTCTTTGCCAGCGACAGGTTCACAGTGGCAGTCTGCTGATCCGCGACATTAACGAGGGCCGGCGATGCCGTCGCGAATCCCACCGCCTTCGCGGTCAATCGGTATTGGCCGGGCTTGAGACCACCGACCAGGAACACGCCGTCGCTACCACTGACTGCAGTGAGATCGAATTTGTCCGCAACGTTGCGGAGGGTCACCTGCGCTTGCGCTAAGGGCTGGCCATCGGGGTCGCGGGTGATCCCGCGAAGAGCACCAGCCGCGCCTGCGAAAGTTGAATCTGTTCCGAGCGCCATTCCGGCACTCCCAAGCGCTATCCACAAGAACAATGAATGTTTGGTCATAAAGCCTTCAAGTCTGAATGGCATTCTCAAGTCTGGACGACGCGCCCTTAAAAAGTCATAAAGATTTCCTTAAGGTTCGATTGCACTTTTCGATCGTTTAGATAACAGCTTAGATGAGCCTCCGATCAGATTTCTCCTCGTGTCAAACACTTGTAGGAGCTTTCCTGTTGTGATACGGCCGGTTTCCTTGAGACAATCGGCTTCAAATGACTCGTGGGACGGCGGTTCTCGTGCTTCTCTTTGCTTCGTTTCTGGAGGCTGGCGGGGATGCTTTGGTTCGAGGTGCGCTCCGCAGCTCGGAGATATCGATTCGCATTCTTCTGTTCGTAGGCGGAGCAGTAGTTCTCTTCGCCTATGGATGTGTGGTCAACGCGCCCTCGTGGACCTTTGGGAGGCTTCTTGGGCTTTACGTCGTATTCTTTTTTGTTACGGCGCAGATTATATCGTGGCTCGCCTTTGGTCAACTCCCGAGTCGTAGCCTATTAGTTGGGGGAATTCTGATTGTTAGTGGGGGGTTGGTAATCGCACTATCTGAGGGATGAATGGATTGATTGCGAGTTTCGCCTTTTGCGGACATTCCAGAACGCGATCGCCCCGCAACCTGCCAGAATCGGAAGGAGTGGTACACCGTTCGCGATCAGAACGATCGAGACCGACATAACGGCAGCTACAAAATATCGCCACTTCATCTCCACACCACCATCAGGCAAAGCGCTACAGACACGGCCGCCAGAATTAGTCCCGGCGGAGCAAGAGACCGGACCAAGGCCGGTTTCACCGTGCCTTCCCGCATGAGGCCGGATTTCCAGAAGATATTTCCGTCTATCCAGACCGGATGAGAAGAGTAGCTGGTGCCAGAGCGCACACCTGGAACGAAGCGCGCTTATGGCGCAGGACTCGGCGTAACATCCGCATCCACCAGACCCATCGCCCATTTGATCGCGCCTACGTACATTGCCTGCATTTCCGGGCGATCCCAATTCTCTTCGACATGCCCCAGCGTCGAATAATACACGCGACCCTTGCCGTACCTCTTCGCCCACGTCACTGCAAAGTCCCGATCCTTGCGATGGACGCGCGGATTGGTCAGATCCAGCTTATTAGCGTCGAGCCGCATCAGTACCCGCACTTCGTCGCGTGAGAAATTCCTCATCTGATAAATCTCGTCCCTGATTACGAAAGACGTTGGCCATTGCTTCATTCCAGGGAAGCCGCGATCCTCGACGATGATAGGGGCCTCGAACGTTCCCCATGGATGCTCATCGAAAAAACCGCCGATCATGTCGCCGTATTCAGGCCATTCCGTGAACGTGATCGTCGCGCTGTGTACGCCGATGAAGCCTTTCCCGTCATCACGAATAAAGGACAAAAAATCGGCTTTCTTTTGCTCGTCCATTTCGAGTGAGCCCCCGGTATAGAAGAGCACGGCATCGAAATCATTCAGATTTTTAGCATTGTATTCCAGCTTCTTCTTGGTCAGAGCTTCGGTGTCCGTGCGGATCGTTGTGTCCCAGAGACCGGTTTCCCGGCCGAGCCGCTCGATGGTGGCCAGCGCGTGAGAGACAGCTTCATGCCGGTAGCCTTTCTCTTCTCCAATGGCCAGCAACCTCTTCTTCGCTCCGGCAGCGTGCGTGCCGCCCGTCGGAAGAATCATCATTAACAGGAGGACAACCCAGATTGGTTTCATCAAGCCTCTCAGCCGTTGCGACTTCGTATCGCTAACGCGGCAGCGCGAACGCAACGTACGCGCCGCGGATCTTCTCCTCGGTCACCTGAGGCATTCTTGTGGGCGCGGCGGCGCAGAAGACCACATATTCCCGGCCGTCGACTTCGTACACCGCCGGCATGCCCTCCAGCGCCGCGCCCAGTTCGTGTTCCCACAGCACCCGCCCGGTCTCAACGTCCAGCGCGCGAACCTTACGATCGCGCGTGCCAGTGAAGATCAGTCCTCCAGCGGTCACCACAGGACCCACCTTCGGAAAATGCGCTCCTGTGTTCTTGATCCCCTTGGCGGCCAATTCCTGGACTTCACCCAGCGGGACCTTCCACGTGATCGTGCCCTCGTTGAGGTCATATGCGGTTAAAGACGTCCACGGCGGCGCGATCGGCGAGAGCCCGTCACTGGCGATCATAAAGCCAAAGCCGCTGTAGTAGCGTTCACCAGCCGATGGCTGGATTGTCTTATCGGCCTCCGGGTCAGGGGCGAGTTTCAGCATCGAGGGAAGGTCTTTCGAGACGACGAATAACATGCCTTTTGCCGGATCCACCGCGGCTCCTCCCCAATTGGCTCCGCCGTTGTTGCCGGGCATCTCGACAGTGTTGCGCCGTCCCGGCGGGGTGAACAGTCCTTCGTTTCGCGCGCTCAGAATCTCATCGCGGAACCGCGCACGCTCCTCCGGACTGAGAAACGGACTGAGATCGTCAACCGTGAATTTCTGCCGCGCAAACGGCGGTGGCTTCACGGGAAAGGGCTGAGTCGGCCAGGTCTCTTCTCCCGGCATGTCGGACCGCGGCACAGGCCGCTCCTCGATGGGCCACAGCGAAGCACCCGTAACGCGGTCGAACACCCAAACAAATCCCTGCTTGGTGACCTGCGCGACGATGTCGACTGACTTTCCTTCATGCTGGACGGTGAGCAGTTTTGGAGCCGTGGCGTTGTCGTAATCCCAAATGTCGTGATGCACCATTTGAAAATGCCAGAGGCGCTTACCGGTTCTGGCGTCCAGAGCGAGCAGGCAATCACTGAAAAGATTGGCCCCGCTGCGGTCCACCCCATAGAAGTTGTACTTCGCGCTCGCCGTGGGAGCGTAGACGATCCCGCGGCCCTCGTCGACCGAAAATTCACTCCAGGCGTTCGCCCCGCCGACGCGCGTCCATGCACCTTTGGGCCAGGTGTCGTAGCCAAATTCGCCGGGACGCGGGATGGTGTGAAAGGTCCAAACCACCTTCCCCGTGCGCACGTCGAAAGCGCGTATGTCGCCGGGCGCCGAGCCGTAACCTTGATTCGTAGCGGAGCCAAGGATCAGCAGATTTTCAAAGACTCGCCCAGGAGTTGTGGATTGCACCAGACTGATCTTCCGGGGATCGCGATCCAATCCTTCCTTGAGATCGACACGGCCCTGGTTGCCGAACGACAGAATCGGCCGGCCCGTCCGCGCGTCGATCGCCCGCAGGCAATGGTTGCTCGCATACAGCAGCCGCCGCTCGGAGCGGTCCTTGCTTTCCCAATAGTTGATCCCGCGGTTGGTGATAATGTCCGTGCCGGGTTCCGCGGCGTGGACCCAGATCTCTTTGCCCGTCACCGCATCGAGCGCGACAATCGAGTCGTTTCTGGCGAGGACGTAAATGACTCGGTCGACCACGACGGGATTGAAGAAATACTTGTTGCCGTCATGGGTCGGATAGGTCCAGGCGACTTCGATCTGCCCGACGTTGGAGCGGCTGATTTGCTGTAGGGCGGAGTATTGCGCGGCGTCGGCGGCGCCTCCGTAGTCTCTCCAGGTTCTGTGGTTTTGCGCCGCGAGCGGCACGGCTGTCAGAAACACGAGTAGCGCGCGAGATACCCATCCATGGGCGGCACAAGGCATTCACCTATGATGCCATTTAGCGGAAGATCGAACCGGGCGGCAAACCTGGACACGCCAGTCTTACTGCACGCCCGTCGGGCCGATGTAGGTGGATTGCGGACGGATCAGCCGCCCTTCACGAAGCTGATCCAGGCAATGTGCTGACCAGCCGAGCACACGGGCCACGGCAAAGGTGGGAGTGAACAATTCGGGCGGTAATCCCAGACCATGCAACAGCAGCGCCGTGTAGAACTCGACGTTGGTGTCCAGCCGGCGATCGGGCTTGCGTTCGCGAAGCAGGCGTAGCGCCGTAGCTTCCACGCACCGGGCAATGCATCAGGCGAATTGATCCGCCCGCGCGCCCATTACACGGGACCAGCTCCCGAGGACTCTAGCCTCCGGTTGCCAGCGCCGCGGTGACCCTGTTGATGTGAAAAACGCGGCAGCCACCACAAACGAGCGAGGAGCACTCAGCTACCGGGTCAACTGCCGCCTTCATCATATCGGTCTCTGTCGACGACGTGCTAGGTCGACGGATCTGCCTTTTGCGGCGCCAGGATGCGATAGCAGACGATCTTCGAGGCGCGCGTGCTCCCTGGCACGATGTTGGCTTGCAGCAGAATTTCTATGTAGGAGGCGGGCGGAGCGCCGGTTCTTGACTGAAGCATTTTTGACAGTACGGTGGAAAACTCAGGACTCGTTACGAGCTCGCCGGCAGCCTCTGTCATCTCCATGGTGATACCGGAGAGCAGCAGCACAAAACCGGTGCCCCCCAAGTTCGGCAGAATCGCGATGTCGGCATAACTCTCCGGAGTCGATTTGCCGCCGCTGGTAATCCCGTATCTGGCCTGTTCCCCCGCATGCGGCGATTTGTTGCGGAAGTAGAACTTCCGGGATTCACGGTTCTCCTCAAAAGAAAAATTCAACTGCGGCTCGAACAACTGGAGCCAGGGAATGCCACGCCGGCTGCCGATGAAAACAAAATTTCCCGTCTTGAATTCCCGCGTGTCCAGATGACGCGCATAACGAATTTTGGGTGTGCGGTTGTACCGGTGTCCCAACTCAAACACTTTCTGAGCGACGCTCATGTCGCCCAAACTCGTGTAACGGCGCAAGGAGATGAGTTGCAAGGCGTCCCGCAATCTGCGATCCGGAACCGACGAAATCCATTTCGCCGGGTACTGGCCGCTCAGATAGTCGCTTAAAGAGATATCGAGATCCAGGATGTCCTGCAGCATCACAAAGCATGTGTCCGAGGCGACAATCGTAACCTCCTGACCCGGTGCGAACATCTTTGACCATAAGGCGTCTCCGGCAGGTACGGCATACTCGGCGGAAGTGGGTGCTGCGTGGTGGAGAGCTTCCTCCTTCTGCCTCCAGAACACCGCGGCTGTAATGGCCAATGAAACCAGCAGCAAAGAGAGGAGCGCCACCACCGCCCCCAGGTGCGACGTTCGCGGGGATGGGGTAACCACGGCCTGGACGGGTGTTGGCAACGGCACCTCCGTGTGACCGTTGTCCGAATGCGCCGGCTCCTGGCGCGCAGGCCGGGAACCCCGCGCTTCGAAATGCGGGACATAAGATCCCTTCGGTACCAGCAGAATCAGCGGCTCTTCGAGCCCGTCCGTCGCGAAATATTCCTCCAGCTTCTTTCGCAGGTGGCGTACCTGAACGCGAACAATATTGTCTTCGCTCGAGTTGAAGTCCGGACGCCGCCCCAAAACGTTGCATCCGATTTCGTGTTCGCTGATCGTGCCGGGGCCGTCCTCCAAGGTACGCCGGCAGAGGTAAAGAAGGATCTCCCGGAGTTGCGGGGCCTTGTGGAAGTGACGGCTGGCGACAATCCGTTGGACAAGCCCCCACCGTTCGTCTCCAACTGAGATGCCCGTGCTTCCACTACCGATTGGCAGTTCACCCACGCGCCGACCCCTCAGAGTGAAATGGTTTTGATATTAGGATACTCCGGTCTGTTGAGAAAATCCACGCTGTAGTCGCCTGATTCTTCGAGGCCGTTCACATTGCGTTCACGTAAACGCGCCGAGAAGACACTGTGAATTCCCTTGATAAAACCTGGGCATAGAGAGAATTTAAGCCTAACAAGCAAAATTGGTTCATTCGTGAGGGTACCCGTGCACGGGTGCGTGGCCGGGGAGATCTGGCTATCACATCTGAGCGGAGTATTCCGCAACGGGCGTGCCTGAAACGAACAGCTACCCTGTCGGCCAGGGGGCCGGAGATCAAGTAAGGATCTCGGTTCAAGCTTCAGGAGATGGATACATGAGAAAACACACACCATTCGCGATTGCGGCACTTCTGATTCTGGCGTCGACCATCCTCGCACAGGATTACCGCGGTCGTATTCAGGGTCTCGTTACCGATCAGACCCAGGCTGCAATTCCCAACGTGACGGTGACGCTGCACAACGTCAACACTGGGATAAACGTGGTCCGGCAAACCAGCGACACAGGTTTATACCTGTTCGACCTGGTCGATCCCGGCACCTACACAATCACCATCGAGGCGACCGGCTTCAGCAGGTTCATTCAGGAGAACATCGTGGTGCAGACCCGTGGCGACATCACGGTCAACGCCCTGCTGACACCCGGTACGGTGCAGGAGAGCATCACGGTTGCGGAAACCCCCGTGTCTGTGCAGTTCAACACCAGCAACCAGGATCTCACCATCGATTCCACCATGGCGGCCGAAACGCCGCGTTACGACCGCAACCCGTTCAAACTCACCCTGCTGGCGCCCGAAGCCATCAATACGCGCGGTGAGGTGCTGCCGTTCCTATCGTGGGCTGCCAACAGCGTGGACTTGGGCGGGCAGACCAACCTGAAGAACGACTTGCAGATTGATGGCAGCCCGGTGGGCATGGGCCACAAATACAGCTATCCGCCGAACATGGATGCCGTGCAGGAAGTGATCGTCTCGCAGAACAGCGTGGACGCCGAGTCCGGCCACAGCGCCGGGGGTATTATCACCATGACCACCAAATCCGGCACCAACGCGTGGCACGGCGACGCTTTTTACCTGGGGCGTTATCCGTGGCTGGATGCCTCGGCTGACCGGACGATTTTCAGTCAGGTTGCAACGCGCCAGCACATCGTGGGCGGCACGCTGGGCAACCCGATTTTGAAGAACAAACTGTTCAACTTCTTCTCGATCGAGTACTGGAAGCAGGACGCCCCGGCCAACTACACCCAAACACTGCCTACGAGTTTGGAAACGCAGGGAGATTTCTCGAAGTCGTACGGTCTGCTGAACGGCGCTCCGGTTCTCCGGACGATCTACGATCCCTTCTCCACGGTGATTGGCAGCAACGGGGCGGTAACCAGGACACCGTTTTCCGGCAACAAGATTCCAGAGAGCAGATGGGATCCCCTGGCGGCGTCGTTCATGAAGGACTTCTGGGCGCCCAACAACCCGGGCGACAACATTACCGGCGTGAACAACTACAAGCTCGGCTACATCGACGCCTGGAAGTATTACAACATTGGCGATCGCGCCGACTGGAATATCAACGACAAGTGGAAGGTGTACGGCCGCTTCGGCCGCTACCATACCACGGATATCTATTCCAACCCGACTCCCAACAAATCCCCACTGTATGTGCCGACCGGCTCTCTGCGGACTGCGTACCAAGTCGCGGGCGACGCCATCTGGACGATCAATGCGCGCACGGTGGTGGACTTCCATGGCGACTGGCATGACGTTGTAGACGCATATGTTTCGCCCGCCCTGGGATCCAACGGCAACACCCAGTTCTGGCCGAACAACCCGTGGTATGAGCCTTATCAGGTCAACTCCCCCGGCGTGCCCATTTACTTCCCCTCGTTGAACATCGGCGGCAACGTGTACGGCGGACGCGGGTTCTATTGGGACCAGAGGCCCCAGGGAGAAGCGTTCAACGGCAAGATCTCGCAGCAACGCGGCTCGCATTATCTCAAAGCCGGCTTTGAGTACCGCCGTAGCTGGGGTCCAGTCTACGTATCCAACACCACGCAGTTTCTATTCAATGAGGCTGCGACAGCGAATACGTATCAAAACCCCAACACCGCCATCTATGGCGACCAGTGGGCCAGTTTCCTGCTGGGGGCGCTCGATCCTGCCACGGAAATCGTTGGCGGTGGTGTCCCCAACCCCATCACCAACTTCTACGGCATCTACTTCCAGGACGACTGGAAAGTGAACAGCCGGTTGACCATCAATCTGGGCTTACGCGAGGAATATGAGTCGGCCTGGCACGATTCATCTCACCTGCTTTCTCAAGCGATGAACCTCTCGGCTCCTGTGCCCGAGATTCAGAACAATCCGCCGACGTTTCCGAAAGAGGCCCTCGACCTGGTCGGTGGAAGCAGCTTCTATAAACTCACGGGCGCGTGGAATTTCACCAGCGGCAGTCACCCGGGCATGTGGGATGCGCCAAAGTTGGCTCTGGCGCCACGTGTCGGCTTGGCATACCGCATCAATGACAAAACGGCGTTTCGCTTCGGCTATGCCCGTTACGTCACTCCTTCAGAGTTCAATTTCACGGCCGCTCCCATCTCCGGTTTCGAGGACATTAACTTCCTCGAGCCGCCTTTCTTCGGCATGACTGGATACCAGTTTGTGGCTCCGCTGAAAAACGGTATACCGCAATCGACGCTCTCGGATCCTTTCCCAGCCAGCAATCCGCTGTTACCCAATTTCGGTCCGGTAGCCGGGAAGGCCTTAGGGGCCAACATTGGCCGGGGCGGCGAGAACCTGTTGTGGTATCCGCAGAACTTCCACAAATCGTATAACGACCGATTCAATTTCAACATCCAGCGCCAGTTGCCTGGCGGGTTCGTGGCATCGTTCACGTACTTCCTGAACGTCGGACATCAGCATTACATCAAGGAACTGAACGCGGTCAACCCGAGCATTTTCCAACAGTTCGCGGGCAATTTCAGCGCCCTCACCGGCCCCCTCGTCACCAACCCCTTCTACCACTATCTGAACACGACCATCATCAACGGTCCGCTGTACAATCAATCGACCGTCAACCTGGTGAATACGTCTGGCGGCTACTCCTTGCTGGCGCCGTATGCGCTATATGGCCCCATGTACGAGATCGGAGTCTGCTGCTCGGGTGAGCACTATCACCAGATCCAGTTCAAGGGTCAAAGGGCCTTCAGCAGAGGCTTCAACTTCCTGTTCACGTACGTGTACACGCGTGAGAGTTCGCAGATCAACAACTTTAACGATGTGACGTATTACAGCAACACCTTCCAGTGGCAGGACAGCGACCAGCCGCGCCACCGCATGAATATCGCCGGCACTTACGAGCTTCCGTTCGGTAAGGGCCGTACGTATCTGAGCGGCGCATCCAGAGCGCTCGATGCCATCGTGGGAGGCTGGAAGATCACGCCGGTATTCCAGTACATCTCGGGCGACTTCCCGCGGTTTGGAAATCTGCTCGTCACCGGCAATCCTTGTGTTTCCAGTCCCTCGCCGGGGCACTGGTTCAACACGTCGGCCTTCCAGCCGATTCCGGCAAACACCTACGTGCTGCGGACCAACCCGATGCAGTACGATTGCCTGACGGGTCCGCATTTCTGGGATGTGGACACGAGCCTGGCGAAAGAATTTCACCTCACTGAGAAATTCCGCGCTGAGCTCAAGATGACGGCATACAATACCTTGAACAACCTGAACCGCGGGGACCCCGATGTGAACGTCTACGACTCCAACTTCGGCAAGGCGTTGTATCAGGGTTCGCCGGGCGGCACTTTCGGTTCGCAGGGCGGAACCGCCGCTTATGTCAGCGGCCGCCAGGTGGAGCTAGGTTTCAAGATTATCTGGTAACTGAGCGGCAGTTCG
>Ga0335080_10003687_pt1 | contig 15527 bp, 12 predicted proteins | sample Lox_Sample_34_FD_206720 | JGI IMG/M metagenome (GOLD analysis project Ga0335080, IMG submission 206720) | Soil microbial communities from Loxahatchee National Wildlife Refuge, Florida, United States - Lox_Sample_3.4 | ecosystem: Environmental > Terrestrial > Soil > Wetlands | place: USA... | reverse complement strand
CGACCCGCCCGGCCCGCCGGCGACTGAAGCATGCCGTCTGCGGCGACCGCCGCCGTACCGCTGCTGAGCCGCGTTTTTCCGGCGCGAATCGCGCTCCTCGACTTCCTGCGCCAAGAGCTGGCGCCTTTCCCTGGACGTGGCCTTGCGACGGTGCGCGTCGTCATCGCCTGCGTCGCGGTGCTGGTGCTCTGCATGACGCTGCACGTCCCGGAGGCGCACCTCGCGGTCTGGGTCGTCACGCGCTTCGCGATGGAGGAGCAGAGCCAGACGGTGCTCACCGCAGTCGTGTTCCTGCTCGCGCTCACCGTCGGCATCGCGTTGCCGCTGGTGCTGCTCACCTTCGCGATGGACCAGGCCTCGCTGCGTTTCTGCCTGATGGCCGCCCTTGCGGCGCTCGGTCTGTTCCTCCGGCGAACGTTCGTGATCGGTTCACTCGGCTTCGTAGTCGGCCTCATCGGCACGATGATCCTGACGGTGCCGGACTTCATTCCGGTGCCAGAGCAAGTGGTGCGCAGCAGCCTCTGGCTGTGGTCGGTCTTTGCGCTCGGCCTCGCGGGAGCGGCCGCGGCCAATCTGCTGATCTCGCCGAAGGATCCGGAGATCCTGCTCCGGGCGCAGCTCCTCGAGCGATTGCAGGCGACCGAGGCCGCGCTTGCCCGCTGCTTGGACATGCGAGGAGCCGAGGCGAGCGCGGCAGCGCTCGCCACCGCGGGGATCACGAAGCTGCTCGCGCTGCTCAAGAGCGCGGAAGTGGTGCATCCATCGGTCAAGGCGCGGCACGCCCAGTACAGCGCCTTGATCACGCTGGTCGATCGTCTCGTGAGCGGAGCGGCGGCGCTGGAGCTCCTGTCGCCCGCGCCCCTTCACGGAAGCGAGCGCGAGCGATTGCAGCGGCTCGCTGCGGATTGCGCGCGTCTGAGAGAGGCGTTCGAGGTGCGGCGCCCGGCAGAGCGGAGGGTGCCGAGCGAGAGCGAGCAAACGTCGGTCCGCGCCGTCTCGGCGAGGCTGCCCGCGCTCGTCGAGTTGGAGCACGCGGTGGCTCAGCTGGAGCAGGCGCTCGGGCCCGAGGCGGCGGCTGGCGAGTCCTCGTCGGAGTCCGAGCCGGCCCGCTTGTTCGTGCCCGACGCGTTCACGAACCCCGAGTACGTCCGCTACGCGCTCAAAGGCGCTCTCGCGGTCATGGTTTGCTACGTGCTGATGAGCGCCGTCGCCTGGCCCGGCATACGCACCTGCATCGTCACTTGTCTGATCGTCGGTCTGACGAGCGAGGGCGCGACGATCCAGAAGGGAACGCTCCGCATCGCCGGTGCGGCGGTCGGCGCCGCAATGGGCTTCCTGGCGATCCTGGTCCTCATCCCGAACGTGGAGTCGATTGCGGCCCTGGCGCTGCTGGTTGCCGCGGGAACGGCGGTTGCGGCGTGGGTCGTCGTCGGGAGCCCGCGCATCGCCTACGCGGGTGTGCAGATCGCGTTCGCGTTCTACGTCTGTGTGATCCAGGGCTTCGAGCCGACCTGGTATTTCTACACGATCCGCGACCGCCTGGCGGGCATCCTGCTCGGCAACGCGGCCATCACACTGGTGTTCCACTCGGTCTGGCCTGTGCGCGCGTCGTCAGCGATGTGGACGAGCTTCGCCGCGGCGTTGCGCGCCATGGCACGGCTTGCCACCGTCGGAAGTCGCAGCGACGACCAGACCGTCGTCGCCCGAGAGGCGCAAGGTCTGCGGCTGGAGGCGTATCGCGGCTTCGCCGCCGCGCAGCAGTCGGCCGACGAAGCGGCGTTCGAGCCGAGTGGATTCGGCGACGATGGATCAGGCGCCGCGGCACTGGCAGAGCGGGAGCGATTGCAACGGGCGACGGCGGACGCACAGTCCGTGTTCCTGACCCAGCTCGTGGTGGCGCAGCAGCGGCCGAACGCGGCTCTGGCGGAGCTGCCGAGCCCGCTGGTCGAGGGGCTACGCCGCTTCGACGCCGTGATCGCCGAGAGCCTCGCCGCGATCGCCGATCGGGCACAGCATGCAGTGGCGCGCCCGCTGCCGGACATCCGCATACCGCTGGCAGCGGTCACCGTTCTCGTCGAGGCGGAGAGCTTCTTCGTCACTGACGCGGGAACGACTGCGCAGCTCGAGGCGCGTCTAGCGCTCTATCGCGAGCTCGTGCCACGCATCGAACGACTCGGTTCGGCGGAGCTCCCGGCGGCCGGGGCCGCTGCGCCTGCGGGAACCTCGTAGATCAGGAGGCCGTCGTCCCAGCCGCGCCGCGCTGCGAACGCTGGCGGGTGCGCTGATGAAGATCGCCAACGACGCGCGCTGGTACGCCTGCGGGCCGCGCGCTGGCCTCGCGGAGCTGCGGATCCCGGCGAACGAGCCCGGCTCGTCGATCATGCCGGGCAAGACCAACCCGACGCAGTGCGAGGCGCTCACCATGTTCGCCGTGCAGGTGTTCGGGAACGACCACGCGGTGGCCATCGCGGGGTCGCAGGGGAACTTCCAGCTGAGCGTGTACAAGCCGGTCATCGTGCACATCGTGCTCGCGTCGATCCAGCCGCTGGCCGAGGGCGCCCGCTCGTGACTGCCCTCAACCCGCACATCGGCTACGAGAAGTCCGCGCAGATCTCGCTCAAGGCCTACCGCGAGGACCTGACGCTGCGCGATGCGGCGCTGGAGCTCGGCTTCGTCACGGGAGAGCAGTTCGACGAGTGGGTGCGTCCCGAGGACATGACTCACCCGCTCTAGAGCTCTGCGATCGGCCTTCTGGTCGGCACATTGCCGAAATGTCGGCACCCCAGGCGCTCGTCGCGGCCACCATCGAGTTCCCCGGTGGCACGGTGACTGCAAACATCACAACAGAGGCGGCCGACGGGCCTTGGTGGGACACTCGATGACACGAAGTAGAAGGATCGAGTGATGCAGTCCAACTGCACCGCCGCTCATCTACCCGAGCACGTCGCCAGCTTTGCCTCGACCGTTCTCGTCTGCCAGATGATCCCCTGGGTGGCGTCGGCGAGTCCGACCAGCATCTTTGCTCCCGCTTCCACGCCCGCCGACGTCATCTTCGGCCTGTCGCGGTTCGTGCTGGCCGTGACGGGAGTCATCTTCGTGACCGTCTTTGGCTTGCTGGTCTACGCCGTGGTCCGCTTCAGGAGTAAGAAGCACGACGACGGCAGTGAGCCTCCGCAGGTCTATGGCAGCAACGAGGTGGAGCTGGCGTGGACGATCATTCCCGTGTTGATCGTCTTGGCGCTGTTTCTCGCGAGCGCCCGCGTGATCGCCAGTATCCAGCACCCGGAGAAGCCAGCCGGCGCCCTCGAAGTCGTCGTGATCGGTCACCAGTACTGGTGGGAGTATCGATATCCGGACTACGGCGTCGTGACCGCAAACGAGCTGCACGTGCCGGTCAGCGATCCGACGCACCCGACTCCGACGTTCCTGACGCTGCTCTCCGCCGATACCGACCACAGCTTCTGGGTGCCGCGCCTGGCCGGAAAGACGGACCTGATTCCAAACCACCCGAACTCGATGTGGATCGACCCTCACGAGACCGGGCTCTACCTCGGCCAGTGCGCGCAATATTGTGGAACGCAACACGCCTTGATGCTGCTGCGCGTGTACGTCGACTCCCGCGAGGACTTCGACCGCTGGATCGAAGCGCAGCGCCGGCCGGCGCAGGTGGATGGCGCAGTCGCCCGCGGCCGCCAGATCTTCGAGGCGACTGCCTGCGTGAACTGTCACGCGGTCTCCGGAGTCGGCGCCGACGGCCGCTTCGGACCGGATCTGACCCACTTCATGAGCCGCGACACGATCGCGTCGGGAGCGGCGCAGAACACGCCGGAGAACCTCCGGCTGTGGCTGCGCGACCCCGACGCGATCAAACCCGGATCAGGGATGCCGGCGATGCAGCTGAGCGCCGAGGATGTGGACGCGGTGGCCAACTACCTGGAGTCGCTGCGATGAGCACCACACCAATCGCCTGGACGGGCAGCGACCCGGCGCAGCGCCCGCTCGTCGAGCGGCTGCACGAGTGGGTCACCACCGTCGACCACAAGCGCCTCGGCGTCCTGTACATCGTCTTCGCGCTGATCTGCCTCGTGATCGGGGGCATCGAAGCGGCGATCATGCGGATCCAGCTGATCGCGCCGAGCAACGACTTCGTGTCGCCGCAGGTCTTCAACCGGATGTTCACGATGCATGGCACCACGATGATCTTCTTCGTGGCCATGCCGCTCGTATTCGGGTTCGCCAACTACCTCGTCCCGCTGATGATCGGCGCCCGGGACATGGCGTTCCCGCGGCTGAACGCCTTCAGCTTCTGGCTCACCGCGTTCGGCGGACTCCTGCTGCATTTCAGCTTCCTCGGCGGCAGCGGGCTCTACGGCGCGGGCACTGCGCCGGACGTGGGGTGGTTCGCGTACGCCCCCTTGACCGCGAAGACCTTCTCGCCCGGGCACAGCACGGACTACTGGACCCTTTCGCTGCTCGTCTCTGGCTTCGGCAGTATCGGGACCGCCATCAACCTGGTGACCACGATCGTGTGTATGCGGTGCCCGGGGATGACGCTCGGGAGGATGCCGCTGTTCGCATGGCTGAGTCTCACGATGGCCGGACTGGTGATCCTAGCCGTGAGCCCGCTCTCCGCAGCGCAAATCATGTTGCTCGTCGACCGCTACCTGGGCGGTCACTTCTTCGACACGCAGGCCGGCGGCTCGGCGGTCTTGTGGATGCACTTCTTCTGGGTCTTCGGCCACCCCGAAGTCTACGTGCTCGTCATCCCTGCCTTCGCCTATGCGTCCGAGATCATCCCCGTCTTCTCGCGCAAACTCATCTTCGGATATGCCGTGATGGTGGCTGCCACGGTCTGCATCGGCTTCATCTCCATGAGCGTGTGGGCGCACCACATGTTCACCGTCGGGATGAGCCCCGCCGCGAACGGCTTCTTCGTGCTGTCGACGATGGCGATCGCCGTGCCGACCGGGATCAAGATCTTCAACTGGCTCGCAACCATGTGGGGCGGCAAGATCCAGTTCCGAACGCCGATGCTTTTCTGTATCGCCTTCTTGTTCCAGTTCCTGATCGGCGGTCTTACCGGGGTCATGCTCGCTTCCGCGCCGTTGGATTGGCAGCTGGGGAGCTCGTACTTCCTCGTCGCCCATTTTCACTACGTGATCGTGGGCGCCATCCTCTTCGCGGCCTTCGCCGCGTTCTACTACTGGTTCCCGAAATTCTCGGGCAGGATGTGCAGCGAGGCGCTCGGCAGGCTGCACTTCTGGCTGTTCCTGATCGGGTTCCACCTGACGTTCGACTGCATGCACGTTCCCGGCATTCTCGGCATGCCGCGCCGCATCTACACCTACGAGCCCGGGCGCGGTTGGGACACGTGGAATCTCCTGGTGACGATCGGCGTGGTCTTCCAGGCGCTCGGCACGTTGGTGTTCGTCGCGAACCTGGTCTGGTCGTATCTCAAGGGCGACGCCGCGGGCAGCGATCCGTGGGACGCATGGACGCTCGAGTGGTCCACTGACTCGCCGCCGCCTGCGTACAACTTCGCGGTTCTCCCGGTCGTGCGGAGCCGGCGGCCGCTTTGGGATCTCAAGCATCCGGAGGATCCCGATTGGAAGTACGAGGGAGAGGGATGAGTACCGGGGCAGTCACAGCACGCGATCCGGCTGTGGAATGGGTCCTCCCGTCGCGCGGTCGCGTCGGGATGGTTGGCCTGATCGTCGCGGAGAGCGCGATCTTCACGATCTTCGTCGTGGCGTACCTTTTCTACGTCGGGAAGAGCCGGACGGGTCCTCTGCCCGGCGACGTTCTCCACGTCCCGGTCGTCCTGACGATCTGTCTCCTCTCCAGCAGCGTCACGATTCACCGTGCGGTGACTGCGCTGTTGCGGTCGAGGACGAGCGCATTTGTGCTCTGGTGGGCGGCGACGATCGGACTCGGAGCGGTCTTCCTCCTCGGCACCGCCCGTGAGTGGCAGCACCTGATCTACGACGAAGGTCTCACGATTCGCACGAACCTGTTCGGAACGACGTACTACTCACTGGTCGGTCTCCACGCCTTCCACGTCACGCTCGGCCTGCTGGGCCTCGCCCTCGTATTGCTACTCGCGCTCGGCCGACGCGTCAGGCGGGAGCACAGCGAACGGCTCGAGGTGCTGTCCATGTATTGGCACTTCGTCGACGCGGTCTGGGTCGTCGTCTTCACCGTGGTCTACGTCATCGGGCGCTGAGCCGGAGATAAGTGAATGGACTCCCAACCCAACACGACCGACCGAGCGGAAATGCCGAGCACTCTCGCCATTCCTGCCCCGACCACGTGGCCGATCGTGCTCGCGTTCGGGATCACGCTGCTCTTCGCCGGACTCGTGACGAGCGTGTCGATCACCGTCTTGGGTGCCGCTCTCATGATCCCCGGCGCCGTTGGCTGGTTCCGCGACGTTCTGCCCCGCGAGGCGCATGAGGTCGTGCCCGTGCGACCGGAGCTACCCGCGGCCGTGACGCTGCGGCGCACGGTGGCGCGCATCGAGATCGCCGGCGAGTTGCCCCGGATGAGGCTCCCGCTGGAGATCTACCCGGTCTCCGCGGGCATCAAGGGCGGCCTGGCGGGCTCGGTTGCGATGGCCGCGTTGGCGATGTTGTACGGACTGCTGAGTCAGCGCAGCATCTGGTATCCGATCAATTTGCTCGCCGCCGGCTTCTTCCCAGCTGCGGCGAGCACCGAGCAGCTCGCTGCGTTCCATCTCGCTGCATTCCTCACCGCCGTCGCGATCCATCTGTTCACCTCTCTGCTCGTGGGCGTCCTCTACGGTGCGACGTTGCCGATGCTGCCGCGGAGGCCAATTCTGCTGGGAGGGTTCATCGCGCCGCTGCTCTGGTCCGGCCTGCTGCACAGCGTGCTAGGGATCATCAATCCGGTGCTCGACCAACGGATCGACTGGCTGTGGTTCGTGCTGTCGCAGGTGGGATTCGGGATCGTCGCGGGCCTCGTCGTGTCCCGGCAGGAGCGCGTCCGCACCTGGCAGCACCTGCCGTTCGCCGTCCGCGCCGGCATCGAAGCGCCCGGCGTGATGCGCGAACTCCGGGAGGACCGGAAATGAACTTCCGTGTCCTTCTGCTCGCCGCGATGGCGAGCACGGCGTGCGGCTGCAACGGCGCGCCGGGCGCGCCGCCGGCGGACTCCGAGGTGATTGCGCCCGACAAGGTCCTCGACTTCGCCGTTCTCTACGCCACGAACTGCGCCGGATGCCACGGTGCGAACGGAGCCGGGGGACCCGCAATCGGGTTGGCCGATCCCGCATATCTCGCCATCGCCGACGATGCGGCGATCCGTCGTGTCACCGCCGACGGTGTTCCGGGGACCGCCATGCCGGCATTTGCGCAGAGCGCCGGCGGTCTGCTGACCGAGCAGCAGATCGATGCCGTCGTGAACGGTATCCGCGCGCACTGGGCCAAACCGAGCATGTCCAGCGAAGCGGACTTCCCACCGCGTGAGGCGCCGACGCGCGGCAATCCAGCGCGGGGCGCGGACGTGTACGCCCGGGACTGCGCCTCGTGTCACGGCGCAGACGGTCGCGGAGGAGAGCAGGGGAGCTCGATCGTCGACGGTGCTTACCTCGCCCTGGTGAGCGACCAGAGTTTGCGAACGACCCTCCTCGTCGGGCGGCCCGAGCTCGGCGCTCCGCACTGGCGGGGCAACGGCGCTGGCAAGACGCCGTCGCTCGAGGATGTCTCCGATGTCGTTGCGTGGCTGGCGGCGCAACGGCCGCGGCTTGCGCGGCCGGACTCGAGTAGCCAGAACGCGAGTGATTCGATCGCGGCGGGAGGACTTCGATGACTACGACCAACGGACTTTCGCGGCGGACCTTGCTCGTCAGGCTCGGGATCGGGTTCAACGTGCTCGTCGCGGGAATGCTGGGCGTTCCGATCGTGAGGTACATCCTGTCTCCCGTCACGCGCGAGCGCCGGCCAGGCTACGAGTCGTGGCTCTTGCTGGGCTCGGTGGAACAGTTCCCGGAAGGCCAGACGCGCTTCGCCACCTATCGCAACCCCGTCGTGAACTCGTGGGACGGGGAGACGGCGACCATCGCTTGCTGGGTGCGTCACCTCGAGGGCGAGAAGTATCAGGTGTTCGCGATCAACTGCGCCCACCTCGGCTGCCCCGTCCGGTGGTTCCCACAGTCGAACTTGTTCATGTGCCCGTGTCACGGTGGCGCGTACTACGCCGACGGCTCGCGCGCCTCCGGACCGCCGGAGCGTGGTCTGTTCGAATACAGCTACAAGGTCGAAGCGGGACAGCTGTTCATCAGAGCCGGTGAGATCCCGACACCTGGCCAGCCCGTGGCTGCGCTCGCTGGGGAGAAGCCGCCGTGCGTTTGATCCCGCGGGTGAGCGGCTGGTTCGAACAGCGCCTCCAGTTCGCTGCACCGATCCGGGCGACGATGGCGCACCCGGTGCCGCGGGAGACCGCGAGCTGGTTCTATGTGTTCGGCAGCGCTGCGCTGACCATCCTGGTCCTGCAGGTCGTCACCGGCATTCTGCTCGCCCTCATCTACGTGCCGTCGGCGGGCGAGGCATGGAACAGCCTGCAGACTCTGAATCACAAGATCGCGCTCGGCTGGTTCATCCGCGCCCTGCATGGATGGGGTTCGAACTTCATGATCGCGATCGTCCTCATCCACATGGTGCAAGTCTTTCTCTTCGGTGCACACAAGTTCCCCAGAGAACTGACGTGGATCATTGGCGTCGTGCTGCTCCTGATGACGCTCGGAATGGCGTTCACGGGCCAGGTGCTCCGCTTCGACCAGGACGCGTACTGGGGGCTCGGGATCGGCGTGTCGATCTCGAGCCGCATCCCAGTTCTGGGGCCCTGGCTGGTGAGCCTGTTGCTTGGCGGGCCGATCATCGCGGGGGCGACGCTGTCGCGCTTTTTCGCGCTCCACGTGTTCGTCATTCCCGGGATGCTGATCGCTTTCGTGGCAGTACACCTTCTCCTGGTGCTGAAGCTCGGCATCAACGAATGGCCGATGCCGGGGCGGGTAGTGCGACGCGCGACCTATCTGCGCGAGTATCACGAGCTGACGCACGGAGCGGACGGGATACCGTTCGTCCCGGCCGCCGTGTGGAAGGACATGTTCTTCTCCGGCTTCGTTCTGCTGTCGATCGCCGCGTGCGCGGCCATTCTCGGCCCGTTCGGTCCGGGGGGTGCGCCCGATCCGACGATCATCCAGACCGCGCCGCGTCCCGATTTCTTCTTTCTGTGGCTCTATGCCGTGTTGTCGTTGCTTCCGCCGTCGCTCGAGACGCCCGCGTTGTTGATCGGACCGGCGGTCGCGCTGGGGGTGCTCGTGGCGCTTCCCTTCGTGTCCGGTGAGGGCGAGAAGAGCTGGCGGCGCCGCCCGATCGCGGTGCTGACCATTCTACTTCTGGCAGTCGCGCTCGGGAGCTTCACGCATCTGTCCCAGCATGCACCGTGGAGTCCGGAGATGGACGCGTGGAGCGGCGAACCGATTCCCGCGGAGTACCTGAAGGGACGCACCGCGCTGGAGCGCCAGGGGGCGCTCGTGTTTCAACTCAAGCAGTGCCACAACTGCCATGCGCTGGACGACCGCGGCGGCCACCGTGGACCGGCGCTCGACGCCGTCGCCGTGCGGCTCACGCACGATCAGCTGGTCCGCCAGGTCATCCAGGGTGGCGGCAACATGCCGGCGTATGGAAAGAACCTGAGTCCCGCGGAGACCACCGCGCTCGTGGGGTTCCTCGAAACACTGCACCCCGCCGGGCAGGCGCCCGCGCGCGATGCGTCCCGGGCCGTCGCGCTGGATCGGAGCGGAGACGGATCGTCTGCCCAGCGACCCTAGGAGCCACCGATGTCGCATGCAGCCCACTCGGTCCACTCCATGATCCAGCTGCCGGCGACACTCTCGCTGGCTCTGGCGGCGTGGATGTATGCGCGCGGCTGGCTTCGCATCCGGCGCAGTCACCTCGTCGGAGCCTCGGGTTGGCAGCTCGCTGCCTTCATGGTCGGGCTGTCGTCTCTGTGGATCGCGATCGGTTCTCCGCTCACGGCATACCAGCACGAGCTCCTCTCGATCCACATGGTGCAGCATGTGTTGCTGATGGCCGTTGCCCCTCCTCTACTGCTCCTCGGAGCCCCGGCGCAGCCACTCCTGCACGGACTTCCCTGGCGCTCGTCTCGCCGCGCTCTTCAGGAGATTCTCGGTTCCCCGCGCACGCAATCGCTTCGAGGTCTGCTGACGCAACCGGTCTTCTGTTGGCTCGCTCCAGTGGCCGCCCTGATCGGCTGGCATGTGCCCGCCGGGTTCGAGCTGGGCATGCGTTCGCACGGGTGGCACGACGTCCAGATGGCGAGCTTCTTCGTGACGGGGCTCTTGTTCTGGGCGCCCGTCATCCATTGGCAGTCTCGTTTCGAAGGGGCGCAGCGCTGGTGGATCCCCTTGTACTTGTTTGCGGCGACGTTGCCGTGCGACGCGCTGTCCGCGTTTCTCGTGTTCTGCAATCGCGTCGTCTACCCCTCCTATCTTTCTACGCCGCGACTCCTGGACGTCTCCGCGCTGAGCGACCAAGAGTGCGCCGGCGCCTTGATGTGGGTGTCCGTAACCATCATCTACTTGGTGCCGGCGGTGATCGTGACGACTCAGCTGTTGTCACCGCCGCGGACCCACCCGCGCGCTGCGGAAATCCGAGTCTGAGATGGCAGCGACTCCGCCCGTTGCGACAGCAGTGAGTAGGGTAGGTGCGCGGCGCATTCCGCGTGTGCGCGCGTGGACTGGAGCCGACTATTGGCTGTTGACCAAGCCCAGAGTGAACTTCCTGATCGTACTCGCAACTGCCGCGGGCTTCTACGCGGGCCTTCCGGTCCACGCCGATGCCTTCCCGGTGATGCGACTCGTCCACACAGTGCTCGGTACTCTGCTCGTGGCGAGCGGTGCCGCAACGCTCAATCAGTATCTCGAGCGGCGGTTCGATGCGCAGATGCGGCGAACCGCGCGGCGGCCATTGGCGGCGGGCCGGTTGCAGCCCGCGGCGGTCTTGTGCTTTGGAGTCGTGCTGACGCTGTCGGGTGCGCTGTATCTCGCGGTGGTCGTCAACACGTTGGCGAGCTTGCTCGGTGTCGTCACGGTGGCGAGCTATCTCGCCGTCTACACGCCGCTGAAGCGGAAGACACCGCTGTGCACCGTGCTGGGCGCGTTCTCGGGCGCGATGCCCCCACTGATCGGATGCGCGGCCGCGTCGGGGCGGCTCTCCGCCGAGGCTTGGACACTCTACGGAGTCTTGTTCTTGTGGCAGTTCCCGCACTTCATGGCAATTGCCTGGATGTATCGTGAGGACTACGACCGAGCCGGGTACATGGTACTTCCGGGGGGTGCGAGCCGAGAGCGTTTCCTCACCTGGCAGTCCGCATTGCCGGCAATGGCTCTAGTCCCATTGAGCCTGATGCCCACATTCCTCGGCGATGCGGATCGCGCCTACATGGTTGGAGCCCTTCTACTCAGCTCGGGTTTCGCCTGGTACGCAGCACAGCTAGCTGTTCGGAGATCGAACAAGAGTGCGCGACGACTGCTGGTGGCGTCGATCTTTTACCTGCCGGCCCTGCTGCTGTTGTTGATGGCCGAGAAGAGACCGCAGGCGATCGAAGCCTGGCTCGGCGCGCTGGGTTCCACGCTCTCTCATTGAGAGAGGAGAGCCGCGCTGCCAACCCTTCGCGGCGAGAGCTGCTCGAGGCCGAGCCTCGGACGTCCGCCGACTAAGGGAGCCAGGCCTGCTAGCCCCGCTCGTCGCTGTGCCCGCGTCAGTACGCGAATTGACGGATGGTGACCGAGCCGCAGGCGTCGGCGGGGCCATCGGGGAGGTCGAGCGGAATTTCGGGAACCTCGCGGCCACCTCTCGGATTCGCCCGATGCCGAATGCTAGTCTGGTGCATGCTCGGCGCGATGGCGGCAGGCCCGCGGCCCCACGTGGAGTCCGGCCGATGAACTCATTCGGCAGCGTCCAGGTGTTGGGGGAGGACGGCGAACGCGTCCTATGCCGAAGATGGCGTGACGGCGCCGATCGCGACGGCAGCACTGTCTTGGCCGTGCTTCCCGCCACCGAGCACCCGACGTCCGGCTACCTCGAGCGTCTCAAACACGAATTCGGATTGAAGGACGAGCTCGACTCCGCATGGGCGGCTCAGCCGCTCGAGCTTATCCGCGAACGCGGGCAGACCCTGTTGGTGCTCGCGGACCCAGGAGGCGCGCCGCTCGACCGGCTCCTCGGCGCACCGATGGAGATCGGAACCTTCCTCCGCCTCGCCGTTTCCCTGTCGGCGGCGCTCGGCGGCTTGCACCGACGGCGCCTGATCCACAAGGACATCAAGCCGGCGAACGTGCTCGTCGATTCGGCCGCGAGCCGGGTCTGGCTGACGGGCTTCGGAATCGCCTCGCGCCTCCCGCGCGAGCGGCAGGCACCGGAGCCGCCGGAGTTCATCGCCGGCACGCTCGCGTACATGGCGCCCGAGCAGACCGGGCGTATGAACCGCTCGATCGACTCGCGCAGCGACCTGTATGCGCTCGGAGTGACGTTCTACCAGATGCTCACGGGCCGACTGCCGTACAGCGCCGCCGACCCGATGGAGTGGGTCCACTGTCACATCGCGCGAAGACCGGCGGCGCCGGCGGAGCGGCTGCCGAGCCTCCCGGCCGTCGTCTCCGAGATCGTGATGAAGCTCATCGCCAAGACTGCCGAGGAGCGCTACCAGACCGTCGGCGGCGTCGAGCACGATCTCCGGCGCTGCCTGCTCGAGTGGGAGCGCCACGGCCGCATCGAGCCCTTCGCGCTGGGCGAACGCGATACGCCCGATCGGCTGCGCATCCCGGAGAAGCTGTACGGGAGGGAGCGCGAGGTCGAGGCGCTGCTCGCCGCGTTCGAGCGCGTGGCCACGAACGGAAGCCCGGAGTTGGTCCTGGTCTCCGGCCACTCCGGCATCGGCAAATCCTCGGTCGTCAACGAGCTGCACAAGGCGTTGGTTCCCCCGCACGGGCTCTTCGCGTCAGGCAAGTTCGACCAGCACAAACGCGACGTCCCTTACTCGACGCTGGTGCAGGCGTTTCAGAGCCTCGTGCGATCACTGCTCAGCAAGAGCAACGCCGAGCTGTCCCATTGGCGCGAGGCTCTGCTGGAGGCGCTCGGCCCCAACGGCGGGCTCATGATCGACCTCATCCCGGAGTTGAAGCTCATCATCGGAGACCAGCCACCGGTTGCCGAGCTCGATCCGCAGCAAGCGCAGGGACGGTTCCAGCTGCTGTTGCGGCGCTTCGTCGGCGTCTTCGCTCGTCCGGAACATCCGCTGGCGCTTTTCCTCGACGACCTCCAGTGGCTCGACGCCGCGACGCTAGACCTGATCGAGCATCTGTTGGCCCGGTCTGATCTGCAGCATCTGCTGCTGATCGGCGCCTACCGGGCCAACGAGGTCGATCGGAATCACTCGCTGATGCGCAAGCTCGAGGCCCTGAGGAACAGGGGCGCACGGATCGAAGAGATCACGCTTGCGCCGCTCACCCGCGAGCACGTCGAGCAGTGGACCGCGGAAGCGCTCCGCTGCGAACCGGGACATGCCATTCCGCTGGCGCAGCTCGTCCATGAGAAGACGGGTGGCAACCCGTTCTTTCTGATTCAGTTCCTCCACGCGCTGGCGGCAGAAGATCTGCTCAGCTTCGATCATGACGCTGCGCGATGGCGCTGGGATCTCAACCGGATTCACGCCAAGGGTTACACCGACAATGAGGTGGACCTCATGATCGGGAAGTTGAACCGGCTGCCCCTCGAGACTCAGTCGGCATTGCAGCAGCTCGCCTGTATCGGAAATGTCGCCGAGTTCAAGATGCTCTCGATCGTTCTCGAGACGCCCGAGGCGGGACTACACGGGGATCTGTGGGAGGCCTGCCGCCAGGAGTTGATCGAGCGCGTTCAAGACTCCTATCGATTCGTTCACGACCGGGTGCAGGAAGCTGCCTATTCGCTGATCCCCGAATCATCGCGTGCCGACGCGCATCTCCGCATCGGAAGACGGCTCGCGGGGCAGACCCCGCGAGAGGAGCGCGAGGAACGGATCTTCGAAATCGTGGGGCAGCTCAATCGCGGCGCGGCGCTGATCACCTCACCCGAGGAGCGCGAGCAGCTCGCCGAGCTCAACTTGATCGCGGGGGTGCGCGCCAAGGTCTCGACTGCCTACGCCTCGGCGCAGACCTACTTCATCGCCGGAGCAGGCCTGCTCCCCAGCGACTGCCCGGAGCGCCTCCGTGAGCTCGCCTTCGCTCTCGAGCTGAACCGCGCCGAATGCGAATTCCTGATGGGAGCGCTGGTCGTCGCGGAGGAGCGCTTCACGGAGTTGTCGAGGCGCGCTGTGAGTACGCTGGAACGCGCCAAGGTCGCCTGTCTGCGCTTGGACCTCTATGTCACTCTCGGTCAGAGCAGTCGTGCCATTGAGGTCGGGCTCGACCACTTGCGGCACATCGGCATCGACTGGTCGCCGCATCCGAGCGACGAGGACGTGCGAGGGGAATACGAGCGGATCTGGTCCCAGCTCGGGAGCCGCACCGTCGAGGATCTGGTCGATTTGCCCCTGATGACCGATCCGGCGTCCCTCGCGACGATGGACGTGTTGGCCAAGATCGGGCCGCCAGCATGGTTTTCTACCGAAGCCAACCTCTACGCACTGGCCGTTGGCCGGGCGGTGAATCTCAGTCTCGAGCGGGGGAACAGTGACGGTTCTTGTGACGCCTTCGTGAGACTTGGTTTGCTTCTCGGTGAACGATTCGGCGACTACCAGGCCGGCTTCCGCTTCGGGGAGGTCGCTCGCGCGCTGGTCGAGCGGCGAGGACTGAGGCGCTTCCAGGCTAGGACCTACATGTTGCTGGGAGCTCACCTCTATCCATGCACGAGACATGTCCGCGCTGGAATCGAGCTGGTGCGACGTGCCTTCGAGATCGCGAGCGGGGACGGCGATCTCAGCTTTGCTGCGTACTGCTGCTTCAACCTGAACGAGATCCTCTTGGCGGCCGGTGAGCCGCTCATTGAGGTGCAACGCGAAGCAGAGCATGGCTTCGAGTTCTCCCAGAGGACCCAGTTTGGAGATGCCGCTGACTACATTTCATCGGACCTCGGACTCGTCCGCACCTTGCGCGGATCCACGCCGAGGTTCGGCTCCTTCGACGACTTGCACTTCGATGAACGACGGTTCGAGGATCATCTCGCCCCGAACGTGGATGCGGTCGGGTTCCGGTATTGGATCCGAAAACTGCAGGCGCGTTTTCATGCCGGCGACCATGCCGTCGCCGTCGATGCCGCAATCCGAGCCGAGGGCCGGCATGCGAGTTCGGTATTGCTCTTCGACGCCGCCGACTATCACTTCTACGGCGCGCTGTCCCGAGCCGCCTGCGCGTCCCCGGGAGGTGCCGACCGGCAAGAGCACCTGGATGCTCTTGCTGCGCACCACGAGAGTCTCGAATCCTGGGCAATGAACTGCCCGGAAAATTT
>Ga0335080_10003684_pt1 | contig 15530 bp, 18 predicted proteins | sample Lox_Sample_34_FD_206720 | JGI IMG/M metagenome (GOLD analysis project Ga0335080, IMG submission 206720) | Soil microbial communities from Loxahatchee National Wildlife Refuge, Florida, United States - Lox_Sample_3.4 | ecosystem: Environmental > Terrestrial > Soil > Wetlands | place: USA... | reverse complement strand
AATCATAAATTTCCGGAAAACGGAAGCAAAATATTTTTCGCAAAGGGGCTGGACAGGGATTCGCAAAGCTCACTTGTCGGGCAAATCACTTGGCGCAAATGGCCGGCGTGCTTTTTGTCCTGCCCTGTTGACACCAGCCCTTTATTTCAATATTCGTTGAAATATGGAAAAGACAAATACCGTCAGCGCGCTTGCCGCGCTGGCCCAGGACAATCGCCTCGACGTGTTTCGCCTCCTGGTGCAGGCGGGCCCCGACGGCATGCCGGCGGGCGCGGTGGCGTATGCGCTCGACCTCGCGCCGAACACGCTGACGTTTCATTTCGACCGGCTGCGCACGGCCGGTCTCGTCACCGCGCGGCGCGACGGCCGCTCGATCATTTATGCCGCACGCTTCGAGGTGATGAACGAGCTGGTCGCATTCCTGACCGAAAACTGCTGCGGCGGCGTGCCCTGCGCGCCGGCCGTCCAATGCAAGCCCGCGCGCAAGCGCGCAAAAGTTCCAGCCTAAAAGGACAGATCATGAAGCGCCTGCATGTTCACGTCTCGGTCGCCGACATTCCGCAGTCCATCCAGTTCTACTCGGCGCTGTTTGCGGCGCAGCCATCGGTGGTGAAGCCCGATTATGCGAAATGGATGCTGGATGACCCGCGCGTCAATTTTGCGATCTCGTCGCGGGGCCGCGAGGTCGGACTCGATCACCTCGGCATCCAGGTCGAAAACACCAACGAGCTGCATGAGGTCTATGGCCGTCTGCGGCAGGCGGGCGGCGAGATCATCGAGCAGGGCCAGACGACCTGCTGTTACGCCGAATCCGAGAAATCATGGACCAGCGATCCCGCCGGGATATCCTGGGAGACCTTCCATACCACAGGGGAAAGCACGGTCTACGGCGACGGCAGCGGCGAGAACGCGGCGCGCATCGCCCACGAGAAGCAAACCGCCTGCTGCGGCTGACAGATCGTCATCATGACTGATCGCCCCTACAACGTCCTGTTTCTCTGCACCGGCAACTCCGCGCGTTCGATCATCGCGGAAGCAATCCTCAACAAGGCCGGCGCCGGAAAATTCCGCGCCTACAGTGCCGGCAGCGATCCCAAAGGACAGGTCAACCCGCACACGATCCGGCTGCTGCGAAGTCTCGGTTACGACACGACGGGCTTTCGTTCGAAGTCGTGGGTCGAGTTCCCCAAGGAGCCTCAGTTCGATTTCGTCTTCACCGTGTGCGACAACGCCGCAGCGGAAGTCTGCCCGGTGTGGCCGGGCCAGCCGATGACGGCCCATTGGGGCATCGCGGATCCTGCGGAGGCGATCGGCAGCGAGGCCGAGGTCATGCAGGCGTTCAGGGAGGCCTATCGCCTGCTGAACCAGCGCATCAGCGTCTTCGTCGCGTTACCGCTGCGCTCCCTCAACCACCTCAGCCTCACGGCCAAACTCCGCGAGATCGGCGAAATGGAAGGCGCAACGCGGGTGCCGGAACGTCATTGATGCCATCGCTGGCGCGCCGCATCGTCGCCGAATGGCTCGGCACCGCCTTTCTGCTCGCGGCCGTCGTCGGCTCCGGCATCATGGCGCAAAAGCTCGCCGGCGGAAATGTCGCGCTCGCGCTTCTCTGCAACACGATTCCGACCGGCGCGATCCTGGTCGTGCTCATTCTCGTGTTCGGTCCTGTCTCGGGTGCGCATTTCAATCCAGCGGTGACGCTCGCACTGGCCTTCCGCGGAGAGGTGCCGTGGCGCATCGTCAGCATCTACATTGCCGCCCAGATCGCCGGAGCCATCGCTGGCGTCTGGGCCGCGCATCTGATGTTCGAAATGCCAGTGCTGCAATTCTCCCTGACGCAGCGGACTGGCGCCGGACAATGGCTTGCCGAGGCCGTTGCAACCTTCGGCCTGCTGTTGACGATTTTCGGCTGCGCGGCGCGCACGCCGACGGCGATCCCCTACGCCGTCGGCCTCTACATCACGTCCGCCTACTGGTTCACCGCCTCGACCTCCTTTGCGAACCCGGCCGTCACCATCGCACGGTCGCTATCGGACACGTTTGCGGGCATCGCACCTGCTGGAATCCCCGCTTTCATCGGCGCGCAATTGCTCGGCGCAGCGATTGCCGCGGTGCTGGCCGGGTGGCTGTGGAAAGAAGCGGCCAAAGGCGCATCGCTTTGAGGGGGCTGGTGCGGGATATTCCGGCGCAACCTGCGGGGCAGAAACTCGTCGTTGGAAAAAATCAATCGTCCTCGAACTCGTCTTCCTCGTTGATCTTTTCGCGCGGCTTCCGCTGACGCGTGGCGCCGAGCGATCCGGTCGCGTAAGGGTCGCGCGATGACGCGTAGGGGTAGCGATGCGAGGCGCGCGCCGCGATCTCCTCGCCCGAGACCGCGTCCGGCTCGCAGATCACGTGGCCGCTGGCGCGGCGCATCAGGTCGACGTGGATGTGATCGCGATGATAGACGTTCGAGCCCGGCGCCAGCACCGTGTTGAACTCGCGGCAGGCGGATGCCTGAATGTCGCGCAGGAAACCCTGCTCTTCCGGCAGACCGCGCCAGCCGTCCTTGACCGTGACCCGGCGGCCGTCGGCGAGCGTGAAGGCGGCGATATCGAGCGCGTTGCCGAAGGCGTGCTCGGAGATGTGCGCGTTCGGGTTGCCGTTCATGCCGCGGCAGGAATAAGCGGAGATCTGCTTGATCTCGACCACGCGGGCGTTGAACCAGCGCTGCGCTGACGGCTGCACCGAAGCGGCGAGCCAGCGATCGAGCGCAGACACGATCGGACAGGCCAGCGTCGCGGCCGGCCTCACCGCGACCGGCCCGACCGCGCCGACCGCATCGCCGCGCGGCCCAAGCCGCGGCGACGAATAAGGCGGCGGCGCACTCGCCGGCGCGCTCATGGAGGGCGCGCGCGAATAAGGCGTGCCATCGGGCGGCAGACCGATTCCGTCATCGTTGCGGACGCCGGGCGCCGACAGCGAGAGCGGAGCACCGGGCGCCGCACCATAACGCGGCTCGCGCACCACGGTCTCCGGATAGTTCCGCGGATAAGACGATTGCGGAGAGGCGTTTTGCGGGTAGGACGATTGCGGATAAGCGGGCGCAGGCTGCGACACCGGCCAGCGCGGCTGATTACCGATCGGCGCCGGCGGCCGCAGATCCTCGTCGGCAAAGCCGTAGCTTGCAAAGCTTTCGCCGAGCGCTGCGACCTTGAGCGGATAGTCCGCGCCGCACATGCCCGGCCCGCTGATCGGCTCGATGCGGACGACATCGGCGGTTTCCCTCACCGCGCCGGATTTCAGGCACGCGACCTCGGCCTCGGCTCGCCACGGCTCGCGCTCGGCCTGGAAGAATCCGCGCCCGCAACCTGCCAGCGAAACAAGGACGATGGAGCCGACGAGATACAAACGAACTCCGCGCGTCATCCGCGCACGTTCGATGAATTTATTTAAGGACTCTTCAACGCGTTGATTTCACCGATCTTTAACCACGCTCGCGGCCGTTGCTGCAGCGCACGGGCAGCACGACTTACTTTTTCACCGCCGGACGGCCTGCTATTTTTCGCCTCAAGTGCGGGCAGGATGGGAAGGGAGCATTTCCCATGACCTTGGTCTCGAGGCTGAGCGTCCTCACCGCGTATGCCGCGTTTGCATTCGTCGGTGCCATCGTGCTTGGCGTGTTCTAGCAAACACCAGCCCAAGAAAGTTTGACGCGAGAGTTTGACGCCCGGCGGTTTCGACCGCCGGACGTTTTCGTCCCTGACAATATGCAAGGAGGTCAGGAGCTCGGCGCGCCGGTCGACGGCCGCGCGATGACCATCTCCTCAGGCTGCTTCACGACCCTCGTCCAGTCATTGCCGGAACAGAAGAAGCGGAGCACCGCGCAGGCCTCGACATGCAGCGTGTTCGGCGCCTTCTGCGTCATCTTGGCATAGTAGCTGTTGCCGCTGGCGCGGCTGAAGATGTCGCCGGTCCACTTCCTGCTGCTCTTGTTGTCGCTTGTGGACTTCATGTTGGAGAGCACGGTCTCGCCCTTGGCATCGGTCTGCTCGTTCAGCACGTAGCCGCAGAGCGACTTGCCGCATTGCTCGATGCGGACAAGACCCTTCCTGCCCTCGGTCTGCCAGTCGCCGAGCGGCGTATCGGCTGCGGTCTCGTCACCCCTGGCCTTGGCGGGCGCCGACGGCGGCGCGACGGGCGGTTTCTCGGCGCCGACGATCTTGATCTCCGGCTGCGGCACCGGCGGCGGAACGGATTGCGTGGTCGTCGAGGCGAGTTCGATCTTGGGCACGGTCGGCGGCGGCGCAACCGTCTCGGCGACCGCTCTTGTCACGGGCGCGGCCACGACGGGCGCGGGCACCACGGACGGCGCGGGCTGCGGCTGCACGGCGGCTGGAGCTGGCTGGGCTGTAGCTGAGCTCGGCGGTTGCGGTGTCGTCGGCTTGGCCGGCGTGGCATCGTCATCGCGATCGCGCCGATTGCGCGAACTGGAGTCCGACCAGGACACGCAGGACAGCGAGCGACAGCCATGCCGCGCCTCGACATGGATGCGATGTCCGCCGATCACAAAGGAATAGGACTCGGCCCGCGCGCTCGACGCGGAGGACGTGAGCACCATCAGCACTGCCAGATAGCAAAGTTGCCTCATCGGAGCCTCCCCTCAAGGTTCCCGAGAAGCTCAACACCGTTCGTTGACCCTGACTGTGAGGTGAATCACGCCATGCGAGCAGCCGGAGCTGTGACCGATATCACGGAAGCGCGCGAGCGAGCGGCCTAGGGTCTGCGACGAAATCCAACAATCCGACGAGGGAGACCTGCCATGAAGAGTCTTTATCTCACAGCCGCCGCCGCTTTGCTGATGGCGAGCACCGCAGCCCATGCCGGCAGCGGCATCTCGCTCCAGATCGAGGGACAGAAGATCCATGTCGAGCAGCCCCGTGGCTGCAACTCGCTGTCGTGCCTGCAGATCACGGCGCCCGGCCTGTCCGCCAAGAGTTTCAATCTCAACAACATCAACCTGAACGGCATCAAGAAGGGGTCTGACGACGACGATGTCGCAACCTCGACGCCGGCTCAACCGACTCAGCCCGCGCCGCAAGCTGCCCCCGCGCCCGCCGCCGCGCCTGCGCCGGCCCCGGTTGCGAATACCGCGCCGCCCCCGCCTCCCCCGCCCGCTCCAGTTGCGACTTATACCGCGCCGGCCACACAGGCGCCGGTGGTGACACCGCCTCCCGCTCCGCAGGTCGCAACCGTTGCGCCCGCGCCCGTACCGCAGGCCGCTCCCGCAGCCGCCCCCGCCGTCGCACCGACCACGCCCCTCGGCCTTTGGGCGACCGAAGACAACAAGGGCAATGTGCGCATCGAGAATTGCGGCCAGAATCTCTGCGGTTACGCCGAGAAGACGGGTGAGCACATCCTGATCAACATGAAGCCGGCCGACGGCAACAAGTGGACCGGCCGGATCCACGATCCCGATGGCGGTGGCAACTATGACTCGACCATCGCAATGAAGGGACCGAACGTGCTCAAGGTCCAGGGTTGCGCGTTCGGCGGCATGTTCTGCGGCGGCCAGACCTGGAAACGCATCAGCTAAAGTTTCAAAACCATCCGGGTCGCGCGACGAACGCGGCCCGGATTTTTTTGCGCATTGACAAATCCCGAAAGGTTTTCGCGCGCGTTTCGGATCGAAAACCGTCCCCAAAGCGCGCCTCGAAACAATTGTCCTCCGCCACGAAACCGGATTGGGAAGGCGACGAAGACGTCCGGAAACCATGGCCGGCCTATCTCTCCGGCGCGCCGCGGCGCGAGCGCGGCATGTGATTCGGCAAACAGGAGGATGCAGGTGGATTTCATCGGTTCGACGATGCGGAATGGCAAGTTGCTGGTTGCGACAGCGTTTGCGCTTTCACTGCTTTCGACGTCGTCCTTTGCCTATACGCCGGAGCAACAGCAGATGTGCTCGGGCGACGCGATGCGACTGTGCGGCGAGTACATCCCGGATGTGAACCGCATCACCGCTTGCATGGTCGAGAAATATTCCGCGCTGAGCGACGGCTGCAAGGCGGTATTCGGCGCACCCCAGTCCGACGCGACGACGGCCGGCACCGTGCCGACCGCAAAGCCCGCAATCTACAGGCAGACGACGAAGCCGGCGAAGCCGCTCACGATCACGCCGAACCTGAAGCACAGCTGAACGCGGATCCCGGCGACCCCGGGATGCTGCGGGCGTCGCGTCCTATCGATGGGACGCGGCGCTTGCTTGTTTGGCGCTGAGACGTCCTGATGGGCGACGGAAACATGAACGGCGACAGCCGCGTGACAGCCTAGCGAAACATGTTCATCCGGCATTCAGCAAGGCGCGGCTGAAATCCGCCCTGCTTCGCGCTTCGCTCCTGGGGACCTCACACCGTGGCTTGGCATCGGCTTGTCCTGGCGCTTGCGCTGCTTGGAATCCTCGCTGGCGGCATGCCGCGGGTCCACGCGGCGCCGGCGCCATTCGATGGCGGTCGCGCGGCAGTCTCGGGCGACGACAGAGCGGCGGAGCCGGCCGAACTCGCCCAGACGCAACCGCTTCCGTCCCCCTTGCCCTCACCTTCGACGCCGCCGGCAGCCCAGCCGTCGGCCGCGCCGGCAGCTTCCGCCTCGCCCGCGCCATCCGATGAGCCGATTGGAAATGTCGCGACCCTGACCGGAACGGCGACCGTCATCCGCAACAAGGATTCGATTGCGCTGAAGCTCAAGGACGACATCTTCCTCAATGACACCGTGCAGACGTCGACGGGCGCTTCCCTCGGCATCACCTTCAACGACGACACGACCTTCCATCTTTCCGCCAACGCCAAGATCACCATCGACTCCTATGTCTACGAGGCGGGCGGCAGCAAGAACACCGGCATCTTCGACATCGGCAAGGGCACCGTCGCCTTTGTCGCGGCATCGGTGGCGAAAACCGGCAACATGCAGATCAATACGCCCGCAGCCACGCTCGGCATTCGCGGCACCACCGGCGTGGTCGAGGTGCCGGAGGGTGCCGCCGCGGCCGCCGCGCACAACATCAAGCTCTATCCGGATGCCGACGGCCGGGTCGGACAGATCGAGGTCTCCGACCGGCAAGGCACGCGGCTTGGCACGCTGACGCAGGGCGCGAGCGGCTTTGCCGTGCGGCCGGGTATGGGTGGGGGGCGCGCCACCCTCCAGGCGCTCACGATCTCGCCGCAGCAGGCAGCACGCGACCGCAGCTTTGTGAGCCAGGTGCATCAGGCGCAAACCGTCGGCCGCCAGATCGTCACCGAGCAGCGCGCAATCCGCCGCGCCAATCCGCCTCAGCCCGGTCAAGCGCCGCGACAGCCCGGTCAGCAACAACAGCCGCAACAGCGCCAACCCGGTCAACAGCAACCCGGCGCGCCCAAGGCGACGCCCCAACCCGGCACGCAGAAGGGCCAGAAGCAAACGCCAGGCACGCCGAACGGGCAGAAGCAGACTCCCAATGGGCAGAAGCAGCCACCCGGCACGCCGTCCGGCGCGCCCAATCGGCAGGGTCAACAACAGCCCGGCGCGCCGTCACAACCTGGCACGCCGGCTGCGCCTGGCCGCCAGGGCGCGCAGCAACCGGGCGCTCCGCAATCGCCGCCGCAGCCCGCGGCACAGCCTCGTCCGGGCGTGCAACAAGGCGCGCCAGGAGGATTGCGCGCGCAGCCGCAGCGACCGAAGCCGACGCTCGTTCCGCCAAAGGGCAAGCAGAAGAAACAGCGCTAAAAACGTGGCCAGGCCACGCTAAACCGGCTCGCGGTGAATTTCGGTACCGGATTCATCGATGACAACGATGTACCGATCCCGGTCGGCATCCGCTCGTTTGACACGCAATTCCCTGGCGAGCCCCTTGCTGTGCTGGATCGCTTCCAGGCTTGTCGCAAATTGCAGTCCGCTGTTGTCGCGGACGGGGACGCCGTCCTTTGTATCAAAATAGTAAGTTCGCATCATTACCCCTCAAAATGTCAGGCTTTTCTCCATTAACCGCAGCGCACCGCCTTGATATGGCTCAAACGCCCGGCTTGCCCGCGATGCGTTTGCCGGTAAGATCGACCCTGGGGGCAACAGGGGATCTCGGATATTTCTCCGATGCCGCAAGACATTGCGAAAGCAAACATCGAGCACTTCAAGAAGCTCCTCGAAACTGAAAGGGATGCGGAAAAGCGTGCCGTCATCGAACGGCTTTTGGCCGAACAGGAGCAAAAGCTCGCGGCGCTCAAGAACAGGAGCGACCGAAAAGAGGGCTAACGGAATTGTCCCACTCCCGCCAATGCGTTGGGTGCACGTTGACGGTCATGTCTGTCTTTGCCTTGACCCAACCGCGGAGGACGCGGCGGCAGGGAAACACCAGCGCATTGATTTCGCCGCCCTCGATCACCGCCAACTCCAGGTCGCGGTCGAAGGGTGCGGTCGTTATAGGCTGCCATTCCATTGAGGAATGGTCGGGCCACTTCTCCAGATCGGCGTTGATCCTGGTCAATTCAAGCATGGATAAACTCCTTCGTCCCCCAATGTAGCGAACGGAGCTTGTTTCCGAAATTCGGTCAATCGCTTAAGGGATATCCCGGAGGTCGCGCAAGGCGCCCTGGCCTCCACTGCCTCACGCGGCGCGGCCGAGCCAGTCGCGCAGCCTGTCGGCAAGGCTGCGGCGCTTGTCGTCGACCGGATCGGTGGCAACGCTCTCGCCGTCATGCAGCGGCTTCGAAGTCGCGCAGAAATCCGGTTCGACCGCAGGGAGGGCGATCTCGGTCTTTGCTGGCGGCTCTGTGGCCAGGACTTCGATCGCCGCGTTCGCGCGCGCTTCCGCTTCAGGCGGCGCAAGCTCCGCCTGCGGCACGAACTCCGGCTGCAGCGTCGGCTCGGCCAACGCATGCTCGACCAGCGCGGGCTCGACCGGCACAGGCTCCTGCACCACGCGGGCGCGGCGTTTTCGCGCAGCGGGAGCCCTGATTGCAATTTCCCTGGCGGCAGGCTCCCTGGCGACGACAGGCGGCTTGGTCCTGAGACGCCGCCACAGCCCGTTCATCGCCAGCGGCCCCACAGTCTCAAGAAATGCGCGCTCGGAGCTGCGCGACAGCCGCTCGATTGCTGCATCAAGCGGCAGCCAGTCGACCGCGCGGATGTCGCTCATCAACTCGCGGGTCTGCTCGCCTGAGGCTTCCATGCTCCAGTAATGCACCACCTTGGAACGACCGCTGGTTTCATAGACCAGCGTGCCCAGGAATTCGTGCACGGTTACATTGTGGCCGGTCTCTTCCAGCACCTCGCGCCTGGCGGCCGCGCGTGCCGTCTCGCCCTCGTCGAGCTTGCCCTTCGGCAGCACCCATTCATCGCGCTTGCGAACGCGCACCACGGCGATGCGCGGCGGCTGTTCCCGCCGCAACACGATGCCGCCCGCCGCTAGCACTGACGCCCTCGCCACTTGCAATTCCCACGCAATTCAAAACTGGAATCAATACTCTATAATGGCCGGTCGCGCGCCCTGTCACGATAAAATCGAATCAGGGCGCGGGAATCCGCAACAAGGCTTCGCCTGCGCGAATCCGCGCGCCCTCTTTGACAATGTCGGAGAACCCGTAATGTTCCGGTGCGAGCACAATGATGGTCGAACCGTGCTCGAACCAGCCGAGCTCCTCGCCCTTCTTCACGTCCGCGTCGCAAGCAAAGGTCGTCGGCCCGCGCGTGCCTGCGTTGAGGACGACGTCAAGGGCATGCAGGCGGATGCTCGCAACCAGAATGGCCGCGACCGGCACCAGCGTCAGCGCGTCGCCGTTTGAGAGGCGCATCTCGATCACCGCGCGCTCGTTCTTGCAGAAAAGCTTCTCGACCCGCTTCAGCGCGATCGGATTGACGTTCCAGGTGTCGCCATGGATGAAGGTCACGTGCGAGATATGGGCGTCATACGGCGCGTGAAAGCGATGATACATGCTCGACATCAGCCGCAAGGTCAGGAACTTGCCGTTCTTGTGCGCTTCGGCCAGCGCGAAGTCACCAAGCAGATCGGTCAGCGAATAGGGCGCGCCCTTGATCTGGTAGAGCTCGCCCTCCTCGATCGTGCCGAACGCGCCGATGATGGCATCCGACGGGCTCGCCACAATCGCGGGGTCAGGATCGGCCGGGCGCAGCCCCGGCTTCAGCTCGCGGATAAAGCAGTCGTGAAGGCTGGTGAAACCTGTCTTTTTCGCCTCCGACAGATCGAGGCCGGAAAACAGCTTCCAGCAGCCGATCGAGAGGTCCCGCACAATCGGGTTCTCGATCTTGGAAAACCAGCCCATGAAGCGGGTCAGGGCTGCGCGCGGGATGCGATTGGTCAGCAGGAAGTTGAGGTCCTCCTGCTGGGTTAATGCGGCGATAAGGCTTTTGACTGTCATGAATCTGTCAGCAGGACTGGTTAGCGATGTCATTATGGATTCGTCGATACCGATTCTCTCGCTGGCCGCCGTTGCCGTGACTGCGGCCGTCGCCCCCAAGGTCAAGGCCCGGATCGAGCTGTCGCGGGCCAAGCACCGTTCGCTTGCAGGACATTCGAAGATGTCGCGCCGGGTGGCGCGGCTGATCCCCTCTTACGAGTTCGAGATCGACGACTTCTTCCGCGCCGACGGCGCGCCGCAGGAGGTGGCGACCCGCCGGCAGGACGGCTTCTTCCGTCTCGCCGCGATGTTCGCCGAACGCTTTGCCAAGGGACGGGAGCTGACCGGGGAGGCGGCGAGCCGGATCTCCGACCTGCAATTCACCCAAGCCTACCGGGTGCCGTTCTCGTTCAGCCGCCTGGTCCGCGAGAATCTCGGCGCGGGAAGCTTCATGCAGTCCTCGTCGGGCGTGACCCTGACCGATCTCGACGGCAATGCCTTCTACGACCTGACCGGCTCCTACGGAGTCAACATTTTCGGCAACGACTTCTACAAGGAGTGCATCGAGATCGGCGAGAGGCGCGCCCATGCGCTCGGTCCCGTGCTCGGCTCCTACCACCCCGTGGTCGCCGAGAATGTGCGGCGGCTTGCCGAGATTTCCGGGCTCGACGAAGTCTCCTTCCACATGTCCGGCACCGAGGCCGTGATGCAGGCGGTGCGGCTTGCGCGTTACCACACCGGCCGCTCGCATCTGGTGCGCTTTGCCGGCAGCTATCACGGCTGGTGGGGCGACGTGCAGCCCGGCGTCGGCAATCCGGTGTCGCCGCACGAGACCTACACGCTGGCCGAGATGAGCGAGCGCACGCTGCATGTGCTGCGAACGCGGCGCGACATCGCCTGCGTCCTGGTCAATCCGCTGCAGGCGCTGCACCCCAATGCGAACGCGCCCGGCGATTCCTCGCTGGTCGACTCTTCGCGCCGCGCGCGGTTCGATCGCGCAGCCTACACCGAATGGCTGGCAAGGCTGCGCGAAGTCTGCACCGAACGGAACATCGTCCTGATCTTCGACGAGGTGTTCGTCGGCTTCCGGCTCGCCCCCGGCGGCGCGCAGGAGTATTTCGGCGTCTGCGCCGACATGGTCACCTACGGCAAGAGCCTTGCCGGCGGCCTGCCGATCGGCGTGGTTTGCGGCAAGAAGGAATTGATGCGGCGCTTCCGCGACGATCGTCCCGGCGACGTCTGCTTTGCGCGCGGCACCTTCAACTCGCATCCCTACGTCATGACGGCGATGGACGAGTTTCTGAGCCGGCTCGCCAGCCCGAATTTCCGCGCGGTCTATAACGGGCTCGACGACATCTGGAACGGCCGCGCCAGGCTGCTCAACGAGATGATGGAAAAGGCCGAGTTGCCGGTTCGCTTCGCCAATCTGTCGTCGATCTGGACGGTCTGTTACGAAACGCCGTCCCGCTACAACTGGATGCTGCAATTTTACCTGCGCGCCGAAGGCATCGCGCTGAGCTGGGTCGGCACCGGCCGGATGATCTTCAGCCTCAACCATACCGATGCCGATTTCGCCGAGGTGGCAAAGCGCTTCGTCGCGGCCGCGAGCAAGATGAAGCAGGACGGCTGGTGGTGGCATACGACGGAACTCACCAACAAGGCGATCCGCCGCAAGATCATGAAAGAGATGATCGCCAGCCGCTTCGGGTGGTGAACTTCGCCACACCCTCATCGTCATGGCCGGGCTTGTCCCGGCCATCCACGTTAGCTCCATGGCCCCGGCACACGGAGAGTCGCCCTCGCCCGCATCGCTGGCGCCATGCGACCCCTCCCCGCAAGCGGGGCGAGGTGAAGCGCGCAGACCAACCAGCCGTTTCAAACGAAATCATCCTGCCAAAAAAATGTGGATGGCCGGGACAAGCCCGGCCATGACGCAAGTTTGAGCCCGAGATGGCAACGCTTCAGGCGTGCTGCTCTTCCAGGCCCTGATGCTCGAGGATGTCGAGACCGGGATCGATCAGCTCGCCGCGAAAGAGCGCGAGCGGGGCGCCCTTGTAAAGCTTGAAGTCGTTGAAGGGGTCGGTGATGATCTTGGTCATCCAGACGAGGCCTGTCTCGACGTCGCGGATGAAGAACAGCTGCACGGTGCGGAACAGAAGCCCGCCAAGGCCGACCACCAGCCACAGCTTGGCAACATCGCGGACGAATTCGGCAGGCGTAGTCCATGGGCTCATCAGACCGAACAGCGTCGGATCGATGTAGAGAACCGGCGGCACCAGCACCCAGATCGTCATCAGCACGACCTTGCGGCGCAGATTGTAGCCGACCTTGATCTCTTCCTTGTGCTCGTGGGTCGCCTGGTTGACGTGGTCGTAGCCGCGCGGCTCGAAGAAGAAGTGCCCGGCCTGACGCGAGGTCATCGACACCAGCCAACCGATCAGCGCCGAAACCAGCGGATCGAAAAACATCATGACGTAGCCGATCATGAAGCTCACGGCGCTGACAAAGTGCAGGCTCTGATTGATGCGGCTGTGGTGATAGTAGCGATGATCGTCCCAGCGCTGGATCCGCAGCTGCTCAACGAAGCTCTTGATCATTTTCATTTCCCCAGAAGGTGAGTCGGATGACGCTTACACGAATTCGATGTCCGCTGTGTGACATCATCATAATGTCACACGACTGTCATGTTCGGCCGCGGCGTCGACACTGAACATGCGTCAGGCAGCGGCGGCGAGCTCGGTTTTTCGGAAACGAACCAGCGAGAAGTGGCCGAGCGGAGGGATCAGACGGCGCTCGACAAGCTCCATGCTGTGGGCGCCCTGCAGCCAGCGCGTATAGCGCGACCAGGCGAATTCAGCGGTGCGGAAGCCGAGCCGGCGCACCACCGGCTGGAGCCGCTGCTCGATGAAACGGCGCATGCCGGCGTCCGCGCTGACGCGGGTCAGGATGATCAATTCGCCGCCGGGACGCAGCACGCGGGCGAACTCGTCAAGGGCGGCCTCCGGGTTCGGCACCGCCGTGACAACATATTGCGCCATCACGACATCGAAGGAGTTGTCGGAGAATTCGAGTTTCTCCGCATCCATCACCGCAAGGCCTTCGATGTTCTTGAGGCGGAGCCCGGCGACGCGCTGCTTTGCCTTTTTCAGCATGGCTTCCGAAATGTCGGTGCCGAAGATGCGGACATTCGGCGCGTAAAGCGGCAGCGAGATGCCGGTGCCGACGCCGACCTCGAGCACGCGGCCGCCAAGCTTGTTGGTCGCCTGGATCGCGGCGTCGCGGCCCTTGGAGAACACGCCGCCGAACACCAGATCGTAAATCGGCGCCCAGCGGTCATAGGCCTGCTCGACCATCTCGCGGTCGAAATCCAGCTGCCCCTCAAGCTTCAGTGCTTCTGCCATGATGACTTTCGCTTTCTTTGGAAGATTAGGATTAGCCGCGGACCGGGCTCGAGCCGGCGACGACCGGTGTCGGACGCGGCACCCTGCCCGGCTGCAGCACCGAGAGATTGCCGATGAATTGTCTTGCGCTGTTTTCCCATGAGCGCTCGAGCGCGAAACTGCGGCAGGTCTCGCGCGACATGGTGAGCGCGCGCAAGCAGGCGCTGCGGAGGTCGTTGTCGAGCGCTCCGATCGGGTGATCGGCGACCACGTCGAGCGGGCCCGTCACCGGAAAGGCCGCGACCGGAGTACCGCAGGCAAGCGCCTCGAGCTGCACCACGCCAAACGTATCGGTGAGGCTTGGGAATACAAAGACGTCGGCAGCCGCCATGTGCGATGTCAGGTCCTCGCCCTTTTTTTCTCCAAGAAACTTTGCGTCGGGAAAGCGCCGCTCGAGCTCGGCGCGCTGCGGCCCGTCGCCGACCACGACCTTGGAGCCCGGCAGGTCGAGCGAAAGAAACGCCTCGAGGTTCTTCTCCACTGCAACCCGGCCGACACTCATGAAGATCGGCCGCGGCAGATCGAGCCTTGCGGGAGCGTCGGGATGAAACAGCCTGGTGTCGACGCCGCGCGTCCAGGCCCCGATCCGCTTGAACCCGCGCTCGGAAAGCTCCCGCCGGAGCGAGTCGGTGGCGACCATGATGGTCGAGGACGCGTCGTGAAAGAGCCGCATCACGGCGTAGCCCCAGCTCAGGGGGATTGCGGTCCTGACCGAGACATATTCCGGAAATCGCGTCGTATAGGACGTGGTGAAGGGCAATTTGCGGCGCCGGCAATAGGCGCGAACGGACCAGCCGATCGGTCCCTCGGTCGCAATGTGGATCGCCTCTGGTGCCGCCTTCTCGATCCGTCGCGCGATCTCGTTGCTGCTGGGGATCGCGACCCGCAGGCTCTGGTAGGTCGGGATCGGCACCGACGGGAAGCCGTCGGGCGTGAGGAACTCGATTTCGGCGCCGAGATTGGCCGCGGCACGGGCGAGCGAGGTCAGCGTGCGCACCACGCCGTTCACTTGCGGGTGCCATGCATCGGTCGCGATTAAAATCCGCATTATTGAGACCCGAGAGCTGGAATGATTCTCAGGTTCGGAAAATCGGGCACGGATATTTCAGGCGTATGACATCATGAAACTGTTGCAGACGCTTTTTTTGGCACTTTGCCCGCAAGGAGTCGCGAAACCGTCATGAAACATATCCTTAAAGCCACGAAACCGTTTTGCTGAGCCAATGCAAACGTCCCGAAACGTTTACCCTTTAACCACGTCCTCAACGAAACACGGACACGGCGCCAAAGCCGGTCCAAAGCCTGACTCAACAAGGCGAAACAGGGGACGACAAGATGCTCAATCTCAACGCTTTCATGGCGACGTCGCGCCGTGCCGCAACCTTCGGTGCGCTGGCGATCGGCTCTGTTGCATTTTCCGGCGCGGCGCTTGCAGCCCCGCCGTCGCAGCTCTTCCCGCCGCCTTTCTTCCTGGTGCCGCAGATGCAAATGGCGCCTCCGCCAACTGTCGAGGCCGCGCCGCAGGAGGAAGAACGCTCCACTTTCGAATTGCCCGCGCGGCTGCGTCGACAGGTCGTCAACTACGCGACCCGCGAAGCGCCAGGCACCATCATCATCGATACGCCCAACACCTATCTCTATTACGTGCTCGGAGGCGGCCAGGCGATGCGCTACGGCATCGGCGTCGGCCGCGACGGCTTCACCTGGTCGGGCGTGCAACAGATCAGCA
>Ga0335080_10003683_pt1 | contig 15535 bp, 12 predicted proteins | sample Lox_Sample_34_FD_206720 | JGI IMG/M metagenome (GOLD analysis project Ga0335080, IMG submission 206720) | Soil microbial communities from Loxahatchee National Wildlife Refuge, Florida, United States - Lox_Sample_3.4 | ecosystem: Environmental > Terrestrial > Soil > Wetlands | place: USA... | reverse complement strand
TCGCCCTCGATGAGCTCGCGCTCGGCGCCGAGGACGGAGCGGGAGTGGTCGATGCGCTGGCGCTCACCGATGACCCGCGCGTGGACCTGGGCGCGATCGATGCCGCGCTGAAGCGTCTCGAGGCGATGGACGCGCAGCAGGGCAAGCTGGTCGAGCTGCGCTTCTTCGGCGGACTGTCGATCAGCGAGACCGCCGAGGTGCTCGGGGTGTCTCCCGCGACCGTCAAGCGCGAGTGGGCGGTCGCGCGCGCCTGGTTGCAGCGCGAGCTCGCCTCCGGACCGCCTGCATGACCCCGGAGCGCTGGCAGCAGGTCAAGGACCTGTTCGTGCGTGCCAGCGCACTCGAGCGCGCCGAGCGTGACGCCTGCCTCGATGCGGCGTGCGCCGGGGATACGCAGCTGCGCGCGGAGGTGGCCTCGCTCCTGCGCGCCGATGCGACCCGCGAGGCGATCCTCGATCGTCCGGTCACGCACTACGTCCCCCTGAGCGCGCTCGATGAGCCCGAGGAGCACTGGATCGGACGGCGCCTCGGCGCCTACGAGCTGATCGCGCGCCTCGGCAGCGGCGGGATGGGGGAGGTGTACCGGGCGCGCCGCGCCGACGAGGAGTACCACAAGGAGGTCGCCATCAAGCTGGTGCGCTGGGGCTACGACACAGCGTTCGTCCTGCAGCGCTTCCGCGCCGAACGCCAGATCCTCGCCAACCTCGATCACCCGAACATCGCGCGGCTCCTGGATGGCGGGGTGAGCGAGGCAGGCCAGCCGTACCTGGTGATGGAGCTGGTCGACGGGCTGCCGATCGACGAGTTCTGCGAGCGCCACGCACTCACGCTCGAGGCACGGCTGCGCCTGTTCCGCGAGGCCTGCGCCGCGGTGAGCTACGCCCATCAGCACCTGGTGGTGCATCGCGACCTCAAACCGAGCAACGTCCTGGTCACCGCGGAGGGCACGATCAAGCTGCTCGACTTCGGCATCGCCAAGCTCCTGGCCGCCAGCAGCACCGCGACACCCGCCGATGCCACCCGCACGATCATGCGTGCGCTGACGCCGGGCTTCTGCAGTCCCGAGCAGCTGCTCGGCCTCAACATCACCACCGCCAGCGACGTCTACTCCCTCGGCGTGCTCCTGTTCCATCTCATCACCGGCGGCAGTCCTTACCGCGAGCCACTGAACACCACGCGCGCGGCCATCGAGCAGGTATGCGAGAGCGAGCCGCTGCGCCCGAGCGCCGCCGTGGCGGCGCAGATGAAGGGCGGCGGGGTCGAGCGGCCGCTGCCGGACCGCGACCTCGACGACATCACGCTGTGCGCGCTGCGCAAGGAGCCGGAGCGGCGCTATAGCTCGGTCGAGCAGTTCTCCGAAGACCTGCGGCGCTATCTCACCGCTCTGCCGGTGATGGCGCGCGGTGAGGGCTTCGGCTACCGCGCCGGCAAGCTGCTGCGCCGCTATCGCGTGCCGGCGGCGGCCGCCGCCCTGGTGGCCGTGGCGCTGCTCGCGGGCATGGCGGTCGCCACGCGCGAGATGCGCATCGCCGAGGCGCAGCGCGCCCGCGCCGAACGCCACTTCGCCTCGGTGCGCGCACTCGCCAACAGCTTCATGTTCCAGATGCACGACGCGCTGCGCGACCTGCCGGGTGCCACCGGGGCGCGCGAGCTGCTGGTGCGTACCGCGCTCGAGTACCTCGACACGCTCTCGCACGAGGCGGCCTCCGACCCGCACATGCAGCGCGAGCTCGCGCAGGCCTACCAGGAGGTCGCCGACATCCAGGGCGAGGTCAACGAGTCCAACACCGGCAACCCGCGGGCGGCGCTCGCCAGCTACAGCAAGGCGATCGCACTGCTCGAGCACCTGGCCGAGCTGGCGCCCGGCGATGCCGGCATCACGGCGCAGCTCGCGGGCGCGCGCCTGAGCCACGGCCGGCTGCTGGCGGTCAGCGGCGACACGCGCGCCGGGGCGGCCGAGTCGCAGCGCGCGCTGGCGGCGTACGCAGCGCTCGCCGCCGCGCGGCCGCAGGATGCGGCGGCGCGTGCGGCGCTGGCGATCGCCTACACGCGCCACGCCGACACCCTGGGTCTTGCCGGGGACGCCGCGGCGCTCGGCAGCGCCGAGCGCGCCATTGCCATCCTCGAGCCGCTGCAGCGCGCCGCGCCCGCCGACGAGGACTACGCGCTGCACCTCGCCGTGGCCTACAACCGCGCCGGCTACCTCGCCCAGCTGCACGGCGATGACCGCGCGAGCATCGATCGCGCCATCGAGCGCAACCAGCAGGCGCTGCAGCTGGTGCAACGGCTGCTGCAGTCGAATCCCTCCCACGAGCGCCGCTACGGGGACGTGCTCGCTTCCGCCCAGGCGGACCTGGGAGTCGAGTACTTCGATCGCGGCGAGCACGAGCGCGCGCTCGAGTACTACCGCGCGGCCGCGGCGACGCTGGCGCACGCCGCGGCCGACCGCGACGACTGGCAGGCACAGTTCGACCTCGCCAACGTCAAGGTGCAGATCGGGGACGCGCTGCGCGTGTTGGGGCGCCCCGATGCGGCAGAGGCCGAGCTGCGCGAGGCGGAAGGCTCGATGCAGCAGCTGGCCGCGCGCGGCGATACGCTCGCGCTGCAGTTCGTGCTCGCCAGCTGCCAGCGCATGCTCGGCGACCTGCAGGCGCAGCGCGCGGGGGCGACCGATGCCGGCCGCGCGACGCAGCTGCTGCACTGGCGCGCGGCACAGCGCTGGTACGCGAGCGCGGTGCAACGCTACCAGCGCGTCGCCGCCGGCGGCATCGCGCTCTTCCCGCTCGATCGCAAGGCGGCCGAGGACGCGGCCGCGGCGCTCACCACGAGCGAGGCCGCGATCGAGCGCCTGGAAGGTGCCGCCAGCGTCACGCACGTGGCGCTGGACCCCGGCCGGCCGTGACGCAGGTCACAGCCCGCACCACCGGCGCGCGGGGTCGCTGTGGCACCATAGTGCACGCCGTGACGCTGGGCTGGAGGCCGCTGGAACATGAACCCGCCGGGAAGGCACACGCGCTGCGCGCTCGGGCTCGCCGCGCTCGGCACGCTGAGTCTTGCGGGCACGGCCACCGCGGCGGCGCCGGCGAGCGATGCCTGTACGCTCTTCAGCGCGGCGCAGGTGAGCCAGATCCTCGGGGTGAGCGTCACCGAGGGTGAGCACATCGTGCCGGACCTGCGTACCTCCTGCGGCTGGATGGGTCCGGGAGGCGCGAGTCTCGGCTCGAAGAAGATGGTGCTGAGCCTGCTCAGCGCCCGCGCCTTCGAGACCGGCAAGACTCCGGTCAAGGGCGTCATCCGCACCGCCGCCAGCGGCATCGGCGATGAGGCCTACTACATCAGCATGCCCCCGTTCGGCACGGCGCTGAGCGTCAAGAAGGGGGATGCCTACTTCCAGCTGCGGATCGCGGGCTTCCCGAGCGGCCAGGTACGCAACCTCGAGCGCTCGCTCGCCCTGCAGCTGCTGGAGCGGGTCTAGGGCCGCGGGGGCCGGCGGCAGCGGCAGCGCCGCGGCCGTGATACCTTTCACCCACCGGCCTGTGGGTCTTCAGGAGTTCCCGTCAGGATGCCGAGCAGAGTTCCCGAAGGACAGCAGCGCGGCTGGATCATCCCGATCGGCGGCGCCGAGAATAAGGAAAATGACCGCCGAATCCTCGAGCGATTCGTGCGGGCCGCGGGGGGCGCGGCTGCCGACATCGTCGTCATCCCCACCGCCAGCCGCATGCACGAGACCGGGCCGCGCTACGAGCAGGTGTTCCGCGACATCGGCGCCGCGCGCGTCACGGTCATGGACTTCGACACGCGCCGCGACTGCCAGGAAACCGGCCGGCTGCGGCGCCTGCAGGAGGCGAGCGGCATCTTCTTCACCGGCGGCAACCAGCTGCGCCTCACCACGCTTCTGGGCGGCACGCCGGTGGCGCGCGTGATCCGCGCCCGCAACGCCCACGGGGTCACGGTCGGCGGTACCAGCGCCGGCGCCAGCATCCTGAGCGAGCACATGATCGCTTCCGGCGATGAGGGCTCGGCGGTCGTTGCCGGCAGCGTGCGCCTCGCCCCGGGGCTGGGACTTACCAACCGCTTCATCATCGACCAGCACTTCCGCCAGCGCGACCGGCTCGGGCGGCTCCTGACCGCGCTCGCCTACAACCCCTTCGCGGTCGGCATCGGCCTGGATGAGGACACCGCCGCGTTCATAGGCCCGGATGACACCGTCGAGATCGAGGGCAGCGGCGGGGTGACCATCGTCGATGGCTCCGAGCTCAGCTACTCCTCCATCGACCAGGTCGCCGACGGCCAGGCGGTGTGCATGCTCGGCCTGCGCCTGCACGTGCTGGTCGCGGGCGCGACCTACAATCTCGACAGCCACCGGGCCTCGCCCGGCACGCTGCCGCAGGCCAAGGAGTAGTCGACCGCCGGCACACCCCAGGGGCGAGCAGTGAGTTGCCTACCAACAACTATTAGATGAGCAACACCGATGCGCATTCTTGACCGCTCCGTCTACGTCGGCCCCTCCCTGTACGCGCGCTTCCCGGTCATCCGCCTGGAGCTGGATCTCGGGGAACTCGAGGCCTGGCCGACCGGCCGCCTCGGCCCCGCCTTCATCGACCAGCTGGCCGCGGCTCTGCCGGGGCTCGCCGAGCACGGCTGCTCCTACCGCGAGCCGGGTGGTTTCTTCCGCCGCATGCGCGAGGGCGAAGGCACCTGGCTCGGCCACGTGCTCGAGCACGTGGCGATCGAGCTGCAGAACATCGCCGGCGAGGAAGTCACCTTCGGCAAGACCCGCAGCGCCGGGGCGCCGGGGGTGTACACGGTGATCTACGAGTACGCCCAGCGCGATGAGGGCATCGCCGCCGGGGAGCTCGGCCTGCGGCTGCTGTGCTCGCTGCTGCCGCAGAACATCCGCCCGAAGGACTCGGTCCCCGAGGGCTGGAGCTGGCCGGAGGCGCGCGACCAGTTCATCCGCTTCGCGCAGCGCCGCGCCCTCGGCCCCTCCACCCACTCGCTGGTGCGCGCCGCCGAGCAGCGGGGCATTCCCTGGCTGCGCCTGAACGATCAGTCGCTGGTGCAGCTCGGCCACGGCCGCTACCAGCAGCGCATCCAGGCCACCGTCACCGGCCGCACGCCGCACATCTCGGTGGAGCTGGCGAGCGACAAGGAGGAGACCAACAAGATCCTCGCCGGGCTCGGGCTGCCGGTGCCGCGCCAGGAGCTGGTGCAGAGCGAGACCCAGGCGGTGCGCGCCGCGCAGCGCATCGGCTACCCGGTGGTCACCAAGCCCTACAACGGCAACCACGGCCGCGGCATCTCCATCCGGCTCACCACCGACGCCGAGGTGGCGCACGGCTTCAACGTGGCGCGCGAGCACTCGCGCTCGGTGATCGTCGAGAGCTTCCTCGAGGGCGACGACCATCGCCTGCTGGTCGTCAACGGCGAGCTGGTCGCCGCCACCCGCCGCACCCCCGGGCACGTGGTGGGCGACGGCGAGCACGACATCCGCGGCCTCATCGAGCTCGTCAACCAGGACCCGCGCCGCGGCGTCGGCCACGAGAAGGTGCTCACGCGCCTGGAGCTCGACGCGCAGGCGCTGAAGATGCTCGAGCGCGCTGGCCTCACCCCCGAATCGGTGCCCGGGAAGGGCCAGGTGGTGTACCTGCGCTCGACCGCCAATCTCTCCACCGGCGGCACGGCCACCGACGTCACCGACGTCATCCATCCCGACAACCGCGAGATGGCCGAGCGCGCCGTGCGCGCCATCGGACTCGACGTCGGCGGGGTCGACTTCCTTTCCAAGAACATCACCGAGAGCTACCGCGCCATCGGCGGCGGCATCTGCGAGGTGAACGCCGCGCCGGGCTTCCGCATGCACGTCGCCCCGAGCGAGGGCACGGCGCGCGACGTCGCCGCGCCGGTGATCGACATGCTGTTCCCGCCGGGGGCGCCCTCGCGGGTCCCGATCGCGGCCATCACCGGCACCAACGGCAAGACCACCACCGCGCGCATACTGGCGCACATCACCAAGATGGCCGGCTACACCCCCGGGCTCACGACCACCGACGGGGTGTACATCGACGGCCAGCGCACTGTCTCCGGCGACATGACCGGTCCGGTCTCCGCGCGCATGGTGCTGGCGGATCCGCAGATCGACATCGCGGTGCTCGAGACCGCCCGCGGCGGGCTGCTGCGCGCCGGCATGGGGGTGAACGAGGTCAACGTCGGTGCGGTGCTCAACGTGCAGGCCGACCACCTGGGACTGAAGGGCATCGACACGCTCGAGCAGCTCGCCGAGGTCAAGCGCGTGGTGGTGGAGGTGGCCACCGACTGCGCGGTGCTGAACGCCGATGACCCGCTGGTGCTGAGGATGTCCGGCTACACCGAGGCCAAGAGCATCTGCTACGTGACCATGAACCCGCAGCACACGCTGGTACGCGAGCACATCCGCGCCGGCGGGCGCGCCTGCGCGCTCGAGGCCGGGGTCAACGGCCAGATGATCACCCTCTACGACAAGAGCGGGCACATCCCGCTGCTGTGGACGCACCTGATCCCGGCGACGCTCGAGGGCCGCGCCACCCACAACGTGCAGAACGCCATGTTCGCCGCCGCCATCGCATTCTCCCTTGGCATCAAGCTGGACGCCATCCGCCAGGGCCTGCGCACCTTCGACGCCACCTTCTTCCAGGCGCCGGGGCGCATGAACGTCTTCAGCGAGCACCCCTTCAAGGTGCTGTTCGACTACGGGCACAACGCCCACGCCGTGGCGGCGCTCGCCGATGTGGCGCAGCGCCTCGAGGTCACCGGCCGGCGCATCGTGGTGCTCGCCGGGCCCGGCGACCGCCGCGACGAGGACCTGGTGGCGATCGCCAACGCGGTGGCCGGGCGCTTCGACCACTACATCTGCCGCCGCGACGACAGCCTGCGCGAGCGCGGCCCGGAGGAGGTGCCGCGGCTGCAGGCGGCGGCGCTGCGGGCCGCGGGCGTGGCCGAGGGCGCGATCTCGGTGATCCCCGATGAGCAGGAGGCGATCAACGCCGCCCTCAACATGGGCCAGCCGGGCGACCTGCTGCTGATCTTCGCCGACGCCCTCACGCGCTCCTGGAAGCAGATCACCAAGTTCCGCCCGGCGGGCGCCGCAGCGCCGGGCGCCGCGGCGCCGGCCGCGGCCGCAGCCGGTGGCGACGGGCTCGCCAGCGCACCGCGGCTGCCCGAGCCGCCGCCGGCGCAGTTCAGCCTCGAGGGGCTGATCCGCGATGAGCGCGGCATTCGTTTCGCACCGGAGGCCGAAGACTGAACCCCGCGACCGGGCTGCCGTTCGACGCCTCGCGCCGCCTCACGGGCCCGAACCTGTTCTTTGCCGGCTGCGGCGCGCAGCTCGAGACCTGTGGCATCGAGGTCGACGCAGCGCTGCTCGCCGCCTGGCGCGCCCGCGCCGAGCGCGCCGGCGCGCACCTCGGCTGGCCGGCGCTGACTCCCGTGGCGCGCCGCCACGCGAGCGCGGTGTCGCTCGCCATTGCCGCGCCCGCCGATCAGCTGTTCGTGGCCACCGAGCTCAACGAATGGGCGCTGTGCGCGACGCTGGCCGCGCGCGAGCCGCAGCTGACCTCGCAGTTCGAAGCCGGGCTGCTCGCGGAGGTGCTCGCGGATGCGCCCGCAGGCGCCCACATCATTCCGCCGGTGCTGGAAGAGGGCGCGGCGCTCGAGCGCTTCGCGCTGCTCGCCGCGCGCGAGGCCCGCCCGCCGCTCATGGCGCTGCTCGAGGCCGCCGGCGAGCGCGGCCTGCCGCATGTGCTCGATGAGAGCACGCTCACCCTCGGCGCCGGCAGCGGGGGATGCGACCTGCCGCTGACCGACCTGCCGGCCGTGACGGCGGTGCCCTGGAGCGAGCTGCACGACGTGCCGACGGCGCTCGTCACCGGCTCGAACGGCAAGACCACCACGGTGCGGCTGCTCGCCGCCTGCCTGCGCGCGCACGGCGCACCGAGCGCCTACTGCTGCACCGACGGGGTGTTCTTCGGAGCCGAGGCACTGGCGAGTGGCGATTACTCCGGGCCCGAGGGCGCGCGGCGCGTGCTGCGCGAGCGCCGCGCGCAGGCGGCGGTGATCGAGACCGCGCGCGGCGGCATCCTGCGCCGCGGGCTCGCCATCTTTCAGGCGCGGACCGCGGTGGTGACCAACGTGAGCGCCGACCACTTCGGCGAGTACGGCATCGATGACCTCGCGGGGCTCGCCGATGTGAAGCTCGCGGTGGCCCGCGTCGTCATGCCCGATGGGCTGCTGGTACTGAACGCGGACGACGCGCAGCTGACCGAGCGGGCGCCCGATCTGGCGCCGCGCTTCGGGCGCTGCCCGCCGCTCGGCTGGTTCGCGCTCGATGCCGATCAGCGGCAGCTGCGCGCCCACCGGGCGCAGGGCGGCGCGACCTGCGGGGTGCGCGACGCACGCCTGGTCCTGCACCACGGGGGCCGCGAGCACGATCTCGGTCCGGTCGCGGCGATGCCGCTGACCGTGGAGGGCAGCGCCACCTACAACATCGCCAATCTCGCCGGCGCGGCGCTTGCCGCCGCCGCCCTCGGCGTGCCGCCGGCGGTGATCGCCGCCGTGTTCGCCCGCTTTGGCGCGCAGGTCGGCGACAACCTCGGGCGGCTGATGCGCTTCGAGCGCGGCGGCGTGCACATCGTGGTCGACTACGCCCACAACCCCGAGGGCATGCGCGGGCTGCTGCGGGTCGCGAACCACCTGCGCTCACCCGGCGCGCGCATCGGCACGCTCCTCGGGCACGCCGGCAACCGCCAGGACAGCGAGATCGAGGCGCTGGCGCGGGCGACCGCGGAGTTCCATCCGGAGCTCGTCGTGGTGAAGGAGAACGAGGGCCACCTGCGCGGCCGTGCCCCGGGGGAGATCCCGCGCCTGCTGCGCGCGGCGCTGCTGCGTGCCGGGCTCCCGGCGGCATCGCTGCAGGAGCGTCCGAGCGAGCTGGAGGCGGTACACGGCGCGCTCGAGTGGGCGCGCCCCGGGGACGTACTGGCGCTGCCGGTGCATTCGGCGGCGGCGCGCGCCGCGGTGCTCGCGCTCCTGTCCGCCTGAGAGGCCGGGCCCCGGCCTACTTGTTGACGTCGATGAAGGGGATCGCGGCCTGGCCGTACATGTTCACGGGCAGCTTACCGTCCCACTTCTGCACCGCCTCCCATGCGACCAGCCTCGGATTCTGCGACAGGGCGTCGGCGCGGATCTTCATCGACTGAGCCTCGGCGGTCGCGCTGATGACGCGCTGCTGCGCTTCCTGCTTGGTCTGCTCGGTCCGGTTCTGCGCTTCCTGGGCGCGCTGCTGCGCGATCACCTTGGCCTCGACCGCCTCGTTGAAGGCGTGGCTGAACTGGAAATCGGTGATGGAGAAGGCGGTGACGTCGACGTTGCTCGAGGCCAGAGCCTGCACGATGGCGGCCTGCGCGGCGTCGTTGGCCTTCTGGCGGTTGGCGATCAGGTCCACCGCGTCCCACTGGCCGATGACGTTCTTCAGGTGCTGGTACACCTGCTGCCCGATGAGCTTGTTGGCCCAGTCGGTGCCGACGGTGCGATAGACGTCCGCGGCGGCTTCCGGGCGCAGCTTGTAGTTGAGAGTGAACTCGACCGCGGCCTCCTGGACGTCGCGCGTGTAGGCTTGGGTCTTGCCGTCCCAGCGCTGGATGCGCACGTCCATCGGGTGAATGGAGGTGGTGAAGGGATTGACGAAGTACAGCCCTTCGACGAGCGGCGGCCCCTCCACCTGCCCGAAGCTGGTCTTGATGCCGCGGAACCCGGTATCGACCGTGTGCACACCGCAGCCCGCCAGCAGCGCTGCGAGCAGCGCCAGTATGAAGATGCGGCTCACGCGACCCCCTTGAACCTTCCGAACAGCGTGCGCCGCCCGGCGGCGCTCGCGAGCGCGAGCGGCCAGATGAGGCCCATCGCCAGACGACGCAGCAGGAGCTGCGCGCCGTGCGGGCGGCGGAAGAGGAAATCCGACAGCGAGACGAGGCTCAGGAGGATGAGACCGAACAGCCACACCCGCAGCAGCAGCGTGGTGAGTTCCCAGGCAGCGCGCATCGTTAGGCACGCATGATGCGCCCAAGGTGAAGCTTACGCCAGTGGCGGCGGTGCCGACCGGCTAGAGCTGGGAGCGGCTCTTCAGCCAGTCCGGCTCGGGCAGCTGCACGAACACCTCGCGCAGCGCCTCGCTCCAGCGCTTGCGGATGCTGGCGAAGTAGGCGTCGTTGTCGTCGATGCTGATGTGGCGCGCGAGCTCGTACTGGTCACGCCGCACCAGCACCAGGTCGAGCGGCAGGCCGACGGAGAGGTTGGAACGGATGGTGGAGTCCATGGAGACCAGCGCCGCCTTGGCGGCCTCGTTCAGGCTGCTGCTGCGGCGGACCACGCGATCGATGATCGGCTTGCCGTACTTCGACTCGCCGATCTGGAAGTAGCTGGTCTCGGCGGTGGCCTCGATGAAGTTGCCGGCTGAGTAGATGCTGAACAGGCGCGGCATCTCGCCGCGGATCTGCCCGCCGAGGATGAGGCTCGCGTTGAACTCGACGCCGAACTGCTTGAGCGCCTCGGCGTCACGGGTGTGCGCCTGGCGCAGCGCCGCGCCGATCAGTTGCGCCGCCTCGAACATGTTGCGGCAGCTGTAGAGGTTCGGCCCGGCCTCCGGCGCCTCGAGGGCCTCGCGCAGCATGCTGGTCACGGCCTGGGTGATGGCGAGGTTACCGGCGCTCTGCAGCACCATGATCCGCTCGCCGGGCTTCTGGAACACCGTGGTCTTGCGGAAGGTGCCGATCTGGTCGACGCCGGCGCTGGTGCGCGAGTCGGACAGGAACACCATGCCGGTATCCAAGAGCATCCCGACGCAGTAGGTCATGAAGTTTCGCCGCCCCCGCTCGCTTACTGATCGCCCACCGTCAGCGCCGCGACGCTGACGTCCATCACCTCGCGGCCGCCGCCGCGGCGCACACCGCGCACCGGCGCAGCATCCAGATAGTCGCGCCCGACCGCAAGGCGGCAGTGCTTCGGCCCCATGGGCTCGAGGTGCGTCACGTCGATGCCGAGCCAGCCCTGGGCGTCCTCGAGCCAGGCATCGACCCAGGCGTGGCTCGCCGATTCCGCGCCGTCGACGCTGCACAGGTAGCCGCTCACGTAGCGCGCCGGGATGCCGGCCGCGCGGCAGCAGGCCACGAACACGTGCGCCTGGTCCTGGCACACCCCCTGGCCGCGCTCGAACACCACCGCGGCCGAGTCCTCGACGCTCGTGATGCCGGGAGTGTAGCGCACGGCCGCGAACACCCCGCTGGCCAGGCCGTAGAGCCGCTCGCGCAGGCTCCCGCCGCGCTCCGTGTGCTCGCGGGCCAGCGCCAGCATCGCCGCGCTCGGCTGCGTGAGCGCGGTGGGCGCGAGATAGGCGAGCGGGGAGAGCGTGCCGTCGAAGGCCACGAACTCCTCCCCGCCGATCTCCACCACGCCGCGCACCTCGATGTCGATCTCGCGGTGCGGCTCCTCGAGGGTCAGCAGGTGCGTGATGTTGCCGTGGGCGTCGGCCTGCTCGGTGCGCCGCCCCGGGGCGCGCATGCTCCAGGAGAGGATGCGCTGGCTGCCCTCGCGCCGCGGCGTCAGGCGCAGCGTCTGCGCGGTGTACTTGACCGGCTCCTCGTAGCGGTAGGTGGTGCGATGGACGATGTGCAGCTGCATGGCGCGGACCTACTTGCGCGCCGGGGCGAGGAGCGCGTTGAGCTCCTTGCGGGCGGCGGCGAGGTCGCGCTGGAACTGCGCGTCCGCGTGCAGACGCGCCAGCAGCGCCGCGGCCGCCAGGCGCCCGGCGGTGACGTCGGAGGGGTAGTGAAAGCCGCAGACGACGCGGCTGTCGCCGAAGGCGACGCCGCGGGCGATGAACTCGTCGGCGTGCTCGGGCACGAGCTCGGCGAGGATCGTGCCCCACAGCCAGCCGATGATGGAGTGCCCCGAAGGATAGGAGCCGCTCTGCGGCAGCGCCGCGTAGGTGACCTCGCACTTCGGCAGCTGCGGGTAGTCGACGAAGGGCCGGTGGCGCCCGCCGGCGCCGACATCCTTTTTCACCGGCTCGACCATCGACAGCGCATCCGCGCGCACCCCGTCCATCAGGTGCAGCAGCTGCGGAGCGTTGCCGCGGGTGAGCTTGATCCCGAGGAGGTAGTCGAAGCGCGGCGCGACGTTCTCCGCCGGGCTCGGCGCGACGTCATCCGCGTGGGCTTCATCCGCGCGCGCCGTGCCGATCAGGGCGCGGGTGCTGAAGTAGGTCTCGACGTCCGCCGCCTTGGCCATCGAGTTATCCGCCGGCGCCGCCGGCAGCCAGGCCTCGATGTGCAGCCCGTGCTCGGGGTAGATGTACCCTTTGGGCGGCGCGGCGCCTGCGGCCTGGGCCGCCGCCACGAACAGCGCGAGGGCGGCGAGGCCGCGCCATGCCATTGCCGAGTGCTCCATGCGGCCCTGTCCCTTCATGTCTAGTAGGTGCCCGCGGGCACGAGGAAGTCGTTGGCGATGCGCGTGCCGAGCTCGCGCAGGCGCTCCTGGAAGCGATCGAGGAAGGCGGTGACGCCGCCGGCGCACAGCTCCTCGAAGCGCCCGAAATGAAACTGCGCGTGCAGCTCCCCGACCCGCCGCAGCGTCTCGCTCGAGTGCTCGTTGGCGACCGCGGCGAGATTGGCCTGCAGCTCGTCCAGGCAGCGGTGCACGCCCTGCGGCAGGTCATCGCGCATCAGCAGCATCTGCGTCACGCGCTGCGGCGTCACGCTGTTGCGATACAGGCGGCGGAACACCTCGAACGCCGACATGGCGCGCAGCAGCACCGCCCACTCGGAGGCCTCCTCGATCAGCCGCTCGCCGCGCCCGCCGGGGTCGCGCCAGCGCGCCTCCAGCATGCGCGTGGTGTTGTCGGCGCGCTCGAGGAAGGTGCCGATGTGGGTGAAGTGCGTGGCCTCATCCCGCAGCAGCGTACCGGAGGTGATGCCGCGCGTCAGGTGGGCGCGATACTTGACCCACTCGAGGAAGTCACCGCGCGCCGACTCCGGCATGGCGGAGTTGAAGGTCACCGAGTCGAGGTAGGTCGCATTGAGCGACTCCCACATGTCGGAGGTGATGGTGCCGCGCACCGCGCGTGCGTTCTCGCGCGCCGCGCGCAGGCACTGCAGGATGCTGCCCGGGTGCTCGCGGTCGAAGGCCAGGAAGTCGAAGGCGGAGCGCGGGGTCACCGCGCGGTGGCGCGCCTGGTAGGCGCCGTCCACGCCGAGGGAGACGAGCGTCGCCTGCCAGCCCTGCCGCACCGCCTCGGGCGAGCGCGGCAGCAGCGCCAGGCGCTGGTGCGCGTCGATCATGCGCGCGAGGTTCACCGCACGCTCCAGGTAGCGCGACATCCAGTAGAGGTGATCGGCGGTGCGGCTCAGCATGCGCCCTCTGCCGTGCCGCGCGCGCCGCCGAGCACCCAGGTGTCCTTGGTGCCCCCGCCCTGGGAGGAGTTGACGACCAGCGAGCCGGCGGTGAGCGCCACGCGGGTGAGCCCGCCGGGCACCACCGTCACCTCGCGCCCGGCGAGCACGAACGGCCGCAGGTCGATGTGCCGCGGCGCGAGTCCCTGGGCCACCATGGTGGGCGAGGTCGACAGCGCCAGCGTCGGCTGCGCGATGTAGCGCTCCGGGTGCGCCTCGATGCGCGCCCGGAACTCCTCGAGCTGGGCGCGCGTCGCCGCCGGGCCGATCAGCATGCCGTAGCCGCCGGCGCCGTGGACCTCCTTCACCACCAGGTCCCCGAGGTTCGCGAGCACGTGCTCGCGCTCGGCCGGGCGCCGCAGCACCCAGGTGGGCACGTTGGCGAGCAGCGGCTCCTCGTCGAGGTAGAAGCGCACCATGTCCGGCACGTAGGGGTAGATCGACTTGTCGTCCGCAATACCGGTGCCGATGGCGTTGGCGATGGTCACGTGCCCGGCGCGGTAAGCGGTGAGGAGCCCGGGCACCCCGAGGGTCGAGTCGGGGCGGAAGGCGAGCGGGTCGAGGAAGTCATCGTCCAGGCGCCGGTAGACGACGTCCACCCGCTCCGCTCCCTGGGTGGTGCGCATGTACAGCACCGCATCGCGCACGAACAGGTCCTGGCCCTCGACCAGCTCGATGCCAATCTGCTGCGCGAGGAAGGCGTGCTCGAAGTAGGCGCTGTTGTAGGCCCCGGGCGTGAGCAGCACCACGGTCGGCTCGGTGACGCCGACCGGGGCGACGCTCTTGAGGTTCTCGTGCAGCACGTCCGGGTAGTGCTCGACCGGCTCGATGGCATCGCGCGCGAACAGCTCGGGAAACAGCCGCATCATCATCTTGCGGTTCTCGAGCATGTAGGAGACGCCCGAGGGCACGCGCAGGTTGTCCTCGAGCACGCACAAGCTGCCGTCGTGGTCGCGCACCACGTCGATGCCGCAGATGTGCGCGTAGATGCCGCCCGGGACGCGCACGCCCTGCATCTCCGGGCGGTACTGCGGGTTGCACAGGATCTGCTCCGGCGGCACCAGCCGGCTCTTGAGGATGCGCTGCTCGTGGTAGACGTCGGCGAGGAAGGCGTTCAGGGCGCGCACGCGCTGCTTCAGTCCCGCCTCCAGGCGCTGCCACTCGCCGGCGGGGAGGATGCGCGGCACGATGTCGAAGGGGATCAGCCGCTCGGTGCCCTCGTTCTCGCCGTAGACCGCGAAGGTGATGCCGACGCGGTGAAACAGCGCGTCCGCCTCGGCGCGCTTGCGCGCCAGGTGCTCGGCGGGCTGCTGGCGCAGCCACTCGTAGTACTGGCGGCAGTGCGCGCGGGGCGCGCCGGCCGCATCGAGCATCTCGTCATAGGGGGAGGGCATCGGGGATATTAGACCAAGCCGGCGCGGCCGGCGGCAGACGGCAGCCGCCTGCACCGTCGCGGGCAGGGGCGCACACAAACAGTGCACTGCCAGTTTGCCAGCGTGCGCGGCGCGGAGTTAAGGTCGCGGCAACAAGTGCGGCGGTCGCGGCGCAGCCGGTCCGACAAGCCGCCGCAGGGAGCCCGAGATGTGCTGTCCCGGAGCGCTGCACGAGCCCGCACCTGCCACGGGGTGGCCGCCGCTGCCGTGACGGCCGTGCTCACGCGCCGCAGGTTCCTCGGTGGCGCCGCGCTCGCCGCGGCCTCGCTCTGCCTGCCGCGTGCGCCCGCGCCGGCCGCGCGCCCGCAGCGCGTGGCGGTCGTGGGCGCAGGGCTTGCCGGGCTGATCGCTGCGTTTGAGCTCATGCGCGCCGGGCACACGGTCAGCGTGTTCGAGGCGAGCGAGCGTGCCGGCGGGCGCATCCGGACGCGCCGCGACCCCTTCGGCGACGGGCTGTACGTGGAAGAGGGGGCGCTCGACTTCGGCGACGGCTACACGCTGCTGCACCGCTACCTCACCGAGCTCGGCCTCGAGACCCAGCTGCAGAGCCGTCGCGACGGCAGCGGCGGCTGCCTCTACTACCTCGGCGGGCGGCTCTACCGTGCCCCGGCCGGCGCCGAGCCC
>Ga0335080_10003682_pt1 | contig 15536 bp, 13 predicted proteins | sample Lox_Sample_34_FD_206720 | JGI IMG/M metagenome (GOLD analysis project Ga0335080, IMG submission 206720) | Soil microbial communities from Loxahatchee National Wildlife Refuge, Florida, United States - Lox_Sample_3.4 | ecosystem: Environmental > Terrestrial > Soil > Wetlands | place: USA... | reverse complement strand
CGCGAAGCAAACCGGCTGAACACCATCCGCCTGGATGTGATGGAGCTGACGGAGCGCATCGACAACGCCATCAAGTTCGTCACCGACAGCTATTACGCGCTGGTCTACCGCACCGCGGCCACACGCGCGGGCGTACCTGAGTATCGCGATCTGGTCGAACAAAAACTGAGGACCGCGCGAGAGCTATACGATTTCATGATGGCGCAGTTCAATGAAGCGCGGCTGTTTCTTCTCGAAGCCGCGATTACGATCCTCTGCCTGCTCGACGTGATTGCGCTCTTCCGCGGCGGCAAGTAATTATTTTCGCGGGATGCCGAGCCGGAGATAGTCGTCAGCCTTGCTGAGCCAGTCTTCGCGTGGCGGCGTGAATACATCCAGGTCCAACGTGTCTTCGATAGCCCACGCTTCGTGCGGCATATTCGAGGGAATGCAGAGTACCTCGCCCGCGCGCACGACAATTTCCTTCCCGTCGATGGCGAACTTCAATGCCCCTTCGAGAATGTAGGTGACCTGTTCGTTGTGATGATGATGTTCGGGCACGTGCGCTCCCTTCTTGAGGAACACGCGCGCCAGCATGATTTTGTCGCCGACGATCATTTCGCGGTCGATGAGCTCATTCAACTTCTCGCGCTCGACCTGGTTCCACTGGATGTATTTCGGTTCGGTTTTCGTAGTCATTTCTTGTCTCCATAGAGCCGGGCGGCATTGTCGTGCAGATAATTTCGCGCGAGTTCGAGGGCTTTCGCGTCGCTGATGGCGCCCTCATCCACCAGTTCGGCCAGTGCCGCGGCCAGGCCCGTGCGCGTGGTGCGTGCCGCGAGCCACATGCTCTCTTCGGCGCCGATGACATCATTGAACGGAAACGAATCCGAGCCGTACATCATTTTGTCCGGGAAGAGTGTCAGCAGGAGTTTCAGCACATCTTTGAATTGCGACGGATAGAGCATTTCGGATTGAAATGAGGTGTCGAGATACACATTCTTTACCGCGGTCATCAACGCCGCTTCGCGTTCATAGGGCCAACCGCCGTGCACCAGCACGAAGATCACGTTTTTATAACGTTGGTCACGAACGACGTTTTCCAGATTGAGCACGTTGCCGTTGTGCAAGCTGAAGTAATCGCCGATTCCGACGGCAGTGTGAAAATGCATCGGCAGATGGAGTTTCCCTGCCTGATCGACCATCACGCGGAAAATGTAGTCTTGGAATTGCGTGTACTCGCCGGGAGTTGGGACCCCTCCGGTGCGATATTTCTCGTACACCGCGGCGGCATGGGCTCGCGGCGGCTCGCCAAACGAGAGCGACCGGAAATACGCGGCCTCGAACTTGATGGCGACGCCGCCCTTTTTCTGATTGTCTTCCATGGTGCGCCGAACGAAGTCCTCGTAACCGGCCAAGTCAGCCGGCAAACTCTCGATGCCCTCTTGCTTTTTCCAGCGTGACAACATTTTCTCCTGCAGCGGGACGTATACGCCCATGTCCGGGGTGCTGGAACGTTGCGCGCTGTTGTCGAAGGGATAGAAGAAGGCGTCGCCGAAGAAAACCCAATGGTAGCGTTTGGTGTCGAGATAAGGCGCCATCATGGCGCGGTTGGCAAGACAGGTTTCGACATTCAATTTGTCGAGAAGTTGGTCGAAATATTCGACACCACCGGCCGTTTCCGCGGCCTTTTTCTTGTCCGCGAGCCACTTGGCGTGCTCGGGCTTGAAGTCGTCGTACGGATACTGAAAGAGCGCCTTCGCCCCGGCCACGAATTCGGGATTGTCGTCGTGCAGCCGCAGCGTAGAGCTTTCGTCGGGCGGCGACGCCATCGCGTCCACGTCGGTATCGTCGGCGAAGCCGGGATGCGCGTGATTGTCGTACATGGGAATGGCGTCAATCTGTTTGAGCAAGCGCTCGTAAGTTTTATTCAGGTTGCCGCTCGGGAGCGGGCGCGCTTGGCCTGCCGCGCCTTGCGTGATTGCGAATACCAATAGCACGGTGCTTGCCCAACGGAACAAACGAATCATCCTGGCTCCTCACGAACACAAGAAATGGTCGATTTCCGAGGCCGGAGGTTACCGGAACAATCTGCTTCTTGGTGGCGCTTACAGCAAAAAGCAGCTTCCTCGCTTCGCTCGGAATGACGACTATGACTAAACTTTTTTTAGCGCGCCGCGGTTGCGCGCCAGTGCATCGTCGCCCGTTGAATGCGCTCCAACGCTTCTTCCAACTGGTGCGTGGCGCTGACCAACGAGAATCGCAGATAATTCTTCCCTTCCGCGCCAAACGCCGCGCCGGCGATTCCGGCCACCCCGACTTCTTCCAGCAAAAGTTTCTGGACTTCTTCGGCGGACTTGCCGGTGTCTTCAATGTTCACCCAGGCATAGAACGCACCATCGGGCGACTGGCAGCGGAATCCGGGGATCTTGTTGAGCCGGGAAACAAACAGGTCGCGACGCTTGCGATACTCCTCCACCATCGCGGGAACGGCATTCGTCTCATCCTTCAACGCTTCGATGGCGGCCCACTGAGAGAATTCTGCGGTGCAGGTGAATGTGTTCAGCACCAGCATGTCTAGCGCATCGATGACGTGCTTTTGCGCGACGGCATAGCCAAGGCGCCATCCGGTCATGGCAAAGGACTTGGAGAAACCATCGATGATCACCGTACGCTCCGCCATGCCGGGAAGCGCCCAAATGGATTTGTACTCGCCGCTGAACAGGATGCGCGCGTAAACTTCGTCGGAAATTACCCACAGATCGTTCTTCCTGGCGAGTTCCGCGATTCCCGTGACGGCCGCCTCGTTGAAGACGGTCCCGGTGGGATTGTTCGGCGAATTGAAAATCAACATGCGGGTCTTTGCGGTGATCTTGGCGGCAATCTCATCCAGATCCGGTTGAAACTCATTGCCTTCCCGCAACGCGTAGAGGACCGCTTTCCCTTCCAGACCGCGTGTGAACGAGGGATAAATGGGGAAACTCGGGTCGGGATACAGCACCTCATCGCCCGGCTCGATCAGCGCCATCATTGCCAGCGCGAGCGCCATTTTGCAGCCGGGGGCAACGAGCACTTGTTCCGGCGCTACGTCGAGCTTCCGACTGCGCTTGAGATAATCGGCGATGGCGCTACGCAGGTACGGAATCCCGCGCGTGGCCACGTAGCGGTCTTTCCCGTTTGCCACGGCGGCGCGCACCGCATCGATGATCGGAGCAGCGGGATGAAAGTCCGGCTCACCCAATTCCAAATGGATGATGGAGCGGCCTTCTTTTTCAAGTTCCTTGGCGCGAGTGAACACGGCGAGCGCGCCCTCGCCGGTCAGTTGTGAAACACGCGTTGCAATCCGTGGCATGGCCGGAAAATGATACCACTTTGCCCCATAGACTGATGGAATTTGCCTTAGATGCGAAAAAGCAGATTCCTCGCGTCGCTCGGAATGACAAAGCGGGAGTGGAAAGAGAAAATGCGAATATCGAGTTTGGAGGACAAGTTAAAGAGGTTCAGAATCTTCCGACCAGTTTAATTCGCGGAGCGCAGCAACAACGCGTGCGATCGGCAGGCCCACCACGTTGAAGTAGCAGCCCTCAATGCGAGGAATGTACCGCCCGGCGTGCCCCTGAATGGCATAAGCACCGGCTTTATCGAAGGGCTCGCCAGTCGCCAGATAGCGGGAGATGTCCTCCGGACCCAGATGACCGAAGTGCACCAGTGTAGTCTCAACGAACTGGCGCCGCTCCATCTCCGGTAGTTTGATGAGCGTGACCCCCGTGATCACTGAATGAGTTCGGCCCGAAAGCGCTTCCAGCATGCGCCGGGCTTCTTCCGTGGAACGAGGCTTTCCGAGCAGCTGTTTGTCTATCACCACCACGGTATCGGCCGCGATGACGATCGCGCTTCCAATGGAACGAGCCGCCACGAGTTCCGCTTTTGCGTCCGCCAGGCGTTGGACCATCTGTTGAGGCGTTTCGTTGGGGTATGGCGTCTCGTCCACTGCTGACGACAGCACCGTAAAAGAAATGCCTGCGGCGCGGAGAATCTCGGCGCGCCGTGGGGAAGAAGACGCGAGAATTAATTTCATGGGTCGCTCGCGGCAAGAATACTACAGTCGGTTTGCCATGGCAGCTGTGCTTTGGTTCAGCGTCACATCCCTGTGTCGAGTCATTCCGAACGGCGTCTGCGAAGTGAGGAATCCCTCTTCTTTCCAGGCGAAAGCAACCTGTCAGATGACGACGGACTCCCGATACTCGCCATAGACACGACGCAGCGCGTCGGAAATTTCGCCTACAGTGGCGTAAACTTCGACGGCTTGCAGGATGGCCGGGAGCAAGTTCTCGCTTGTGCGGGCGCGGCGTTCCAACTCTGCCAGGGCGGCGCTCGCCTTAACGGAATCGCGTTTCGCCCGCAGCGCTTTCAGGCGCGTTACCTGCACGCGCTCCATCTGCGGATCGATGCGCAGTGTCGGGATTTGCCGCTGCTCCGCCGCGACAAACTCGTTCACTCCGACCACAATTTGATCCTTCTGCTCCACGGCGCGCTGGAAGTCATAAGCGGCGCGTTGAATCTCCTCCTGTACGAAGCCCGATTCGATCGCTTTGATCATTCCGCCCATCGCATCGATCTTGCGCAAATATCCGGCGGCCTGTGCCTCAATTTCGTTGGTCAGCGATTCAATCGCATAGGAACCGGCGCACGGGTCGATGGTGTTGGTTACCCCGGTCTCCTGCGCAATAATCTGCTGCGTGCGCAACGCCACGAGCGCCGAATCTTCCGTAGGCAACGCTAGCGCTTCATCCATCGAGTTCGTGTGCAGCGACTGGCAGCCTCCCAGGACAGCTGCGAGCGCCTGAAGGGCCACGCGAACGATGTTGTTTTCTGGCTGTTGTGCCGTCAGCGACGATCCGGCCGTCTGGGCGTGAAAGCGCAGCAGTAACGATCGCGGATCCCTGGCTTGAAACCGCTCGCGCATGAGCTTCGCCCACAAGCGTCGTGCAGCACGGAACTTGGCGATCTCTTCGAGCAGATCGTTGTGCGCATTGAAGAAAAAAGACAACTGCGGTGCCAACTCGTCGATGCCCAGCCCGGCATTCAGCGCCGCCTCCACGTACGCAATTCCGTCCGCAAGCGTAAAGGCCACTTCCTGCACCGCCGTCGAACCCGCTTCGCGGATGTGGTAGCCGGAGATCGAGATAGTGTTCCACTTGGGCAGCTCGCCGCGGCACCAGCCAAAAATATCCGTCACGATCCGCATGGCGTGTTTCACCGGATAAATATACGTGCCGCGTGCGATGTACTCCTTGAGGATATCGTTCTGTACGGTGCCGGAAAGTTTCTTGAGGTCCGCGCCCTGCTTCTTTGCCACCGCGACGTAAAGGCAAACCAGAATCGCTGCCGTGGCGTTGATGGTCATCGACGTGGAGACTTTTTCGAGCGGGATCTGATCGAACAGCGTCTCCATATCCTCGAGCGAATCGATGGCCACGCCGACTTTGCCGACCTCGCCGAGCGCCAAGGGATGATCCGAATCCATGCCGATCTGGGTGGGGAGATCGAAGGCGACGGATAGCCCCATCTGGCCTTTCCCCAACAAATACCGGTAACGCTGGTTGGACTCGACAGCGGTGCCGAATCCCGCATACTGCCGCATCGTCCAGAAACGGCCGCGGTACATTGTGGGATAAATTCCGCGCGTGTAAGGAAACTCTCCGGGATAACCGATCTGCTCGGCGGCCTGCCGGTTGGGGTCGAGCGAATCGTCCGTGTACAGACGCTCCACGGGCAAACCCGATAACGTCGCAAAGCGAATTTTGCGTTCGGGCGCGGTATCCGGTTTGGGTTTGCCGTCAGGCATATCGGGACCTATCCCTTAAAGTGAGGACTTGCCAGCTTCACAATTGGCGCGCGCGCCGGAAGGAAGTGACCGCAAAGAACACGAAGAGCAGCGCGGTGACAACCGACGCACCGATCAGCCAATGCGCCACGTCGCGGGTCCACGCACGGAACGCCAGATTGAACCACGCGAACGCCAGGACCGCGAACATCGCTCCCGCGACTTCGTAAAAAACCTGCTTGATGGTCCGCAGCAGGCGGCGGAACCCGCGTAGTTCCGGAAGCGAGCCGGGGGTAGTCGACATAAGGCCATCTTAGCAGCAACCCGCAAAAAGCCGCATGCACGGCCCGTCCCGCAGGACAGGTTCCCGATGGTGGTTATATTCAGGACAACACTTAAAGGGCAGCTTGTATCGAACCGTACGTAGGCCTAAAATCACTTTTAGCAGTACCGGGGAGAGCGCCTTGCAACTCGACGATCACCTAAAAAATCTCTTGCGTGAACTCGGCCACGCCATCAACGACACCGTTTCGGAGTCCGACCGAATCACCGGAGCGATTGCCGGGGTGCGCGCGCATGGGTATGACATCGTGCTCAAACTTGATGCCACGATCGGCCTGGCCAAGCGCGATGGCAGCGAGTCGCCGCGCATGACCACGCAGGATCGCCGATTCCTCGAGTCTCTCCGTATCCAGGTGGACCAGGAGTCCATCGAGGCACAGGAAACGGACGGCAAGCGTCCCGCCTCGCGGCTCACCATGACTCCGCAAGATGTACGCTTTCTGAAATCCTTGCGCATCGCCACGGACGACATTGAATGAAGCTGCGCTTCGCATCCGCGGGATTGGGAACCCTGGCCTTGTTGGCTTTCGGCACAGCGGCAACACCGCGTGCCGCGGCGCAGGACCCGATTCTCACGCCCATCATCGCAGCCGAAGCGGCTCCCATCGTTACGAAGGTGCTCACTCCAAAGCCGAAGAATCCGGGCTTGGGAAAGTTTGAAGGCTACGTGATGAATGCCAACGCCGCGCAGCTCACGGTAAGGGCCAAGGGCAACGATCTGGGCATTCAGACCTTTGCTCTGAACCAAGATCTCTCCGCCAAAATGCAGAAAATCATTGATAAGGGCGGCTATCAATACGGCGACAAAATCACCGTGTACTTCGATCCGCAAACCAAGCAAGCCGTAAAGATCAAAGGGAAACCTTCGAAGGCTATCTAAGTTCCGGGGTGCAGTATGCTGCGCCTTCCCGCCGTTGCCGGTCAGTTCTATCCTGCTCAATCTGACGCGCTGCTTTCTGTAGTTCAGGGGTTCACGCGGAGCGAAACCGGTTCGTTCAAAGCGAAAGCACGCGCTTGTCTCGTGCCACACGCCGGGCTGGTGTACTCGGGCGGGGTCGCGGGCGCTGTCTTTGCGCGGATCGCGCTGCCGAAGAAGATTCTGTTGCTGGGAGTTCGCCATTATCCCCACGGCGCGGAGCAAGCTATCCTCTCCGAAGGCGCGTTTCGGACACCACTCGGGGACGTCCTTATCGATACGCCGCTCGCCATCGAATTGCGTGAGCACTGTCCCGCCCTGCAGGAAGACGTGGTTGCGCACAAGCAAGAGCACTCGCTTGAGGTGGAACTACCGTTCCTGCAGGTATTGGATCCGGATTTTACATTCGTGCCGATTGCGGTGGGAACGCATGACCTGCCCGATTTGCAGCAAACCGGAGAAGGAATAGCCCGCGTACTTGCTTCCTGGCCGGAAGAAGTTCTCATCGTCACGTCTTCGGACTTGAACCACTATGAGGATGATGCGACTACGCGGGTCAAAGATCAGAAAGCCATCGACCAGCTTTTGCGGATCGATGCCGAAGGGCTTTATCGCGTTTGCCGGGAAGAGCGCGTGTCGATGTGTGGGCTTGGTCCGGCGATCGTGATGCTCACGGCGTTGCGCCGGCTCGGCACGGGACATGCTGAACTTATCCGTCACGCCACTTCCGGCGACATCAACGGCGACCGCCGCGCGGTAGTTGGCTACGCTGGACTGACCTTCTACTGAGCGGTTTGGGCTGACACAAAAATAGGCTCGCGAGCCGACCGTCGCGAGCCTATTCGCTAATAGACTGTCTGGAACTTAGTGGTGACTGCTGCCGCCTCCGCTGCCGGAGGAATGGCCCCCGGAAGCGCCGGCCCCACCGCTACTGGGCCCAGAAGCATGAGACGATCCGGTACCAGAGGAAGAACCGCCGCTGTGGCTTGCTCCGCCCCAGTTTGCGCCTCCACCTGTCCCGCCGGTATGCGAGGTTCCAATCGAACCGGAAGGCGGATGAGGAGGCGCAACATTTGGCCGAGGAGGTGCCGTCGCTGCTCCGTGCGCTGCGGCTGGAGGCAGGTTCGCTGTTCGCATCTGGTTCTGAGCGGCAATGCCCTTGGCTTTGTCTTCGCTGATTTTGCCGCCGCGCGCCGATTCTTCCGTGGCTGACTTAGCAGGCACGTTGCTGTTCACGAAACGATGCTGGTCGCGGTCGTAAACAATCGAAGAGTCGCGGCCCGCAGTGACTGGGCGGCTACCGCCGTTGCTGGATAGAATCGTGCGCGAGACCCGCGTTGGCGCCGTGGTGGTCGCGAACGTCATCGGCGCCAGCGAGCCGCGAGGAGGGTGCTTCTCGGTCGACCATTTTTCTCCGCTCGCCGCGACTAAAGTGGAACCCACCGCACCGCCATTTACCGGGTATATGCCGCGACCCAGATTCACTGGCAGCTTTCCATGCCCGTCCAGGGGATGAACAGGCACGATCCCGGTCGTCGTGCCGTTATGTACCCACACGCCGGTCACCGGCCGATAAGGCAACGGGCCGTAAAACCCGAATCTTGTCGGTACCCAGACCCACCCATAAGCCGGACTGAATACCCACCCGCCGTAGTGATACGGCAGCCAGCCCCAGGGCGCCGTGCCTATGAAATTCCAACCGATGGAGGCATCCCACATCCAGTTGCCATAGCCATAAGCGAATGGGCACCATCCGAGCCCGACGCCATACGGTTGCCAGCCGAAGCCGTAGCCGGACATGTTGACCCATGAGCCGTAGTTGTAGAGATCTGCGAAGCCAGACGTGTAATCGGGTGAATTCAGATATTGATTCGCGTACGCCGTCGCCGTGGCCACACTGTCGATGCGCCCGGAGACCCACTTATCGAAGTCGTCGTTGTCGGGTGCGCGCCCGATCATCGCATTGCCGCCATCGTTTACGTTGATGGAATACGATTGCCCCTTCGTCAGCTCTTTGGTTTCTTCCTTGTGGAGCACCGTCAGGTGGCCGACTTCGACGTTCACGTTGCTGCCGTCGTCGAAATTGTCGATCCGGAAACGTGTACGCACCGGCGCTTCCACACTGAAATCTCCACCCGTCACGCTGAAGTAGTCACCGCGGGCCGGATTCACATAAAAAATCGCCGAGCCTTGCCGCAACACCAGCCGCGTAATCAAGGATCCGTCGTACAGAGAAAGGTCGTAGAACTCGATGACGGTGTTTGCGCTGAGAAATGCCATCGCGCCATTTTCGAATTCCACTTCGGCGCGGCCGTCGCCACCGGTTGCAATTGCATAGCCCTGTCGAATGGGCAGGTTGAGCATGGCCGCTTCCCAGCCCGCCTTGGAATCGGTCAGAGAATCGGCGTGGAATTGCTGAGTGAAACGAACGTCACCCTGAAGCAAACTCAGCCGGACGATGCGCGCATGGCCGCCGTCTGCCACGGCCGTGGTGGCGACAGCACCGGAAACCAGAATCACTGCCAGGATATAAAAGAGAAGGTAGGAGCGTTTCATAGGAACCCTCGGAGCCACTCGCCTCTGTAACTTAGACGATAGCGTAAACCCTGGGGTTGCGTAAAACAATGCACTATCCGGCAGCGTTCTCAGTTTGTTACAGCACCTGCCCAGCGCGGTCCTTTAGGCAGAGGTGATCTTTCGCTGAGCGACCCATTAAATGCGCGAATTACCACTATAGAAATTATTGATTGCCAACTTCTTGACAGCAGTGGCTTTACTCGCTAGTTTGCTAGGACCATGTGTTGTAGTGCCCACAACTGACGGCTCTCTCCGGGCCTCTGCCCGGACTCATGAACAATCGGTGCGGAAGTAATCCGGTGCGAGGTGGGCAACGGAGTTTTTGCCAGTTTCTGAGGGGGATGAAATGAACGGTCTGACTCGAAAGTTGTTGTTCGTGGTGTTGGCTCTGGGCCTGTTTTACACGCCGAACGCTTTGGCGCAGGGGGGCGCCACCGGCGCAATCAGCGGCACGGTGCTGGACGCGAATGGCGGTTCCATCGCCGATGCTGAAGTGCAAATCATCAATTCCGCCACAAAGGTACAGGTCCGCAAGATCAATACCACCGCGGATGGAACATTTGTTGCAACCCTGCTTCCGCCGGGTTCGTACATCGTCGCCGTCAACAAGGCTGGTTTTTCTGAAGCACGTACGACACTCGATGTCCGCGTCACCGAAACTACAACACTCAGCATCAATCTCAAACCGGGCGTCGTGACCGAGCGAATTGAGATCTCCGCCCAAGTGGCCACGGTGGACACCACCAATGCCACGACCGGCCAAAGCATCGGCGAGCAGACCATCCGCGATTTGCCGCTGGCCACGCAGAATTACCAGCAGTTGCTCACGCTCAGCACCGGCGCTTACAGCGAACTGAACGCTTCCGCGCAGCTGGGCCGCGGCACCACCAAGGTTTTCGTGAATGGCCAGCGCGAAGACAACAACAATTACCTCATCGAAGGCATCAGCGCCACGGATTACAACGTCGCGCAGAACTACTACGTGCCGCTGCCGAATCCCGACGTCATCCAGGAATTCAAGGTGCAAACGTCGCTCTACGACGCTACCCAGGGCCGCAACGGCGGTGGCAACGTCAATGCCGTGCTTCGCAGCGGTTCGAACAACCTGCATGGCGACGTCTACGAATTCTTCCGCAACGACGCCCTCAATGCGAACGAGTACTTCCACAATGCCGCTGGCGAACCGCGCCCTCCGGTGAAGCAGAATATTTTTGGCGCCAGCCTTGGCGGCCCGGTCATCAAGGACAAATTCGGCTACTTCTTCGTGAACTATCAGGGCACGCGCCAGACCAGCGCGCTCTCTCCCGGCACCCAGATCAATAACCCTGGCTTCCCCGTGATTCCTACCGACCGTTCCGAGGCCTCCATTTCTCAGGCCTTCTTCGGGAACACCACCACGCCGATTGATCCGGTCATTCTCAGTTTGCTTCAATTCAAGAGCCCTCAGTTCAATGATCCCAATGGCTTCCTGATTCCCTCTATTCCCGGAACGCCAGGCACCACCGGAGATCTGCTCGTTAGCAAGCCGGGAAAATATAACGACGATCAGTTCACCACCAACTGGGACCGCGACTTCAACAGCAGCAAAGATAAGGTCAGCGCGCGTTTCTTCTTCTCCAACTCCGAAACGAATCTTCCCTTCGGGGCGGGCGGTCTGCAGGCATCTCTTGGTGGCACGCTGGCCAGCAGCATCAGCGCCACGGACCTCGATTTTCCGTACGACATTCCTGTCGCGGCGCGATTCTTCAGCGTTGGCGAGACCCACCTCTTCAGCCCCACCATCGTGAACGATTTCCGCTTCGGCTATGTGCGCATGAACTATAGCCTTCTGAACAATCCGCCAGTGACCGTCGGGGATGTGGGCATCGACCGGCCAACGAACAATCTCACGCAATCGATCTACAAATTCACACTAGCAACTTCCGGATTCCAGATCGGACCGACGCCCCCGGCAAATCAATACCAAGTTCAGAACAACTTCAATTTCACCGACACGGTGAGCTGGGTCAAAGGTGCTCACGATCTCCGTTTTGGCGGAGAGTACACCCGCGTGAACCTTGATAAAAAGTTCCCGCAGACCTTCAACGGCCAGCTGTTCTTTACAAATACCCCGGGGTCAGACAGTTCGCCGATTCCCAACGTTGATACCACCGACTTTCAGAATTGGCTGCTCGGAGCGCCACAGTTCAGTTTCGGAGGCGGCGGGGTTTATAACCACCAGTACCGCACCAATATTTTCGGCGTCTTCGCGCAGGATGATTGGAAGGTCAATCGTCAACTCACCGTGAACCTCGGCCTTCGCGTAGACATCAACGGAGCGTTCCACGATGATCTCTGCCATATCGGCAACATCGACCAGTCTCTGGCGGCGGCCAACGAATATCCCATGGTCTACGGCGGTTGCGCCAACAGTCTCGGCGTTCCTGGCCTGAGCGGTCATGGAAATGACACCACCTTCAAGAACGCGTACTCCACGGGTCTCGCCCCGCGTATCGGTTTGGCTTACGACTTGTTCGGCGATAACAAAACCACCATCCGCGCGGGTTACGGCATTTACTACGTCCGCGAAGACGTCGGCACCGCCGACCAGCTCTCGTTTCAGGCGCCTTATCTGCCGATTACTTTCGGTGCGCTTCCCCCAGGGTGCCTCAACGTTTTTTTCTCACCGAACGCGTCGGGAGCTTGCTTGCCGCAGGGAGCTACCTCCAGTCCAAACGCCCTGCCGGCCGCGGGCGTGCTCGATCCCAACTTCATCCCCTGCCAGGCGGTCTTTACCGGCTTTAACAATGACGACACCAATAGCTTCGGCAACTTCAGTTGCGCCGCCGGCAGCCCTGGCTCGATTCCAACCCCGTTCTTGTTTACGCTGGCGGTGCCGCGGCATTTCGTCACGCCGAGCACCCAGCAATGGAACCTGAGCGTTCAGCGCGATTTGGGAAAGCAATGGGTCTTGGAGGTTGGTTACGTGGGGACGCACGCGACGCACTTGCGCGAAACCAGAACAAACATGCAGACGCAAATCGCCAGCCCCTTGCATCCCATTACGATCACGGATATCAACGGCAAGCCTTGGACCATCACCACCGACACGACCGCGAATGGCCCGATGCGTAGCCCTACTCCGGCCATCAACACGTACGGCGGCTTCCAGATCTTCGCCAACGACGCCTACTCGCACTATCATTCGCTGCAGACCAGTGTGTCGCGCCGGTGGCACCGTGGGTATTTCCAGGCGGCGTACACTTTTTCGAAATCGACGGACGCGACCTCCAGCGGCAACACCGCGTTGAACACCGCGTTCAACGACGAATCCGACCTTAAGAATTCTCGCGGGCTATCCGACTTCGACCGTCCGCACCGCTTCGTGGTCAGCTACCGCTACGATTTGCCGTTCTTCTCGGGCGCGGATGGGTGGAAGAAGGCGGCGCTGGCGGGTTGGGCGATCAGCGGCATCACCGTCTTCCAGTCGGGTACGCCGTTCACCGTGTTTGACTCGGGCGCCGGAACTGCCTACATCGGCCCCGGTTACACGCCGACGCTAACGGGTTCGCTGGCGCCCGGCGCTACCGTTGGCAGCGCTTACACTCATGGCGACATTCATCAACGATTGAACGGTTACTTGGATCCGGCCCAGTTTGAAAAGGCTGCGATCCTGCCGACTGCCGATGGTGGTGACGGTACTGTCACGGTATTCGGCGACCTTGGCCGCAATACTTTCCGCGGTCCGTTCCAACAGAACTGGGACTTCTCGATCCTCAAGACGTTCCAGTTGACGGAGCGCGTGAACCTGCGTTTCAGCACGGACTTCTTCAACATCTGGAATCACGCCAACTTCGCCAATCCGGCGATCACCGACGTCGAAACCATCGGACCGAACAGTCCGTTCGGCCAAATTTTCTCCACCACCGGCACGCCGCGGCTGATTCAGTTCTCCCTGCGTCTCGGTTTCTAAGAGCGAGCACCCACAGGATCTCTCGACCTTGACAGCAAGCGGGCGCCGAGCCGTTTCTTTGTAGGGGTCCGGCAACGCTGGACCCCATGTCCGCACAATTTCTGGTTCAAAAAGCAAAAGCCCCGATTCCGTATCTTGGAACCGGGGCCTTTCACTTCTCGCTGACAACCGCAGTTACCTCTTCGTGCCACCCTGCGTCTTGTTATTGTGCTTCTTGTCGTAGATGTTCTTCGACGCGGCGTTCTGTTCCTTGTTGATCTGCTGTTTCTCACCCTGCGTCAGCTTGCCGCCGTTTGCCTGGCGATCCGCGTGCACCTGTTGATTGATCGCGCGCTGCTGGTTTTCCGCCTTCGCGGCTTCGCCGGCGGTCAGTTGCCCGCTCTTGATGCCGTTTGCGATTCGGTCCTGCTGGTTTTCGCGCCGCTGATCGACTTCATTGTTGCCATAGTGCTGCGTGTTAGCGTTGTGCTTGTCCTGATAGATCTGCTTCGAAAGCTGATTTTGTTGCTTGTTAATCTGCTGCTTCTCGGCAGTCGTCAACTTGCCTCCGTTGGCCGCACGGTCCGCGCGCGTTTCGCCGTTGATGGCAGCTTCCTTGGACTCGAGATTGGCGGTTTCCCCGGCAGTGAGCTGGCCGCTCTTCACGCCGTTTGCGATGCGGTCTTGCTGATTCTCTTTGCGCTGCGCGACCTCCGGTTTCGTAGGTGCTGGATTTTGCGAGGAATCCTGCGCCAACGCTACCGTGCCCAGCATCAGCACTGCTGCGGGCAACACCATCCACTTTGAGGCTTTGCTGCTCATGAACTTGCTCCTTTTTATTGATTCTCGACGTAATTCCCTGGGTAGCCCGTAATACCCAAGTCTGCGGGAAAAGTTGCGGATGGCTCTACTGGACCGAGGGACAGTTTCGAAAGATGGGAAAATAAGTTCCGTTGCTGATTAAGCACACTTCTATGTTGCACAGGCATCTTTGCCTGTCCTGATTTTTCGCAATGGAAGCGGCCGCACAGCCAGGAATGGCTGTGCCACAGGGCCTGCTTTACGCAGAGGTTCCGCTGACTTCGATGGAGTTGGAGCTCTCGCCCGAACCACTCATTGAGGTAACTACATAATAATAAGTGCCCGCGGCCAAACCTTCATCAGCGTAATTGGTGGAAGAGATCGATGCGATCAGCGCATACGGACCGCCGCTGGTGCCGGAACGCTTCACGTTGTAGCTCGCTGCGCCGGAAGCGGCGCTCCAGCTCAACGACACGGAATGATTATTCGACTTGGCGGAAAGCCCGGCGGGAGCCAATACTGCGGCAGCCGTGACCGTTGCGTTCGCACCACCCGCGTTTGCCGCTCCGGACATGCCGTCCTTAAAGCTGCGAATTCCTTCGCCCAAGCCCTTCATTACTTCGGGAATTCGCCGTCCGCCGAAGAAAATCAGTACGATGGCCAGCACCACCAGCCAATGGAAAATACTGAATTCACCCATGAACTACCTCCACACGCCGCGGCCTTTCCGGGCTTATGCACACCTGGTTTTTGGAGCGTTCCTGACCGGAGCCGTTCTCGATTTAACCCCTAAAGGATAACACGCTCATCGCCCATGCGCCGTGTCAGCCGTTGCCGGTCCAGGTATTCGAGCAGGGGAATGGCGTATTTTCGGGTGATTCCGGTCAACTCCTTAAATGCCGGCACGCCGATCTTCTCTCCCCGCGTTTTCTTGTAGCTTTGCAGGATCCCCGGCAACTTTGCCAATGCCTCATGGTGAAAAATAAGCTCCGGGGATACTCGCACCAGCACCTTGTCGCGCAGCAGCATTTGCAGAATCCTTTCCGCGCGGAGGCTTTCCACTGGCAGTTGCGACAACACTTCTTTCACCGACGGCACAGCAAGCCCGGTTTTAGCAAAAGCCTGTTCGATCTGCTCTCTGGCCCTAGCCTCTTCAGGCGTTA
>Ga0335080_10003680_pt1 | contig 15538 bp, 11 predicted proteins | sample Lox_Sample_34_FD_206720 | JGI IMG/M metagenome (GOLD analysis project Ga0335080, IMG submission 206720) | Soil microbial communities from Loxahatchee National Wildlife Refuge, Florida, United States - Lox_Sample_3.4 | ecosystem: Environmental > Terrestrial > Soil > Wetlands | place: USA... | reverse complement strand
GCCGGCAGCGGCATGTCGAGCCGCGAGATCGCGCGCACCCAGAACTTCTTCGCGCTGGGCATCCTGTTCTGGCTGTACGGCCGCAACCCGGAGCCCGAGCTCGACTCGATCCGCAAGAAGTTCGCGAAGAGCCAGGAGCTGGCCGACGCGAACGTGAAGGTGTTCCAGGCCGGCTACCACCTGGGCGAGACACTCGAGCTGTTCGACGCGCGCTACGAGGTCCCGCCCGCGCATCTCCGGGGCGGTCACTACCGCAACATCACCGGCAACGAGGCCACCGCGCTCGGGCTGGTGACGGCCGCGAAGCTCGCGAACCTGCCGCTCATGTACGCCAGCTATCCGATCACGCCCGCCTCGGACGTGCTGCACAACCTGGCCGGCTACGCGCGCTTCGGCGCCACCACCTTCCAGGCCGAGGACGAGATCGCGGCCGTGGGCGCGGCGATCGGCGCCTCGTTCGGCGGTGCGATCGGAGTCACCGGCACGTCCGGTCCCGGTTTCGCGCTGAAGCAGGAAGGCATCGGGCTGGCGGTCGCGGTCGAGCTGCCGCTCGTGATCGTGAACGTGCAGCGCGCTGGCCCCTCGACCGGCATGCCGACCAAGACCGAGCAAGCCGATCTCTTGCAAGCGATCGTCGGCCGCAACGGCGAGTCACCGATCGCGGTGGTGGCGCCGGCCACGCCGGCCGAGTGCTTCAAGATCGCGATCGACGCGGTGCGGCTCGCAGTCGAGCACATGTGTCCGGTCGCGTATCTCTCCGACGGGTCACTTGCCAACGGCGCCGAGCCCTGGCACCTGCCCGACCCCGAGGAGCTCGACCCGATCCAGCTCTCGTTCCGCACCGACCCCGAGAACTTCGCGCCGTTCCTGCGCGACTCACGGCTGGTGCGGCCGTGGGCGATCCCCGGAACGCCCGGCCTCGAGCACCGCATCGGCGGGATCGAGAAAGAGGACGTCTCGGGCAACATCTCCTACGACCCGCAGAACCACGAGCACATGGTGCTGACGCGCCAGGCCAAGATCGACCGCATCGCCGACCGCCTGCCGCCGGCCGAGATCGACGGTCCGCCCAGCGGCGACGTGCTGGTGGTGGGCTGGGGCGGCACGTTCGGCGCGCTGCGCCAGGCGACGCTGGCGCTGCGCGCGGAAGGTCACGCCGTGGGTCACTTGCACCTGCGCTACCTGAACCCGCTGCAGTCGAACGTGGGTGAGCTCTTGCGCCGCTACCGCCACGTGGTGGTGGCCGAGCTGAACCGCGGCCAGCTGCGCTCGATCCTGCGCGACAAGTATCTGGTCGACGCGCGCGGGCTGAACAAGATCCAAGGCAAGCCGTTCAAGGTGCGCGAGGTGGTCGAGGCGGTGCGCAAGCTGCTCTCGCCCAAGGCCAGCGCGCGGGAGGGACTGCACTCGTGAGTCAGTTGGTCGCGAACGGCGGCGAGCACAAGAAGCTCACCAAGAAGGACTTCGAGACCGACCAGGCGGTGCGCTGGTGCCCCGGCTGCGGTGACTACGCGATCCTGGCGCAGCTGCAGAAGGTGATGCCCGAGCTCGGCATTCCCAAGGAGAAGATCGTCTTCATCTCCGGGATCGGCTGCAGCTCGCGCTTCCCGTACTACATGGACACGTTCGGCTTCCACACCATCCACGGCCGCGCGCCGGCGATCGCGACCGGGCTCAAGCTCGCGCGACCCGAGCTCAGCGTCTGGGTGGTCACCGGCGACGGCGACGCGCTCTCGATCGGCGGCAACCACCTGATCCACGCGCTGCGCCGCAACGTCGACCTGAAGATCCTGCTCTTCAACAACAAGGTCTATGGACTCACCAAGGGTCAGTTCTCGCCGACCTCCGAGATCGGCATGAAGACCAAGAGCTCGCCCGCGGGCTCGGTGGCGCGGCCGTTCCGCACGCTGTCACTCGCGCTCGGCGCCGAGGCGACGTTCGTGGCGCGCGGCGTCGACACCGAGACACAGCACCTGCAGGAGATGGTCACGCGCATGGCGCAGCACAAGGGCGCCGCGCTGCTCGAGATCTACCAGAACTGCCCGGTGTTCAACGACGGCGCGTTCGACGAGCTGAAGGACCGCAAGACCAAGTCCGATCACCTGCTCTTCCTCGAGCAGGGCAAGCCGCTCGTGTTCGGCAAGGACGACGAGCGCGTGGTGAAGCTCGACACCGAGCACACGCGGCTGTACGTGGCCAAGCGCGGCGAGCCGGGCGGCGTCGAGATCACTCACGACGAAGCGACGGCCGACCCGGGTCTGGCGCTGCTCCTGGCGCGCTGCACGCCGCCGGAGTTCCCCACCCCGATCGGCGTGCTGCGCTCGGTCGAGGAAGCCACCTTCGAAGACCAGACGCTCGCCCAGAACCGGGCCGCGATCGCCGCGCGCGGCGAGGGCACGCTCAAGGAGCTGTTGTTCGCGGGCGATCGCTGGGACGTCTAGCCGACAGGAGACCTTTCGCTTTGCAGCTCGATTCCTTTCACCTCATGTACATGTTCGCCGCGACCACCGGCGTGCTCTTCATCCCGATCATCCTGGGCTTCATCGCCGTGCTCCTGGAGCGCGAGTAGGCCCACTCCCCCGGAGCGGTTTCTTCACGCCGTCCTCACGGCTGCGTCACGCCGCGTGCGAAGTCGGGCGATAGCATGGCGCGCGTGAGTCGAGGTGGTGCGGTTTCCGACGTGCTGGGGGCGATTGCCCAGCGCGCGCCGTTCGAGCGCGCGGCCGAGTGGGACTCGGTCGGGCTGGTGCTCGGCGATCCGGCGGCGCGCGTGCGCAAGCTCGCGGTCTGTCACGAGGTGACGGAGCGCGTGGTGGCCGCGCTCGAGGCGCGCCCGGTCGATCTGCTCGTCGCCTACCACCCGCTCTTGTTCCGGCCGACGCAGCGCCTGGTGGCGGGGCCGACGCCAGAGGGCCGGGCCCTCCGGCTCGTGCGCGCGGGCGTCGCGCTCGCGGTCGCGCACACCAATTGGGACGTCTCTCCAGGCGGGACGGCCGATGCCCTGGCCGATGCGCTGTCGCTGTCCCAGGTCGAAGGCTTCGGGCCGCTCGAGGGCGCGTCTGCGCGGAAGCTCGTCACGTTCGTGCCGCGCGCGGCAGCCGACGCCGTGCTCGACGCGGTGGCGGCCGTGGGCGCGGCCCGGGTCGGAAACTACACCCATTGCTCGTTCCGCGCGGAGGGGATGGGCACGTTCTTCGCGGGCGAGGGCGCGACGCCGAGCGCCGGCAAGCCGGGCGAGCTCTCGCACGAGCCCGAGGTCCGGCTCGAGTTCCTGGTGCCGCCTGCGCGCGAGGACGAGGTCGTGCGGGCGCTCCTGCGGGCTCATCCGTACGAGGAGCCTACCTTCGACCTGTTCGAGCGGCGCGGCGAGCTCCACTCTGCCGGCCGGATCGGCAGCACCGAGCCGATCACCCTGGGCGAGCTGGCCGAGCGCGCCGCCGAGTCACTCCACGGCTCGGTGCCGCGGATCGCGGGCGATCGCGACCGAGAGGTCTCGCGGGTCGCGGTGGTGCCGGGCTCCGGCGAGGATTTCGCGGCGGCGGCGCGGCGCGGCGGCGCCGACGTCCTGGTCACGGGCGATCTGCGCCACCACGCCGCCCGGCGGGCGCTCGACTCGGGTCTGGCGCTGATCGACGCGGGCCACGCGGCAACCGAGCGGCCAGGACTGGAACGGCTGCTCATGTTGCTGGCGGCGCATGGAATCGAGACCGCCTCGCTGATCGCGCTGGACAGCGATCCGTGGAGCGGCGCATCGTGACGGTCGGACCGGCAACTTCGATCCGTCCGCGGTGTCGGCGCCGTAATGTCCTCGATCTTCTGCGCAAATTTGCGCGCCACGCAATTTGCGGAGAGGAGACTCAAACATGGTAGAACGGTGGGTATCAGGGCTTGTGGGCGATCACCTACGCAACGTAGAATCGGCCCACTCTGACGCTTCGGCCAGGAATTTCCGGTCGAGCGAATACGGGTTGGGAACAACAATGGCTCAGCGCGCCTTCATTACGGCCTTGGTTTGCCTCGCGGTCATCGCACAGACGGCCGCGGGTGCGTCCATTCCCAAGCGGAAGGCGGTGACCCCGCAGGGCACCTCGGGTACCCCGACGCTGCAAGAGATCCTCAACGGCCTGGTCGTCTCGGGCCCTGCGATCGACGCCAACGCGCCCTCGAACGTCCAGCTCTGGACGAACACCTCGGGTCCGGCGACGGCGCAGCTCGTCGAGAGCTTCACGGGCAAGCAGTCGGTGAAGTTCGGCATCTACGATCCCGACAGCCCGGGCGACGGCGCGTTCCTGCTCGACAACAAGACCAAGACCTCGGACATCACGAGCATCGCGTTCAACGACGACAACTCGATCCAGATCAAGGGCAGCAAGGGCAAGAAGGCCAACGGCTTCGACGGGCCCTTCGGCTTCTTCGCGAAGATCCCCGGCAACACGAAGCACGACATCACCTTCTTGTTCACGCAGCCCGAGCTGAACGGCGGGCTGGTGGCTGCCAAGGTCTTCCAGGGCAACGGACTCACGATGCTGAAGTTCCCGGGCATGGCCCCCGGGCTCTTCCTCACCAGTCAGTTCCTGATCGCCTTCGAGACCACCGGCAAGGATGGTCAGTTCAATGACTTCATCGTGAGCGTCTCGGGCCTGTCCGTGCCGGAGCCGGCACTCGCGCTGCTCTTCGGCATCTCTCTCGCCGCGCTCTGCGCGCGGCGCGTCCGCAGCACCTAACCGCCCCTGAGGAAAATCTCTTTGCGCCGGCTGCTCGTCTCGGTTCTCGTTCTGGCGGCAGCCACGGGCGCCGCGGTGTCTCCCGAAGGTGTGAGTCGACCGGACGGGGTGATCCTCGACGGTCAGGCGAACTCGCGGGTGAACGACGCGCGGCTGCTCGCGGCCGTACGCGCGCAGGACGTCGACGCCGCGGTCGCGGCGCTCGAGGCCGGAGCCTCGCTCGAGTGCACCGCCGCAGACGGCGCCACGCCGCTGGTGCTGGCCGCGCAGCTCGGCTCGGACGAGCTCGTCGATCTGTTCCTCTCGCGCGGCGCCAAGGTCGACGCGCGCGACGCCAACGACTGGACCGCGCTGCAGCACGCCACCGCGCGCGGCTCGCGGCCCGTGGTCGTGCTGCTGCTCAGGCGCCGCGCGCATCCCGACCTCGCCGACCGCGACGGCTTCACGCCACTCATGCAGGCGAGCGCGCGCGGACTCGTGCCGATCGTCAAGTTCCTGCTCGACGCCGGCGCGAACGTCTCGGCTCGCAACCAGGCGGGGCTGACCGCACTGCACTTCGCGGCGGCGGAGGGCCGGCTGCCGATCGTGCAGATGCTGCTCGCCCACAAAGCCGACGCGAACCTCACCTCGTCGCTCGACCAGACGCCGATCATGATGGCCGCGGTGAAGGGCCGCACCGGAGTCATCGACGCGCTGATCCGCGCCGGCGGCAAGGTGAACGCGCGCACCACCGACGGCCGCACCGCGCTCATGTACGCGGCCGAGGCCGGGCGCACGTACACCGTCGGCGCGCTGATCGCGGACGGCGCGGACGCGAACGCGGTCGACGGCGCGGGGAAGACGGCGATCGACTACGCGCGCAACGAGAAACACGACGACATCGCGAGTCTCTTGGCCGGCCTGCGCCTCGATCCGAACAGCCCCGACGGTGGCGACGAGACGATGTCGCGGACCCCGAACAACACCCTGATCGCAGCGCTGCTCGCCAAGGGCGCCGACGTGAACGCGCGCTCGGGCGAGGGCAAGACGGCGCTCCTGCTCGCCGCCGAGAAGGGCCGCAGTGACACGGTGAAGCGCCTGCTCGACAGCGGCGCGTCGATCGACGCTTCGGACGCCTCCGGCGAGACCCCGCTCGAAGCGGCGGCGCGCGAAGGTCACCGCGAGGTCGTCGACGAGCTGCGCCGCGCCGGCGCCGATCTGTCGAAGGCCGACCCCGCGTTCCTTCTGCCCGAGCTGCGGGTCGCGAACGACCTGTTCGTCGACGCCGCCGACAAGGGCGATCTGCGGCTGCTGCAGACCATGATCGACAAGGGCGTCGACGTCGACGCGCACAGCCGGAGCGGTCAGTCGGCGCTGGCTCAGGCCTCGAGCGCGGGTCAGATCGACGCGGTGCGGGCGCTCCTGGCCTCGGGCGCGAGCATCGACGACACCAGCAACGCCGGCCAGACACCGCTGTTCCGGGCCGCCAGCGAGGGCCGCACCGACGTCGTGAAGCTGCTGATCCACTCTGGTGCGGACGTCGACGCGCGCACCAACGCAGGAGTCACTCCGCTGCAGATCGCCGCGACCAACGGCTACGAGCCGATCACGCGGCTCTTGCTCGAGGGCGGTGCCGATCCGCGAATCGGCGCGGGCGACGGGCAGACGCCGCTGGCGCGCGCCGCGCGCGAAGGTCACACCCACATCGTCGAAATGCTGGTCGAGCACGACGCGAGTCTCTCGGTGCGCGGCGAGCCGGGCCGGATCGCGCTCACGCGCGCCGCGCAGATGGGTCAGATGGAGACGGTGAGCTCGCTCCTGCAGGCGGGTGCCGATCCGAACTCGCGCGACCGCAAGGGCATGACCGCGCTGGTGCTGGCCGCCCAGGAGGGCAACACCGACGTGGCGCTGGCGCTGCTCAAGGCGGGCGCCGATCCGAACGCGCGGGCGCGCGGCGGACAGACTCCACTCATGCTGGCCGCGATGAAGGGCCGCAACGCGATCGTGCAGGCGCTGCTCGCGACCAAGGCCGACGTCGACGCGCGCAGCCAGACCGGCCAGACCGCGCTCATGTACGCCGCCTGGAAGGGCCGCGTCCGCGTCATGCAGTCACTGCTCGGTGCGGGCGCGAAGATCGACGCGCGCGCCGAGGACGGCCAGACGGCGCTCGTGCGCGCCGTGCGCGAAGGTCACATCGACTCGGCGCGGCTCTTGCTCGAGAAGGGCGCCGACCCCAACGCGCGCGACCGCGCGGGCTGGACGCCGCTCCTGATCGCCTCGGCGGCGGGACACAGCCAGATCGCGCTGCTCCTGCTCGAGAAGGGCGCGAACCCGAACCTGAAGTCACCCGACGGGCGGACCCCGCTGATGATGGCGTCGGTGCTGCCGGGCGGCAGCGACGAGCGCGAGCGCCGCCGGCGCGAGGCCAACCAGGCGCTGGTGAAGGCCGCGCGCGATGGCCAGACCTCGTATCTGCGCTCGCTCCTGGCCGCCGGCGCCCAGGCCGACGCGCGTGACGAGCAGGGCTGGACGCCGCTGCTGCACGCCTCGGCCGCGGGTCACGGCGACATCGTGCAGCTCCTCTTGCAACGCGGCGCCGACCCGAACGCGCGCACCTCCGACGGCCTGTCGGCCGCTACACTGGCCACGTCGCACGGTCACCCCGACATCGTGCGCATGCTGTTCGACTCGGGCGCTCCCCAGTAACCCGCGCCCGGTCCCACCCGGGAGAGCCATGCGGGAGAAGGACGCGCTGGGACGCGAGCACGAGCTCGCCGCGCCGCCGCGCCGGATCGTCTCGCTCGTCCCGTCCTGGACCGAAGCGCTGTTCGCGCTCGGCGCCGGCGACTCAGTGGTGGGAGTCACCGAGTACTGTGTGCATCCGGCCGAGGGCGTGGCGCGCCTGGCCAAGCTCGGCGGGACCAAGAATCCGAGCGTCGCGGCGATCGTCGGGCTGCGGCCCGAGCTCGTGATCGCGAACCAGGAGGAGAACCGGCGCCGCGACGTGGAGCGCCTGGAGGCCGCGGGCTTGCGCGTATTCGTGACTGCCGCCCACAGCGTGGCGCAGGCGCTCGCCGAGCTGCGCGCGCTGGGCCGGATCACGGGCCGCGCCGAGGCGGCCGAAGCGATCGCGCGCGAGGTCGAAGCTCGGCTCGCGCGCGCGCGCGGCGCCCGGCGCCCGCGCGTGGCGGCGCTGATCTGGCGCGACCCGCTCATGGTGGTGGGCGCAGACACCTACGCGAACGATCTGCTGCGCTGCGCCGGCGCCGACAACCCCTTTGCCGCCGGTGGCGGCCGCTATCCGCGCATCACCACCCAGGAGCTCGAAGCCGCCCAGCCCGACGTGCTCTTGCTGCCGACCGAGCCCTACCGGTTCGAGGAGCGCGACCGCCTCGAGTATCTCGCGCTCGACTGTCCGGCGGCGCAGAGCGGCCGCGTGCACGTGATCGAGGGCGAGCTCCTGTCGTGGTACGGGCCGCGCATGGCGCGCGCGCTCGACACGCTGGGGCGGCTCTTCGCGGACTGACTAGCCCGTGGTGAGCTGCGTGCCGCAGCTCGAGCAGAAGCGCGAGCCCGCGGCGTTGGCGGTGCGGCAGTTCGGGCAGCCGAGCGGCTCGGCGCGCTGGCGCGCGCCGCAGGCCGAGCAGAAGTTCGCGTCGCCCGTGACCCCGGCGCCGCAGGCCGGGCAATGACTGCCCGATTTCGCGCCGCCCAGCGCCTGATTCACGACTCCGGCCATGCCCGCGCCCAGGCCGAGCGCCGCGCCGGCGCCGACGCCCGCTCCGGCCAGCCCGCCGCCGCCACCGGACGCCGACTTCTCCAGCGCGTTCGCGGCCTGGTAGCGCACGAAGGTGTCGAGCGAGCCCACCGCGGCCATGCCCGCGCGCTTGTCGATCATCTCCTGCACGTGGTCGGGCGGCGAGATCGACATCACCTTGAAGTCGGCGATCGTGACTCCGTATTTCTCGAAGTCGGCGAGCACACGCGCCTGGATGCCTGCCGAGATCTCGACGTAGTGCTGTGCCAGGTCGAGCACCGTGCGCAGCTCCGCGCCCAGGAACTCCGCCACCTGAGTCACGATCAGGCCGCGGAAGAAGTCGGCCAGCGCCTCGGTCGTGAACTCGCCCACCGTGCCCACCAGCGTGTGCAGGAAGAGCTGCGGATTCGAGATCCGGAACGAGTAGATCCCGAACGCGCGCAGCCGTACCATCTCGAGCTCGCTGTCGCGGAACAGGATCGGCTCCATCGTGCCCCACTTCTGGTTCACGAAGCTGCGCAGGCTCACGAAGTAGGCCTCGGCGCGGAACGGGCTGGTGCCGCCCATGGGCAGCGACAGCACCTTGGTCAACAGCGGCACGTTCAGCGTCGTGAGCGTGTGGCGGCCGGCGCCGAAGGTGTCGAGCGCGCGGCCGTCGCGCACGAAGATCGCCGCCTGACTGTCTCGCACCACGAGCTGGGCGCCGAGCTTGATCTCGGCCGAGCCCTGCGCGGGATAGCGCGAGACCAGGGTATCGGGCGCGCGGTCGAGACACTCGATGACTTCGATCTGCTGCGACATGGCTACCTCGATCCCAGGCCCAGGATCGCGTTGCGCCGGTCGGCCAGCGCGAGCCCGAGCCGCTTCAGTGACCCGCGCAGCGCTGGAGCCGAGACCTCGCCCTCGCCGACCTGGGCGGCCAGCTCCTCGACCTGCTGCACGATGCGCTCGTCCTTCTCGTAGACGGCGTCGAGCGCGGCGTCGCCGTCGAGCTTGGCCTCGTCGAAGAAGCCGGAGTAGCCGCGGTCCGCGAAGCGCAGCTCGCCGCGCAGCTTCTCGGCCTGCGTCACCAGCTCCGACAGCTCGCCGATCTCGTCTAGCGGCACCTTCGCGATCCGCGCCTGCAGCTCGCGCCCGATCGCCTCGAGCCGCGCCGCGCCGTGATCGCGGAGGAGCTTGTCGGCCTGCCGGCGCTGATCGCGCTCGAGATAGCCGCCGAAGCCGGGCACGCGCGCGGCCAGGCGCTCGAGCGCCCCTCGCTGCGCGGCCAGCGTGTCTACGAGCTTCGCCATCGCGGCTCCTCCCCGGGCAGCGTTTTCGGCCCGTGTCGCGAGCCGCTTGAGGCGCACTTGCCGGTCAGGGCAGGGCAAAGGCGTGGGAACGGCGGGCGATCTGGCCCGCATCCGCGAGCAGCGCGCGCGACACGGGCAGCGGGAAGAACGGGGTCAGGAGCGCCGCGTGGTGATCGGCCTGCGCCGGGCCCGCGGGCAGCCACTGGCCGTGGTAGAGCTCGAGCGGAACCACGACCAGCGACGGCGCGGAGAGCGCGAGCTGCGCCTCGCCGACCCACTGCTGGAAGGTCGCCCCGTTGAGCTTGCGCGTGCTCTGCCGGTCGTGCAGCGCCACCAGCGCGAAGCGCGCCAAGGCAGTCACCTGCTCGGGCTCGAGCTCCACGTCGAGCAGCTCGAGACCGTCGCCCGGCTGCGGACGCCCGACCTGCGTCTCGGGCTGGCGCCAGCTGGCCACGGCGGCGAGCGCGGCGAAGGCGTCGTCGAGGCCGCGCGTGCCGAAGGTGGCGCGCGCGGGCAGGAACAGCCGCGCCTGCGCCGGGTCGGTCTCGCGATAGCGCGCGGCGGCGGGCTGGGGGCTCACTTGCTCGAGCCAGTCCCAGAGCCGCGTGAACTCACGCCCGCCCGCGCGCAGCCGCAGCTCGAATGCCCAGAACGGATAACCCAGGAGTGACTCGCGGCCCTGCGCCGGCGGCGCGGCGGCGAGCTCGTACTCGAGCGGGGTGAATCCCTCGGCGGACACGTGCATCGCCTGCCCGCAGGTCTTGCAGAACGCGATCCGGGCGCGCGGTGAGAGCGCGAGCTCCGCGCCGCAGTTCGGGCACTCGGAGGCGATCGCGCGCAGCACCGGCTTCTGCAGCACCTCGTCGAGTGCGCGCGCCGGGAGCGCGCAGAGCGCTTCGAGCTCGGACGGCTCGAGCCGCCCCGCGATCGTCCCGAACTGCCGGTCGAAGAGATGCCCTTCGATCGCCGCGCCGCGTTGGATCTTGGCGTAGCCCATCTGCTTCCAGACACGCAGCGCGCGCTCGCCGGTCACGCTCTCGAGCCGCGAGATGAGCTCGAGGCCCGGATCCACCTGCACGCGGGCGCGGTCGCCGATCGCCTCGGGGCTCGCCGCGCTCGTGGCCTGCAGCGCGTGGCCGCCCACGCGCTCGAGATGCGCGTCGCGCAACAGCGCGAGCCGGGTGCCGCGCAGCTTCAGGCCGCGGTCGCGCAGGTTGTAGCGGGTCGCGTCGTAGCGCCGCCGCACGTCCTCCGTGCGCAGGCTCTGCACCACCGACTCCTTCGCGTCGCCGCGCCGGCCGAGGATCCCCTGGAAGACGGTGCGCTCGTGCAGCTCGTAAGGCACCAGGAAGTCGCCCGCCTCGATGAGCGACAGCTCGTTTTCGAGCTTCGCGCGCAGCGCGGCGACCTGCGCCTCGATCCAGACGGGGATCCCGTTCGAGGCGCCGCCGTTGCGCTCCTTCGCACGCCCGATCTCGGCGTTGCGGAAGCTCTCCGTCTCGCTGCGGATCAGGAGCTCGATCGCGTCGCGCGCGGTCTGGCCGCCGTCCGAGACGGCGAAGACCTCTTCGCCCAGGGTGCGCGTGCAGGCGAGCACCGAGCCGCAATAGCTGCAGCGAAACGAGTGATCCCAGACGCCGGCCACGAAGCTGGCTCCGCACTCGCAGCACTCGAGCTGCACCTCCAGTCGCTCCTCGCTCGCACGCTCTTCGCTCACCGACACCGGATCGTCGGGAGCCAGTGAAAGCTTTGGCTTTCCGACTAGACTTGCCGGTGGGCTGGGACTTTTGGCGCCTCCTTTTCGTCGGAGGCGGACACTAATCCTTTGCAGCTTGGCTGCGGATTGCCGGCGGGTTGGGCAGCAGGCTGCGTGTCCGGGCGCAGTTCGTCTGGGGCTGAGGCATGGCTGAGCCATGCCTCGAGTCGGGCAGGGGCATTCGAGTGACCGAGCGATACTCCGCAGCCGTCGACCGCACGCTCTCGCTCCGCGATGGGCGACAGATCGGCTTTGCGACCTTCGGCGATGCCGACGGGCTGCCGGTCTTCTACCTGCACGGCACCTTCGGCTCGCGTCTCGAGGGCAGGATCGCCCACGTGGCTGCGCTCCACCGCCACGTGTGCCTGATCGCCGTAGACAGGCCCGGGTTCGGCCTGTCCGATGGGCGGCCGGATTCACGCCTGCTCGACTGGCCCGCCGATCTCGACGAGCTGGCCGACCAGCTCGCGATCGAGCGCTTCTCGCTGCTCGGGGTGGCGGGCGGCGGCGCGTTCGCGCTGGCCAGCGCCGTGAAGCTCCCGGATCGCGTGCGCTCGGTCGCGCTGGTCAGCAGCACCGCGCCACATGACCGCCCCGGCGTGCTGAACGGCATGGACCTGCGCGCGCGCCTGATGCTGCATGTGTTGCCGCGCCGGCTGCCCTGGCTCTCGCGCCGTATACACGACCGCGCGGCAAGCCTGGCCGACCGCGACCCGCAGCGGCTGCTGCGCGAGGCGTCGGGCACGCTGCCCGCGTCGGAGCGGCCCGCGCTCGACTCACCGGAGATCGCGTCGATCTTCATGGACGCCGCCTACGAGGGCTTCCGCTCGGGCGCCGACGGCATGGTGCACGAGCTGCGCATCCTGGCCGAGCCCTGGGGCTTCGGGCTCGACGGGATCGAGGCGCCGGTCTTCCTGTGGCACGGCGAGACCGACAAGGTGAGTCCGGTGGAAATGGCGCAGCTCCTGGCGCGCGAGATCGCCAAGTCACAGCTGCAGATCATCGCGGACCGCGGCACCGCGATCGCGGTCGACGTCGTCCCCGACGCGATCGCCACGCTCGCCGCCTACGCGCGCCAGAGCGATTGACTCGCGCGAGTCAGTCGTTCCAGCCGTGCGCGACCGGAATCACCTCGGCCGCCAGCCGGCGCGTCTGCTCGAGCAGCTGCGCGTCCGATTGCGCCAGCGGGATCATCACGAACTTCGACACGCCCACCGCCCGGTACTGCGCGACCCGCTCCAGCACCGCGCTGGCCTTGCCCAGCGCGAAGTACGCCGTCGGGTCGCCGCCCCCGCTGCGGATGCGCGCGGCGAACGCGCGCGAGAGACTCGACTCTTCGGTCGAGCCGAGCTGGAACACGATCGTGGCGCCGAAGTGATCCTCGGGAATCGGCCGGCCCGACTCGGCGCCGAGCTTCCGGATCGCGGCGATCACGGGCGCGACCTGCGCCGGCGTCTGGATCCCGCCCAGCCAGCCGGTGCCGAGCTTCACCGTGCGGCGCACCGCCGCGGGGCTCGCGCCGCCGATCCACAGCGGCAGCGGCTGCTGCACCGGGCGCGGCGCGATCGTGACTCCCTCGTAGCGGTAGAACTCGCCTTGGAACGTGACCGACTCCTCGCTCCACAAGCGGCGCGCGATCTCGAGCACCTCGTCGGCGCGGCGCCCGCGCTCGGCGGCACTGCGACCGGTGGCGCGGAACTCGGGCGCGTTGTCGGTGCCCACGCCGAACACCGGCAAGAGCCGGCCGCGCGACAGCCAGTCGATGGTCGCGCACTGCTTGGCCAGCACGAGCGGATCGCGGAAGGTGGCGACCACGGCGTTCATGCCGAACTTCAGGCGCTCGGTCGCGCCGGCGAGCGCGGCCATCGCCGCCAGTGACTCGAGGAACGGCTCTTTCGAGACCAATCGGTCGGTCTGCCAGATCGAGTCGACGTCGGACGATTCGCACAGCTCGACCCAGTCGAAGAAGCCGCGCGAGTCCGCGGCGGGCAGCGTGGAGATGCCGATCCCGAGGCGGACCTTCACGAGCGCTCGCTCCGCACCTGGTTCTGGCCCCGCGCGCGCACCCCGATCCGCGCCTGCTCGACCGCGTCGGCCGTGACCGCCCGGTTGGCGGCGCCCGAGAGCTCGCGCTCCGCCGCGAGTGACTCACCGAAGGGCAGGGCGAAGCCCGCGTCGATGATGCGCTTGTACGAGCGCAGCCCGGCGTCGGGCACCGACAGCATGTCGCGCGCCAGCGCGCGAGTCACCGCCAGGAGCTCGGAGGGCGCCACCACCCGGTTCACCAGACCCCAGCGCTCGGCGGTCTCGGCGTCCAGGAAGTTGCCGGAGAGCGACAGCTCCTTGGCGCGGTAGATGCCGATCGCGCGCGAGAGCTTCTGCGAGAGACCCCAGCCCGGCATGATGCCGACGCGCGCGTGAGTGTCGGCGAAGCGCGCCTCGCTCGAGGCGATCAACACGTCGCAGGCCAGCGCCAGCTCGAAGCCGCCCGTGATCGCCACGCCGTTGATCGCGCCCAGGATCGGGCCCGCGAACTCGGCCATCGCCGCCACCAGGTCCGGATCGCGCTCGCCGCTGCGCGCGCCGCCGATCGGGCCCGCGCCCCGGCCGAGCTCCTTCAAGTCGAGACCCGCACAGAACGCGCGGCCCGCGCCCGTGAGAATGACTGCGCGCACGCTGGCATCGCGCGCCAATCCACGGAACGCGTCGGCCAGCGCGCCGCGCAGCTCGCGCGAGAGCGCGTTCATGGCTTGCGGCCGGTTCAAGGTGAGTGTCGCCAGCGCGTCGTCTCGTTCGACGCGCAATACGGGTTCGGACATGTGCCCACGCGCTCCTCAGACGATCGAGTTGGCGCATGATAGGCTCGCGCGTCCGTCGGCCACAAACCGGAGGGCGCGGTGGGAGAGGCGGACAGGGCAGCGATGCAAGAGCGCGCGGTCGAGGGCGACGCCGCGCACGCGGCGCTGCCCGCGCTGGCGCGCGTCGCGCCCGGCCTGTTCTACGGCTGGTGGGTGGCGATCGGCGCGTGCTTGATCTCGTTCGTGTGCGCGGGCGTCGGCTTCTACAGCCAGGGCGTCCTGCTCGATGCGCTGTGTCACGACCGCGGCTGGTCGCGGGCGAGTGTCTCGGGCGCGACCAGCGTCTACTTCATCGTGAGTGGCCCGATCGGGCTCGGGGTCGGGCGCGGCGTCGACCGCTTCGGCCCGCGCGGCTTCATCGCGCTGGGGGCGCCCCTGCTCGCGGTTGCGCTGGTGGGGATCGGGCAGACCGGGTCGCCCGCCGCACTCTACGGCTGGGCGCTCGCGATGGCGCTGGGCGCGTCGCTGGCGGGCGCCGTGCCCACGACCGCGATCGTGACTCGCTGGTTCTCCGAGCTGCGCGCGCGCGCCATGACCGTGTCGCAGACCGGTGTCTCGATCGGCGGCATCCTGCTCGTGCCCCTCTCGACCTGGCTGATCCGCGAGCGCGGGCTGCCGGTCGCGACCGAGCTCCTGGCAGCGCTGGTGGTGGCGATCGCGCTGCCGGTGACTGCCTTCGTGCTGCGCGCGAGCCCGCAGCCCTACGGGCTCGAGGTCGACGGGCCGGCGCGCGCCCGTGCCCGCGCGGCGAGCGGCGTGCCGTTCGTCGACGTCTCTTTTCGCACCCGTGAAGCGCTGCGCACGCGTGCGTTCTGGGGGCTCGCGCTCGGTTTCGGTCTGGGGCTGTTCGCGCAGGTCGGCTTCCTGGCGCACCAGCTCGCCGGCCTGCGCGAGAGACTCGAGCCGGCGGACGCGGCCTTCGCGGTCAGCACCACCGCCTTCGGCAGCGTGGTGGGCCGGCTCGTGCTCGGGCCGATGGCCGACCGGCTCGAGAAGCGCCGGATCGCGATCGGGCTGTTTTTGGTCCAGGCCTGTGCCACGCTGTTCTTCGCGCGCGCCTCGGGCGGGCTGGCGCTGGGCGCGGCCTCGTTCGCCTTCGGACTCACGATGGGCAACATCTTCATGCTGCAGCCGCTTTTGGTGGGCGAGTTCTTCGGCGTGAGCTCGTTCGC
>Ga0335080_10003677_pt1 | contig 15541 bp, 12 predicted proteins | sample Lox_Sample_34_FD_206720 | JGI IMG/M metagenome (GOLD analysis project Ga0335080, IMG submission 206720) | Soil microbial communities from Loxahatchee National Wildlife Refuge, Florida, United States - Lox_Sample_3.4 | ecosystem: Environmental > Terrestrial > Soil > Wetlands | place: USA... | reverse complement strand
CGGCCCTGCAGGGCGTGGGTCGGGTGCTCGAGAAGTTCCTCGCCGACGAGAGTCACCCCTTCTCGATCCTGGCGCAGGGGCTGCTCGCCGAGAAGATCCGCTGCGGCGCGGCCTCGCTCGGCCTGAATGACTTCGTCGCGCAGATCACCAAGGAGACCAACCCCGACCGCGAGTACGGCTTCGCCTCGACCGATGGCACGGTCGCCGATCGCTTCGGCATCCACCCGCATGCCGACCTGTACAGCATCGCCGCCTCCGGGCCGCACGTGGTGGCGGTGGGTTACTTCGGCAGCGCACTCGTCTCGTCCGACGCGGGCGAGACCTGGAGCGCGCCCGCCACGGGCACCGACGAGCCGCTGTACGCGGTCGCGTTCGGGCCGGGCGACGAGGTCTGGGCGGCTGGCCGAGCGGGAGTCACCCTGCACTCGAAGGATGGCGGCCGCAGCTGGCTGCGCCGGCCCACGCCGTTCGCGCGCCACATCTTCGGCCTGTACGCGACCGAGAAGGATTCGGTGCTGGCGGTCGGCGACTACGGCCTGCAGCTCCGCACCACGGACGGCGGCGGGCGCTGGCTGTGCATCCCGCGCGCGCAGGACGTGATCCTCGGTCGGCTCGTCCGGGCCGGCGCCGCCGACGCGGTGGGCGTGGGCGAGTTCGGCACGATCGAGAGACTCAAGAACCTCGAGCCGCCCGGCGCGCGCGGCGTGCTGAACGGCGTTCCCGAGGACACCTACGTCTACGACGCCTGGCTCGATGCCGACGGCAAGACCGGCGTGGCGGTCGGCCTGGCGGGCACGATCCTGCGCTCGAGTGACTCGGGCGCGACCTGGAGCCCGGTGAAGACGCAGTTCAGCCACGACCTGTTCGGCGTGGGCGGCTTCGGCAGCCACGTAGTGGTGAGCGGCGAGGCCGGGCTGCTCGCGTACTCGACCGACGGCGGACTCAGCTTTGCCGCGTCCGAGGCGCCGGCGCTGCCCGTGCCCCTCTTGGACGTGGAGTTCGGCGACGCCGACCACGCCTACGCAGTGGGGCCGCGCGGGCTGATCCTGCGCTCGACCGACGGCGGCGCTCACTTCTCGATCGTCCACAGCGGCATACCCACCGCCAAGAAGTCGGCCGAGGCCAAGCCTGACGCCGGGAGTCACTCATGAGCTGGGCCGAGCGCTTCTCTCGCTTCTTCGCGCGCCAGCGCAACGCCTTCGCGCTGGTGATCGCGCTGATCAGCGGGTTCTTCCTGTTCCAGATGCGCCACCTCGAGATCTACACGCAGTTCCTCGATCTCCTGCCGCGCAATCACCCGTTCATCCACACCTACGAGACCTATCGCGAGGTGTACGGCAACGCGAACACGGTCGTGGCCGCGATCGTGGTGCGCGACGGCGACATCTACCGGCCCGAGATCCTGCGCGCGATCCAGAAGCTCACGAGCGAGCTCGACTCTTCGGTCGTGCCGGCCGAGGTGAACGCGCACCCGGCGAGCTACTACGTGACTCCCAAGGGCATCGTCGCCTCGGCGGTCCACGCCCTGGTCACGTTCGCAGACCGGCTGTTCCATCCGAGCACGGCCGTCGAGGCCGATACCGGCGTCGACCACAACCTGGTCACCAGCCTCACCGACCGCACCGCGCGCGACGCGCGCGTGCAGCTCGACGGCACGCTGATCTCGCCGCAGATGGTCGAGCAGATTCCCGAGGACGAGGCCGGGCTGAACGCCTTGCGCGAGAAGGTCCGGCGCAATCCGTCGGTGTTCGGCGTGCTGGTGTCTCTCGACGAGAAGGCCGCGCTGGTGCGCGCGAGCTTCGTCGAGACCCGGCTCGACTACGGCGCGCTGTTCAAGCACCTGCAGCAGGCCAAGCGCGACGTCGAGAAGGAGTTCCCGGTCGAGGTGTACGTGACCGGCCAGCCGCTCCTGTTCGGCTGGGCGTACGCGTTCGCGACCGAGATCCTGCTGGTGTTCGCCTCGACCCTGGCCGTGTCGGTGCTCCTGCTCTGGGCCTACTTCCGGCGCTTCTACGGCGTGTTCCTGCCGATGTCCGGCGCGGCCGTGAACGTGATCTGGGGCCTCGGCTTCGCGGCCTGGTTCGGCTTCAACCTCGATCCGCTGGTGCTGGTGGTGCCCATGCTGATCACGGCGCGCGCGATCAGTCACTCGGTGCAGTTCGTCGAGCGCTTCTACGAGGAGTACGAGATCCTCGGCGACAAAAACGAGGCCTGCATCCGGTCGATGGCCGAGCTGCTCCTGCCGGGCACGCTCGCGATCCTGACCGACGTCTTCGGCCTGCTCACGATCGGGCTCGCGACCATCCCGCTGATGTCGAAGCTCGGCCTTTTGTGCGCGTTCTGGGCGACCTCGATCCTGGTGACCGAGATGCTCCTGAACCGGCTGTTGATCCTGTATCTGCCGGCGCCCCGCGAGCGCCTGCACCGGATCTCGCCGCTCACCGCGCGCGTCCTGGCCCGCGCCGCGAAGATCGTGGTCTCGCCCGCCGGAGCCACCGCCGTGGTCTCGCTGTTCGCGATCCAGACCGGGGTCTGCTTCTGGCTCGCGCTGGAAGTGCCGGTCGGCGACAACCGGCCCGGCACGCCCATCCTGTACCCGAACTCGGAGTTCAACGTCGCCGCGCGCGAGATCGCCAACCGCTTCTACGGCCTGGACGACCTGCTCGTGATCGCGCACTCGAACGCGCTCGGCCGCGTCTACGCCCCGGACTCGTTCAAGTTCATCGAGTCACTCCAGCGCGCGATGGAGACCGACGAGAACGCGGGCGGCAGTCTCTCGCTGGTCGACCTGCAGAAATCGACCAGCCGGCTGTTCCACAACGGCGACCCGCGCTGGGCGATGTGGATGCAGACCACGTCCGAGATCGCGGGCATCTCCTATCTGATGGAGACCAGCGTGCCGGCGCCCGGCATCCTCGATCCCTACCGTTCGCGCGACAGCGCCTCGCTGGCGGTGCGCATCTTCTACCGCGATCACCGCGCCGACACGGTCAGCGCCGCGATCGCGCGCCTGGAGGAGTTCACCCGGGAGGTCCGCCTCGACGGCAGCCTGGCGGTGCGGCTCGTGCCGGGCCAGCGCGCCTGGTGGCGGCGGCAGCGCTGGGTCGACGCCCTGCTCGGCCCTCCGCGCCCGACGCTCGAAGTCAGCGAGGCCAGCGGCCCCGGCGCCGCGCGCAAGCCCGTCGACATTCCCGCCGGACTGACTCACTACGAGACCCCCGACGGCTTCGGCCTCGACGTGCGGCACCCGAGCCTGCGGGCGCCCTACGAGCTTTGGATCAAGACACCGGGCCAGGACTACGCGCTGCAGCCCAGCGGCACTTGGCTGAAGGACGGCGTCGAGCTGCGCTGGGCGGCGGGCTCGATCGGCGTGCTCGCCGCGGCGAACCAGGAGATCGAGGTGAGTCACGGGCTGTCGCTCGCGATCGTGTTCGCGGCGACCTTCGGCGTGCTCCTGCTCTCCTACCGGTCGCTGATCCTGTCGCTGATCACACTGGCGTCGCTGGCCAGCGGCTCACTCGCGGCCCTGGCCATGCAGTCGGTGCTGAACATCGGCATCGACGTGAACACGCTGCCGGTGCAGGCGATCGGCGTCGGCCTGGGCGTCGACTACGCGATCTATCTCGTCGATCGCATCATCCAGGAGCGCACGCGCATGCCGACGCGCGACGCGGCCATCCAGCACGCGATCCGCACCACCGGCATGGCGATCACGTTCACCGCCTCGACCCTGGTGGTCGGGATCGCGTTCTGGATCCCGATCTCGAGCCTGCGCTTCTCGGCGGAGATGAGTCTCCTGCTGTCGGTGCTGATGGTCGTGGACGCGCTGGGCGCGATCCTGCTCGTGCCCGCGATCATGCATCTCCTGCCGGCGAGGTTGCTCGGCCGGCTGGCGTGACTCGAGTCAGAGCGGCGTGAGCTTCTGGTAGACGCCGCGCCAGTAGACGAGCGGCTCCTGCTCCGCGTCGATCACGGCCGCTTCGACGGCGCCCAGGTAGACGATGTGGTCGCCGGCGTCGACCGCGTCGCGCACGCTGCAGTCGAGGCTGGCGAGCGCGCCCGGGATGCGCGGGCAGCCGGTCACGCCCATCTTGAAGTCGAGCCCGTCGAAGCGCACGGACTCGCGCTTCTTGTCGGCGAACAGGTTCGAGAGCGCGCTCTGCTCACGGCCCAGCACGTTCACGGTGAAGGCTCGCGACTGGCGGATCAGTCCGTTCGTGTTCGAGGCCTTGTCCGCGCAGACCAGCACCAGCGGCGGATCGAGACTCACCGAGTTGAACGCCGAAACGGTCATGCCCATGCGCTCGCCCGCGTGCTGCGAGGTCACGATCGTGACTCCGCTCGCCCAGCTCCCCAGCGAGCGCTTGAAGGTGTCGCGGTCTACGGGCATGGGACACTCACTGCACGGTGACTTTCAGCACGTCGCTGAACTTGATCCGGCCCGAGCTGCCGTCGAACTCGCCGCGCGGGCTCTTGCCATAGGCGGTGTCCACGGCGCCGTGCGCGGCCGAGATCTCGGTGCCGTAGAACATCACCGCGGCCAGCGGTACGGTGCCGGGCTGCGCGGGCGCGCGCAGCTTCCAGGTGACCTTGGTCGTCGACCATTTGCCCGCCGCGGGATCGGCGGCGATGCCACTGACGTTCACGTAGGTGATGCCCGGCGGCAGCGCGGGATTGCGGCCGTCGGTGAACTTGGTCTGGGGCTGGCCGTCGGGGCCGATCACCTTGGGCTTCTCGAGCACGAGCCAGCCGCGCGAAGTCGCGGGCGACGCCTGCCAGCGCTGGTTCGAGTCCACGAGCGCGAGCCCGAGCACCGGCGCCGAGCCGCCGCGCGTCTCGACGGTGACTTCGACCTCCTGACCCGCCTTCACCGTCGCCGGCGCGCTGATCTTCACGGTCGTGGCCGCGTCGATCTTCTGGATGCTCGCGAGCAGCTCGCCGCGCTCCGCCTCGGACAGCTTCGCGTAGGGCGAGCCGTCGCTCGGTGACTTGATCTTGGCCAGGTGCTTGTTGGCCGCGAGCTCCGCCGCCGCGCGCGTGGGCGGAACGCCCTCGAACTGGTCGTCGGAAGCCGAAGAGTGACAGCCCGCGCAGTACGGCGCGACGTCGGTCACGTACGAGGGCGTGCCGCCCGGATACGCGGAGGCCGTCGTCGCCAGCACTCCGGAAGCGATGAACGCGGCGAGTCTCTTCATGGCTATTGGAACTCCTCGTGGCAGTTTCGACAGCGTGCGACCAGCGGCTCGCGCGCCAGGAACGCGAGCTCGGGCGCGCGTCCGGTCGGGTGAGCTTCGTGGCACTGTACACAGTTCAGCGCGAAGTTGCGGAGGTTGTGGACCTCGATCGCGTGGAACGCGTCCTTGCGCTCGGGCCGGTACTTGGCGTGACACTGCACGCAGTCCTCGCGCCAGAGCGGGTGCGCCATCTCGCGCGGCTCGTCGAAGCGACCCAGCACGTACATGGCGGCGTCGCGCGCCGCCAAGAGCTTCACGCGCACCCGGTTCGGAAGGCTCGCCCCGCGGTGGCAGGTGATGCAGCGGAACTCGTGGTCGTGCGCGAAGTGAGCCGAGGCGAGATTCAGTGCCGGGTCGCTCTCGAACTCGCGCCGCTTCGCCGCGTGGAGGGGCGTCTGCGCGTCCAGGTGGCAGCTGGTGCAGAACGCGTCCTGCGACTCCAGCGCGTCGCTCGCCAGCCAGCCCAGCGGCGCGCACGCGAGCAGCGCCGAGAGCGCTATCCAACGACCGCGAGTCACTCCCGGTGGACGCGTCCTACTTCGGCGCGGTCATGGGAGCCATCGAGCCCGGCATTGCCGGCGGGGGAGCCGCCTTCCACACGTCGGCCTTCACCGAGATCGAGCCGCCGCTGATCACGAGCAGCGACCAGCCGCCGTCGATGACGTGCGCGTCGGTCAGATAGTCGCCGTCGTACTTCTGAAGCAGCTCGTTGATGGCGGCATCGATGGAGGGCTTGCCACCCAGCGGCAGGATCGTGATCCAGATCCGCCCGTCGGAGGCCGACGCCTGACTCGCGGCGCGCTCGTGCGGTGCCGAGAAGTCGGTCGTCTTGGTGGAGACGATCGTCAGGTTCGCGATGGTATCTGCGCAGCCAGTCAGAACGAGCGCCGAGAGGGCCAAGGCGCCGAGCGTGTACCGGGTTCTCATGGGCGGATCTCCTCACTGGCCCCCCGTTCGGCCATCGTACTCGCCGGCCTCTCGAGGCCGCAAGCGCACGAGCGCGAGGTCTCCGACGTTGGTTTCGGTCGGACCGGTCAGGTAGAGATCGCCGAGCGCCTCGAGCGCGGGGAACGAGTCGCTCCGCGCGAGCGCGCCGCGCAGGTCGAGCCCCAGTCTCTCGGCGCGCGCGCGCGTGCTCGAGTCACTGAACGCGCCGGCCGCCGGCGTGGCGCCGTCGCTGCCGTCGCTGCCCGCGCACAGCGCCTCGAACGGGAGCTCGTCGCCCAGCTCGAGCGCGAGCCGCAGCGCGAGCTCCTGGGCGCGCCCGCCGCGCCCCGAGCCGCGCACGCGCACGGTGGGCTCGCCGGCGGCGAGCAGGAGCCCGCAGTCACTCGCGGCGGCGCGCCGGAGCTCGGCCGCGAGCGCGCGCGCGACCGCCGCCACCTCGCCGTAGAGCCCGTCACGCAGCACGCGCGGGCGCAGGCCGCGCGCGCGGGCCGCCGCGGCCGCGGCGTCGAGCGCGCCGTCGAGCGAGGCGACGATCCGCGCCGAGACACTCGCGAGCCGCGCGTCGCCGGGCTTCAGGGTCTCTTCGATCTCACCGGCGACGCCGCGCTCCAGCCGCGCGCGCACGGGCGCGGGCACGGCGTTCCACAGCTCGTGCCGGCGCAGCACCGCACGCGCCTCGGAGAAGAGCGTGGGGTCGGCGCTCGCCGGCCCCGAGCCCAGGTCGTAGAGCGCGTCGCCACGCACGTCGGAGACCGCGAGCAGGTGCAGCGGGCGTCCGCGCGCCGCGCGCACCAGGCCTCCGCCCTTCACGCTCGAGAGGTGCCGGCGCACCGCGTTCAGCTCGTGGATGTCCGCGGGGCTCGTCAGCAAGAGCTCGTTCGTGCGGCGCTTGTCGTCCAGCGTGAGCCCCGGTGCCGGCGCACACCAGAGCGCCGAAGCGCCCCCGCTCAAGAGCACCAGGAGCTCTTCGCGCGGACCGAGTGACTCGGCCAGCGCCAGCGCCGCGCGCGCCGACAGCTCACTGCGCCAGTCCGGCAGCGGGTGACTCGCCTCGCCCACGCCCAGGGGCGGCAGCGGCCGGGCATGGCCGTCCTTGGTGGTGACGTGACCGCGCGCGATGCGCGGGCCGAGCACGCGCCGCGCGCTCTCGGCCATGGCGCAGGCGGCCTTGCCGCAGGCCAGGAGCACGAACGGGCCGGGGCCCGGCTCGCGTTCGCCGAGGGCGCGCTCGAGCGCGCGGCCGGCGTGAGCGGCGTCGAGCGCGGCGCGGTGCAGCACGCGCAGCTCCTCGCGCGCACTCACTCCGGGACGAACGGCTCGAGCACGATCTCGATCCGGCGGTTGCGCGCGCGCCCCTGGGCGTCGGCGTTGCTCGCGCGCGGCCGGTGGTCGCCGTAGCCGGTGGCGCCGAGCCGGTCTTCCGGCACGCCCGCACTGGCCAGGAACTTCGCGACCGCGATCGCGCGCGCCGCCGAGAAATCCCAGTTCGAGCGCCCCTTCGCCGGCGCATTGTCGGTGTGACCCTCGACCCGGATCTCGCTGTCGGCCTGGTCCTTCATGCCCGCCGCCACCTTCGCGAGCGCCTTCTTCCCGGCCGCCTTGAGCGCGGTGCCGCCGGGGTCGAACAACAGCTTCTCGGGCGCGCGCACCTCGATCCGGTCGTGGATCTGCTCGAGCTCGAGGTCGCCGCTCGCGAGCTCGGGCGCCAGTGACTCGTGCAGCGCCTGGTAGACGGCGGTCATCTTGTCGATCTGCTCTTCCTTGAGCATGCGGGCGACGCGCTCCTTCTCGAGCGCTTCGCTCAGCACGCCGACGCCGGCGCGCTCGGACTCGATCTGCTTCACCAGCTCGGACCGCTCGGCGTCCACCGCCTGCTTCTCCTGGAGCAGCTTCTCGCGGCCCTTGCTGGCGTCGAGCATGCCCTGCTTGCAGGCGATCAGATCCGCCGACAGCGCGCGCTGGCGCGCCACCTCGGCCTCCCAGCGGCCAGGGGTCTTACAGCCCGCCGCGCACAGCGCCGCGAAGCAAGCGAGCCAAAGTGCTCGCCTCAAACCAGGACGTCCCGCCCGAACGCGATCCGCGCCACTTGCTCGATCCTCTCCACCGGCTCGACCTTCAGGTCCGAGATCCGGTCCGCCGGGATCTCGACCAGGTCCTTCTCGTTGGCCGCGGGGATCAGCACGTGCGTCACCCCCGCGCGCCGCGCCGCGAGGATCTTCTCCTTGATCCCGCCCACCGGCAAGACCTTGCCGCGCAGCGTGATCTCGCCGGTCATCGCCAGGTCGGGCGGCACCGGCTTGTCGAGCAACAGACTGAGCAGCGCGGTCACGATCGCGATGCCCGCGCTCGGGCCGTCCTTCGGGATCGCGCCCGCGGGGATGTGGATGTGGATGTCGCTCTCCGCGAACAGCTTGGGGTCGAGACCGAGCTGGGGCGCGTGAGTGCGCACCAGCGAGACCGCGGTCATCGCCGACTCGCGCATCACGTCGCGGATCGACCCGGTGATCTTCACCTCGCCCTTGCCGCGCATGCGCGTGGCCTCGATGAACAGGATCTCGCCACCGGCCTCGGTCACGGCCAGGCCGACCGAGACACCCGGGATCTGCACGCGACCGGCGACCTCGGGCTCGAAGTGCACCGGGCCGAGCAGCGCGTGCAGGTCGGCCACCTCGATGCGCTGCTTCTGGTCGTCGCCTTCCACCGCGCGCCGCGCCAGCTTGCGCGCGATCTGGCCCAGCTCGCGCTCCAGGTTGCGCAGCCCCGCTTCGCGCGTGTAGTTGCGGATCACCGCGCGCAGCGCGTCGTCGCTGATCTCGGGCGCGCGGTCACTGAGTCCGTGCTCGGTGAGTTGGCGCGGCAACAGGTGCCGGCGCGCGATCTCGAGCTTGTCCTCTTCGGTGTAGCCCGGCAGCTCGATCACCTCCATGCGGTCGCGCAGCGCCGGCGGGATGTTCTCGAGCAGGTTGGCGGTGGCGATGAACAGCACCTTCGACAGGTCGAACGGCACCTCGAGATAGTGGTCGCTGAAGGTCGAGTTCTGCTCGGGGTCGAGCACCTCGAGCAGCGCCGACGACGGATCGCCGCGGAAGTCGGAGCCGAGCTTGTCGATCTCGTCCAGGATGAACACCGGGTTGTTCGTGCCCGCGCGGCGCAGAGTCTGCAGGATGCGGCCGGGCAGCGAGCCCACGTAGGTGCGCCGGTGACCGCGGATCTCGGCCTCGTCGCGAACGCCGCCCAGCGACAGCCGCGAGTATTTCCGGCCCAGCGCGCGCGCGATCGAGCGTCCGAGCGAAGTCTTGCCGGTGCCCGGCGGACCCACGAAGCACAGGATCGGACCGCGCAGGTCCTTCTTCAGCTTCAGCACCGCGATGTACTCGAGGATGCGGTCTTTCACCTTCTCGATGTCGTAGTGGTCCTCGTTCAGGATCTCGCGCGCGCGGGCCACGTCGATGTGATCCTCGGTCGTGCTCGACCACGGCAGATCGGCGATCCACTCGAGATAGGTGCGGATCGTGCCGGCCTCCATCGCCCCCGGCGGCTGGGCCGCGAGTCTCTGCAGCTCGCGCTCGGCGAGCTGCATCACGGCCTCGGGCACGTGCGCCTCTTCGATGCGGCGGCGCAGGTCCTCGACCTGGTCGCTCGGCGACTCGTACTCGCCGAGCTGGCGCCGGATCGCGCGCGCCTGCTCGCGCAACACGTACTCGCGCTGGCTGCGCGACAGCTCTTCCTGCACCTGCGAGCGGATCTCCTGCTCGAGCGAGCGCACCTCTTGCTCGCGCGCGAGGTGCTCGGAGAGGCGCTCGAGGCGCTTCTGCACGTCGAGTGTCTCGAGCAGGTGCTGGCGCTCGTCGACCGAGAGCCCGAGGTTCGAGGCCACCACGTCCGCGAGCGCGGAGGAGTCGGTGAGCTGGGCGACCATGGTGCGCACGGGCTCGGACACGTTCTGCGAGCCCTCGGCGATGACCGCGAACTGGCGACTCACGTTGCGGTGCAGCGCCTCGAGCTCGAGGCCCGTGTGCGTGGTCTCTTCCAGCGGCCGGACGCGGCCGCGCAGATACGGCGTGGTCGAGGTCCAGCCCTCGATCGCCACGCGCCGCACGCCCTGCACCCACAGCCGCTGCGCGCCGTCCTCGCTCTTCGACATGCGCAGCACGCGCACCGCCGTGCCGACCGAGTACAGGTCGTCGGGACCGGGCTCGGTCTTCTCGGGATCGCGCGCGGCCACGGTCACGATCAGCCGGTCACTCGCCAGCGCGTCGTCGACCAGGCGCTTCGCGCGCTCGGTGGTCGCGACCATCGGCGCGACCAGGCTGGGGAAGAGCACCGTGTTGCGCAGTGGCAGCACCGGCAGCACGTCCGGCAGCGGCTCGTCGGGAGACACCTTCACCTGCTCGGGCGGGATCTCCTGCGCGTTCTCGTTCTGTTCCTCTTCCACCTCGGAGAGCTCTTCTTCGGTCATGGCGCCCGCACCGCGATCACGCGTGCGGATCTCTCCTTTCTGGGCAGCTCGATCGTGAGCACGCCGTTCTCGAGGCGCGCGCTCACGTGCTCGGGATCGTACTCGGCGCGCATGCGCAGCACGCGCTCGAACGGGCCCTGCGCGATCTCGATCAGGAGATGGCGCAGGGGCTCGCCGGGGCGAGTCAGCGCGCGGCGCCCCGTGATCTGCAGATACTCGCCGTCGACCACCACGCGCACGTCGTCACTGGAGACGCCCGCGAGCTCGACGCGCACGACGATCGCGCGCTCGGTCTCGTAGACGTCCAGCGGCGGGCGCCAGGCGTCGGCGGTGGGCAGGCGGACCGCGCCGGCCAGTGCCCGCTCGAAGGCACGATCCATCTGCTCTTCGAGCTCGGCCAGCTCGCGCGCGATCTTCCCGCGCTGCACCTGCATCGGCTGGTGACTCACTTCTCCTCGGTGAAGTCGGCGTCGACCACCTGCTCGCCGTTCTGCGCGCCGGGATTGGGAGTGCCGCCCGCGGCGCTCGGCCCGGCGTTGCCCGCGGCCTCGGCCTTGTACAGGGCCTCGGACACGGCGTGCAGCGCGCGCTCGAGCTCCTCGGCCCGCGACTTCAGCTCGCTGACCGGCGCGCTGGCGTTGCCGAGCGCGGTCTTCGCCGATGCGATCGCCGTCTCGAGCGGGTTCAGCGCTGCGACCGGGATCTTCTCCTTGTGCTCGCGCACCTGCTTCTCGGCCTCGTAGATGCGGCCGTCCAGCGCGTTGTGCAGATCGATCCGCTCGCGCCGCTGCTTGTCGTCGGCGGCGTGACTCTCGGCGTCGCGCACCATCTGCTCGATCGCGGACTTGTCGAGCCCGCTCGAGCCTTCGATGCGGATGGACTGGACCTTGTTGCTGGCCTTGTCCTTGGCCGAGACCGACAGGATGCCGTTGGCGTCGATGTCGAACGTGACCTCGACCTGCGGCGTGCCGCGCGGCGCCGGCGGGATGCCGTCCAGGATGAAGCGGCCCAGCGAGCGGTTGTCACTCGCCAGCTCGCGCTCGCCCTGCAGCACGTGGATCTCGACCTGCGGCTGATTGTCGGCCGCGGTGGAGAAGGTGTTGCTGCGCTTGGTCGGAATGGTGGTGTTGCGCTCGACCAGCTTCGTCATGACACCGCCCAGGGTCTCGATGCCCAGGGACAGCGGAGTCACGTCGAGCAGCAGGACGTCCTTCACCTCGCCGGTGAGTACGCCGGCCTGGATCGCCGCGCCGATCGCGACCACTTCGTCGGGGTTCACGCCGCGGTGCGGCTCCTTGCCGAAGAAGCTCTTCACCAGCTCCCCCACCTTGGGGATGCGGATCGAGCCGCCGACCAGCACGACCTCGTCGATGTCGCTCGGCGAGACACCCGCATCCTTGCAGGCCTTCCGCACCGGCTCGAGCGTGCGCTGGATCAAGTCGTCGATCAGCTGCTCGAACTTCGAGCGCGAGAGGCGCAGGTTCAGGTGCTTGGGACCGGAGGCGTCCGCCGTGATGTACGGCAGGTTGATCTCGGTCTCACTCACGGTGGAGAGCTCGATCTTCGCCTTCTCCGAGGCCTCCTTCAGGCGCTGCATCGCCATCGGGTCCTTGGTCAGATCGACGCCCTGGTCCTTCTTGAACTCCTCGACCAGGTAGCGCATCACGCGATCGTCGAAGTCGTCACCGCCGAGGTGAGTGTCTCCGTTGGTGGAGAGCACCTCGACCGTGTTGTCGCCGACCTCGAGCACGCTGATGTCGAACGTGCCGCCGCCCAGGTCGTAGACCGCGATCTTCTCGTCCTTCTTCTTGTCGAGCGAGTATGCGAGCGAGGCTGCCGTGGGCTCGTTCACGAGCCGCAGTACCTCGAGGCCCGCGATCGTGCCGGCATCCTTGGTCGCCTGGCGCTGGGCGTCGTTGAAGTAGGCGGGCACGGTGATGACCGCCTGCGTCACCGGCTGGCCGAGATAGGCCTCGGCGGCGACCTTCAGCTTCTGCAGGATCATCGCCGAGATCTCGGGCGCCGAGTAGGTCTTGCCCCCGGCCTCGACCGTGGCCAGGTCGTTCTTGCCGGGCACGACCTTGTAGGGCACGAGCTTCTGCTCGGAAGTCACTTCGCTCATGCGCCGCCCCATGAAGCGCTTGATCGAGTAGATCGTGTTGACCGGGTTGGTGATGGCCTGCCGCCGGGCGATCTGCCCGACCAGGCGCTGGCCGTCCTTGGTGAACGCGACCACCGAGGGGGTCGTGCGACCGCCTTCCTCGTTGGCGATCACCTTCGGCTCGCCGCCTTCCATCACCGCCACGACCGAGTTGGTCGTGCCCAGATCGATGCCGATCACGCGTCCCATCTTGTTCTCCTGTCTGCCACCGCCGCTCGGGCGGGGCGTTGAGTCGTCTTTCGGGGCCACCCTTTGCCAGGGAGGTCCGAAGTGCGCGGCAACGTAAGGGCCGCGAGTTGCCTGTCAAATCCGCCGGCTAGGATCTGGCCAGATCGATGAACGGGGCGGCGCGAACGCGGACGGTGAAGGTGCGCACCTCGTCCACGAAGCGGTCGTTCCAGTAGCTGCGGCCGAAGACCCGGACGAGGATGTGGTTGTCGCCCTCGCGCAGGCCGACGATCTCGCCCGCGGCGCCGTTCCGGCCGACGGTCAGCGAGTCGGTCACATCCTGGCCGTTCAGCGTGCACTCGAACGTCTCCACCGCCACCCGGTCGCGGTCGGTGAAGTCGACCTGCACGTCGACGGCGCCCACCGGCACCTCGCTGTGGTCCTCCGGATTCTCCACCCGCATCAGCGACGGCCCCACGTAGGCAAAACGCAGGAATTCGGGCCAGAACGCCCAGCCGGCGCCGGTTAGGACCGCGATCACGGCGAATAGCGATGCAAAGCGTTTCATCTACGCTCTTGGACGTCCTCTCGGCTCATGCCGACGGTCGGAGTTGCCGATCCATGATGCGCAACAAGCCCCGCCGACGGTCCAGTATGAGTCCTGGCGACGGTGCGTTGATACGCGTAGACTCCGCCGGAATTTCTTAGGTTTTTTCGCGGGCTTCGCCAGCGCAGAAGTCCAAGGCGGGGGCGGCGTGGAAGGCCGCGGGGGTCGAGTTTGCTTCTCCGTCACGGCATGCGCGCAGTACAGCTGGCGCTCGGGCTTGCCTGCCTGGGCGTCATCTACGCTGCCGTGGCGCCCATGGTCGGAGCCGCCGCGCTGCGCCCCGCTCACGTCCCGCCGATCGAGGCGCCCCCGCCGCGCGCCACCACCGCTGCGCAGTACGACGTGATCGCCGAGCGCAACCTCTTCCGCTCGCGCGTGACCGCCGAGGCGCCGACCGCCGAGGCTCTGAAGGAGAGTCAGCTCCATTTGAAGCTCTGCGGCACGTTCGCGTCCTCTACCGCGGAGCGCTCGGTGGCCTGCATCGATGACCAGACCGCGCAGAAACGCCGAGCGTACCGCGTGAACGAAGAGATCGCGGACGGGGTGAAGCTGATCTCGGTCGAGCGGCGGCGCGCGGTGATCGACAACCACGGCTCGCGAGAGCAGCTCAGCATGGAAGAGACGCAGGCCGCGGGAGCGATCCTGCCCGGCACTCCGCGCCCCGCCCCCGCCCAGCGGCCGGCCGCCACCCAGAAGCTCTCCGATCGGCTCAAGGACCTGAAGGAGCAGCAGCGCCTGAACGACGTCGTGCGGCCGAAGCTCCAGGACGTGCTCTCGAGCGCCCAGCTCGCTCCCGTCTACGACGACTCCGGCCAGTTCAACGGCGTGAAGCTCACCAACATCCGGCCCGGCGGCGCGTTCACCGGCATGGCCGAGAACTCGGTCTGCTTCGAGCTGAACGGCAACAAGCTGACCGGCGTGCAGCAGCTCCCGCAGGCGCTGCTCAGCATGGGCAACGGTGAGTCGTGCCTGAAATGCCGCCAGCCCGACGGCACGGAGACCACCCGATGCATCTAGGCCGAACGCGCCGCTGGCTCGCGTGGTGTTGCACCGCGGCGCTGGTCGCCGCGGCCGGCCAGTCACTCTCCCAGACGCCCGCGCCCCCGGCGGGCAGCGAGCCGATGGTCTCGCTCGACTTCCAGGACGCCGACATCACCGAGGTGATCAGCACGATCGCCAAGGCCACGGGCAAGAACTTCCTGTACGACGACCGCGTGCGCGGCCGAGTCACCGTGATCTCGCCCGAGCCCGTGACCGTCGAGGAAGCCTACCGCGTGTTCGAGTCGATCCTGGCGGTGAAGGGCTTCACCACCGTGCCCGCGCCCGGCGGCGTGATGAAGATCCTGCCGCTGCGCGACGCCAAGGAAAACCCGATCGACACGGTCACCGGCGAGAAGACCACCGAGAACCGCGACACCTTCATCACGCGGCTCCTGCCGCTGCACTACGTGAAGGCGGACGCGATCAGTGACACGCTGAAGCCGCTGGTCTCGAAAGAGGCCAGCGTGATCGCGTACGGCCCGACCAACACGCTGATCATCACGGACGCCGCCGCGAACATCCGCCGGCTGTCCGAGATCATCGACCAGATCGACGTCTCGACGTACCAGGAGCAGATCAAGCTGATCCCGATCCAGTACGCGGACGCGGCTCAGCTCACGCAGCAGCTGCAGCAGATCTTCACCGAAGACGCCGGCGGCGCAGGCGGCCAGGGCGGCGGGCGGCGCACGCGCGCGGTGGCGACGCAGCCGCAGAATCCGGGCGTGCCCGGCGTGCCGGGCACGGACACGGTGATCGGCTCGCAGGGCGAGCCGCGCTTCATCCCCGACCAGCGCACGAACTCGATCGTGGTGATCGCGACCAAGAGCGTGCTCCACGAGATCGAGCGCATCGTGACGCTGCTCGACTACAAGCGGAAGGGCGCGGGCCGCATCCACGTCTATCGGCTGAAGAACGCCGACGCC
>Ga0335080_10003675_pt1 | contig 15545 bp, 15 predicted proteins | sample Lox_Sample_34_FD_206720 | JGI IMG/M metagenome (GOLD analysis project Ga0335080, IMG submission 206720) | Soil microbial communities from Loxahatchee National Wildlife Refuge, Florida, United States - Lox_Sample_3.4 | ecosystem: Environmental > Terrestrial > Soil > Wetlands | place: USA... | reverse complement strand
GGCGATGCCTATCGCGCCGGATTCATCTATGGGTTGACGCGCGGCTTCGACTGGCCGACGACCGGCCGTCTCGCCTCGCTGATCGGCGCGATCAAGGTCGCGCACCACGGCACGCAGTCGCACCACTTCACGCTCGCCGAGATCGGCGAGCGCTTCCATACCGCCTTCGGCTACCGCTTTTGAGCGCCTCGAGCGGCCCGATGCGGATCAGGGACCTCGCGCGCGTCGCGCTGCTGGCGTTGCTCGGCGTCGCGGCGGGCGGGGCCGGCGCCGAGACCTCGGCGGTGCGCGCCGAGGTGGCTGCGCCCGCGCCGGCGGCGCCGGACACCGTCGAGGAGCGGCCCGAATGGGCGCGCACCCTCGAGCGCATCGCCAATGGCGTCGTCGCGATCCAGCTCGACGAGACGCGCGCGTTCGACACCGAGTGGAACACCTCGGCGCAGGCGACCGGCTTCGTCGTCGACGCCAAGCGCGGCCTGATCCTCACCAACCGCCACGTCGTGACGCCGGGACCGGTGACCGCGCAGGCGGTGTTCATGAACCGCGAGGAAGTGCAGCTCTACCCGGTCTACCGCGACCCGGTCCACGACTTCGGCATCTACCGCTACGACCCCGCCAAGCTCAAGTTCATCCAGCCGCAGCAGATCCCGCTCGCGCCCGAGGCGGCGAAGATCGGCACCGAGATCCGCGTGGTCGGCAACGACGCCGGCGAGCAGCTGTCGATACTCGCCGGAACGCTCGCGCGGCTCGACCGCGACGCGCCGGCCTACGGCGTCGGCAAGTACAACGACTTCAACACCTTCTATTACCAGGCCGCGTCCAGCACCTCCGGCGGCTCCTCGGGCTCGCCGGTGCTCGACGTCAAGGGCCGAGCGGTCGCGCTCAACGCGGGGGGCTCGAGCCAGGCGGCCTCGAGCTTCTACCTGCCGCTCGACCGGGTGGTGCGCGCGCTGAAGCTGATCCAGGACGGCAAGCCCGTGCCGCGCGGCACGCTCGAGATCGTGTTCGAGTACACGCCCTACGACGAGCTGCGCCGGCTCGGCCTCAAGCCCGACACCGAGGCCGACGTGCGCCGCGCGTTCCCGAGGCAGGTCGGCATGCTGGTCGTCAAGGAAGTCCAGCCCGGCTCGGCCAGCGACGGCGTGCTCGAGCCCGGCGACGTGCTGGTGCGGATCGACGGGCGCTACGTCACCGAGTTCCTGACGCTCGAGTCGATTCTCGACGACACGGTGGGGCACAGCGTGCGGCTCGAGGTGCAGCGCGGCGGCCAGGTGCTGACCCGCGAACTCCCGGTCGAGGACCTGCACGCCATCACGCCGGACGAGTACCTGGAGTTCGGCGATGCGGTCGTCAACCGGCTCTCCTACCAGATGGCACGGCACCTCAACGTGCCGATCAAGGGCGTCTACGTCGCGAACCCGGGCTACGTGTTCGGCGCCGCCGGAGTCCCGCGCGGCGCCGTGCTGACGGCCTTCAACGGCAAGTCGCTCAAGGACCTCGACGACTTCGAGAAGGTGCTCGCCGACCTCGCGCAGGGCGACCGCGCGACGGTGCGCTTCTTCACGCTCGAGGACACGCGCTCGCAGCAGGTGCGCGTCGTGCGCATCGACCGCCAGTGGTTTCCGGCGCAGCGCTGCAAGCGCGACGACGTCCGCGGCTACTGGCCGTGCCGGACGCTCGATCCGGGGCCGCCGCCGACACCGCCGCAGCCGGCGAGCACGACCTTCGGCGCGAGCGGCGATGCGCGCGCCGACAAGATCGCGCCGTCGCTGGTCGTCATCAACTTCGACATGCCGTACTCGGTGTCGGGCGTGACCGAGCGCAGCTACCGCGGGACGGGCGTCGTCGTCGACGCGGCGCGCGGCCTGATCGTGACCGACCGCAACACGGTGCCGGTCGCGCTCGGCGACGTGCGCCTGACCTTCGCCGGCACCATCGAGGTGCCGGGGCGCGTCGAGTACATCCATCCGCTGCACAACCTCGCGGTGATTTCCTACGACCCGGCGCTGATCGGCACCACGCCGGTGCGGGCGGCGCGCTTCTCGACCAAGGAGCTCGCGCCCGGCGACGACGTCTGGGTCGTGGGACTGCGAGCCGACCAGCGCCTCGCGGCGCTCGAGAGCAAGGTCGCGGCGGTCGAGCCCGCGCAGTTCCCGCTGTCGCGGACGCTCGCGTTTCGCGACTCGAACCTCGAGGTCGTGACGCTGGTCAACGGACCGACCGATTTCGACGGCGTGATCGCCGACAAGTCCGGCGACGTGCGCGCGCTGTGGTCGAGCTTCGCGTTCGACAGCGGCCGCGAGCTGCAGCAGCAGAACTTCGGCGTCCCGGCCGAGGTCGTGACCGCGATGCTCGACGTCGTGCGCAGCGGCCGCCCGCTGCGGTCGCTCGAGGCGGAGCTGCAGACGGTGCCGTTGTCGGTCGCGCGCAAGATGGGCCTCAACGAGGACTGGGTGCGGCGGATCGAGGCCCACAGTCCCGGGCGGCGCCAGGTGCTCGGCGTCGGGCGCCTGGTCGCGGGCTCGCCGGCCGCCGAGCAGTTGCAGACCGGCGACCTGTTGCTCGCGATCGATGGCGTCGTCGTCAACCGCTTCCGCGAGGTCGACCAGGCCTCGCAGCGGCCGATGGTCCGGGTGACCGTGTGGCGCAACGGCGCCGAGCTCAGCCTCGAGGTTGCGACCGCCGCGCTCGGCGGTGGCGACATCGACCGGATTCTCGTCTGGGCCGGTGCGATCCTGCAGGCCCCGCACCGGGCGCTCGCGGCGCAGCGCGGCGTCGCGCCGAACGGCGTGTTCGTCGCCTTCTTCCTCTACGGCTCGCCGGCGACGCGCTACGGGCTGTGGGCCGGGCGGCGCATCGTCGAGGTCGACGGCAAGGCGACGCCCGACCTCGATGCGTTCCTCGCGGCGGTCGGCGGCAAGGAAGACCGCGCATCGCTCAGGCTTCGGACCGTCACCTGGAACAACTCGGTCGAGGTCATCACGCTCAAGCTCGACAAGAAGTACTGGCCGACCTACGAGCTGCGGCGCGGGCCGGGCGGCTGGGAGCGGCGCTCGCTCGACTAGGCCCAGCGGCCGGCTGAGCGGCCGCCACCGGCGGGCGTGACGTGGTCGGTTGCCGCGGGGGCCGCCATTCTTTAACTTGAGGCCACAGCGCGCGAATTCTGGCCGTGATTCCCGATCCCTCCACCCAGTTCGAGTTGTTCGCGTCGGGCGCGACGGATGCCGACCTGATCGGCACGGCGCCGCCGCCCGCGGACCTGGCCGCGGCTGCGGCGCAGCTGCCGCCGGGACTGCGCCTCGGGACCTCGAGCTGGTCGTTTCCGGGCTGGGCCGGCATCGTCTACGCGAACCGCGTCGGCGAGCAGCTGCTCGCCCGCCAGGGACTCGGCGCCTACGCGCGGCACCCGCTGTTGCGCGCCGTCAGCCTCGATCGCACCTTCTACGCGCCGCTCGCGGCCGACGAGTTGCGCGACTATGCGCAGATGGTGCCGCCGGAGTTTCGCTTCGTCGTCAAGGCGCACGCGGCGCTGACGACGCCGATCGACCGCCAGGCACGCAACGTCGCCGTGACGCCGGATGTCGATCGCTTCCTCGATCTGTCGTATGCGCTCGAGCGGGTCGTCGGGCCCGCGGTCGAGGGCCTCGGCGAGCGGCTCGGCGCGTTGCTGTTTCAGTTCCCGCCGCTCGGCCTGCCGTACGCGCGCGATCCGCAGCTGTTCGCGCAGGCGCTCGGCGCATTCCTCGACGCCCTGCCGCGCGGACCGCAGTACGCGGTCGAGCTGCGCAACCGCGAGATGCTGTCGCCCGCCTACAGCGATGCGCTGGCACGCAACGGCGTCACCCACTGCTTCAACGTCCACCCGCGCATGCCCGGCGTGCTTGAGCAGGCCGAGATCCTCGGCGAAAGCGCATGGCTGTCGGGCACGGTCGTCGTGCGCTGGATGCTGCATCCGCAGCAGGACTACGAGGCCGCGCGCGAGCGCTACTTCCCCTTCGACCGCATCGTCGACCCCGATCCCGCCAACCGCGCGGCCGTCGCGGCGCTGCTCGCGCGGATCCTCAGCCGTGGCAACGAGGCGATCGTCATCGCGAACAACAAGGCCGAGGGCTGCGCCCCGCTGACGCTGTTCGGGCTCACCCGCGAGCTCGAGCGCCGCGCGCGCGAGCCCGTGCCCGCGGCATGACGGCGAGCGCCGACATCGCGCACGCGGTGTCGCTGCTGCGCGCCGGGGAGCTCGTGGCCTTCCCGACCGAGACGGTCTACGGGCTCGGTGCCGACGCCCGCAACGCCGGCGCAATCGCCCGGATCTACGCGCTCAAGCGCCGGCCGAGCGGGCACCCGCTGATCGTGCACCTTGCGGCAGCGACGGCGCTGCCGGCCTGGGCGCGGCAGGTGCCGGTGGCGGCCGATCGTCTGGCGCGCCGCTTCTGGCCGGGCCCGCTGACGCTGATCCTGCCGCGCGCCGCCGGCGTCGCCGACGCGCTGACCGGCGGCCAGGACAGCATTGGCCTGCGCGTCCCGGCGCACCCGCTCGCGCAGGCGTTGCTCGCGGCGTTCGGCGACGGCATTGCCGCGCCGTCCGCGAACCGCTACGGCCGGGTGAGCCCGACGAGCGCCGCGCACGTGCGCGAGGAGTTCGGCGGCGAGACGCCGTTCGTGCTCGACGGCGGCGAGTGCGCCGTCGGGCTCGAGTCGACGATCGTGAGCTTTGTCGGCGAGCCCCTGCTGGTGCGCCCGGGCGGCATCTCGCTGCCCGAGATCGAGGCCGTCATCGGGCCGCTGCGGCGCGCCGCGGACGGGGAGGGCCCGCGTGCGCCCGGCACGACGCGCGCCCACTACGCGCCGGCCACGCGTCTGACGATTGTCGCACCGGAGGCCCTCGAGGCGGCGGCGGGGCCGCGCAGCGCCGTGCTCGCGCGGCGGGCGCGGCCGGCCGGCTACGCCGGCGCCCTGTGGCTCGACGGCGGCGAGGACCCGGCGCGCTACGCGCACGACCTCTACGCCAACCTGCGCCGCCTCGACCACGCGGCCGCCGATGCAATCGTCGTCGAGGCCGTGCCCGCCGATGAGCGGTGGGACGCGGTGCGCGACCGCCTGCGGCGCGCCGCCGCTGCTTGCGGCGCCGAGGATTCGGCCTAGAATCCGCGCCTCCTCTTCCGGGAGTCTCAGCGTGCCGAAGCTCGCCACGTCCGTCCGCCATCGCGATCCGTCACCGGCGACGCGGCTGGCCGCGCCCTACACGCGCGCCGACCTCGAGGCGCTGGTCGCGCGCTACGGATCGCCGCTGATGCTGATCGACTGCGACGTGATCCGCGCCCAGTACCGGCGTCTGCAGGCCGCGCTGCCGGGCGTCGACATCCACTACGCCCTGAAGCCGCTGCCGGACGCCTCGGTCGTCACGGCACTGAAGGGCATCGGCGGCTACTTCGATCTTGCGAGCAGCGGCGAGGTCGAGCTCGTGCGCGCCGCCGGGGTCGCGCCCGAGCGCTGCATCCACACGCACCCGAACAAGCGCGACAGCGACATCCGCGACGCGCTGCGGTTCGGCATCCGGACCTTCGTCGCCGACAACGTCGACGAGCTCGGCAAGTTCGTCCGCCACCGGCGCCGGGTCGGCGTGCTGCTCAGGGTCGCCTTCAGCGCCGAGGACGCCCTCGTCGACCTGTCGCGCAAGTTCGGCTGCGACCTCGGCGCCGTGCCGCAGCTGCTCGCCGTCGCACGTCGGCTCGGCGTGCCGATCACCGGCTTCTCGTTCCACGTCGGCTCGCAGACGCCGACCCCCGCGATGCACGTCCAGGCCATCGAGGCCTGCGGGCGGCTGATCGAGGCGGCCCGCGCCGCCGGCCACGAGCACGTGACGACGCTCGACATCGGGGGCGGCTTCCCCATCGATTACCGCGAGCGCGTGATGCCGATCGAGGAGTTCTGCGCGCCGATCCGCGCGGCGCTCGAGAAGCTTCCGCCGCGGCTGCGCATCCTCGCCGAGCCCGGCCGCTTCATCGCGGGGCCCGCGGGCACCTGCGTCGCCACCGTCGTCGGCCGGGCCGAGCGCGACGGCCGCTGGTGGTACTACCTCGACGACGGCCTGTACGGGTCCTTCAGCGGGCAGCTGTTCGACCATGCGCGCTACCCGGTCGCGGCGCTGCGCGAGGACGGGCCGCGGCTGCCGGCGGTGCTCGCCGGGCCGACCTGCGACAGCATCGACGTCATCGACGATCACCTCGCGCTGCCGCTGCTCGAGGCCGGCGACCTGATCGTCGGCCGCCAGATGGGCGCGTACACGAGCGCCTGCGCCACGGACTTCAACTTCATCAAGCGCGCGCGGATCGTCGCGCTCAACCTCGACCCGCTGGACGCGACCGGCGTCACAATCGCGGGATCCTAGCCGCGGCGCTTGCTTGAGTTTCAGGCGCCGCTCAACCACACTCGGCCCATGGTCCGCGATCACCACTCCCGGCTGAACCGGCGCGCGGCGCTCAGGGCGCTCGGCCTCGGCGGCGCGGGCGCGCTCGCCTGCCTCGCGGCGCCGCGCCGGGCGCGCGCCGATGAGTCCGCGAACCGGCAGCTCGTGCTGCACAACACGCACACGCTCGAGTCGTTGCGCGTCACGTACTGCGCCGGCGGCTGCTACGACGGCACGGCGCTCGCCGACGTCAACCGGGTGCTGCGCGACCATCGCAACGGCGCCATCCACCCGATCGACCCCGCGCTGCTCGACGTCCTGCACGCGGTCGCGAGCCGCTGCGGGCGCGACGCGGAGTTCGAGGTGATCTCGGGCTATCGCTCGCCGGAGAGCAACGCGGCCATGCACGCGCGCTCGAGCGGCGTCGCGGCCCACAGCCTGCACATGGAGGGTCGCGCCATCGACGTGCGGCTCGTAGGCTGCGACCTCGCGCTGCTGCGCGACGCCGGACTTGAGCTCGCGGCCGGCGGCGTCGGCTACTACCGCGGTCCGCAGTTCGTGCACCTCGACACCGGGCGCGTCCGCACCTGGGTCGGCTGAGGCGCGCCCGCGCCTTCCGCCGCGATGATCGCGCTGCCCGCCCGCGTGCTGGCGCTCGCCGGCGCAATTGCGCTGGCCGGTTGCGGCGGCGGTTCGGAGCCGACGAGCCCGGGCGCGCGCCTCTACAGCAACAACTGCCTGGCGTGCCACCAGCGCGGCGGCGACGGCGTTCCGGGCGTGCAGCCGCCGCTGCACGGGACGCCGGTGCCGGTCGGCGATCCGGGCGAGCTCCTGCGGTGGGTGATGTACGGCGAGCGCCCATCGACGCTGCCGCGCGGGGCCTACGCCGGGGTGATGCCCCAGTTCGGCTACCTGAGCGACGCCGACCTCGCGACGCTGCTCAGCTACGTGCGCTCGAGCTTCGGCAACACCGCCCCGCCCGTCACGCCGGCGATGGTCGCCGCGGTGCGCGCCGCACACCGCGGCGGCTGAGCGTCCCGTGCGGGTCGAGTTCCACGACTTCGTCGCCGGCGCCCGCGCGGCGCGCGGCAGCGTCGTCGTCATCGACGTGTTCCGCGCGTTCTCGACGGCCTGCTACGCCGCGGCCGGCGGCGCGCGGATCGTGCCGGTCGCCGACATCGACGTCGCGCGCGCGCTCGGCGCGCGCCATCCCGACTGGCTGCTCGCCGGCGAGCGCGGCGGCCAGGATCTGCCCGGCTTTCACTTCGGCAACTCGCCGACCAGGATCGCGGCGGCCGCGCTCGGCGGGCGCACGCTCGTGCACACGACGCACGCCGGCACCCAGGGCCTGACGCAGGCCGAGGCCGCCGACGAGGTGCTGACCGGGAGCCTGGTCAACGCGGCGGCGATCGTGCGCTACCTCGAGCGCCGGGCGCCGGCCGTCGTCTCGATCGTGCGCATGGGCCACGAGGCGCGCGCGCGCTGCGTCGAGGACGACCTGTGCGCCGAGCTCCTCGGCGCGCGCCTCGCCGGCGAGCGCTACGACACGAGCGGCATTGCCGCGCGGCTGCGCACCTCGCCCGCGGCCGCCAAGTTCTTCGACCCGGCCGCCACCTGGGCCCCGGAAGAGGATTTCGCGCGGTGCGCGGCGCTCGACCGGTTCGACTTCGTGCTCAGGCTCGGCACGGCGGACCACGAGGGCGTGCGCGCGCTCGAGCGCGTCGAGGCCTGATCGACTGTCACGGAGGGGATGCGATGCCGGTGCTCGCCCGAACCATCGTGCTCTTGACGCTGTCGAACGTGTTCATGACGTTCGCCTGGTACGCGCACCTGAAGACCCTCAGAAGCCGCGCGTGGTGGATTGCGGCGCTGGTGTCGTGGGGGATCGCGTTGTTCGAGTACCTGCTGCAGGTGCCCGCGAACCGCATCGGCTACACGGTGCTGAGCGTGCCGCAGCTCAAGATCCTCCAGGAGGTCATCACGCTCGCGGTGTTCGTGCCGTTCGTGCTGCTGTACCTGCGCCAGGGGCTCAAGCTCGACTACCTGTGGGCGTCGTTCTGCATGCTGGGTGCCGTCTATTTCATGTTCCGGAGCCAGGGATGAGCGCCGGGTCGACGGCCATACACCGACGCGTCGCGGCCCTCAGGCGCGGCGAGGAGCCGACCGCGATCGCGCGCCTCGCGAGCGGCTGGGTCGCGCTCGGCGATCCGCAGGTGATCGCGGGCTACTGCCTGCTGTTGCCGGACCCCGTCGTGCCGGACCTGAACGCGCTCACAGGTCCCGCGCGCGCGGCGTTCCTCGCGGACATGGCCGCGGTCGGGGACCTGCTCTTGAAGGAGATGGGCGCGCTCAGGATCAACTACGCGATTTACGGCAACCTCGAACCCGCACTGCACGCGCACCTGTTCCCGCGACGCTCCGACGAGCCACCGGCCCTGGCGACGGCACAGCCCTGGGCCTGGGACTGGTCGGCGGCGGCGCGCTTCAGCCCGGCGGTCCACGGTCCGCTGCTCGGGCGCCTGCGGCGCGCCGCCCAGGCGCTGCCGGGCAGCCGCTAGGACGCACCGATGCCGTCGCGCAACCGGTGCACCAGCGCCGGCAGCGACGACAGCGGTGCCTCGCAGACCGTTCCCTTGCACAGGTACGCGAGCCCGTCCGGCGCCGCGGGCTTGGTCGCGAGTGCCGCGGGGAGGTCCGCGGCGCTCTCGGGGATCGCGAGCAGCAGCCGCCGGGGCGCGTAGAGCCGCGAGAGCTCGCGGTGCCAGCCCGCGATCACGGCCTCGGGGCCCCGCAGCACGACGATCTCGGTCGGCTCGAGCTGCTCCTCGAGCGCGTCGAGGAGCGAGGCGTGGGCGGGTGGGTATCGATCCAGCGCGCTCCAGGCGGCCCTGAGCGTTGCCTCCGCCGCGGCGAGGTAGCGCGGCTCGCCGAGCAGATAGCCGAGACGACCGTAGAGCCGCGCCGCGACGCCGTTGCCGGCCGGCAGCGCCTCGTCGGCGAAGGACTTCGAGCGGTGGATCAGCGCCTCGGCGTCGTCGGCGGTGAACCAGAAGCCCCCCGCCGGGTCGGCGAAATGCGCGAGCGCCGCGTCCGCGAGCGCGACCGCGAACTCGAGGTCCGAGCTGCGCCAGCGTGTCGCGAGCAGCTCGAGCAGCGCCTCGGCGAGGAACACGTAGTCATCGAGGTAGGCGGCGAGGTGCGAGCGTCCGTCCTTGTGGGTCGCGAACAGCCGCCCGTCGCGCCACATCTGCGACTTGAGGAAGTCGACCGCGCGTGTCGCGGCGACCGCGAGCTCGGGCCGCTCGAGTGCACGGGCCGCGATCGCGAGCCCGCGGATCATCAGGCCGTTCCACGCGACCAGGATCTTGTCGTCGCGGCCCGGGCGCACCCGCTGCGCGCGCGCGCCGGCGAGCTTCGCGAGGGCTGACGCGAGCCGCGCCTGTGCGACCGGGACCTCGAGTCCGGCCGCAGCGGCGACGTCGGCGACGCTTCGATAGGCGTGCAGGTGCCAGTGCCGCTGCTCGAAGTTCGCGCCGCGATCGAGCCCGAAGCGCGGCGCGAGCACCGCGTACTCCTCGGCCGTCACGAGCGCCTCGACCTCCGGGCGGTCCCAGACGTAGTAGCGGCCTTCCTCGCCCTCGGAGTCCGCATCGAGGCTCGAGTAGAAGCCGCCGGAGGGCGACTGCATCTCGGCGAGCACCCAGTCCGCGGTGCCGTTGGCGGCGTCCCGGTAGAGCGCATCGCCGGTCGCGACCGCGGCCTCGGCGTAGAGCGCGAGCAGCGGCCCATTGTCGTAGAGCATCTTCTCGAAGTGCGGGATCATCCACCACGCGTCGACCGAGTAGCGCGCGAAGCCCCCGCCGACGTGATCGTAGAGACCGCCCTCGGCCATGCGCGTCAGCGTCAGCGTCGCCATGTAGAGCGCCTGGAGGTCGGGCGTCGCGCCGAGCTGGCTCGCCGACCAGTGGCGCAGCAGGCGCTCGATGTAGCCGGGGTGCGGGAACTTCGGCGCGCCCGTGAACCCGCCGAACTGCGCGTCGAAGTCCGCCTCGAGCATCGCGCGGGCGCGCGCGATGGGCTCGCGTCCGAGCCTGGTCTCGGGCGCCGGCGCCGCCGGCGCGAGGTCGGCGAAGACGGCCGCGAGCCGGCCATTCTGCGCGTGGATCTCGGCGCGCCGGTCGCGATAGTACGCGGCCACGCGCTGCAGGAGGTCGGTGAACGACGGCATCCCGTAGCGCGCCTCGCGCGGGAAGTAGGTGCCGCCGAAGAACGGCATCTGGTCCTCGGGCGACAGGAACATCGTCAGCGGCCAGCCGCCGCCGCGCTGGGTCAGCACTTGCTGCGCGATCTGGTAGATCCGGTCGATGTCCGGGCGTTCCTCGCGATCGACCTTGATGTTGACGAAGAGCGCGTTCATCAGTGCCGCCGTCGGCTCGTGCTCGAACGACTCGTGCGCCATGACGTGGCACCAGTGGCAGGCGGAGTAGCCGATCGACAGCAGGATCGGCTTGTCCTCGCGCGCGGCGCGCGCGAGTGCCTCCTGCGACCAGGGGTACCAGTCGACCGGGTTGGCCGCGTGCTGCAACAGGTAGGGGCTGGTCTCGGCCGCGAGTCGGTTGCGCGGGCGGTCGGGCGAGGGGTGCATCGGGAGCGTTCCGGGCGGGCGCGTCGGATAGAATGCCGACCCCGCGACTATACGCGCGCGCGCTGGCAGGCCGAAGTGCCGATGAACGACGAACCCGGACTCGAAGTCGATGCGCCCGCGGCGCCCGCGGCCGACTTCCCGGTGCTGCGCCTGAAGCGCCACGAGGAACGGCGCATCGCGGCCGGGCACCTGTGGGTGTTCTCGAACGAGGTCGACACGGCGGCGACGCCGCTGACTGCGCTCGCCGCCGGCGAGATCGTCGCGGTGCTGTCCGATCGCGACCGCTTCCTCGGCTACGCCTACGTGAACCCGCATTCGCTGATCGCGGCCCGGATCCTGAGCCGCGAGCGGGGCTTTGCGCCGGGTCCCGGGCTCCTCGTGCACCGGCTCAGGGTCGCGCTCGCGCTGCGCGAACGGCTGAGCGATGAGCCCTACTACCGGCTGGTGCACGGCGAGTCCGACCTCCTGCCGGGCCTCGTCGTCGACCGCTACGGCGACCTGCTCGTCGTGCAGATCGGCACCGCCGGCATGGAGGCCCAGAAGGACGCGATCGTTGCCGCGCTCGACAAGGTGGTGCGTCCGCAGACCATCGTGTTCAAGAACGACTCCGGCGCGCGCGAGCTCGAGGGGCTGCCGAAGTACGTCGAGGCGGCACGCGGCGAGCTGCCGGCGAGCGTGCAGGTCGTCGAGGCGGCGCTGCACTTCGAGGCGCCGCTCGCGGGCGGGCAGAAGACGGGCTGGTTCTACGACCAGGCCGAGAACCGGCGCCAGTTCCTGCCGCGGCTGCGCGGCGCGACGCGCGTGCTGGACGTCTTCTCGTACGTCGGGGCCTGGGCGGTCCCGGCGGCGCGCGACGGGGCGCAGGTGACCTGCGTCGACGCCTCAGGCGCGGCGCTCGAAGCGGCGGTGGCCAACGCGAGGCGCAACGGCGTCGAGCTCGCCACGATCAAGGCCGATGCGTTCGCGGCGCTCGAGGAGCTGCACGCGGCGCGCGAGCGCTTCGACGTCGTGATCGTCGACCCGCCGGCGTTCATCAAGCGGCGCAAGGACGCCGCCAAGGGCGAGGCGGCCTACCGAAGGCTCAATCAGCTCGCGATGCAGCTGCTGCCGCGCGACGGCCTCCTGGTGTCGTGCTCGTGCTCCTACCACCTCGCGCCCGAGGCGCTCACCGATGCGCTGCAGAAGGCCGGCCGCCACCTCGGACGCTTCGTGCAGGTGCTCGCGAGCGGCGGCCAGGCGCCCGACCATCCGGTCCACCCGGCGATCCCCGAGACGCGCTACCTGAAGGCGTTCCTGTGCCGCGTCACGCACGACTGAGCGGGCGCCGTGGACGCTGACCTCGCGTTCCGGGCGCTCGCCCGCGAGCTGGTGCTGCCGCCCGGCGGGCCGCTGCTGCTCGGCGTGCTCGGCCTCGCGCTGCTCAGGCGCTGGCCGCGGACCGCGCGGCTGTGCATCGCGACCGCGATCGCGGTGCTGCTCCTGCTGTCGCTGCCGGTCGTCAGCGACGTGCTGACGCTCGCGGTCGAGGAGTACCCGCCGCTCGGCGCCTCGCAGCCGGTACCGGTCGGCGCGATCGTCGTGCTCGCCGGGGGCATGCGGCACAACGCCGCCGACCCGTCGGGCGCGGCGCTGCTGCCGGCCAGTCTCGAGCGCCTCGCCGGCGGCGCGGCGCTCGCGCGGCGCACGGGCCTGCCGCTCGTGCTCTCGGGCGGGCGCGTCGAGCCGGGTCCGGCCGAGGCCGAGGTGATGCAGGCCACCTTGAAGCGCGACTTCGGCCTCGAGGCGCGCTTCCTCGAGACCCGCTCGCGCACCACGCGCGAGAATGCGCGCGAGACCGCGGCGCTGCTCGCGCCGGCGTGGATCAAGAACGTCGTGCTCGTGACCTCGGCCGTGCACATGCGCCGCGCGGTCGCCGAGTTCGAGGCGGCGGGGATCACGGTGATCCCGGCGCCGGTCGGGGGCACGATCGCGGTCGGGCGGGGCCTCGGCGCCTGGTTGCCGAAGGCCTCGGCGCTCGCGCGCAGCGCCGAGGCGCTCTACGAGCTCCTCGGCGAGCTCGTGGCGCGCATCGATCGCGGCTGATGGGCGCGGATTTCGCTAAACTCGCGCGATGCTGAACTACCCCGCGTTCGATCCGATCGCGCTCAAGATCGGGCCGGTGACGCTGCCCTGGCTCGGCGCGGTCACGCTGAAGCTCCGCTGGTACGGGATCATGTACGTGGTCGGGTTCCTGGCCGCGTGGGCGATCGCGCGCCAGCGCGCGCGCCGCCCGGGCTCCACGTGGACGACGATCGACGTCGACGACTTCCTGTTCTTCACGGTGTTCGGCGTCATCATCGGCGGGCGCCTCGGCTGGCTGCTCTTCTACGGCCACGAGGCGCTCGCGAGCGATCCGAGCTACTGGTACAAGATCTGGGAAGGGGGCATGAGCTTTCACGGCGGCCTCGCGGGCGTCATCGTCGCGCTCGCGATCTTCGCCGTGCGCCGCGGGCGCCGCATCGTCGACGTCTGGGACTTCGCGACGCCGCTGCCGGCGATCGGCTTCGGCGCCGGGCGGATCGGCAACTTCATCAACGGCGAGCTGTGGGGCAAGCCGACCGACCTGCCGTGGGGGTTCGCGGTCCACCAGCCGGACGGCACGGTCGTCGGGCTGCACGCCTCGCAGCTCTACGAGGCCGGGCTCGAGGGCGGGCTCCTGTTCCTGATCATGTGGTGGTTCACCTCGAGCCCGCGACCGCGGTGGGCGCCGTCGGGACTGTTCCTCGTCGGCTACTCGAGCTGCAGGATCCTGGTCGAGTTCGTGCGCGTGCCCGACGTGCAGCTCGGCTATCTCGCCGGCGGCTGGCTGACGATGGGCATCGTGCTGTCGCTGCCGATGCTGGTCGCCGGGATTGCGATGCTGGTCTACGCCTATCGCAGGCGCGAGCCCTCCGGAAACTACCAGGCGGCCTGAGCCCGATGCGGCAGTACCTCGACCTGCTGCGCCACGTGCGCGACAACGGCGCCCGCAAGGAGGACCGCACCGGGACCGGGACGCTCTCGCTCTTCGGTCATCAGATGCGCTTCGATTTGCGCGAGGGCTTCCCGCTCGTGACCACGAAGAAGCTGCATCTGAAGTCGATCGTCCACGAATTGCTTTGGTTTCTCTCCGGCGACACGAATGTCGCCTATCTGCGCGAGCAGGGCGTCACGATCTGGGACGAATGGGCCGACGAGAACGGCGAGCTCGGGCCGGTGTACGGCAAGCAGTGGCGCGACTGGGTCGCGGCGGACGGGCGCCACATCGACCAGATGGCGGCCGCGGTCGCGACGCTGCGCAAGAACCCGGACTCGCGGCGCATCATCGTCAGCGCCTGGAACGTCGGCGAGCTCGAGCGCATGGCGCTCCTGCCTTGCCATGCGTTCTTCCAGTTCTTCGTGGCCGGCGGCCGGCTCAGCTGCCAGCTCTATCAGCGCAGCGCGGACCTCTTCCTCGGCGTGCCGTTCAACATCGCCTCCTACGCGCTCCTGACGCACATGGTCGCGCAGCAGTGCGACTTCGAGGTCGGCGACTTCGTCTGGACGGGCGGCGACTGCCACCTGTACCTCAACCACCTCGAGCAGGTCGAGCTGCAGCTCGCGCGCGAGCCGCTGCCACTGCCGCGGCTCGAGATCCGCCGCCGCCCGCCGACGCTGTTCGAATACGTCTACGAGGACTTCGCGGTCCTCGACTACCGCCACCACGCGCCGATCAGGGCGCCGGTGGCCGTCTGAACCGGAAGTTGCAGAGGCCCCAGATGAGCCCGTCGAGCGCCGCCCCGCCGTTTCGCGTCCTGCAGTCATCGGTCCACGGCAGCGGCGTGTTCGCGACGCGGCCGATCGCCCGGGGGACGCGCCTCATCGAGTACGTCGGGGAGCGGATCTCGCACGCAGAGGCGGACCGTCGTTACGAGCACAAGGCCGACGACGACAACCATACGTTCCTGTTCACCGTCGATGCGCGCACCGTGATCGACGGCGGCGTCGGCGGCAACGAGGCACGCTACGTCAACCACGGCTGCGATCCGAACTGCGAGACCGTGGTCGACGACGGGCGCATCTACATCGAGGCGATCCGCGACATCGCCGCGGGCGAGGAGCTCGCCTACGACTACCGCCTCGAGCGCGACGCCGACGACCCGCCGGACATCGAGGCGGTCTTCGGCTGCCGCTGCGGCGCCGAGCGCTGCCGCGGCACGATGCTGCTGCCGCCGCAGCGCGCGACGCTCCGTCCGCGCCGGCCGCGGCGACTCGAGCGGCGGCGGGCCTGAGCCGCGGTGGGCGCGACGCTGATCGAGGCACTCGCCGGGCCTGGCTACGGCATCGACGCGGCCTTCGTCGACGCAGCGCTCGTCAGCGCGCTGCGCGCCGCGGTCGCGCGGCGCGCGGCGGCCGGCGGCTTTCGGGCGGCGGCGGTCGGCGCCGGCGGGAACCGCGCGGTGCGCCCCGACATCCGCGGCGACCGCACCTGCTGGC